>Ga0007882_10001763_pt1 | contig 12380 bp, 10 predicted proteins | sample CryBogCBH12Aug01_FD_71195 | JGI IMG/M metagenome (GOLD analysis project Ga0007882, IMG submission 71195) | Freshwater microbial communities from Crystal Bog, Wisconsin, USA - CBH12Aug09.1 | ecosystem: Environmental > Aquatic > Freshwater > Lake | place: Crystal Bog, Wisconsin, USA | collected... | reverse complement strand
GCTCTTCTTTTTACCCCGGTCTTTATTAACCCGACCTTGCTCGGCGTTCTCCCAGGCTATTACAACTCGGCATGGGGAGCCACAGGGAGCTTTGTGCCAAATGACTACTACGCCACTCTCGGTTTTTTCGATGGTAGCCTGGCAAGGGGGCGACAGACCGGAATTCATGCTGGACCTGTTTTTAACGCCTACTACTTCAGTATTGGAGAGGTAGGTAAGGTCTGGGGGGGGAACTATCCCGGAAAAATCGCCTTTGGTGGATGGGGTCAAAGCGGTTCCTTTTGCACTGACGGAAAGGAGTCAGATGGAAGTTGCAATCCCATCATGCCTAGGGTTCAGCATGGAGCCCAAGGCTTCTATTCGCTTCTTACGAATCGGCTTTTGAGTGTGGATTGGGCGGGTAAGCCGGGTGCCTTCATCGGCTATCTTCAATACGGCATCAATAATGCGCAGTTCACGATGGTCAATCAGTTTGTAGGAGGCGGCATCTCAGGCTTTGGACTGATTCCAAATCGAGAACGGGATACCTTCGGTTTAGGCTTTGGTGTGAGCTACTTAAATCCATTGCAATCTGCAAACGATAAATCCCCTCATTCGACTTTTCATTCGACCTTTAGTCGCAGTAACGAAGTCGTGACCCAAATTTATTATCAGGCACATGTTTTTGCTGATATCTACCTTGAGCCTATCATCAGTTACGTCCCACATCCTGCAGACAGTTCGGCGATAGCGGTTCCCTCGGGAACCCAAACATTGTCTTACCCCACGTCCAGTTCGGTCATGATCGAACTGATTACGCTCTTCTGACCGGAGTCAACGAATGTCAAAGTTTCTTTTCCATCGTTTTGGAAGTGCTTTAGGGGTGGGCTTGGTCGTTTTAATTTCAAGTTCTGCATCTGCAAGTCTGCCTGAACGAACTCCGGCTAACTGCGGAAAGCCTCCATTAAACGCGCCCTGTTACCCAAAACCCGCAATGATTTCCCCCCCAGAGGAAAGCTATCTGCAGGGCCCGCTTTATCAGCCAAACATGAAGATTCAAGCGCTCTCTGACGCGCATGATTTTTGGATATTACCGGCTGTACCTGCCACAACAACATGGGGCTACTTCGATTCAAGTCTACCCCCTGCACTGACCATCAGGCCTGGCGACACAGTTGCCATTGAAACCTTACCGGGTGGTGGGGGTAACGTAGCCCCAGGCATTACGATTGATCAGCTCGAATATATCAATGCTGCAGTTGAAGGCAGAGGTCCACACACCATGACGGGCCCAATTAAAGTAGAGGGTGCCCATCCACCCTCTGCACTGGGTAAGGGGGACATTCTGGCAATTCGGATCAATAAGATTCGAATGCGGAGCTATGCCACTAACAACAGCGGGGACTTCGCTGGTCTTTTTTCAGAGTACGGTCAAGGAGGACCTTATCAATCCCCGGTATTTCCTCACTTTGTCTCACATTTCATCGATAGCTATTATCTCGATAGTGAGCACATGCAAATGGTCTTTGAGAAGAATCCGCGAATAGTGGTTCCCCTCAATCCGTTTCCAGGAATTCTTGCGGTTGCAAGGTCTGAGGAGGATGAGCGACTTACCTATGCAGGAAATAACCCCACTCCGCCCGAAGGCCCGCATGGTTGGTGCATTGATTCGCCACCGGCACCGTTAAAGGGACCTGGATGCAACACTAAGCAACCGGGAAATTTCGGGGGAAATTTAGATCTTCCCGCTATGACCGTTGGATCCACAACCTATCTGCCGGTGTGGCGAGAGGGCGGACTGGTTTGGACCGGAGATTCTCACGCCGCGCAAGGGAATGGCGAGATCGATCTTGATGCCCTCGAAACATCCTTTCCTGAATTAAATGTCACCATAGACGTTATTCATCGGGAGGATCATCCTGAATTTGGTGATCAACCCGTTGTGGAGAACAAGGAGGGGTGGGTCACTGTGGGCTATGCAATCTCGTTGAATCTTGCGTTCGAAAATCTGAAGCAGGAGTCCAAGCGGTTTCTGGTGCATAAATTCCATCTAACGGAAGCTGCGGCTGAAAAACGCATGCTGGAGACATGGAACTGCCCAATTTCTGAAGTAGTAGACGAGGTGCTTGGTACTTACTGTATCCATCCCAAGTCGCCCCATCCTGGAAGATCCAAAGATATTCCAAAGGCCGATACCCAGACCCATTGGGTTTCATTTGCTGAGGACGAATCTGATCTCATGCATGCAATGAAAAAGGCTGCATTCGCATCAGTCCAGCAGGTTGCAGTTGAATTGGGCATTCCTGAAGCTCGGGCGTATCGTTTGGCGACCTTTGTTCAAGATTGTCGAATTGGTCGGCCCGGAACAAAAGGAGCCAAATTTCAGGTCGCCTGTATGGTTCCCAAGTCCATTCTCAGGGGGCGTTGAGGGCTCAGCTTAATTTCGAGCCCAATGTTTCATCGAACCGGCATCAAGGACTAGCTTAGGCGTGACCCATAAAAAGGCAACAACGATCGACCCTGAGGAGGCCTCTCGATTTGAAAGGATGGCTTCCCTTTGGTGGGATCTCGAGGGTCCTTTCTGGCCCCTTCACCGTATGAATCAGTTGAGAACCCAGTGGATATCGGCTGAGGTTCTCAAGCATTTCGACCTTTTGCTTCTGAAAAACGAAAAGCCTCTCAGTGGTCTCAGGGTTCTGGATATCGGTTGTGGGGGAGGCATCCTCAGTGAGGCCATGGCACGTCTAGGGGCAACGGTAACCGGTATTGATGTCGTCGACAGAAATGTCAGGATCGCTACTCATCACGCTGAAAGCGAGGGGCTTTCGATTGATTATCGATGTATTGCGGCAGAGAACTTGGCCCAGGAAGAACCCGTGTTTGATGTGGTCCTCAACATGGAAGTGGTCGAGCATGTGATCGATCTGCCACTCTTTCTCAAGAGCGCAGCAGCGCTCGTGAGGCCGGGTGGCATGATGATTGTCGCAACACTTAATCGAACCCTCTTGTCCTATCTGGTCGCCATCATCGGAGCAGAATACTTGTTTGGATGGCTTCCTAAAGGAACCCATCAGTGGCGCAAGTTCGTGAAGCCGAGCGAGCTCGATGGCTTATTATGTGGCGAAGGCTTTAAGGTCGTCTCAGGGACGGGTGTCTGGATGAATCCTATTTCCCGAAGCTTTCTTCCTGTTCCATCGACAGGCGTCAACTACATGCTTAGCTTCACTCATACGAAAAATGTGAGCTCACATGCCCCTTCGAAGGATGGAGCCATTTAAGGCCTAGGGCTTAAGATCAATGTAGTAAGGCTGAAAAGCTTCGCAGCCATCATCGCTTTTCGCTTTCACCGTAATGCGAACCTTACCCGCTGAGTTCTTGGGATTCTTGATGTCGACATCAATGCGGGAATCACCGCTATTGAGGGCCGCAGCCTTAGTCTCCTGTTTTACACCATCAACTTCGACAATCAGAGTCTTCAGGTCCGTGTTTTTTGATGCCTCGAACGAAAACTGGCTGAGGCTGGGCACGGTCGTTTCATTCTTCGGGGACTCAGAAGAAAACTGGGGTTCGCTGCAGGAACTTCCGCCGCCACCTCCCCCTGATCCGTAGCCGAACACGGTCGGTGCGAAAAGGGTGGAGCTTAAAACAATAAAGCCGAACGTGGCGTGCTTCATGGGGAATCCTCTCATCGGTGCTTGGGATCAAGACATGGCCTTTGCGAGTCATCCAGATTTCGCAGCCATTTCGTCTGACAATGAGATTCTTCTTTGGTTCTCTTTTGAGGTCTAGCCTGGGCTGACGATGCCTGTTCAGTAACAGTCATCTTCAACAGTCAGGGATTGGCAAGCGCCATCAGCCGTTCGGTAGGTCGTACTTCGAAACTCGAAGTAAATAATCCCGGCAACAAAAAGAAGGGTCAGAGCAACAAGCCAGTACAGTAAATCGCGCATGGGTTCTTTCTATCGATTGACCAAGGATCGGCGTTCTATTCCAGACAAATCAAACTTTACCGAAACATCATGGTCTATCAGGTGTGTGCGGCGCAAATACCTAGCGTTGCTTGAATCCAGTGCAAGGAGAGTCGACCTGATGGCTATGCAAGATTCGATGATTGAATTTACCGGGGAGTCCGTAACTGTGACCATCAACCGATTGGCATGGCACGAGGGGATGCAACGGGCTAGGGCAGGGGGAAGCACGTTTGATAATCCCTATCCACTGGGCTCTGCGGAAGCCTACAGTTGGTTATCAGGGTTTATTGGAACCGATGAAGAGATCAGGCGAGATGATACCCCATCAGAAGGAGGGTCCCCCTTGATGGGCTAAAGGCTCCTTCAAATGGGGAGTTTGAGAAATGCCCGGCGAACAATTCTTGAGGCTGGAGCCCAACCTACTTTTTTATTCTTCGTTCGCCGGATAATTTCAATCCATCAGAGCTATAAGCTTTTTATTGTTTTAAGCCCCCGGAAGGAATCGGGAGCCGGCGAATTCTGCTCCCTTCGAAGCAAATTCTCGATACGTAAACGTACGTAATCTTGGGAGCGATCCACCCAAATTTGCCAAAATGCCGCGGGAGGCTTCGAGGGCTTCACGTGGTTGTCACAAACTCGACTCAAAATGAACTGATACGGCTCTGCTAGCCGCCAGGGTAGGCATCAAACTTTTCTTGCCACAGCTTGTTTTAAATCTCTGTGTGTGACGACTTTTCCAATTTCAACGATGTCGCCTCGGGTCCAGTCGTTTATTTGGCATCGACAGAAACTCCAGAGACTTTAGAGGCCTCGATCAGTGACCTTTTGTCCGGAGAGCGCAATGCATCCGGTCCATCACAGCGATATCGTTGGTCGTGGTTTGAAAAAACGCAGGATCAAGAAAAGCCATCGATCCAGGACCTCATCGAATATAGTGACGCTACTTCTCCCCAGCCCCTTTTCTTTCTTTACCCGGGTCAAGGTTCGCAGTACCCGGGGATGGCAGAATGGCTTTATGGCTGTGTTCCATTCTTTCGAAATACACTGCGTGAAATTCTCGAACAGCTCCCGATAACGCAGTCTGATCACTTGATTCGCTTGATGGTGGAAAGGGAGGATGTTGGAGAGCAACAGAGCTCTACCCTTCATACCCAGCCGTTACTTTTTGCCTTTGAATTAGCGTTGACAAGACTCTGGGCGCGGTGGGGGGTCTATCCTGATGGCGTCATTGGTCAGAGCTTTGGTGAATATCCTGCTGCCTGTGTTGCGTCGGTCTTTTCCCAGGAGGATGGTCTTAGGCTGGTTACCGAAAGGGCACGCCTGATGAACGCGTTACCCTCAGGAGGGGCATATGCAACCCTCGGCGTTAATCAGGAACGGGCGGAAGCCTGGATTGCCCCCCATTCGGACGCGATTTCAGTGGCCGGCATTTTGGCGCCGGACCAAATCGTGATTTCAGGTTGTCATTTAGCAGTGAATACAATCTTGGAACAATGCGCCAATGAGAGGATCCCCTTCAAGCGGATTCCGGTCTCTCATGCCTTTCACTCCCCGCTTATGGATCCCATGCTCGATGACTTTGAGGCCTTTTGCCGGGATTTCATCTTCGATGTTCCTAAGATCCATTGGATCTCCACGCTGCATAACGTAGATCTTTCGCGCGAAAAAGCAGTAGAGCCTGACTATTGGCGACGTCAGGTGCGCGAACCCGTCCTCATGCTGGATAGCTTTCAAACAGCCTTTAAGATGTGTCCCACCACCTTTCTAGAAATGGGTCCTGGTAACACCTTCAAGCCATTCAGTCGTCGAATTGAAGGCCACGCTTCCCATACTTGGCTTTCCTCATTGGATCGTCGAAGACCCGCCTGGGAGGTGCTCATGGAGGCGGCTGTTCACCTATGGCGACTCGGTTATCCCATCAATATGTCGCTCATTGCCGCCGATCTGGGTTTGGTGATCCGCGAGTGTCATTCGCCCTCAACCCATCATTAAATAGTTCCTATGGAATACGAAAAGACAACAACAGTTCTCGAGCGCATGGACCAGGCGCTGGATTTCTCCACGCTCTATAACCTTCCGGGTTGGATGGCCGCGCTGATCATTGTTGGATTTCTTTTGGTGCTCTCCTTTGTCCTGATTCACATTGTCCATAAGCGGTTCACGTTTTATGTCGACCACAAGACGGATATCGTCAGTCTCTACTCTTCCAGTAGCGGTGTTCTCTACAGCGTTCTCCTCGCATTAATGACCGTGAATGCGTGGGAAAACATCAATACACTGGATGATGCCGTTGAAGTTGAGGCTTTCACGCTTGGGGACATCTACCGCGACGTTGATGGTTTGCCAGAGGACATCAAGCTCACGGTCAGAAACGGGCTATGGGAGTATGCAAGAGACGTTCATGATATCGAATGGCCGAACCTGGGTAAGGGCGTGGTGGTACAGAGTGCGCGAGGAGCTCTGGATAAGATGTATGGTGCGGTCCTTCACTTCAAGCCCAAGGACTTTGGCGAGTCCAATGTTCATGCAGAAGTTCTCAAGGGATTGAACAAGGTGGCCTATTACCATCGAAAGCGCATGGCCTCTGTCGATGAGGAGGTTTACCCGATACTCTGGGTTGTCGTGTGGGTCGGTGGTCTGGTCAATTTGGGGATTAACGCGTTAGCTGCGTCTGGGCATCGAATGTTGGACTATCTTTTACAAGGAACTTATGCGGTTAACATCGGCCTTGTGGTCTATCTGATCTTTTCGCTCGATCATCCTTTTGTCGGAGCGGTCACTGTGTCACCCGAGCCATTCAAATATGTCATGGGCACAATGAAACATGTCGACCACCATCCTTTAGGCGACGTTAGGAACTGACTCAAGTCCTGAGTCGAAGGGGGCATTGATGAACGACCCGGAGAGAAGGCAAGAAAAAAGGGTTATGCCGCAAAAGCATAACCCTTAGTAATCTCTGGTGCCGGAGGTCGGAATCGAACCGACACTTGGTTTCCCAAACCAGATTTTGAGTCTGGCGCGTCTACCAGTTTCGCCACTCCGGCTGAACCTTCAATCATATCGCAAACGCACCCTCTGCTCCAGTCCTTTGCTTTGGCCGTTGCTACTTTCCGTATTGAGAGGATCCTGTGGCATCATGTCAGGCTATGCTGAAAAGTGACTTTAATTTCGAGCTCCCCCCTGAACTGATCGCGCAGGCCCCTCTCGAAAATCGGACGGATTCAAGGCTTTTGGTGCTTGAAGCGAACAAGGCGCTTAAGGATCAGGGATTTCAGGATCTACCGAGCCTTCTCCGTGCGGGAGATCTTTTGGTCCTCAATGACACACGGGTTATTCCGGCCCGGCTTTATGGGGCCAAGGCCACGGGAGGTCGGATCGAGCTGCTTCTCGAGCGGGTCCTCGATTCACACACAGCGCTGGTTCACCTGAGGGCCAGTAAGTCGCCCAAACCCGGAGCGAGGCTTCTTCTGGATGGCGGTTATGGCGGCGAAGTGATTGAGCGTCGCGACGCTTTTTTCGTCCTTCGCTTCGATGAGGCTTCACCCGTCATGTCGGTTTTGGAGGCCGTCGGGCATATTCCCTTGCCTCCCTATATCGGTAGAGCCGATACGGCCTCTGATCGAGAGCGTTACCAAACCGTTTTTTCGGCCACCCCAGGGGCCGTTGCCGCTCCGACGGCCGGGTTGCACTTTGATCAGGAAATGCTGGATCGGCTGGAAAGGGAAGGGATTGATCGTGTCACTGTAACCCTTCACGTGGGAAGCGGAACCTTTCTCCCGGTCCGGGCCGAAAACCTGGATGATCACCAGATGCATTCTGAGCTCTGTCAGGTAAGTTCAGCAGCGGTTGCAAGGATTCAAGAGACCAAGGCCCGAGGTGGAAGGGTCATCGCGATTGGGACTACCGCTGTCAGAGCGCTGGAATCTGCGGCCCTTTCAGGGCAACTTGAAGCCTACGAAGGGGAGACGGATATCTTCATTCAACCTGGATTTTCATTCCGGGTGGTGGATGCTCTTCTCACGAATTTTCATTTGCCGGAATCCACGCTCCTGGCACTGGTCTCAGCATTCGGTGGCTATTCCGAAGTCATGGCGGCTTATCAACATGCGATCAGAGAAAAATATCGATTCTTCAGCTATGGTGATGCGATGTTTTTGACCTGCAAAGAGAGCTCAGAATGAAGTCAGGTTTTGCGCTTCATCCCAGATTATCGGCCGATACGATCTGCCTGGGACACCTACCGTTGTCGCGTGTTCTTCTCCTCCAGGAGCGCCGCTACCCCTGGATTGTGCTGGTTCCGGCCCTTCCCGATCTTACTGAGATCACGGACCTTTCCGAGACGGACCAGAGTCGTCTGATTTTGGAATCCTCTTCGGTTGCGAGACAAATGCAACAGCACCTTATGGCCGACAAGATCAATGTCGCAGCCATCGGTAATCTGGTCCCGCAACTCCATTGGCATGTCATTGCACGATACCGGGATGATGCGGCCTGGCCTGCACCCGTTTGGGGGCGTTTTGCGCCAGAGGCATATACGCCAGACGAGTTGATCTCAATGGTCGAGCGGCTTCACTTGTCTCAGATCCCGGGCTTTCAACCCGAGGAGATCCCATAGTGGAGTGTCGCCCTCACTGCGGGGCCTGTTGCATCGCGCTCTCAATCTCCACGCCGATTCCCGGAATGCCTCAAGGTAAGCCTGCGGGTGTTCGATGCGTTCAGTTGTCCGAGGATGATCGTTGCCTGATCTTTGGCCGGCCGGAGCGTCCGGCTTGCTGCGCTGGGCTCAAACCCAATCTTGAAATGTGCGGTGAAAACCGCGAGCATGCCTTGCACTGGATCGCCTGGCTGGAAGAGGCCACACGGCCCTGAACGAATCAGGTCTCGATGACCTGAACCCGACGGGTAATGCCGCAGACCAGATCGTAAGGGATGGTGTTGGCGTATTCTGCGATCAGCTCGACAGGGAGTCCCTCGCCCCAAAGGGTGACAAGATCACCGATCTCAGCCTCCGGACAATCGGTCAGATCAATCGTGATCATATCCATGGAAACCCGGCCGGCCAGGGGCGCTCTTTGGCCTCGAACGAGAACAGGGGTTCCCGAGCGTGCCTGACGGGGGTAACCATCCCCATAGCCAATTGCGGCCACACCGAGGCGCGTTTTTCTGCCCGCGACCCAATCGCCGCCATACCCGACCCGGGTTCCAGGTTCAACATCCTTGATGCTGATAATGCGTGATCGGAGGGTCATGACCGGCTGCAACCCTTCTTGTTGACCCGTTTTTCCAGCAAAAGGAGAGATGCCGTAGAGAATGATTCCGGGGCGGACCCATTCGGCCTGCGCCTCCTTCCATCCGAGGACCCCTGCAGAATTCGCGATTCCGGTTTCGCCATCGAGGCTCTCGCCCAACTCCCGGAAAAGTCCGATCTGACGAGGGGTGAAAGGATCATCCAGTGCGTCCGCATTCGCGAGATGGGACATCATGGAGATCGGGCCCTTCACCGTCTTGCAATTGCGAAGCCGTTTGACGAGCGATTCCACCTCATCGGGATGGACGCCAAGACGGCTCATGCCCGTGTCGACTTTGAGCCAGACTCTGAGGGGGTAGCCACGGGTGCGCCGTTCGAGGAGGTCGACCTGCCAGGCGGAGTGAACTACAGGCTCCAGAGAGAGCTTGCCGTAAATGGATAATTCGTCTTGATCGAAAAAACCCTGCAACACGGCAATGCTTTGAGTAAAACCGGCCTTTCGAAGTTCGATGGCCTCCTGTGTTCGGGCGACTGCAAAGGCATCGGATTCGATCAAGCCTCCCGCCGCCCGGATCAGGCCGTGACCGTAGGCATTAGCCTTGATGACCGACATGACCTTTGCCTTCGGCGCGATGGCTTTGACCGTACGGAGATTTTCCCGTAGTGCGCCAATGTTGATGATGGCGTGTGCGACCCGACTCGGGTCAGTAAGGCTCACCGGCATAGGGATCGTGAATAAAGTTCTCGAAACGGGTGTACTGACCGAGGAAGGTCAGGCGGGCGGTGCCAATCGGACCATTACGCTGCTTGGCGATAATGATTTCTGCAGACCCCTTGTCGGTGGTGTCCTTGTTGTAGACCTCATCCCGGTAGATGAAAACAATCAAGTCTGCATCCTGCTCAATCGCCCCCGAATTGTGACTGACGATGCCATCAGCTAACCACGAAGCGGGACCTGGAACAGTCAGATCGTAGACCTCTTCTTCACCATCGGCCTCGATGCATACGAGCCGGTCCCAGAAAAGGTCGGACTTGGCCCATTCCCTCGAAGATGAGTCCTTGAGATGCTCTGCGTCATTACCAAGGACGGATCTTGAGGGTGCAAATTGGTAATGGCTCGAGCCACCATAGGCAGCTCCCCGCATGGAAGCCATGGCGCTCTGGGAAATGCCCTGCATTTGCATGGCTTTCCCAAAGACCTCCATGGGAAGGGTGTCTACATTCGGGCTTGAGGCCACATCCTGAAGTGCTAACCGGACTTTTTCGGCGGCTTTAATGCGGGGACCAAAGGCTCCGATCTCATCGAGAAAAATCCGTTGCTGTTCTGAGGAGCGGATATCAACAGTCCAGACGGATTTTCCCTTCGGTTGAGCGACCTGTCCGATTCTTGCGACGATGGCGAAGCGAAGGAGAAGGGCTGCTATGTCTCGGGCAAGGCGCTCGCTACACGTACTGAAATAAATTCGGGGTGAACCGCCGTTACGGCGTGCAAAGAAACACCCATCAGTTGCCCAAAGATGCCTGAGAAGGAGGGCAATCTGCCGGTTGGAGAAACGGAAGACATCCTTAGGAAGGTGTTTCTCGTGGGACCTTTGCCCAAAAATGCCGAGATTACGAAGCCACAGATTGACCCCTTTGGGGTGCCATCGATTGCCATTGCCTGAAATGACCAATTGATGCCATGCGCCTCGGCCTTCGTGATAACTGACTCTACAACCAAAGGTTTCCGCCGCCTTTCGGACGGTTTGGCTGTTCTCTTCCGATGCGGTGGTGTAGCGCAGGGGTTGGTGAACCAGGTAGCTTCCATCACCGACCAGATGTCCCAGAAGCTCGACCTCATGATCTGGCCATTCGATCGGTTGGCTGGGCTCCTCAATGCGACGAGAGAGGGCGATTCGGTCTCCTACCTTGAGATCCCCGACGGTAGTCCAGCCACTCCCGCTGAAAATGCGATGCTTTGAAGTTGCGCGAAGCTCGCGGCCACTGGCGAGAGAGAGCTTGTAAAGGGGCTTACGCCCTACACTCCAGACCAGATCGGTTTGGGCGGGAATGATTTTCTGATGGTCTGACATGGCCCAGACCTCGGGTGTCGTGCCGACAAGCTCCCGAATCGGTACACGGCGCCCATCGGTCAAGCAGACCAGGGTATCGCCCGGGACACACTCACGGAGATCCGACATGATCGGACGCTTGTTGGGGCGTTGCTCAAGGCTTCGATTGAGCTGTGAAAGAGCAATGACGGGAACATTGAGCTCCTTGGCCAGACCCTTGAGCTGCCGAGAAATATCAGAGATTTCGTTAACGCGGCTTTCTGAGCCAGGCGACTGCATGAGCTGAAGATAGTCGAGGACAATCAGGCCTAACTTACCGTCATTCTCTCGGGCCAATCTTCGGCATCGAGCCCTGACTTCGGTTGGTGTCATGGCTGGAGTGTCATCGATATAGAGTTTGGTCTCTGCCAGAATGTTGATGGCCGAAGTCATTCGTGGCCATTCATCGTCTTCCAGCTTTCCCGTTCGGACCCGATGCTGATCAATGCGTCCCAGCGAAGAAATCATACGCATCGCGAGCTGTTCGCCGGGCATTTCCATGCTGAATACGGCAACCGGGACCTGCTCCTTGATCGCCACATGTTCTGCGATATTCATCGCGAAAGTGGTCTTTCCCATGGAGGGGCGGCCCGCCACGATGATCAGATCTGAATTCTGCAGCCCCGAGGTCATTTCGTCGAAATCAGTGAACCCCGTACTTGCCCCGGTGAGATGCCCGTCCTGCTGGAACAGGGTCTCGATTCGGTCAATGGCCTTGGCCAGGAGGGGCTTGATGGGGCTGAATCCGGTCCCTTTTCGGCGGTACTGATCGGCAATCCGGAAAACGGTCTGTTCGGCCGACTCGATCAGCTGGATCGTTTCCCGTCCTTGGGGGCTGTACGCGAGGTCTGCGATTTCCGATCCTGAGTGAATCAGCTGCCGGAGAATCGATTTTTCCCGGACGATATTGGCGTAGGCTTCAATGTTTGCAGCGCTGGGGGTTTCCTTGGCGAGCGTCGCAAGATAGGCCAGTCCACCACACTCCTCGATCCACCCGAGCTGCTCAAGGGATTCAGAGAGGGTAATGACGTCGAGGGGCGACTGTTTTTCAGCGAGAATCCGGATCGCGCGATAGATCAGTTGATGGTCGCG
>Ga0007882_10001761_pt1 | contig 12381 bp, 14 predicted proteins | sample CryBogCBH12Aug01_FD_71195 | JGI IMG/M metagenome (GOLD analysis project Ga0007882, IMG submission 71195) | Freshwater microbial communities from Crystal Bog, Wisconsin, USA - CBH12Aug09.1 | ecosystem: Environmental > Aquatic > Freshwater > Lake | place: Crystal Bog, Wisconsin, USA | collected... | reverse complement strand
TCGTTCAGTTCCACAACTTGCATTCGGGGAGGTCATCACAACCTCTGCCCCTCGTTCTTCAAGCACTCGGAATATCTCAGGACTATCGGTAGCAACTACAACCCTTTCTGCCAGACGGGATTTCAGGGCCTGACGCCAGGTGCGGACAATAAGTGGCTCACCCTGAAGATCGGCAAGCATTTTTTTTTCGAGACGGCTGGAATCGAGCCTTGCAGGAATGAGAATAACAGCTTTCATGGGCATTTCGGACTATCAATGATTAATGTTACTGGCCCGTCATTAACCAGAGATACCTGCATATCTGCTCCGTACCATCCGGTCATTACCGGCTTTTCAAGCTCCTGCTCCAATTTTCGGATAAAACATTCGTAGAGTGGTTGGGCTTGAGCGAACCGTGCTGATGCTGAAAAGCCCGGCCTGTTGCCCCGACTTGCATCGGCATAGAGTGTAAACTGGGAGACAACAATAACCTCGCCGCCGGTCTCTTTAAGCGAGAGATTCATTTTACCTGCGCTATCATTAAAGATCCTGAGAGCAGCAATTTTACGGGTCATCCAGCTGATATCTTTATCCCCATCGACAGGAGCAATACCAAGGAGAACAAGGAGGCCTACACCGATTGCGACATAACGATCATCTGATGCCGAAACACTCGCTGACAGAACTCTCTGGACAACAATTCGCATAAGCTCTCTTTTTTCGGGCAATCAACCGTATGACTGGAGAACGGGTGCGGCAGCTTCGGAACTGATTCCTTCGAGCATCACGGTTTTTGTTCGCGAAGTCTTGCCGGAAATAATATGTATGCGCGATTGCGGAATGCTGAACACTTTAGAAAATAGTTCACAGCATTCCTTGTTGGCTGCGTCATCTACTGGGGCGGCTTTAAGGGTTACCTTCAAGCCGCCGTTATAGGCTCCGCAAATTCTGCTTTTGGATGAACGGGGTTGTGCCTTGACAACAAAAACCGCATTACCATTTTTTTCGCGAAACTCAACCACCCGGATGCTACCCGATCACTTTGGGTACTTTGAAAAAACGATCCTGTTTATCAGGAGCGTTCTGCAGTACTGCTGCAGGTGGAAGACCAGGACACTCGATATCCTCCCGAAGCACATTGATCTGGTCGTGAATACTACTGAGCGGTATGACACCTTCGGTATCGACTTCATTGAGCTTTTCGACATAGTGAAGAATATTGTTGAGCTCGCTGGTCATAGTCAACATTTCGTCTTCAGTAAACCTTAGCCTGGCCAGTTCGGCGATATAAGCAACATCTTTAGTGGTAACCGACATAACAATAGATCGTAAAATTAACAAACAATCAAGCGGATGATCGGCTCGATCGATACGTCCTTTAAAAAAATATTAAAGTCTGCAAATATCAAATTTCTTTTCATCAATCCTATTTTTAGGGCGTTGTTCAATTGGCATATAATCCCGCTGTTCTTCGCCAAGGTAAATCTGGCGAGGTCTTGCAATTTTCTGCTCAGGATCCTGAACATGCTCGGTCCACTGTGCAAGCCATCCGGGGATTCTGCCGATCGCGAAAAGCACTGGAAACATGTCGAGAGGAAATCCCATTGCCTGATAAATCAATCCAGAATAAAAATCGACATTGGGATAGAGTTTGCGACTCACAAAAAAATCGTCCTCTAATGCAATTCTTTCAAGTTCAAGCGCCATATCGAGCAAAGGGCTACGGCCGGTTTCCTCAAAAACCTGAAAAGCAATTTTCTTGATGATTTTTGCCCGTGGATCGTAATTTTTATAAACTCTGTGACCAAATCCCATCAAGCGTCCTTCACCATCCTTGACAGATTTTATGAACGCAGGAATATTGTCGATCGATCCTATTTTTTTGAGCATATGAATAACAGCTTCATTTGCACCTCCGTGCAAAGGGCCGTAGAGGGCTGCACAACCTGCAGCTACAGCGGAATAAGGGTCAACTCCGGAACTGCCTACAGCACGTAGAGCACTGGTTGAACAGTTCTGTTCGTGATCGGCATGAAGAATAAAAAGGACATCAAGAGCATGTTCAAGAATAGGATTAGGCTTATAGTGCATCTCTGTCATCTTGAACATCATAGACAGAAAATTGCCTGTATAGCTCAAATCGTCATCGGGAAGGACATAAGGATATCCCATACTGTGCCGGTAACTCATAGCCGCCAGGGTTGGTATTTTGCCGATAAGACGGCGAACCTGAAGCTTGCGTGATTCTTCGTTGTTAATATCCTTGGCATCAGCATAAAACGTCGACAATGCGCCGATGGTACCAACAAGAATACCCATCGGGTGGGCATCATAGCGGAATCCATCCATAAACTTGATCATATTGGCATGTGTCAGGGTGTTGTGCCGGATATTATATGTCCACACAGCAAGACGTTCCTTGTCGGGAAGTACCCCTTTAATGAGAAGATATGCGGTTTCCAGAAAGGTACTTTTCTCTGCAAGTTGCTCGATAGGATAGCCACGATAGCGTAAAATACCCTTATCACCGTCTAAAAAGGTGATACTGCTTTTACATGATGCCGTGTTAAAAAAACCGGGATCATATCCCAACAAACCGAAATCTTCAGGTGACACCTTGATTTGACGAAGATCAAGAGTACGGATTGCACCCTGCTCAACAGGAATATCGTAGGATAATCCTGTACGGTTGTCAGTTACTGTCAGAGAATTTCTGGGGCCTGTTTCTGCCATAATTGTACTGTATTGATTGTTTCAAATCATTTGTTTCTCAACAAAAACAAAATTCATCCCTTAACCACACACACAAAATAATGGTGTATTGGTGTTTCGCGCACAAAGTTATAAAAATCCAGCCAAATACGTTTAGCAAAAAACGATTTTTTTAACTATTGTTATCTCTATATTTCGAATAAATAACGTCTTTTATTCAAAAGGGAAACATCATTCCAACGAAAAAAAAGCGCAACCACGTGAGGACAGTACCCTGTAACCACAATAAAAACAATAAGCTGCTGAAAATACATTCCCTGTATTGCTTCCACTATAAAAAGGAAAAAAGGAAAATACTATTTGGATATTATTGATCTGCTCTATACATTTACAACTCTTTCAAGGAGCTGTAGCTCAGTTTGGTTAGAGCGCCTGCCTGTCACGCAGGAGGTCGCGGGTTCGAGCCCCGTCAGCTCCGCAAAGAAAAAATAAAAAAGGTACTGCTTGCAGTGCCTTTTTTATTTTTCGCCTTGATTTCCCTTTTACCTTGGTACCAGCTCAACACGGCGGTTTTTTTCGCGGCCTGATTCTGCAGTATTCGGTGCAACAGGCGCAAGATATGCTACTCCGTTTGCTGTAAGACGAGTTGCCGGTATACCGTACTCTTTAAAGAGAGATGCGACAACAGCATCAGCGCGTCGTTTGGAAAGCCCCAGATTAAACTCATACCCACCGATATTGTCTGTATGACCTACAACATGCAGCTTCAATGCCGGTTGCTGTTTAAGGAGTTTTGCAATTTCCTGAAGTGATGGACGGGATGCAGGCTTGATTTCCCATTTGTTCGTATCGAAATAAATGCCGTACAGAGACACTCTTCCTGTAGTGTTTAGTGAATTCGACATTTGATCGGCGGTTACCGTCACCATTTTCTGAACCATCGGTTGCGTCTCAATAACATCAAGAGCTACATACGCACCTCGCTTTGCCTTATACACTGGATCACTCTTCCCCCATTCTACTACAGTCAGATGCACGTAGACATTTCCTTCGGGCCGATTCATTTTTGCGCTGGCAGCACAAATACCGCCCTTTTCAGCTGCAAAAAAGATATAGTTGCTGCGGTTGGTCTGGATATCCATTGAGCCAAATGGAGCAAGATAATTGTTCCATCCTGTGGCAGCTGGGTCTTTTTTGGAATCGTAGAGTATAACGAATCCTTTGGCTCTGAGTTCATTGAGATAGTTCCTGAATACCTCAAGAGAGCCGACGTCGCCCGCAGCTTCATACCATATTCGAGTGAGTTTCCCTTCGGGCTTCAATGAGGGGGTGACATACTCCAGCTTTTTAGTTTCAAGATTATAACGGCTGAACGTAGATGTCTGCAATTCGTATTCATCAAAACGTTTGACATGGTATCCGACAATTTCAGAGCCAACAAAACGTCGAAGTAATGGATGATCCTTTGAACCAGGTAGATCGACCGCACCAACATCAGCAAGCGGCAGTAGTAATGCTATAACGAAAAGCAATACAATGGAATGGAGGTGTTTCATGAGGAATGACTCCTTATTGGTTTAAGGGGTGAATTAACTCTTTTTGCGTTTATCGCGCACATAAATTGCTTTGGACTGCCCTTCTCCGATAAGCCGTTCATCGAAATCGAACAGTTTTGTCGCGGCCAGCAGTTCTCCAAGTTTGCTGTATCCGTAATTGCGGGGATCAAACTCAGGTGACTGTTTTGCGATATTGCTTCCCGTTGTCCCAAGATGAGCCCATCCGCTTTCGTCCGATGAAGCCTCAACGGCGTTTCTCAATAAGCGCACCAGTCGGGTATCTTGTTTAAGTTCTGCTGCCGACTTTTTGGCTATTGTATCATTTTCATTGATTTTTGCACGCAGAACTTCGATATAAATAAACTTGTCACAGGCTGATACAAACGCTGCAGGTGTCTTTTTTTCGCCAAAACCGTAAACGAACAGTCCTGATTCCCTTATCCTCGATGCAAGTTTCGTAAAATCACTATCGCTTGAAACAATGCAGAACCCCTGAAACCTTCCTGTATATAAAAGGTCCATTGCATCAATAATCATGGCGCTGTCGGTTGCATTTTTTCCTTTTGTGTACCCGAACTGCTGAATGGGTTGAATCGAATACTCAAGCAGCACCTCTTTCCAGCTTCTGAGTGCGGTGGATGTCCAGTCGCCGTAAATCCTTTTAACGCTGGACGTTCCATAGTTTGCAACCTCCGCCAGCAGGCCTTCTATTATTGATGCCTGTGTATTATCGGCATCAATAAGCACGGCAAGACGCTCTGTTTTTTCAACTGCCATAACACGTTCGTTTGTTTGTTTGCAGAGCAAAAAAAACGCTGATAGATTCAGGTATTCACCTTGAACCCCTGCTCTTCAATAGTCGAGGTAATGGTTGCCAAATCTACCTTCGAGGAATCATAATCCAGCGACACCATCCCCTCAATATGAGATGCTTGAGCCTCTTTGACTCCATCAAGTTCTTCGAGGGCTTCCTTGACAAGGATTTCGCAACCATGGCAGTTCATACCGCTTACATGGAATTTTTTAATCATGGCTCTGGCAATAAATTTATTGTAAAGAGATTTCAAGGACTTTTACGAATCATAGGCATAAATCCAGTAAAAATAAGTTACATACACTGGTGATAATTATGAAATAATTATACCAAATCAGGTAAGCACGTAATGAATGATTGGCAGATCACTCGGGCAGTGAGTATATTAGGCAACTATGATAAATTACATATCACCTTCAAAAGTCAGCATACAACGTCTGCTGGCATTTTTTCTGCTTGTGAATCTAACGTTGCTGGCTTCATGCAACCGTTCACCGAATGACCTTAAAGCTTTGCAGCAGAAGGTCTGGAAAAACCCGAAAGATTCAGGAGCGTACATGCTACTCGCTAACGAGTATGCCCGAAACGAACGCTATAGCGAAGCCTCGGAAGCATATAAGAATGCACTTGCGATAAATCCAAAGCTTGATGAAGCTTACCACGCACTTGGCGCCGTTGCATTCAACCAGAAAAACTATTCCGAGTCACTGAAATATTTTCAGAAACACCTTGAACACGCACCAAAAGACTCCCTGACGCTTTACGATGTCGGGAATGCCTATATGCAGCTGAAACAGTTCGACAAGGCTGCCAAATCTTACAGTGACGCTATTGATAACAGTGAATCTTTTACGGAAGCTCACTATAACCTTGCAATCTGTTATCTTAAGACAGGACAAAGAGCTGAAGCTCAGGCGATTTATGAATGGCTTCTTAAGAAAAACAATTATCTTGCTACCTCGCTGCAAAAACATTTCAAAAAAGAACAAATACAGTGATTAACCCGGAATGGTAATCACTAATCAGTTTGGTAGAACAAATACTGAAATCAGAGATTTTTTTCAGCAGGGAACCGTTATTCATTAATTGTTGTACAGTTTGTTACAAGAAACACGAAACACGCTATAGCAGTGTTTGAGAGTTACAATGCCGACAAACGCATATGAGTGAGCACTACAAGATTATTAAACCTTCTGAGGAACACTTACCAATAGAACAAGCTGTTTCAAGTCTAAAATCAGCTTTAAGCCTTTTTGATTACAAGAGCGAATTACCGGATCGCCATGATCGAAACCTGCTTGTAACGTTTTCTCAGCCAGTTCAACCAGTGGACATCACGGGATGGCTATGCCATCAGACGGTATATCCAAAACTCTTGTGGATGAACAGGGAAAAGGATTTTGCTGTTGCAGGCATAGGAATTGCTGATACTTTACGGTTTGATGGATCTGGAGATAATGATGCCTGTTTTGATCAGTTCGAGCTTTCTGCTGCGAGCAAAGATCCTCATGCGCGATACTTTGGAGGATTCCACTTCAATAACCAGGAAAAGCAGGATCCGAAATGGGAGAAGTTTTCCTCTTTTTCCTTTATACTTCCTCTTGTACAGTTAACTTTTGAAAACAACATCTATACACTCACCTGCCACCTCTGGCTTGAAAGCAGTGTTGACTACGATATTCAAATCAGGACAATTACAGACACCCTCGACCGGGTTATCACTGATTCGGATTGTTCAGCGATGAAACTGCCTGAGCTACTCGATCTTTCCTATAACCCTGATGAGAGAAACTGGGTAGAACAATGTCAGAAAGCGCTGCAGACCTTTACTTCCGGAGGTATGGAAAAAATAATGCTGGCCCGCCAGACTGTTTTGGAATTCAGCACCAGCTTTTCCCCGCTTCTTTTTCTGTTGCAGTATCCCTATCCGCAAAATGCCATATACAGGTTCTATTTTGAACCATCTGAAAACAATGCATTTTTCAGCTTCACACCTGAACGTCTCTACAGAAGAGACGGAAATATGCTGCTCACTGAAGCTCTGGCCGGAACCTGTTCGAAAGAGACAATCAACGGCAGTGACACACAGGCTTCTGAAGCGCTTCTGAATTCTGAAAAAGATATCCGGGAGCACAAGTTTGTCAAGGACATGATTTCGCAGGAACTGGTCAAGATATGCAGCGATATTGATATGGAAAAGGAGGTTAAAGTACTGCAACTTAACCGTCTTGCACATCTCTACACTCGTTGTGCAGCCAAACTGAAACCTGAGTTTGAGAATGACAGCGCAGTACTGAAACTTCTCCATCCTACCCCTGCTGTAGGGGGAGTACCAAAAACCAAGGCAATGAATCATATCATGGATCTGGAGCCGTTCAGTCGTGGATGGTATGCAGGGCCCGTCGGATGGGTAAGCCGGGATGCTTCAGAATTCTCCGTTGCCATCCGTTCAGCTCTTGTCAATGACCGTTATGCCTATCTATACTCCGGTGCAGGACTTGTTAAGGGCTCAAATCCCTTTTCGGAATGGGAAGAGGTCGATCAGAAAATAGGGGATATTCTGTCTATAACCCGCCTCGAAGTATGAATTCAAGTGATATAACCTCACTATGGAGTTACCTTGTCATTGAAGAACTGATCAGGCAGGGTGCTGGATTTTTTTGTATCTCTCCAGGTTCTCGCTCTACTCCGCTTACTGTTGCCATTGCAAGAAACCCGAAAGCACGCTGGAAAATTTTTGCCGATGAGCGGTCAGCTGGTTTTTTTGCTCTTGGCTATGGACGGGCAACGGGTAAACCGGCTGTTCTGATATGCACTTCCGGCACTGCAGTAGCAAACTACTTCCCTGCTGTGGTTGAGGCATCAATGGACTTTCAGCCAATGCTTATCCTGTCGGCTGATCGACCTTTTGAGCTGCTTGATTGTGGTGCGAACCAGACTATCAGGCAGGAAAACATGTTCGGCAGCTATACACGATGGAATATGCAGCTTCCTTTTCCGTCCAGAGAGGTTCCTCTCAAAGCACTGCTTTCCACTGTTGCCTATGCTGTCACGAAAGCGATTGGATCGCCAACAGGGCCTGTACATTTGAACCAGCCATTCAAAGAGCCTCGTGAGCTGAACACTCCAGATCTGAAAGACCCATGGCTTGATGCTGTTCATGAATGGCTCGCAAGCGGCAACCCTTCAGGGGTATCAGCTTTGCCTGAAAAACATCCTGACAGCAGAACACTGGCCACGGTGCGCGATGCGCTGGCCAAAGCAAAGCTGCCTGTCATCATTGCAGGTAGTATGCAACACGCTGAAGAGGCTGTGTCTGTGGAAGAGCTTGCTCGTGATTTGCAGGTACCTCTCTATGCCGATCTTTCATCGGGACTTCGACTGAACAGCGGGGTACAACCCTGGCAGCTGGCATTTCAGTTACCATCGTTTGCCAAGCACTTCAAGCCTGATCTGGTGCTGCATTTTGGGGGACATCTTATTTCAAAACATCCTGCGGCAGCTATCAGGGAATGGAATCCGGAGCACTATATTGTCATAAGATCACATGCCAACCGTTTCTCACCTGATCATAACGTAACCCTAAGTATTGAAGCGTCGCTTGCGGTTACCTCTGCCAGCCTTAAAGGTGCACGCACGACCTTGTCTTGCATGAACTCAAGTGCGTTTCAAGAGTTCTTCCTGAGGGCCAGTGAGGAGGTTGATGCTGAAACCAGCTCTCTTCAAGCGGTCACTGAAATTTCGGCAGCACGTCTAACCTCTCGCCTGATTACTGAAAAGCAGCTACTCTTTATTTCGAACAGCATGCCGGTGAGGGATATTGACACTTACGCATGTAACATATACCACCATGGCATCAGAACCGGTATTAACCGCGGGGTGAGTGGGATAGACGGAATTCTATCCACGGCTGCAGGTTTTGCTGAGGGATACGGAAAGCCTTCAACACTGCTGATTGGGGATATAGCTTTTCTCCATGACCTGAATGCGCTTTCATTGCTCAGTACGCTGAGTGTTCCCTTGCAGATTATTGTGCTGAACAACAATGGCGGAGGAATTTTCTCTTTTCTGCCTGTTGCTGGATACAGCGATATTTTTGAAACGCATTTTGCTACGCCTCAGGACTACAGCGTTCAATCGGCTGCTGCAACCTTTGGGGTGGACTATGCATGCCCGCAGACAAACGCAGAGTTCACGGAGTTGTATACGGCAGCATCCAGCAGTACACGAAGCATTGTAATAGAAATAAAAGGCTCCCGGCAAGAGAACCTGCTGCAGCATAGGGCTCTACAGGAAAGAATTAATGTTCTTGCCGATCGCTATTTGTACCGGTAAGTGCAATAGCCAACCTTTCAACCGACTCAAGTACAATGCAAAAAACCTTACAGGGCGTGCCCTTCCATATCCAAACTGTCGGAGACCGATCACTGCCCCGCATTATTTTTCTGCACGGGTTTCTCGGGTCGGGCAGCGACTGGCTTCCCGGGGTCAGAGAGCTTTGCGATAGCAATTGCTGTATGATGGTTGATCTTCCCGGCCATGGTAAAGCTGCTTTTCAGCAAGCCCCTTCTCCTGACGTTTTTTTTGTGCAGACAGTAGATGCGCTTGCTGAGCTGCTTCGCCAGTCGGCTTTTTCACCTTGCTTTCTTGTCGGATATTCCATGGGTGGAAGACTTGCTCTTGCTCTACTGCTTCGTCATCCGGATCTGTTTATCAAAGCAGTTATCGTTTCGGCATCGCCTGGACTCAAAACTGAAAAAGAACAGACTGATCGGCAGGATCATGATGAAAAAGTTGCTCGAAAAATTGAAAAAAACTTTGAAGGGTTCATAGAGGCATGGTATGATCAGCCTTTATTTTCAACATTGAAACATCATCCCATATTTAAAGATGTTGAAAGCGAAAGAAAAATTAATGACCCAGCTAATCTTGCACTTGCCCTGAGAGTGCTCGGAACAGGACGACAACCTTCATTATGGGAGGCGCTGGAGCGAAACAACGTGCCTGTAAGGTTTTTTGTTGGGGAAAAAGATGAGCGTTATGTAGAGATTGGTCGCCAAATGGTTAAGTTATGCCCTGGTTCTGATCTTGAAATCTTTCCGCATTGCGGCCATACCCTGCAGCTTGAAAACATGGAATTGTTTCTGGATCGTTTGCGATTTTTTTTCAACCAGCAAGAAAAATATTAGTTATGAGCGTTATTAACTGGATACAATCAGGTGATTTCACCGACATCCTTTATCATAAATCTGAAGGGATAGCAAAAATCACTATCAACCGCCCGGAAGTAAGAAACGCATTCAGGCCTCTCACCGTTGAGGAAATGATTACGGCCCTTGCTGACGCGCGCAATGATGAGTCTATCGGTGTTGTTATTCTAACAGGTGCAGGAAACCTGGCTTTCTGCTCGGGGGGTGACCAGAAAATACGAGGGTACGCAGGCTATGCTGATGGAAAAGGGGTCAACCGATTGAACGTGCTTGACTTTCAGCGGGATATACGTACCTGCCCGAAACCGGTGATTGCCATGGTTGCCGGCTATGCGATAGGTGGTGGTCATGTGTTGCATATGCTTTGTGACCTTACCATAGCAGCAGAAAATGCCATATTCGGGCAGACCGGACCAAAAGTCGGTTCATTTGACGGAGGTTGGGGTGCAAGCTATATGGCACGCCTTGTCGGTCAGAAAAAGGCCCGCGAAATATGGTATCTTTGCCGCCAATATAATGCAGCTGAAGCGCTTGATATGGGGCTTGTTAACACCGTTGTCCCTCTCGATCAGCTTGAAAAGGAAACCGTGCAATGGTGCCGTGAAATACTTGACAACTCACCGCTGGCGATAAGGTGCCTTAAATCTGCCCTCAATGCGGATTGTGACGGCCAGTCCGGATTGCAGGAACTTGCCGGGAATGCCACCATGCTCTATTATATGTGCGAAGAGGCACAGGAAGGCAAGAATGCGTTCGTCGAAAAACGGAAACCGGATTTCAGTAAATTTCCTAAAAGACCTTGAAAGCAACCCATATACTAATCTACAGATATACTGTCCCATTTACAGAACCTTTAACAGTAAAAGGGCATCGGATTGTAAACAGGGAAGGTATTATTCTTGGCCTGCAAACTTCGGAAGAGTGTCTCACTGCCTATGGTGAAGTTGCTCCACTTCCGGGGCTGCATAGGGAAACCCTCGAATCTGCTGAAGAGCAGCTTGTGGAAGTGTTGTCAAAACACCAATTTGCCAATAACAGCATTTTGCCTGACGGACTTTTCCCTTCGGTTCGTACGGGTCTTGAAATGGCTATGATAAACCTGGAGGCCGTTAGATCCGGACGCAATCCTGCTTATTCAGACATGACGGAAGGTGCTGCAAAACATGTTCCAGTAAACGCGCTGCTCTTCGGAGAGACTGAGCAAGTTGTTCATCGCGCAAAGGAGTATAGCAGCCTCGGGTACGGGACATTCAAGCTTAAGATATCAGCCGGAAACATTGACGTAGCCATCAGAAGCATAGATGCACTGCATCGCATGTTCGGAAACAGTATTGAACTGCGACTTGATGCCAATCAGTCCCTTTCGCTTGATGAGGCGATTAGATTTGCCGGACAAATTCCAATCGGAAGTATTGCCTATATTGAAGAGCCCCTCACAAAGGCTGAACTTATCGGTGAGTTTTACGCAAAAACAGGTATCGGCTCAGCATTGGATGAAACATTATGGCAAAAGCCTGAACTGCTTCATCAAATTCCGCCTGCGGCCATTTCGGCACTCATTCTGAAACCAAACCGTCTTGGAGGAATCGCTGCGACGCTGAAATTAGCTCGGTACGCAAAAAAACACCATCTGCTTGCAGTTTTCAGCTCGGCTTTCGAGAGTGGAATCAGTCTGAGCTTTTATTCGTGGCTTGCTGCATCAGCAACGTCCAAACCTGCGGCCTGCGGTCTGGATACCTACCGTTACCTGAAGCATGACCTCCTCGAAACTCCTTTTGTTGCTGAAAACGGACTTCTTGACGTTTATAAGCTCTATAGAAAAGGATTGGCCGTCAATAAGAAACATCTCAAGCTAATCTCACTCTGGGCTATATAGTGCCTGAACGAAAAGGCGCTATAATATTATATAATAATGCGTTATATTGGCATCTGAAGATCGAAAATATTTGAAAATCTTAGGTAATCCCTGATCAACAGCGTAATAACACCTCATTATAAGCATTTATGACGGAGAAAAGGTGTTACAGGGTACCCTCAGAGAGAAACCAGCTCAAAACTTCGTTTTCCGAAATCCAATATGCGTAGCGTCATCAACCACCAAATGATGTTT
>Ga0007882_10001756_pt1 | contig 12388 bp, 11 predicted proteins | sample CryBogCBH12Aug01_FD_71195 | JGI IMG/M metagenome (GOLD analysis project Ga0007882, IMG submission 71195) | Freshwater microbial communities from Crystal Bog, Wisconsin, USA - CBH12Aug09.1 | ecosystem: Environmental > Aquatic > Freshwater > Lake | place: Crystal Bog, Wisconsin, USA | collected... | reverse complement strand
GTCTATCTCCCCATAGCCAATCTCTCGGTAAACGGCCTCGTCATTGTCGCCCTTGGCGCGCTGACGGGTATTCTGTCGGGGATGTTCGGCGTGGGCGGCGGGTTCCTCACCACGCCGCTGCTGATCTTCTATGGCGTGCCGCCCACGGTGGCCGCCGCTTCCGCCGCCAGTCAGGTGACCGGGGCCAGCGTTTCGGGCCTGCTGGCGCATAGCCGCCACGGCGGGGTGGACTACCGCATGGGCGGGGTGCTGGTGGTCGGCGGCGTGGTGGGCACCGGGATCGGCGCGGCGCTGTTTCGCGTGCTGCAGCGGCTGGGCCAGATCGATACGGTGATCAATGTGCTCTATGTCGTGATGCTCGGCACGATTGGCGGCCTTATGGCCAAGGAAAGCCTGCAAACCCTGCGCGCCAGCCGCTCGGGGCAGGCTATCCCCGCTGCCAAGCGGCGGCATCACCCGCTGGTGTCCAATCTGCCGCTGCGCTGGCGGTTCTATCGCTCGGGCCTGTATATTTCGCCGCTGGCCCCGCTGCTGCTGGGGCTGATGACCGGCGTGCTGACGATGCTGATGGGCATTGGCGGCGGCTTCATCATGGTGCCCGCCATGCTGTATATTCTCGGCATGAGCGCGGGGATGGTGGTGGGCACCAGCCTGTTCCAGATCCTGTTCGTCACCATCGCCACCACCATGATGCACGCGCTCACCACCAAGGCGGTGGATCTGGTGCTGGCCGGGCTGCTGCTGCTCGGCTCGGTCACCGGCGCGCAGATCGGCGCGGCGCTGGCGCAAAAAATCAGCCCGGTGCGGCTGCGGCTGGTGCTGGCGCTGATCGTGCTGGGGGTGGCGCTGCGGATGGTGCTGGGGCTCACCTGGCATCCCGATGAAATATTCACCGTGAGCCAGCTGTGAAACTGGCCCTCAAACGCCTGCTGGCGCTCTCCGCGCTGGCGCTGCTCACCGGGGCGGAAGAGCCGGTGCTGGTGCCCGATGTCTCGCAGCACGAGGTCTCGGTGCAGCAGGGCTTCACCGGGGCCGAGCTGCTGCTCTATGGCGCGATCCTCAGCCCCGAGGGCACCCCCGCCGGGCAGGATTACGATATCGTGGTGGTGCTGGAAGGCCCCGCCCACCCCATCGTGCTGCGCGAGAAGAAGAAGCTGGCCGGGGTATGGATCAACGCCGCTTCCACCACCTTCCAATCCGCGCCCAGCTTCTACGCCATGGCCTCCACCAGGCCGATCCACGAGATCGTCGACGATCAAACCGCCGCGATCTACGAGCTGGGCCTGCCCTTCCTCCAGCTTTCCCCCATCGGCTCGATCGAGCCCGCCGCCCAAGCGCATTTCGCCGCAGGGCTGGTAGGGCTGATGGCGCGAACCGGCCTCTATCACCAAGACGAACACGGCGTCACCGTCACCAACAAGGTGCTGTATCGCGCGCGGGTGATGCTGCCCTCCAGCGTGCAAACCGGCAGCTATACCGCCGAAACCTTCGCCATCGCCCATGGCCGCGTGGTGGCCTCGGCCATCAGCCGGGTCGAAGTCCGCAAAGCTGGCTTCGAACGCGCCATCACCGATTTCTCCAACCACGACGCGCTGCTCTACGGGCTGTTCGTGGTGGCCGCCTCGGTGGCAATGGGCTGGATCGCCGGGCGGTTGTTCGCGCGGCGGTAGGGTAGGGTTAGGGAAAGCGTTCAGGGAAAGGGGTAGTCTTGGGGGTGTTACACCCCCAAACCCCCATGACTGTCCACCTTGGCGCATCATCTCGGCGTCGTGCTTTGCCGCGAAGCGGCTATATAGCCTGCGGCGCTGCGACCTTGCGCTATGGCCGAACTGACGCGCAACGCAGACAGTATTGGGGGGCAGGGGGGTAACCCCCCTGCGAATCTATATTCTGCCTTTAGCCCTTTTAGCCCTTTAGCCCCTCACCCCTTCGGCACCGCCAGATGCCGCCGCTTGCGCCAGCCGCCGCGCGTATAGGCCAGCACGGTCAGCCCCACCGCCACGATTGATCCCGCCGGATAGGTCCACCACACCGCTTCCGCGCCGATATGTGGATAGGCCAGCCAGTAGAACCCCAGCCGCGCCGGATACATGGCGATACCCATTATCCCCAGCGGCACCATCACCGCCCCATAGGCGCGCATGGTGCCGTTCAGTATCACCATGATTCCGGTGAGCACGAAGCTGCCGGTGCAGATCAGCTGGATATGCTGGGCCAGCGGCACGGCGGCGCTTTGCGGCCCGAGAAACAGCACCAGCAGCGGGCGCGAGAACACTAGGATCAGCAGCCCGAAGCTGCCGGTCAGCGCGAAATTGCTGGCCACGCCGGTGGCGGTGATCCGGCCCACTCGCGCGTGATTGCCCGCGCCGACATTCTGCGCCACCATCGCGCTCACCGCGCTGGAAAGGGCGAAGGCGGGCATCTGCAGATAGTTCCACAGTTGCAGCGAGGCGCCATAGGCGGCGCTGGCGTCCAGCCCCTCGCGGTTGACCAGCGAGATCATGATCACCCCCGCCGAGGAGAGCAGCAGCATCTGCGCGCCCATCGGCAGGCCCTTGGCCAGCACATAGGTCAGCTCGGCCTTGCGGGGGATAAGATAGGCCAGCTCGCGCCCGCGCAGCCGCAGCGGCATATCCTTTGCGTAGATCTTCCAGATCATCATCGCCGATCCTGCGAAATTGGCAATCGCCGTGGCCAGCGCCGATCCGGCGATGCCCAGCGCGGGCACCGGCCCAAGGCCATGGATCAGCAGCGGGTTGAGAATGATGTCCAGCGCCACGGTCAGGATCATCGCGTGCAGTGGGGTGCGGGCGTCGCCGGTGCCGCGCATCCCCATCGAGACTTGCAGCGAGATGGTGCTGAGCGGCAGGGTGACGAAAATCACCCGCAGATAGGCGAGGGCTTCCGCCCGGCTGGCCTCGGGCGTGCTGAGCGCGTGGAGCAGCGGCACGGCAAAACACCACCCGAGCAGCCCCACGCTCATCGCCAGCGCGGTGCAAAAGCCGAGGCCGGTGCCGGCGCAGCGCCGCGCCTTGTCGATCTCGCGCGCGCCGAAAAACACCCCCACCCGCACCGTGGTCGCCATGCCAAAGCCGAACACGGCGGTAAACATCAGAAACATCACGACATTGGCGTTGGCGGTGGCGGCCAGCGCGCTTTCGCCCAGCAGGCGGCCGACCCAGATCGAGTTGATCGTGCCATTCAGCGTTTGCAGCAGGTTGGAGATCAGCGTGGGGATGGTGAAGGCGATCAGCGTCTTGAGGATAGGCCCCTGAGTCAGATCGCCTTTGGGCGCGCCATGGTGGGGGGCGGGCGTTTCGGCCACGGCATCGGGATCGGCGGTGGGGTTCAGCGGGGTTTCACTCACGTGCCCCTCGTGTCGCCGGAAAGGTGGATATGCAAGCGGTCGCTCAGCGAATATCCCCGCGCGAGGCACAGCGGCGCGAGCCATGCCATGCGGGCGCGCAAGGTGGCGGCATCGCGCCCCTCGGGCATCAGCAGGATGCGGCTGGCGGGCAGGGCGTGCGCCTCGGCCAAAGCGGCCACCTCATCCGCGTCCTCCGGGCTGGCCACCACGAATTTGAACCACGCCCGCCCGCTCGCCACAAAGCCCGCCAGCGCCTCGGGCCGGATCGCCAGATCGCGCGCGTTACCGCTATGCGCCAGCTTGGGCGAAACATTCCACTGCGCCACCAGATCGGCCAGCGCCGGGGGCGGGGCGATGGTGCCGTTAGTCTCCACCTCGACGGTGACGCCGGGCCGCAGCCCAGCCAGCGCCCCCAGCATCCGCGCGAGAGGGGCGGCCTGCAGCAAGGGCTCGCCGCCGGTGATGACGAGGCGGGGAGCGGGCAGGGCCTGCCCCAGCCCCGCGATCCGCGCGGCCACATCGGCCTCGTCCAGCGTCACCTGATTGGCGGCGCGGTCGAAATCCACGCCATCGCGATGCGGCCGGTTGTCGCCCGCAAAGCGCCAAGTGTAAGCGGTGTCGCACCACTCGCACGCCAGATTGCAGCGTGACAGCCGCACAAACACGCAAGGCCGCCCCGCGCTCACCCCCTCGCCCTGCAGCGCGGCGAAGATCTCCGGCTCTCCGGGGCTGACGGTGGCGAGGGCCAGCATTACCCCAGCCGCACCAGCGCCGCCGCCAGCCGCTCGGCCTCGGCTTTGTGCGCGGCATGATCGGCGCGGGCCTTGTCGATAGCCTCGGGCTTGGCCTTTTCCACGAAGGCCGGATTATCCAGCCGCTTGGCCAGACTGTCGCGCTCCTTTTCCGAAGTGGCCAAAGCCTTGGCGAGCCGCGCCTTCTCGGCGGCGATGTCGATGATGCCTTCCAGCGGAATAATCAGGCTGGCGTCCCCCGCGCCCACCTGCATCGCCGCGCCAGCGGGGGCGGGAGTGAAGTGGATGGCGGAAAGCCGCGCGAGGCGGTCGATAGCCGCCGCGTTGCGCCCGATGATGCCGCGCGTCGCCTCGGAGGGCTCGGGCAGATAGGCCTCCAGCCGCGCGCCGGGCGCGATGCCCAGCTCGGCCTTGGCCCCGCGCAGATTGCCCACCAGCGCGATCAGCCATTCGACCTCGCGCTTGGCCTCGGCGTCCACGCTGGCCCCCGGCTGCGGCCATTGCGCCACGATCAGCTCCGCGTCCCGCGCTCCCAGCTTGCTCCACAATTCCTCGGTCACAAAGGGCATGAAGGGATGCAGCATGACGAGAATCTGATCGAGCACCCAGCCGGCCACGAGCTTGGTCTCGTCGTCGAACGATCCCTTGATAAGCTCGATATACCAGTCGCAGAACTGATCCCATACGAAGTGATAGATGGCGTTGGCGGCGGCGTCGAAGCGCAGCTCGCCCATGGCGGCATCCAGCGCGGCTTGCGCTTCCACCACCTCGCCGATGATCCACTTGTTCACGGCTTGGCTGGCGGCGGGGGCCTCCAGCGAAGTGCTGCCGACAATGCCATTGGCCTCGCAGAAACGCGCGGCGTTCCACAGCTTGGTGGCGAAGTTGCGATAGCCCTCCACCCGGCGCTCATCCATCTTCACATCGCGGCCCTGGCTTTCCATCGCGGCCATGAAGAAGCGCAAGGCATCCGCGCCATACTGATCGATCAGGAGGAGCGGATCGACGACATTGCCCTTGGACTTGGACATTTTCTGCCCATCCGCCGCCCGCACCAGCCCATGCAGATAGAGCCGCTTCCACGGCACTTCGCCCATAAAGTGCAAGCCCTGCATCGCCATCCGCGCGCACCAGAAGAACAGAATATCAAAGCCCGAGATCAGCAGATCGTTGGGGTAATGGCGGGCGACGCGGGCTGCGGCCTCGGGGGTCTCGGCGGGCCAGCCCAGCGTGGCGAAGGGCCAGAGGGCGGAGGAGAACCAGGTGTCGAGGACGTCGGGGTCGCGGAAAACAGATATTCCGCCATTCCGATAGAGGCGTGAGAAGGTTTCGTCCTCTCGTGCTTCGACATCGCAACTGTAAATGACTTTGGCTTTTTCTTCGGCCTCCTCCCGAGTGGATGCCACAATAATCCTGCCGCGACCGATCATGCCGATGTAGTCTTCGGACTGGTTTTCGGGCTGGTCTAGTAAGGTTCGGTCGAGTTCTAACCGTTCCGGATCAGGCCCATACCACGCCGGAATCCGGTGCCCCCACCACAACTGGCGGCTCACGCACCACGGCTGGATGTTTTCCATCCAGTTGAAGTAGGTCTTTTCCCAGCTCTTGGGCACGATCTCGATGGCGCCGCTCTGCACCGCCGCGATCGGGGCCTTGGCCAGCTCGCCGGCGTTCACATACCACTGGTCGGTCAGCCACGGTTCGATCACCACGCCGCCCCGGTCGCCATAGGGGGTGGCGATGGTGCGGGCTTCGGCGTCGGCGAAGTTCTCCTCCACCTCGCCGTCCTTGTTCTTGACCTTCACCGGATGCAGCACCAGCAAGCCCGCCGCTTTCAGTTCGGCCACCACGGCCTCGCGCGCGCCATCCACCCCATCGCGGGCAAAGCGGTGCAGCCCCACAAACGCCGCCGGGATCAGCCCATCGGTCACCTGCACCACATTGGCCTCGGCATCGAACATATTGAGCATTTCGACGGGCTTGAACCCGGCCAAATACTGTGAGATTCTTTTGCCCACTTCAAAGTCGTTGAAATCATGCCCCGGCGTAATCTTCACCGCGCCGCTGCCCAGCGCGGGATCGGCGTGCTCGTCGGCCACGATGGGGATGCGCCGCCCGGTGATCGGCTGGAGGATATGCTTGCCCACCACGCTGGCATAGCGCTCGTCATCCGGGTGGACGGCCACGGCCATATCGGCCAGCATCGTCTCGGGCCGCGTGGTCGCCACCACGATATGATCGCGCCCATCGGCCAGCGTCACGGGGTTTCCGTTTTCATCGGCCGCCAGCGGATAGCGGAAATGCCAGAAGCTGCCCGCCACATCGCGGGTCTCCACTTCCAGATCGCTGATCGCCGTCTTCAGCTTCGGGTCCCAATTGACCAGCCGCTTGTCGCGATAGATCAGCCCCTCGTTGTAAAGATCGACAAACACCTTCACCACGGCCTTGGTGAAATGCTCATCCATGGTGAATTGCTCGCGCGACCAATCCATCGAGCAGCCCAGCCGCCGCAGCTGCCCCGTAATGGTGCCGCCACTTTCGGCCTTCCACTCCCACACCTTGGCGATAAAGCCATCGCGCTGCGACACTGTGTCGGTGCCGAAATCATATTTGCTCTTGCCCGCCGCCTCCAGCTGGCGCTCCACCACCATCTGCGTGGCGATGCCGGCGTGATCGGTGCCCACCACCCACAGCGCATCCTTGCCGCGCAAACGCTCATAGCGGATGACGATATCCTGCAGCGTGTTGTCCAGCGCATGGCCGATATGCAGGCTGCCGGTCACGTTCGGCGGCGGGTTGACGATGGTGAAGGGCTGGGCATCGGGCCGCTCGGGGCGAAACAAGCCGTTCGCCTCCCAATGCGCATACCATTTGGCCTCGATCGCGGCGGGATCGAAGGTCTTGTCGAGCTGGCTGCCCGTTTGCTCTGTGGTTTCGGTCATGCTGGGCGCATAGCCCGCACGCCCCCTCGCGCGCAAGCCGCCAGCATCCGCGAAAGGCGCCCACCTCGAAACTGGCCCGCCGCGCCGCTTGCCGCTGGCGTGTTTTTCCCGCAGAAGCCCAAGGCGATGGAGCATGCGCCGCATTTCACCCTGAAAGCCCAAGCCGATGGCACCCATTGTCTGGTGCTGTCCGGCCCTTTGCTGGTCTCCACGCTGGGGCCCTTCGAGGAGGAACTGCGCGCGCTGACCGGCCCGCAAGAGCCGCCTCTGGCCCGGATCGACATCACCGATGTGCCCGAGATCGACACCGCCGGGGCCTGGCTCGTGGCGCGCCTCGCCCGCGACACCGGGGCGCGGATCACCGGCGAGAGCGACAAGGCGCGCCGATTGCTCGCGGCGGTAGCCCAGGCCACGGCCATCACCCGTGCCGAAAGCATTCCCGAACAACGCCTGCCCCTCTTGCCCCGCCTGCTCGATGCGCTGGGGCGCGAGGTGGTGGCCATGGGGCTGGGTGCCATCCATGCGCTGGGCTTTTTCGGCGAGCTGCTGGTGGCAAGCTGGGGCGTGCTGTGCCATCCCCGCCGTTTCCGGATGAAGGCGCTGGTGCATCAGATAGAGCTGCTGGCGGTGGATTCGCTGTTCATCATCGCCCTGATGAGCTTCCTCATCGGCATCGTGATCGCCCAGCAGGGCGCGGTGCAGCTGCAGCAGTTTGGCGCCGAGATCTACACCATCAACCTCACCGGCCGCCTTTCGATGCGCGAGCTGGGGGTGCTGATGACGGCGATCATGGTGGCGGGCCGCTCGGGCAGCGCCTTTGCAGCGCAATTGGGCACGATGAAGCTGACCGAGGAGATTGACGCGATGCGCATCATCGGGGTCTCGCCGATGGAGGCGCTGGTGCTGCCGCGCGTGCTGGCGGCGGTGCTGATGCTGCCGCTGCTGGGGTTCTTTTCGGCGGTGATCGCGATCATCGGCGGCGCGGTGCTGGGCAATTTCTCGCTCGACATCCCCTTTTTCACCTTCCTCACCCGCATCAAGGAGGTGGTGCCGCTGACCGATCTGTGGGTGGGGCTCATCAAGGGGCCGGTGTTTGGCCTGATCATCGCGCTGACCGGCTGCTATCAGGGGCTGCAGGTGGAGGGCAATTCCGAGCAGGTTGGCTTGCGGACAACGCTGGCGGTGGTGCAGGCGATCTTCGTGGTGATCGTGCTCGATGCCTTCTTCGCCGTGTTTTTCACCGCCGTGGGGTGGAAATGAGCGGCCCGGAAGCAGCCCCCCCGGAAGCTCCCATCGCCATCACCGGGCTGGTCAACCGCTTTGGCGCGCATACGGTGCACAATGGGCTATCGCTCCGCCTGCGCCGGGGCGAGATTCTGGGCGTGGTGGGCGGATCGGGCACGGGCAAATCGGTGCTGATGCGTTCGATCATCGGGCTGCAGCTGCCCAGCGCGGGCCAAATCACCGTGCTGGGCCATACCATCGTTGGCGGTGATGACAATGCTATCGAGCCCGTGGATGGGGACGAAGGGCGGGCCGATATCCGCTCGCGCTGGGGGGTGCTGTTTCAGGGCGGCGCGCTGTTCTCCACCCTCACCGTCGCCGAGAATATCGAGGTGCCGCTGAAGGAGTTCTACCCCAACCTCTCGCCCGCTCTCGCCCGCGAGATCGCGGCGGTGAAGGTGGCGCTGTCGGGCCTGCCGCCCGAGGCCGCCGACAAATACCCCTCCGAGCTGTCGGGCGGCATGAAAAAGCGCGCCAGCCTCGCCCGCGCGCTGGCGCTCGATCCCGAGCTGTTGTTTCTGGATGAACCCACCGCCGGGCTCGACCCCATCGCCGCCGCCGCGCTCGATCATCTGATCCGCGAGCTGGCCGACACGCTGGGCCTCACCGTGTTCCTGATCACCCACGATCTCGACACGCTCTATGCCATTTGCGACCGGGTGGCGGTGCTGGCCGATGGCCGGGTGATCGCCATCGGCCCGATCGACGATCTGCTGCAAAGCGATCATCCGTGGATCCAGGCCTATTTCAACGGGCCGCGCGGCCGCGCCGCCCACCTTGGCGCAACCGCCGAGGCTTCGGCAGATGTTCAGGCCGAGGGAATAGACAACCACGCCACAGGCAAGGCATAAGCACGCCATGGAAACACGCGCCAATTATGTCTGGGTAGGGGCGGCAAGCCTCGCGCTATTGGCGCTGGTGGCGGGCTTCGTGGTGTGGATCGCCCGGCTCGACCGGGGCATCCGCGACACTTACGACATCTATTTTCACCAGTCGGTCGATGGCTTGGCCAAGGGCACCGAGGTCTCTTACGCTGGCGTTCCCGCCGGGCAGGTGACCTCGATCGAGGTCTGGCCGCAAGATCCGAGCTATGTGCGGGTGCGGATTGCGGTGGAGGAGAAAATCCCCATCCTGCAGGGCACCACCGCCACCATTCAGGGCAGCTTTACCGGCCTTTCCACCATCCAGCTTTCCGGCGGGCGGGCAGGCGCGCCGCCGATCACCGAGGATGGCCCCGATGGCGAGCCGGTGATCCCGCCGCTGCGTTCGGGCCTGGGCGAGCTGCTGACCAGCGCGCCGATCCTGATGGATCGCCTCACCAAGCTCACCGAGCGGCTGATCGTGGTGTTTTCCGCCCAAAATCAGCGCGCGATCAGCGGCATCCTCGCCAATACCAACCAGATCACCGGCAATCTCGCCAAGGCCTCGCCGCAGATGGTGAAAACCATCGCCGATCTCGACGCCACGCTGGTGCAGGCCAATCAAACGCTGGCCGAGTTCCAGAAGATCGCGGGCACGGCCAACAAGGCGATGGACCCCGCTGGCGGCAACCTCGTCCACCAGCTTTCCGCCACGCTGAAATCGGCGCAGGCCGCCGCCGATGCGCTGCACGAGACGCTGGCCGTCGCCCACCCCGCCGCGCGCCAGTTGAGCGACAGCACCCTGCCCGAGGCCGAGGCCGAGCTGCGCGATCTGAAGGCCACCACGCGGGCGCTGCGCGACCTTACCGAGAAGATCAACGATTCCGGCCTTGGTGCCGTGGGTGGGCAGCAGCTGCCCGATTATCACCCATGAGCGGGGCGGGCACAAAAGGGGCGGTTATGCGCGGAATAGCACGAGCTTGGGGCCTGAGCGCGGTGCTGGTCGGTTGCGTCAATCTGGCCGGTTGCGTCAATCTGGGGGGCGGCAAGGCCCCCGCCATGCTGATCCACCTCACCCCGGAAGCGAGCGCGGCCCCCGGGCCCTCGCAAAGCGGCGCGGTGGGCCAGACTATTTCCGTGAACCGGGCCATCCTCGTGATCGAGCCCGAGACCGACCGATCCCTCGCGGTCACCCGCGTGCCGGTGCAGGTCGACGACACGCGCCTCGCCTACCTCGCCGATGTCGCTTGGGTAGAGCGCCCCGCGCGGCTGTTTCGCGGGCTGCTGGCCGAGGCGTTGCGGGCGAAAAGTTCGGGCCTGGTGCTGGAGGATGACCAGCCCGCCCCCTCGGGCATCCGCCGCTTGTCGGGCCGGTTGCTGGCGATGGGCTATGACGCGCGCAGCCGCTCGGTGGTGGTGCGCTACGACGCGCTGATGCAGAATACCGACGGCACCCTCGCCACGCGCCGCTTCGAGGCGGTGGAGCCGAACGTGAAGCCCCGCGCCGCCGCCGTCGCCCCGGCGCTAAACCGCGCCGCGAATGATGTGGCGGATCAGGTGGCGCGCTGGGTAGCGGGGTGAGGGCTTAGGCCAAAACCCGGTGCGGCCCCGCTCATCGGGTTTTGGTTAAGCCCGTGCGGTGCCAACAGGACGGTTGGTTCGCGCGTGCGTCAGCACCTGCGGAACTGCGTATCAGGCAGCCCCATCCCGGGCTAACCCGCCCCATCCTTCGCCAATTCCGCAAACCGCGCCGCCGCGAAAAAGGCCTTGCCCCGCAGCGCGCGCAATTCCAGCGCTTCCTCGTCCTTGCCCCATAGCTCGGCCTGCCAATCCTCTTCCAGATTGGCCGCGTCCCACAGCGCGCCTATTTCATCCCCACCGGCATCCAGCGCCAGCAGGCCAATCCCCAGCGAGGCGGCCAGGCTGGCGAGATTACGCAGCGCCGCCAGGGCAAAATCATCCAGCGTGGCGAGATGCGCCCCCAGCCGCGCCAGCGTCTCGCCCGGCTGCGCGCGGTGGATCACCCCCGATACAAGGCGAAACACCACCCCATGCCGGGCCTCGATCCGCGCCAGCAGCGGCTCCCACACCTGTTGCTGGTGGCGATAGAGCGGCTCCTCGGGATCGGCGCGGTAGCACAGCGTGTCGGTCTCGGCATAGCGCAGCAGATCGGCAATCGCCGCCGCGCGATCCTGCCCCACCACATCGATGGCGTAATCGGCCATATCGCGCAGGATAAAGCCCCTGGCATCGATTTCCGAGCCCTGATCGGCCCATTCGCGCGCCATCGCCTCGGCCAGCGCCTTGCTGGGCACCAGTTGCGGCCGCCCGCTCACCGTCTTGATCGCGCGCCCATCCAGCAGCACCCGCCAGCGCGCGCCATCCGCCGCAACACTTACGTCCTTGTAAAACCGCTTCACGGCTTGGCCTTGCGCCAGCGCCGCGAGAGCACCAGCGGAAACACCAGCGCATCGTAAAGCCCCACCACCACCAGCACCACGCCCACGAGGCGCGGCAAAGCGATATCGCCCGCGATCACCGCCAGCCCAATCAGGCACAGCGCCAGCCCGGCCAGACGCAGCACGGTCAGCCGCTTCACCCGCGCCCGCACGATAGCCTCGCCGGAAAGCTCTTTGCTCATGCCAATATCTCCCGCAATTCCCCGGGGCTCCGCGCCACCGCTTCGGCTCCGGCGTCGATCAGATCCGCCGCCTCGTGATAGCCCCAATCCACCCCGATCGCCCGCACCCCGGCGGCCTGCGCCATCTCGATGTCATAGCAGGTGTCGCCAATCATCACCGCCTCGGCCGGGGTGGCCAAGGCTTCCTCCAGCGCCGCTTCCAGCATCGCGGGATGCGGCTTGGACGGGTGGAAATCAGCGGTTTGCAGCGTGACGAAATGGCCGGAAAGCCCATGCACGGCAAGGCAATGCTCCAGCCCGCGCTGCGATTTGCCGGTGGCCACGCCCAGCGCCAGCCATCGCCGCGCAAGGCGTCGAGCAGCTCGCGGATGCCGGGAAACAGCGGCTCGATCAGATGCCCGCTGGCCGTGGCGCGGGCGCGGGCGGCGCGATAGGCCTGCTTGTATTCCTCCACCAGCGCGGCCTGCAGCTTGGCCGGGCCCTCGGGCAACAGCCGCCGCATCGCCTGCCCAAGGCTGAGGCCAACAATATGCCGCACCGCC
>Ga0007882_10001755_pt1 | contig 12389 bp, 9 predicted proteins | sample CryBogCBH12Aug01_FD_71195 | JGI IMG/M metagenome (GOLD analysis project Ga0007882, IMG submission 71195) | Freshwater microbial communities from Crystal Bog, Wisconsin, USA - CBH12Aug09.1 | ecosystem: Environmental > Aquatic > Freshwater > Lake | place: Crystal Bog, Wisconsin, USA | collected... | reverse complement strand
TCCATCACATCATCAAATTGATTGATCAGTTCATCCCTAACCACATCGCCGATGGTGTGGCCTTCTGATACGGTGATACGCGAATCGACCACGATATGGGCATCAATCAGGGCATCTTCACCCATTTGCCTTGAGCGCAACAAATGGATGCCTTGCACACCGTCTATGGCACGGATCGCCGTGCGTATTTCCGCAACTAAAGCGGGTGGCAAGGAAGTGTCCACCAGTTCTTTGATGCTGTCAAAAATCAAATCCAAGCCAATTTTAGCCACCATAATGGCCACAACAATGGCGGCAATCGCATCCGCCAAAGGATAGCCCAACATGACACCGCCCACGCCAATCATCACCACTATGGAGGACATGGCATCGCTGCGTTGATGCCAAGCGTTCGCCATCAGCAGTTTGGAGCGGGTCAGTTTGGCAATATGCTTGGTGTAATGGTACAAGCCTTCATTAATCAGGATAGAAACGGCGGCTATCACCAAGCTTAAATAGTTGGGCACAGGCAATAGCTCGGGGTTGGCTATGCGCTGCATCACCGACCAAGTGATGCCACCACCAACGGCAACCAAACTGACCCCTAAGATGACCGTGGCAATGGTCTCAAAACGCCTATGCCCATAAGGGTGGTCACGATCGGCTTTACGGCTGCCCAAGCGGACGGCAATAATGACCAGCAAATCGCTGAGCAGGTCGGTCAAAGAATGGATGCCATCGGCAACTAAGGCGGCGGAGTGGCCTAAAATGCCAAAGCTTATTTTGATTGCCGTCTGGGTGATGTTCATGCCAGCACCCACTAGGCTGGCCCTGGCTTTCAGGGTATCGGCACGGCCTGCGTCTATTTGCCCAACCATTACCCCCCCACTTTTATCAGAATGAAATATTCATGGTCACCGCGCCAAGTTTCCAGCACTTGGTGGCCACTAATGCGGCACCATGCCGGAATGTCTTGCATCACACCAGGGTCGGTGCATTGCACTTCCAACAATTGTTCGGGCTGCATTTGCTTGATTTTGTCCTGGGTACGGATAACTGGCATGGGACACAACAAGCGTCTGGCATTGAGGATTTCCCGTTTCATAAATACCAATCCTTGGGAATATCATCTTTGCTGAGTGGTTTGACCGTTACATTGCGTTCCGCCCCATCGGGAAACGTGATGCCCACCTGCACCCAGTCAGCCTCCCTGCCCTGCCCAAAGCGTGCGGTGATACTTGCCGCCAAAAACAAATCTTCCGCTGAGGGTTCACCATCCAACAATACCAACGGGCCATTATGGCTACTGGCTAGCAGACTGATAAATTCTTTTTGGTAGCCCTGCAAAAAACGCCCTTCGCCTTCTTCACGGGCAACAATAAGCTTGAAATTGGCGGCGGGGCGGATGTGTCTGCCCACTTTTAGCAACATGACATCGTCAAATTCATAATCCCGTTTGCCCTGGGCCTGCCACAAATCAAGCAATTTGGCAGAATAGTTTTTGTCCACCAAAAAACAGCAGCCCCCCGCCGGTTGGGAATAATCATCGATACCAAATTGCTCCGCCATAGCCATTTGTGGCTTACGCGACCGCCCAGTAATATCATGCAATTTTTCCCTATCCACCCAGCCTTCACGCTCCGGCAAGGTGGCAGGCAGGTTTTTGGCGCACAACGGGCGTAACAACAAATCATCGGCGCCGGATTGTTTGGCGACAATCGGCATGGTGCTGCGCCGTTGCGACATGGGCCGCTGTCCCATCACTTCCCCTGTAATGATGAAATCAAAGCCGTTCTCGACAATCCACTGCTTGGCCTTGTTGACCATAAAAATCTTGCAGTCCAAGCAAGGGTTAAGGTACGCCCCGTAACCATGCTTGGGGTTGATCAGCACTTTTTTGTATTCTTCAATAACATCAACAATATGCAATTTGATGCCCAATTGCTCGGCAACCCATAAGGCGTTGTTGCGTTTGGGCTTGGCCTTGTCTTTATCGCGGATGGCATGGGTATGGCCTTCCACACAAAAGCCCGTGAAGAAATTGATGCCCTCGACATGGATGCCTTGCTCCATGATGGTTTTTGCTGCCAACATGGAATCCAAACCACCGGAGATCAATGCGACCGCTTTTCTTTGTTGAGCCATTGTTGTTTTGATGAATTAAAATTGCGATATTATAACCGCTTATTGTCTGGAGCGGCGTTAACTTAAGCTAACAATCCAACATTGGTAATGACTCAGCGGAAGTTTGCTGACAACACGGGCTGATGGGGTTGTTGAAAGCCCGTTAGGGCGGGAAGCTAGGGTATTGTTGGATGGTGTCACGCGAAAAGCCCCCGCTGTTCAAGTCATTTGAAAATATCTATAAGTTTCTTTTTAAGCGTTTCAAAATGGGGATGTGCATAATCAAAAGGCTTATCAGGATAAGCCAATTTATAAAGCTGATTATAAATAGCCTTGTGGCTATCTTTGGATTTAAATTCCGAGCAGCTAATAAAAATCTCAATACAGGATTTATGTGGTTCTGGAATGGCCGATAAGATTAAAGACTCCAAATTACCTGTTTGTGTTGTTGGATCGCACATAATATAAGTGCTGCTGATCGCTTGGATGCCTAATTGGTCTATAATTTTTGTCAATTCTTTTTCTGTATTTTCATAACCACCATTTTTTTGGTCGTTGGTAACGTCATCTGCATCAACAACAAACAAAACTTGATCAATCTGACCACTGCCAACCTCAAGCATCAAATCTTCATATTTTTCAGTTTTAAAGAAATTGCTTTTCCCATTAAGCACATAGTAAATTGCTTGGTTTCCATCAACACCAAGATGCCCAATTAGTTTTTGAAAAAATTCTTTATCATTTTTCCCTTCAACTAAAATAGCAGTTTTTACCACCCGCGCACCTCGCGTTCTTGTTCAATGCTGTCCAACAACATGTCATAATTCCGAGTCAGTGCTTTGATTTGTTGCTTGTTATCTTTAACCAGGGTGATATAGCTAATATCCCGTTCATCCAGCTTTTTAGCCACACGGGCAAACGATTCCAGCATTTCTTTGGAATGGGTCACTGCAAACAGTTGGCAATGGGTCTGTTTGGAGAGTGTCAAAATCAGCTCCCATAAGCGGTCCAGTTGCGTATAGTGGATGCCATTATCAATTTCATCAACAAACAAATAACCATCCTTACACGCAAACAATGCACAGATGATGGAAATATAATGGCGCAAGCCGTCGCCTAACTCGACCAGGTCGCGGTATTCACCGTTAATTTTACATTGTGGCTTATTGCCTATAACCTTGAAGCTTTCAATGCTTTCGTCAAATTCTTTGATAAATGCATTCAGGTTAGCTTCTTGGTCATCTTTTTGGATGGCTCGATAGGCAGATGTTAATTCATTGTCAGTCCAGCCAAAATTATCAATAAATTTAATATTATTAATCTGTTCTACAATAATAGAAAGTTCATTTGCATTTATTTCTTTATCAATTATTTCTTTTGATTTGTGAATAATTCGAAAAGTATATTTTTTTGTAGCATCTACTTCTGATCTTATGAATTCTGTAAAAAGTAAGTTAGACGCTGCTTGGTAGGTTTGTGTACCATCTAAAAAATAAACTAAATTATCAACTGGATTCCCAACTATATTCAAACATTCTCGTGCATATTTGATATTAATGATAGCAGTTATCATTGAATTGATGCTTTTTGAATGAACATGGATATAGCAAGCTTCCATTAGTGCTGTTTTTCCAATATTATTTTTACCACCTATCAAATTGACACGGCTTAAGCTTGACATCCCAAAATGAAAATAATTAAAACATTTAAATCGAGTTATTTGTATTTCCGTTAAAAAATGTTTATTCATCTTAGAGATTTCCTTGGCTAACACTATAAAAGCGGCTAAAAGTGGCGGGCTTTACAATCAGACATGCTGCAAAACCCCAGCCACTTGTCTTTAGCCGCCAATAACAGTCGCAATAACCCCGACAATCTCTTCAACCGATGCCTGAGTCAAATAAGGGCAAATCGGCAGGGAAAAGCAGTTTGCGGCTACTGATTCGGTCACCGGCAGGGTCAAACCTGCACATTCTGTTTTAAAGGCATTTTGTTGGTGCAAGGGTACGGGGTAGTAGACGGCACAGGCAATTTGCCGATCTTGCAGGGCTTTCATGATGTCGTCGCGGCGTTCCGACAGCAAAGTGTATTGATGGTAGACATGCACGCCCCAGTTATCTTCATGCGGGGTGATGATGGGCAAATCCGCCAATAATTCAGAATACCAATGCGCTACTTGTCGGCGGCCTTGGTTATACTGGTCAATGCGTTTCAGTTTAGCACGCAGGATCACCGCTTGCATTTCATCCAGACGGCTGTTGTAGCCGATGATGTCATGGTAATAACGGACACTGGAACCGTGGTTACGCAATTGCTTGAGTAATGCCGCTGACTCGTCCGATTGGGTGACTACCAAGCCGCCATCACCAAACGCGCCCAAATTTTTGCTGGGGAAAAAGCTGAATCCGGCTGAATGGCCCATGGAGCCGGTTTGTTTGCCGTTAACGCTGGCACCAAAAGACTGGGCGCAGTCTTCTATTAATTTTAGGTGGTTGGTTTGGCAAATTTGGCTGATCTGTTCCATGTCGGCAGGTTGACCAAACAGATGCACCGGCATCACCGCTTTGGTTTTGGGCGTGATGGCCTTAATAATGGCTTCCGGGCTGATATTGAATGAACGCGGGTCAATATCAACAAACACCGGCACCGCGCCTATATATTTGATGGCTTCGGCAGTGGCTATAAAGGTGAACGGCGTGGTGATCACTTCATCACCCGCGCCAATGCCTTCCGCCAGCAGTGCCAAATGCAGGGCATCAGTGCCGGAGGCCACACCGATAGCATGTTTAACCCCTAAATAAGCGGCACATTCCTGTTCAAAGGCTTGCACGTTGGGGCCTAGAATAAATGAGCAATTTTCTATCGTTTGTGCCAAGCCCTGTTCTATTTCATCTTTTATTTCAGCGTATTGGGCTTTTAGGTTGACCATCGGTATCATATTTTTTCCTTATTGCTACATTATCATTTAATAGGTATGTCGTGCGCTTAACAGAAAGCGGGGGCAACTCCGAAGTGCAATCCCGGTAATCATGCGGCTGCTAGGCCATCTCCGGCAAACTTGCCGTTTCGGCGATGATGGTGCAGGGGTCATCAATGCTGACATAGTTTCTGATCTGTCCACGTCAACCCTTTGCCCTAATAACGCTTTTTTCGCTTCTTATGGGCCTAATCTCAAGTGCGTGTACAACTGATCTCCATGATGCTTGTCCGTCCAGACAGGCTGGTAAATGCGCTTGCACTTCGGAGTTGAATCCGCGTTATATTATCGCATTACCCGCTATGATTCACATAGCACCCAGATAAGTTACCCCCCAGGCCGAGGCCACCACTCCAAGCTTGCCTTGCCCACTTAACAGCATTGATTGGCTGACCCGTAACCAACACGCCGCTGATTATGGCAACACGCTATGATGTATTGAAAGAAAAGGATTAATTGTGGTTGCCTTGTGTGTGCTGAAATAGCCAGTAGGATAACTGGCACACCGCCCAACAGCGGCACACTCAGGCTAAGGCTCGACAACGCCCGCAACAAAGCCTAAGCCAACGCAAAGGACGCAGGCAATCACATACTTGCAGCAAAAGCGCGAGAATTTCAATTTATGGAATTAGGCCAAAGGTAGCTAGCGAAATGGAGCTAGTACACGCCAGCAAGCTGCTGGGCCACACGGAACATGAGATTACAGAAAAGGGCTACAGACGCGTAGGCGAGTCGGTCAAGCCGAAATCGTCCCGCAAGTTGCAGAAACTTTAACAAATGACAGCGCAAAAAATAACGCATAACTGATTGATTCTTGGTGGAGAGGCAGGGATTCGAACCCTGGGAGGGGATCAACCCTCAACGGTTTTCAAGACCGCCGCATTCGGCCGCTCTGCCACCTCTCCGCAAGCCGGATATAATAACCTAACCAGAAAATAAATCAACTGATAATTATTTTTTTGCTTAAAGCTTGAATTGCCTTTGTTTGGCGATAGAATCCAAGCCATTGCCGTTGTTTATCCGAGGTCGTCATAAAGATAAGGGGGAGTGGTGTTGCCTATATTAAAAAACCAGTTAAAAACTAGCGTGGCATTTGTCCTGCTGTTGCAGGGCATGGTTGCTGCGGCCTCCCCTGCACATCAGGACATTATCAAACAATTGCATGTTACCGAAGGCTTCGAGATTAGCATCTATGCTGATAATGTGCCTAACGCGCGTGGCTTGGCATTGGGTGATGACGGCATGGTTTTTGTGGGTACTGGGCCGGAAGGCAAAGTCTATGCTGTGACCGATGCCAACCATGATGGCAAGGCTGACCATACTTTTGTGGTGGCGGAAAACTTGAACATGCCTAACGGCGTGGCCTATAAAGACGGTTCGCTGTATGTTGCGACCATCGGCCGTATCTTGCGTTATGCGCAGCTGGCAGGGCATCTGGCTAATCCGCCTGCCCCTGTGGTGGTTTATGACAAACTGCCCACCGACACCGAACACGGCTGGAAATATTTGCGTGTTGGCCCCGATAACAAATTGTATACGGCAATTGGTGCGCCGTGTAACATTTGCCAGCCGGGCAATGAGCTGTACGCGTCACTGGTGCGCCTGAATCTGGATGGCAGCCATTTTGAAATTATTGCCCACGGTATCAGAAATACCCAAGGCTTTGATTGGCAACCAAACACCCATGCACTTTTTTTTACCGATAACGGGCGTGACTATTTGGGTGATGACTCGCCACCCGAAGAACTAAACCAGTGGTCTGCTGTGGGCGACCATTTTGGCTACCCGTATTGTCACGGGGGCAATGTCACCGACCCTAAATTTGGGCATCTCAGAAAATGTGCAGATTTTAAACCGCCGGTATGGCGGTTCAAGGCGCATGTGGCGCCACTAGGCATACGTTTTTATCAGGGCAAACAATTCCCTGCCCCATACCAACAACAGTTGTTTGTGGCCCAACACGGTTCTTGGAACCGTTCGGAGCCACAAGGCTACCAAGTGGTTTTGGTTAAGTTTGTTGGCGGCAACCCTGTTTCTGAACAAGGTTTTATCAGTGGCTGGTTGACTGATGACGCGGTGCTGGGTAGGCCGGTTGATATTTTGACGCTGGATGACGGCAGCCTGCTGATCAGCGATGATAAGTTGGGGGTGCTTTATAGAGTCACCTACACGGGCAAACACCAGACACTAGCTGGTTCTGCCCATTAAATGTAATAACAATATTAGGAACAATAATGAAACAAATTTTTCTTGCCTTAGTGCTGTTTGCCGGTGGCTCAGCCACTGCTTATTGCGAAGAAATTGGCTGTATCACCACCGCATGGAAACTGATAGGGGCGAACCACAAAGTGTGCGTACAGGCGTTTGATGATCCGAAAGTGGACGGTGTCACTTGCCATATCAGCCAAGCCAAAACCGGCGGTATTGCCGGTACACTGGGCGTTGCTGAAGACCCCTCGCAATTTTCGATTGCTTGCCGTCAGGTCGGCCCTATCAACATTAAAGAGAATCTTCCCGATGAAGAAACGGCTTTTAGTGAAGGCACGGCTTTATTTTTTAAAGAAACACGGGTAAGCCGCCTGTTTGACAAAAAACGCAATACCTTGGTCTATGTGGCCATTAGCCGCAAACTGATTGATGGCGCACCCGCCAACAGCATTTCCACCGTGCCTATCATGCCTTGGGCCGGTAAATGACCGCTTTCGGTTTTGTCGGTGCCAGTGCTTGTTGAAGTCACCGATAAATGCGCTGCACCAGATCATAAAACCAGCTTGGGCGGAACAGCAGTATCCATATCATCAACAGGCTGGTGATAGGGAACGGCCCGATATCGATAATGGTGACTACGAGCATGAGCAGGATACAGACTAATCGCAACATAAAAACTCCGTTGATTTATAACTGATGTTACTCAGCTCGTTGGCTGAGCGTAGTAGCCGAAGCCCCGCCTACAGCCCGATGGTTTGCCTGATCATTGTGCCTGGTTGCCATTCCCTTCGGCTACGCTCAGGGAACGAACGGTTTTTACAAACAGATAATCTTTTGCGTGACATCAATTTATAAGTAAAACTGCTTGGAAAACTTATTAAGTGTTGATTAAGCTGAGCCATGAAAGCCACGGTTACGCTTAATCTAAAAAGAAATGCCGTGCGAGAAGCAGCGCAAGGCTTCCACACGACCAATCCCCAGGTATTTGGCTCTGTCCTGTATGGGGGGCCGACCAAGAGGACAGTGATCTTGATTTGCTGGTGGATGCATTGCCCAGCACCACGCCATTTTGATTTGGGCGGCTTGCAACTTGAACTGGAAAAAATCTTGTATCACGAAAGTTTTTTTGTGCCACTCGGTTAATATGACAATAGCCGTACTATAGCTGCTGTTTTTTAATCGAGCGGAAGCGGTTCGCAACTTACTTTTGTGTCGTCATCAATATCCGCTTCGCTAATGTCCTGCACATTAGGTTTCCAAGTGCGTTTTTCAACTAAATTGGGGGCATATTCAAGTGCCCCTATCGGTTCTATATCCAAAGAACTTAAACGCTCTATCAGTTCATTAAGCACTTCATCTTTATGCCGTACCCAAGTTGAAGCGAAACAACGCCAAAAAATCCACCCAGCCCTCTCCAAAACCCGTTGGCGATCCATGTCATGCTGCCACCTATCAGGGCCATGGAACGCGTCACCATCCAACTCAATCGCCAAACGATTATCGCCAACGCCTTCAACCACCATATCAATTCTATAAGCGCCCGTTTTAACCTGAGGAGTAACCCGATAACCTAGCGATGTCAGGATAGTAAACACTTCCCGCTCAAATCCAGATTCGCATTGCTCAATCAATATCTTAGCCTCTTCTTGATCGGTGATCATAGGCTTATTAAAATGACTGAGCAAACTAACGCGTAAATCTCTTTCAGATAAGTCACTTAAGGTAACTGAACGCACCAGATACATACGATCACGCGCCCTACTGGTAGCGACATTGAAGCGCTGGTCGAACATATTGCCTGATAAAGCCCTGCAATTCTTGCTGTCCACAACCATTGACAAAAATATGATGTCGCGTTCGCTGCCCTGAAAAGTTCTCGCATCCCCACATTTAAAATCCCGGTGCAATAATTCTGCTGCATCACACCGATTGCGTACAATTGTCTCAATATAATTAGACTGGGCAATGCCCAAAAGCGACACCACCCCGATGGTACGGCCAATAAACGTATCATTTTCAAGTATTGCCGTTATCTCATCAGCTATAAATTGCGCTTCAGCATCATTATGGTCTTTTTTATCACGGAAGCCATCAGACACATACACATCGACCAGAGGAGGGTCAATCCGCTCGCTGGCTTTAGGAATCCGTAAGGGTTGGATACCCCCTTTATAAAAGACACGGTTTGAATAGGCGATAATAGCCGGGACACAACGGAAATGCTCCCTCAGCATGACTTGTTCTGCCGCAAAAACTCGGGCAGCTAAATCATAGAGTGATTTCCCTGGCGCCATTTCCTCCCCAAACGGTCGGGCATCCAAAAATCGAGCCCTTAAATTTTGCAGGCGTTGACTGGCAATAAATCCTCCATCAGGGGAAACTTGCTTATCATCACCCACCACCAGTATTTTTTTACCTCGTAAAATGGCGGGGAGTGCCCAAATATCGGATTGGCTGGCCTCATCGACAATAACAAGGTCAAACATGCCAATATCAGCAGGCATCGCTTCCGATATGCGCGTATGGTTCATAATCCAGCAAGGAACTGCATTCGCCGCATCTAACATAGCTTCCCTTGCATCTCTTCGGTACATGGTCGCATTGGGACCCGTGCCTCCGGCAATAAGCCTTATAGCGGTGGCATAACCTGCAAGTGCCTGAAGAATTTTGGGTGTGGCGTTACGTTTGGTCGCCAACCACGCTGATTGGGCAACCACGTCTTGGTAGAGTCTGGACAAACCATTTTCTAACTCCCCTCGTCTGGCGGCCAACGAAAGCAATTCACGCCTAGCCTCAATGTTATCCAAATAGGTACGCATGCGGGCCCAATTCCAAGCACTACGCCAAGTAACAGGCAATACTAAATCTTCACCGGTATTGTCAACCGGCTTTGTTTTAATGCGAGCAGCAAATTTTGTAGCCCCTGCCAATTCAAGGCGCTCAGCCAATTCTCGAATATTTGCAAATTCAATGGAAAATGACGCAATATTGCGCAATACGGCAAGCATTTCGGCATAGCAAGCCGTCACGCGTTCTACTGGTTCTACCGGGTTACCTAATTGAAACTCGACAAAATTCTTTAATGCCAAGGAAACTGGCCCCGTTTTACCAGCCAGTTTTTCATTAATAACATTAAGTAAAGCGGTTGCTTTTGATAATTCGGCTTTAGTGAGATGGCGTTGCAATTGGTTTTTAATGGCTTTAAGGTCAGAAGAACTGCCAAGCAAATCCTTAGTGGGAGCTGATAAGAACACCTCGCCTGCCCTTTTAGCCAATTCGTTATCAATACCTGTAGCAAGCCGGTGGCTTTTTTTCGCTAAGGTAGTGGTTAACTCAATTTGGCGTAAAGCAGTAATGCCGCCTTGCAAATAAGGCAGTGAAAGGTCGTCAGCAATGGTGTTCCAGCGGATTTGCAATGTCAACAATTGTTGATGCAGTGCAAAATAGCGATTGACATGCATCCAGTCATCCTGGGAAACGGGGGGTATTCCAGATATTTTTATCGCTGAAACCAGTGCTTTTGTCTCGGCATTGCTAAACGGTATCGCCCCAAAAGGTTTGCCTGTCCTGCTGCCACGGTTAACGGCTTCTTTAGTTTTTACATGCTCCAAAGCCTGCTCAGGGAGTTGCACTGGTCGTTTTAGAAAGGCAGCCCTTTCTTCTACAAGGGTATCAATATCTGAAAACAATGACTCCAGTGCCTGCCTTTCAGGCACAAAGCTTGTTTGATGACGGCACTTTGAGCGTAATTTAAAAGGCCAATCCTCTCCGACTGACTCCAGCTCTTCCACTAGTGCATAAGCAGACCCAATTAATTCAAGCAGCTCTTTTGTTTTAAGTATAATGTCAGAGACCGAAGTATTTAAGGCAATAATTTCACCACGCTCAATCTCCTCCCCAATGCGTTTCATTTCGGACAATGCCAAATGCATTTCTGCAATATCGCTTACAGTAGGTAAAGCATCAGCAGATGGATAATCTGCCTCCAGATAAAGCAAATCCTGCCCAATCTTGCGTCTGGATTCCCGCAGTTTACCGATCTCCGCTTCGGTTAAAGGTGGTGCATTTTCGGGTGATAGCATAATGTTGTCATCAAACCAGCCATAATTTTCAGAACCTGAAATAACCAACTCAGCAAGCTCTTGTGTCCGCATCGGCTTACCGTCAACATCAATTTCAGATAACTGGGCGACTGCAATCGCATCAATGCGTTTATCGATTACAGCAAGATCATGATGCACACGGTCAATTTTACTTTCCAGCGTTTCGATGGCTTGGCGCGTCTGTTCTGTATTTAATTGGGTGACTTGATGCTGGATGGCTTCAATTGAAGCTTGAAATTGACGAACGCCCTCGCGATCACTGGCCATAAGCGCAACAGTCAACGCCCGAACGGGTTCGGGAATTTTCGATTGCAACACTTCAAGGGCAGTTTCGCCACGCGATGTCACAAGCACCCGCCTTCCCGTTGCAAGAAAATGACAAATCACGTTGGCAATAGTATGGGTTTTTCCTGTACCTGGTGGGCCTTGCACCACAACCCCCGCCGATTTTTCCAAACGCTGTATGATGGTAATTTGTTCTTGGTTGTAGGGTAATGGGAAATACAGCTCTTGTGATGTCCCTTGACCTGAACTTCTGCTTGAGAGACCCCGATATTCAATCGGTTCAAACTCGATTGGCTGGTCTGAGGGTGGTGTGACAAATGCAAGTGGCCCAATCGGTATGTCACAACCATCTTCCAGTTTATTTTTCAACCGCCGTAAATCATCTTTCAAAAAATTATTCGACCGCGGGCGGGCAAACAGAACCCACAAATCTGACACAATTAAATCTTTACTTGCTGCCGGTATAGCTACCCCAAGATTTAGTAATTCACTAAAACTTCCGTTACTATCAAGATTAGAGGCCGCAAGTTTAAGCACATCGGTATAGCTTGAATAGTCAAACGGGGTGACTGGAGAATCCTTATGTCGTTGCAGGTATAGTGGACCCCAAATTCAGGACAATAGTTTAAGCTATAGCCTGTCAGGAAAAAGGGTTTAACCATGAGCGAGAGTAAACGTAAGACATTTAGCAGTGCAGAAAAGGCAAAGGTTGC
>Ga0007882_10001752_pt1 | contig 12407 bp, 9 predicted proteins | sample CryBogCBH12Aug01_FD_71195 | JGI IMG/M metagenome (GOLD analysis project Ga0007882, IMG submission 71195) | Freshwater microbial communities from Crystal Bog, Wisconsin, USA - CBH12Aug09.1 | ecosystem: Environmental > Aquatic > Freshwater > Lake | place: Crystal Bog, Wisconsin, USA | collected... | reverse complement strand
GGCTGCTGAGAAGTTGGCGCAAAAGTTAAAGAGCGGAAATGAATTTGATTTAAACGATTTCCTAGCCCAGATACAGCAAATGAACCAAATGGGTGGGCTTGCAAGTCTTATGGAGAAAATGCCCTCACAAATCGCTGCTAAAGCAAGTGGTGCAGATCTTTCAAAGGTCGAGCGCGATATGCTTAGAAAGCAAGGCATCATCCACAGCATGACCCCTAAAGAGCGGAGTAAACCTGAGGTGATTAAAGCAACCCGTAAACGCCGAATTGCTAGCGGAGCGGGCGTTCAGGTACAAGATGTGAACCGAATGCTAAAAGAGTTTGAGCAAATGCAACAAATGATGAAGCAGATGAAGGGTGGCGGCCTCATGAAGATGATGAAGCGCCTGGGTGGTATGAAGGGAATGGGCGGTATGGGCGGCATGGGAGGAGGTTTCCCCGGGATGCCGCGTTAAATTTTAAACTGCTGGTGCAAATTCTTCTTTTAAAACCAATTCGCCACGCAGTGAGTAGGTGAGTGTCTCAGTGATTTTTACATCTACCAATTGACCTGTTAACTGGGCAGCCCTTGGCCCACCTGCAAAGTTAACAATCCGGTTGCACTCAGTTCTACCCATTAGATCTGACGCATCCTTTCGGGATGGTCCTTCAACCAAAATACGCTGCTGAGTGCCATGCATACTTGTACTGATGCGGGCAACATTTTCTTCTATAGTAGCTTGTAGGTGTTGGAGCCTTTTGAGCTTTACTTCGTGAGGCGTTGTGTCCTCTAAGTTAGCTGCGGGCGTGCCAGGTCTTGGGCTAAAGATGAAAGAGAAGGAGGCATCAAAACCAGTGTCATGAATTAATTTCATCAATTGATCAAAGTCTTGGTCGGTCTCACCAGGAAAGCCCACAATAAAGTCTGAGCTAAGCGCTAGGTTGGGTCTAATGGCTCTGAGTTTACGAATTGTGCTTTTGTACTCAATTGCCGTATAGCCTCGCTTCATTGCCATCAAAATCTTGTCACTTCCGTGTTGAACAGGTAAGTGAAGGTGGTTGACCAATTGAGGAATGCTTGCGTAGGCCTGAATTAAGCGGGGCGTGAATTCGTTGGGATGACTGGTTGTATACCTTAAACGCTCAACCCCAGGTATGGCAGCAACGTAGTCTAGTAACAAGGCAAAGTCCGCAATCTCAGAAGTATTACCCATCGTCCCGCGGTATGCGTTGACATTTTGCCCAAGGAAATTAATCTCTTTAACACCCTGCGCAACAAGTCCTGCTACTTCAGTTAGAACGTCATCTAAGGGGCGATTGATTTCCTCCCCTCTTGTATAAGGCACGACACAGTAACTACAGTATTTGGAACATCCCTCCATGATGCTCACAAAGGCGGACGCTCCTTTGGTTTGAGCAGGCGGTAGGTGATCAAATTTCTCAATCTCAGGAAAACTGATATCGACTTGGGGTTTATTGGATTGCGCACGCGCTTTGAGTAGATCGGGGAGTCTGTGCAGCGTTTGGGGTCCAAAGACAACGTCTACGTAAGGCGCGCGTTGGATGATGCTTGCGCCCTCTTGGCTCGCAACACATCCACCCACAGCGATTTGAACGCCTTTTTTCTTGAGGTGTTTGACGCGCCCTAGGTCGGAGAAAACTTTTTCCTGAGCTTTCTCACGAATTGAACACGTATTGAATAACACCAGATCGGCTTCATTGACGTCATCGGTTTTCTCGTAGTCGCCGTCAAGAGCCAAGACATCTACCATCTTGTCCGAGTCGTATTCGTTCATCTGGCAGCCAAATGTTTTAATAAAAACTTTTCTGCTCATGATGGAGATACCGTTGTTGATTTGCAGCGTTGCATGGCTTATACCCAAGGGCTGTTGTTAGAGTGCTCATTGTAATGGATTGGGTGAACTCACAACATTCGATCTAATTGATCAGTATTGGGCGGTAAGCGGAATATTCTGGCTAACTGATCCGCACGGTTGATTAAATGATTGATTATGATTGACTATGATTGACTTAAAGATTGATATTATGATTGACACAAAAATAGATAATAATTTGTATATTAAAGAATCATTATTTTTAATATTTTGTACGAGATGATTCATTATCTTTAAGATTCATTTAGGGTTTTACGAGTCAAAGTTAGTTAACAACTTCAGGGTTCTTTTTACATGAAATTCAAACAAATCACGCTATTTACGAACAAAAATGGTTTCGCCGAGTTTGGTGAGGAGTTAATAGAGTTGGACCAAGGTAGCGAGCAAGCCCGCTTATCAACTCTTATGCAAAGCGGGGGATATCAGCTTAGACAAAGTCCGGTTGGGTTTAAAAGCGAGTTTCACGTCAGCACGCACCCTCAATGGGTTTTTATATTAAGTGGCCAAATGCAAATTAATCTCCAAGACGGTTCCTCTAAAACTTTCTCACCCGGCGAGCACTTTTACTCCAATGATCTTCTGCCCGAAGGCGCTACCTTTGACCCCAAAGTTCATGGCCACTGGAGTCGCCAAGTTGGGGACTCACCCCTGGTAACCCTCTTTGTCAGAGGTTAAGATCACGGTCTTAACTCGTTATTCTTTCTTGGAGCTGCACAATGCAAGACACGTCCTGGAATCCGTCCCCAAGATATCCTGATCCCAGAGTTGAGGTCTTAGACCCCAGGTTTTTAAAATACAGGCTCTTTCACGCAACTGTAGAGCGTTTGCACACAGGTTGCCGTTGGTCAGAGGGTCCGGTTTGGTTTGGAGATGGGCGCTACTTGCTGTGGAGCGATCTGCCCAATGAGCGAATCATGAAGTGGGATGAGAGTTCAGAGACTGCTAGTGTTTACAGGAACAACTCCAACATTTCTAATGGAAATACGCGGGACCGCCAAGGAAGGCTTTTATCCTGCGAACATGCGTCTCGGCGTGTGACCCGCACCGAATACGATGGCTCAATTACTGTTATCGCAGATTCATTTGAGGGTAAGAGGCTTAACTCACCAAACGATATTATTGTTAAGTCTGATGGATCCATTTGGTTTACAGATCCTCCTTTTGGACTCTTGGGCTGGTATGAGGGAGCTCCAGCGGAGCAGGAGTTACCGACCAATATTTACAGAGTTGACCCAATAAGCGGAAAAATTGAAGCCGTTTGCACAACCGTTGAAAGGCCAAATGGCCTTTGTTTCTCACCCGATGAAAAACTTCTCTACGTGGTCGAGTCAGGTGCAACCCCAAGGAGAATTAGACTCTTTGATGTGAGCGGTGATGGGCGATTGACAAATGATAGAGTTTTTAAAACCGCTGAGCCTGGGGGTTCACCCGACGGTTTTAGATGTGATGAGGAAGGTAACCTTTGGGCTGGTTGGGGAATGGGGGAGGGGTTGGACGGAGTGCGAATTTTTGCGCCTGACGCCACCCAGATTGGGCACATTCACCTGCCCGAACGGTGTGCCAACCTGTGTTTTGGGGGAGCCAAGAGGAACCGTCTGTATATGGCAGCAAGCCACTCGTTGTATGCTTTATATGTCAATGTCAGGGGCGCGACCCAATGTTGAGTACAAGTTGAGTACAAGTTGAGCTTAAGTTGAACGCTCGTTGGGCATAAATTTCTCAACTTGAGGTCTAAAGTATTCTTTAGGATAGATTAAAGCTTTTGTCCCGTCGAGCCGATACTGCATAGACGACGCCCTTTGCGAGCACCTCTCGTGCTTGTGTAGTTTGGTGTGAAATGAATAAACTTAATGACCTTACCACTGAATGTGAACTGCTATGAAAAAGTATTTACGCATCATCGTTGAAATCTTACTCGCCATTGTTTTGGTGGCCGTAGCGGCTTTTGCTTATACCAACTACACCGGCAAAAAACACATCTCAGATGATTTAACCCAGTATTCTGAAGAGTTGGATCAGACGAAAGAGGCCTTGGATAAGGCTCAAGAAGAGCTTGATGCAACTAAAGAGAAGCTTGTTGCGCTTACCCAAGATCAGCGCCAACTCGATGCCTTGAAGTCAGCTTTTGCCAATGGAGTGGTGCTCTCTGATGTGGACGCGCTCTATAAAAAAGAAAAATCTTTGAGCGCAGATCGTCAAGTTGGACTTGGTGCGCTTCGTATGTTAACCAACGGGGTTAACGACCCAAACACAGTCGCTGCTTTTCAAAAGACGCTTGAACTTGCGGAGTGGAATACAAGACTTCAAACAGTGTGTGCTGCGCAAAATGCACTCGTTGCTGCTGGCCAAAAGGTTAGTGTTTTAGCCGACTGTAGCCGCGACGGAGTGCCTGTCAAAGGTGACCCAACTGCTGACAAACCTGTTAAAGAGGTGAGTGCCAACGACTTCAAATGGGGCTACGACGGCGACACTGGGCCAGAGCATTGGGGGGATAACTTCCCAACCTGTGCCAAAGGTAAGAAGCAAGCACCTATGAATATTATTGGTCCCTTTGAGAAAGCCAAAGAAACTTTAACCGCCGATTACAAGGAAGGCGCATTAAAGATAGTCAACACAGGACATACCATCCAAATCAATCCCGAAGCGGGCAGCACTTTGATGGTTAATAAAGATGTTTATGAGTTAGTTGATGTTCACTTTCACCGCCCAAGTGAGGAGGAGGTCGACGGTAAAAGCTCAGCCATGGTGGTTCACCTTGTGCACAAGAATAAAAAAGGAAAGCTAGCAGTGCTTGCTGTTTTGATCAACGAGGGTAAAGAAAACCCTGCGATCAAGCTTTTGTGGACTAACTTACCCAAAGATAAAAAAGAAGGCGAAGAATACGCTCCTCCTAAGGTAACATTTAATCCGGCGACACTCCTCCCGGCTGACATGGGACACTTCACTTACGAAGGTTCTTTATCTACTCCGCCTTGCACAGAGGGCGTCATGAACTATGTTCTTAAGACCCCGATCGAGCTCTCTAAGGGGCAGATCAACAAGTTCCCCTTCAAGGTGAATGCAAGACCTGTACAAGACTTTAATGGTCGAAAAATAAGCGCTACCCAGTAATTAAGAATAACTTGTTGAGCTGGGTACTCTAGGTTCCTTAAGCTTTTTAAGCTCTTTAAGTTGTTATAAGTTTAGTTGTTTATCGCTTAAAGGTTTTGATTACCAATTGCCTTGGAACTTCAAGTGTTTATGACATCCTCTGAAATTTTGGAATTATCCAATTCCAATTTCTCACTGGTTTACTAATCATTAATCACTAAACGCGAACTTGAACATTACGATATCAAAAAGTTCTATCTGTCGGCGATCACCGGCCCTCAGGGGGGTTTTTTCTCAATCACTCCAATACGCGACAGCGATAGACTGGCCATTTTTACCAGTTCCGCTTCGCCCGAACCGTGTACTTTTGGTCGTGAACGAAGTTAAGGGACTGGTTGATTAGGAAGAGAAATTGAGATCCTCTGAGTGAGGGGAGAGGATTTGCTTGTACACACTAAATTGATTAGATCTAAATGATCAGTAATAAATAATCCGTGAAAAATGATTCTTGATAAATGATTCAAGATACATAGTACTTTAATTAAATAAAGGTAATGTATCAACCGCGAATGTTAGCGTCAAATTATTGTTTTAAGAAAATTTCTTACAGTGTATTCTCTACTGTCTATTCACAGACTTGGATCTGTGTTTTGGAGTTGCAGTTTTAGTGCTTATTAGCTAAAACTATGAAAGGTGCTTGATACATCCAAACGGGCCTGCCATCAGAGCCGTACACAAGCGCGTTTGGTTTAAGGGATCTGGCCTCGAACTCTAAGCTAACGAGCCAAGCCCCTGATCTTAATTCCTTAGAGGCTTTCTCCACTGCCTTTGGCATGCTCTCCGGTCTTTGAAACATATAGACCATATCAAACTCACTCCAATCGGCAAGCCAGATATTACCTTGTCTGATCTTTGCCCACGGACAGCGTAAAGCGCTAAAAAAACGAAGTGGCCAACTCATCTCAAGCCCAGATAACTCAGAATGCGGAAACACAGATCTAAGCGCTCTAAGGCCATCTCCTAAGCCGCATCCCGCGTCGAGTATTTTGGCGCCAGGGTTTAATTTGATGTGTTCTGGCACTTCCACCAACGCTTTGGAGGGCGTCGGGAAAAGCGGAGCATCACTCCAGGCGTTTAGGGGATAAACTGCTGCGATAAGTACAACCAGTCCTAGCCAAGCCAGTGGGGGCATGTTCATCACGGTTGAGTTAATGAGCAGTTGTGACAATGGGAAACCGAGTACGATTAAACAGCGTCTCCAAAGCGTTGTGCCTAGGTTGGAGAGTAATACGCTAAAGAGCGTTCCCCCTAAAAACGCTAACGCATCTGTAAGCCCCAGTGCACCAAGTATTAAATAACAAGCCCACGACAAGCTCCAAGCTATTAAAGCCGGGAGGGGCCACACAAAGAGCCTCATGAACATGGGAGCTTAGAAATAGACTGGAGTAGATTAAATTTTCTTCACGAACTTGGTCCAAACACTTGAAGACCTAGCTCCGTAAACAGCTCAAAGTTTATAAAGACTTTAAACGGTCACTAGAGGGTACAACACGCGTCAAGCGTATACCGTAGCGGTCATTAACTAGCACAACCTCGCCTTGGGCCACAACTGTATCGTTGACCAACAAATCAAGCGGCTCACCTGCAATACGGTCTAACTCAACAACGCTACCTTGTGTCAGACGCATAAGATCTTTGATTTTGATCTGAGTACGTCCTACTTCAATGGCCAATGACACAGAGATGTTTTGTAAAACTTCGGGATCTATATTCCCGGGATTACTCATCTCAAAATCATCGGGTGAGGGACCCAGAGGGGGTTTCTCAGACGCTTTACTATCTTTGGCCTCGCCGGCCTCAGCAGCTGCGTCTAATGCCTCATCTGATTCGTCTTCGGCGTTGGGGTTTTCTGTGGTGTCGTTCATATTTATTTCCCGCTATTAATCTTGTCCAGGGACTACGATATCTTCAACTCTTACAGCAACATTGGAGCCCCGGGTTCCAATGTTGACGCCAAACGCGGGTACGCCTTTGGCAATAAGTTGTGCATGTTCTGGTTTCTTGAAGAAGAGTAAATCTCCTTCCTTCATGGTTTTCAGGTGATACAAAGTTGTTTTCAAGTTACCCATCAAAACCTGGATATCAATATAAGCGTCGCCCACAGCAACTGCCAAATCTTCTCGCCATTTCTTATCAGATTCTTCGTCTCCGTCACCGGTTTGAACTCTGTTACGAAGTAACTCACGCATCGGCTTGAGGGTTGCGTACGGATAAACTAAATCCATGAAGCCTTTGCCACCAGATGAGGTTGCATCCGACTCAAAGCGACTTAGGACAACAAGATCGTTCTCATCTGCAATTTGAGCAAATTGAGGGTTAATCTCAGAACTTACCTTCTCGCACTCAATCTGCATCACCGGAGCCCAGGCTTCCTCTAATGATTTGAAGAAAACCTCTAAGATGATATTGATGATTCGGGTCTCAGTTGCTGTGAACAAGCGACCAGGAGGGAGCTCACCCACACCTTTACCGAAACCACCAAAGAAACTGTCAAGCGAGCTAAAAACCACATTGGGATCGATGATCACAACGGAGAAGCCCCTAAGGGGACTAACTCTGATGGTGTTGACCGCGAGCGGCGGTTTGAGCATCTTTAAATAGTCGCCGAACTTTAAAATTTGCACTCGAGAGGGATTTACGCGCGGCGTAGTTCTTAAAACCTCTAAGAGCCCCAACCTGAACATCCTGATAAAACGCTCATTGATCATGTCGATCGAAGAGACGTTCACACCAAGTGTACTGTTCTCGCTGGCTAGATCATGTTTTTTAACGCGCACCGAGGTATTAAAGCCTGTGTCCGTCTCCAGGCTTCCGTCTTTGAGTCCCTCCGCCAAAGCAGAGAGCTCATCTTGGGATAAAAGGTTAGCGCGGTTGGTTGCCATACTTCAATACTCTTATTGCATCACAAAGGAGGTGAAGAACACTTCCTCAATTCCGCCAAAGTCCTCATACTCTTCTAGTAGTCCGTTCATGGTCTCTTTGAGTTTTGCGGCAAGCTCTTTTCTGAACTCGGGTTTCTTGGTCTCAGACTCAGTTGTTTGACGCATCACATCCAGCATGGCAGATCTTAAGGCGAACTCATGCTTTTTAACGTTATCAAACACACGGCTGTCATAGTGAGTCATGAGTGCAATTTGCACAACCATAACTTTCTTAGAGTCCGTAATGTTGGTCATCAGCTCTTTGTCAAGCTGCATGTAGTTTTTCTCAAAACGAGTTTCCTCAGGGGCTTCCTTTTTGATCTTTACAGGAGCCTCATCCTTAGCTTTAGTCGCTGCGGCTTCAAGTTCTTCGAGTTTGTCCATGGCTGCAAGTTCAGCCTTTTTCTCATAATAGCCAGAGAAAAATAACGTTCCAAATGCAACGCCGATCAAAATAACGATTGCACCAACTGCAACACCGACAATGAGCAGAATCGGTTTTTTCTTTTTCGGCTCTTCTGCGCCTTCTTCTGCTGCTGCAGGCTCTGCTGGTTTGGCTGTAGCCATATCAATCTCCTCTTATAGCCTATGGATTAGGCAAAAATATCAAGTTGTGAATCACTGTTAGACGATTTCGTGATGGTTGAATCGTCAGCAGCTGGAATTTCTTCAGTCGCCGTGGCTTGGGTGTTCAAGGGATTGCTCTGATAGGTGTAGGGTACACCAGAATTTTGACCAGAACCTGATCCTTGACCATTCGTTTGTCCCGATCCGACTTGAACCGAGCTTTGGGAAATACCGGAGCCTTGAAGTGCGTTTCTTAGGTGGTGACTGTTAGTTTGAATCAGATTTTGTGTCAAAGCATTGTTGGACTGGAAATTTGCGGCTAATTTGCCGTCCTTCATTTCAAGTTGAATATCTACGACACCAAGGCTTGTGGGCCTGAGTGCAAACTTCATTTTCCACTGACCTTGAGCGAATTGCTGTTGTAAACGGGTAGATACCTCATTTGCAAATTTATTGCTGAGTTTCTCGTAAGCACCTGCCATGTCCGAGGGAACGTTAGCGTTATTGCCTTGTGAGTTCGCGTCCCCATTTGAGCCCGCACCGGACTCAGAACCAGAGTTTGCACCAGCGCCAGATTGGCCCCCGCCCCCGCTAGCTCCGTTAAGAGCCGAGAGACCGGAGTCCGAGCCCATAGAAGTTAGAGCAGTATTCATATCAATTGAGAAGCCCTTGCTCTCAGAGTCCGAGCCCAAGGCGCCTGAGCTTTTGCCTGTTCCTTCAAAGTGGGCTTGTAGCGCTGCAACGTCCTCTGGTCTTAAATTCGCGTCCATAACGGATAGCACTTCTAATGTGCTAGCAGGAGCGCCTTTGTTCATCGAGCCGTTTAAGCCCGCAATGCCGGCTTGACCAACTTTGCTGTTTAAATCAGCTAATGTCGTCGCTGTTGCTTCATTTTGAATCCCGACTGCGCCAGGTGCCTGATCGATTTGTACCTGAAGATTACTGACTTGGCTCAGCACAGAGGTAGCCGTGGGGGAGAGCACTCCAGAGGATAGGTCGCTTAGTGCGCCATTTCCTGAATTTAAGGCGTTAGCGTCAGTTGCGGTTGAAAGAGTTAAATTATTGTTGCTGGTGTTTGTGTTGATGCTAGAACCGGTATCCAGACTTGAATGAGCTGAGGAGGTGCTTGCACCTGATCCTATGATCGCTGCCGTAGAAGCTCCGTTTGTAGCAGATCCACTGGTATTAGCACTTGCTTTTGCAGCATCTGCTCCAAAGAGTTGATGAATCTGAGAGTCATTTAAGCCCATTCCCCTTGCAAAACTCACCAAACTTTGAGGGTTGGTATCGGTTTGGTTGGGTGTTATGAGTTGAATTGAATCACTGAGCGATGTTGTCTTCAGATCATTTTTTGTATTTCCAGACGCGGATTTATCGCCCTTTGCTTTAATTGCGTTTTGTTGAGCTTGAAGGGCAGCCCCAATAGAAGGTAAAACAATGGGTAGAGCGCCGAGTGTGTTAGCACCTGTTCCCCCTTTAGAGTGATTAGCGCCAGATTTTGCATCGCCACTAAGCTCTGAGCTCTTGGTGGACTCGCGGGCAAATGAGGCGCTCATCAACCAAGCATTGGTTGAGACTGCACTTGATGTGGTCGAGTTTGTGGGTCCGCTTGAATCCCCAGAGCCTTGATCGGCAGAATCAATTGAGTCACCCAGTAGTGTTTGATCTTTATTTAAATGACTAAATTTTCTGTGTGCTGCGTAAGCACTGGCCTGGGATGTGCTTGAAGAGGCGGAGTTTGAGTTATTAGCAGACGTCGTGTCCGTAGAATTTTGGGACGCAGACTGGGAATGAGCTGACTGAATGTGTTGAGCAGTTTGGCTAGGTGAGGGGCCAAACCCACTTGACGGATCAGAAGTATTTTGGTTTGTAGCCAAATTACTGGTGCCCAAGGCGTTTTGGTTAGCCAAAGCACTGGTTAAGTTTTGCCAGTTTGAGAATTGTCCAGAACTCATCTGCTGAGCCATATAAGACGCAAATGCATCTCCCTGCGGAGCGGGCGCATGGGTCGTATTTTGGGCTGCAGCGGCGTTTTCAGACAATATCTGAGCAGGCGCTGAAGGCAAATTAAATAGTGATGAAAGACTCATAGGGTTTTAAGCTTTTCAAATTAGCATGATGACCCACTGTGTAAAGCAAAAATCGTGACCGGCAAAAGTTTGCCACTTTTAGCCCTTATTTACTTCACTTTGTCATCCCTTATTGGACCCTTCAAATCCTTCTTAGCTTTTTTTGGGTTGTTTTGAATTCTGTATATATATTAGGCGCCCAAATGCTCAAGACTGGGTTAAGGCAGTGCGTTTTGTTTTCCATTTTCTATTTTCGGTTTTCTTTCTTCAGTTTTCTATTTCACCAAAACTTTGACTCTCCCGATCCCAACCAAAACCGATCTCAACCAAAAACGATCTCAACCAAAAGGGACATCTTTACTCGTTTCACTTGATTGTCTAGAAACTGTACTTAAACCACCTGGCACATCGATTGCTTATGTGTTGTACTGGCGCAATAAATGCACCGATAAAAGAATACTAAACGTTTCAAAAAACTGGAAAAAACGGAAATGACAACCTTATCCCTGTCAACGATTCGACAGAACTTAGCAAGATTTGATTACTCTGGCCTGGGTATCCCAGCGCTGGTGTTGCTCATCATGGCTATGTTGGTTATTCCGTTACCGTCCATTATTTTGGACTTCTTCTTCACATTCAATATTGTGTCTAGCTTAGTGATCATCATGATCGCTATTAGTACTAGAAATCCACTCGAATTCTCGTCCTTCCCCTCCGTTTTGTTGTTTGCTACGATGCTTCGTTTGGCTCTTAACGTTGCCTCAAGCCGAGTGATTTTGGTCAACGGTCACGAAGGACACGACTCTGCCGGTAAGGTCATTGCCGCGTTCGGTGAGTTTGTGATCAGTGGTAACTACGTAGTTGGATTTATCATCTTCGCTATTTTGATGATCATCAACTTTATAGTGGTGACCAAGGGTGCAGGTCGTGTATCTGAAGTGAACGCTCGCTTTACCTTGGATGCAATGCCAGGTAAACAGATGTCAATTGATGCTGACTTAAATGCTGGTGTGATTGATCAAGCCACAGCCAAGAAACGCCGCGAGGTGCTTTCCCAAGAGTCAGATTTCTTTGGTTCCATGGACGGTGCTTCTAAATTCGTAAGTGGTGACGCGGTAGCTGGTTTACTGATCTTAATAATCAACGTAGTTGGTGGTTTGGCAATTGGTGTGCTCCAGCACAACTTGCCAGTTGGTGAGGCTGGGCGACTTTACGTACTTTTAACGATTGGTGATGGATTGGTTGCTCAAATCCCGTCACTTCTCTTGTCTTTGGCAACTGCGATTATTGTGACTCGGGTAACAACCTCTGAGTCCATGACTGAGCAAGCTAAATCACAATTCTCAAATCCTGCTGCACTGTTTATTTCCTCCGGCATTTTGATGGCGCTGGGACTAGTCCCTGGAATGCCGCATTTGATGTTTGTCACTCTAGCTGCAGCAACTGCGGGTATGGGTTTGATGGTGATACGCACCGAGGTTGAACTTGAAGCCTCAGAGGAAGCAGCCACCCAGGCCGCTGCCATGGTTGAGGCTCCTAAAGAGCTTGGTTGGGACGATGTGGACCAAGTTGATTTGATTGGTCTTGAGATTGGCTATGGACTCATACCGCTTGTGAACCCTGAGACAGGGGGTGAGCTGATGAGTCGTGTTAAGGGCGTTCGCAAGAAACTCTCTGCAGAACTTGGATTCCTAGTGCAGCCCGTTCGTATTAGGGACGATTTAAATATAAACCCAGATACGTACAACATTGTGCTCAAAGGTGTTGTTAGAGGTAAGGGCGAGATTAAAGTTGGGCGCGAGTTGGCTATTAACCCAGGTCAGGTCT
>Ga0007882_10001747_pt1 | contig 12419 bp, 12 predicted proteins | sample CryBogCBH12Aug01_FD_71195 | JGI IMG/M metagenome (GOLD analysis project Ga0007882, IMG submission 71195) | Freshwater microbial communities from Crystal Bog, Wisconsin, USA - CBH12Aug09.1 | ecosystem: Environmental > Aquatic > Freshwater > Lake | place: Crystal Bog, Wisconsin, USA | collected... | reverse complement strand
GAAGGAGCCGGCAGACCGATGGTAGTAAATACAGATCTTGCTGTGTTTTATTACAAAGGAATGAAGCAGATAGCCGAGAAGACGGGAATGCCGGAGGATAACATTATCTCAACACTTATGCGTATGCCAGAAGTAGTAGCTCCGGAACAGGATGTGGTTTCCGAAAACGAATGGCAGAAGATTAGAATTGTAGTAGAGGCAGCAGCTAAACAGCTTACAGAGCATCGTTTTCATGAAGGGCAGGCATTATTGAAAGAGATAAGTGGTCGCATTAGTAATATAGAGAACTTATTGGAAATGGTACCTCCATTGGAATTGGAAAGAATGGAGCGTATCAGAAAAAAAATCACACAATGGCTATCAGACCATTTAAGTAAGGAGGCAATAGATACAAACCGTTTTGAACAGGAAATGATTTATTATCTGGAGCGTATGGATATTACTGAAGAGAAAATCAGGTTAAAGCAACACTGCCGGTATTTCTCGGACACAACAAACGAAAACGATACTGCCATTGGGCGGAAACTTAATTTTATTTTGCAGGAAATTGGCAGGGAGATTAATACACTTGGCTCAAAGGCTAACCATGCTGAAATACAGCAAGTAGTCATAAATATGAAAGACGAATTGGAGAAAGCAAAAGAACAAGTGTTGAATATCTTGTAGTATTTTGACAACGTTACGTAGCAATAAAAAATCCGGATTTTTATATCCGGATTTTTTATTGCCTCAAAAGTGGTTAATGCTAAATACTATGAAATTTTTTCTACCTGAGAATAGTTCAATTCCACCGGTGTAGCGCGACCAAATATTTTTACTACAACTTTCAGTTTTTTCTTTTCATCATTGATTTCTTCAACAGCACCATTGAAATCATTAAATGGTCCGTCAATAATTTTAATGGTCTCACCAATAATAAACGGATCGGCATAACTAATACCTTGTTCGCCAACTTCGTCCATTTTACCGAACATTTTGTTGACCTCGGCTTTTCTTAATGCAGTAGGGTGTTCTTTACCAAGGAAGTGTATTACTCCGGTAATATTCTTAATGCCGTGTATAATATTGTCTGATAATTTACCATCATTGGCTTCAAGCAAAATGTAACCGGGGAAAAGAGTCTTTTCACGCAATACTTTCTTCCCGTTTACAACCTTGAATACTTTTTCTATAGGACAAAGTACCTGTACTACAGAGTTTTCCCAATGGTTGATTTTAACTTCCTTATCAATATACTCTTTTACCTTCCGCTCCTTACCACTTACCACACGGATAACATACCACTTGGTATCTTGCCCGGGAAGGCTATCTTTTATTATTGCTGCTGTTTCGCTCATTTGACTGATTATTATTTTCCAATAAGTTTATAAACGAATGTTAGCACGTTTTCAGATACCAAATCCATCCCAAAGATAACGGTGGTAACTAATGCCAAAGCCACTAATACAATGATAGTAGTTTGCTGTAAGTCATCCCAGGTTGGCCAGGTTACCTTATGTAATAACTCATCATAAGCTTCCTGAATGTAATTACTTAACTTGTTCATAATACAGACCCTTCTCAGGGCGTTAATTTGTTATAAAAACCATCATGCAATTATATTGCACTATGGAAAACCCGGCACGGGCACGTGGATTCGAACCACGATCGAAGGTTTTGGAGACCTCTATTCTGCCGTTGAACTATGCCCGTATTATATTCGGAAACCAAAAAAATATGATACTCCGGTACTTACGTTTGTTCCTTTACTCAAAAAAGTAAAAAGTCAAAAAGTAAAACCTTTTGACTTTTTAATCGGAATGCAAATGTAGTAAAAATTTCTTTTGGTACTGCTAAATTATTTTTACAACAATACATGAATATATATTACATATTATTTGTGTCGTCCTTACTTGGTCCGTACATACCAGGAACAGGAACATCAAGTAAACGTAAGTAAACGCTTAGCTGACCGCGGTGGTGGTAAAGATGGCTTAATGCAAAAGAACGCACTACTGCTACTTTGGGTAAAGTGAAGTGTATTTTTTCGCCAGTACTGAGCGTCCACATTTTGTAAAATTCTTCAGGTGATGCATTATTGAGTGCTCCGACTGCTTTTGCAAGATTTTTCTCAAGAATTGCAATTAACTCCTCTGTATTGGTAGCAATAGTTGGTTTGTACTCCATTTTTGAAAAATCTAACCCATCTTGAGTCATTGTCATTTCCACCCAACCAGTTAATTCGGCAACGTGAGTGGACAATCGTGCAAGTGTCATAGACTTTTCGTGTGGTTTATAATCACCTTTTTCTAAAGGCACACGTTCCAGCATTTTGCGCGTATTAGCAGCTTCCATGCTTATTTCGGCAATTAGAGCCTGATTTAGTTCCATAATTTGATTTATTTAAGTGCAAGTAAATACATTTTTACGAATCAAAATATCCACTCTATCCAATTACCCGTTAAGTAATTGAAATTTCTCAATTACTTAACAACAGTGGCTATCGGAATCTCTAAACTATTGGATACATCGTCATATACTCTTTATCCGGAAAATTTTTCAACCAAATTTTATGAAACATAGTGTATTGTTTTTATTTTTGGCAAAGTGTTGATATTAATTACTTTTACGTAATTATTGACTAATTGCATCTGACAAAACAAATATCTATGCGTGTTATTACTATTCTTGTTTTACTTTTTTTGTCTGTTACTGTAAAAGTTTCCGCACAAATCAATCTTTGTGATACTGTTACTGTACTGAAATATGAGCCTATTCCTGTTGCAACTTCGCCCGGACACTTTACAAATGGATATGAACTACAAGTAAATGATATTACTTATCACGTAGTAGTAAATAAGATGAAGAGAATTGAATTTGTCAGCACTTCTGATACTGCTTTCAGAACAGGTACTATTGCTGTAGGCACTACTTATTTTAATGTTCCTAAAAAAATGATCAAAAGCGAACGCCCAAATTACGGATGGGGCTACGAGGTGACATTAAAGAATGGATGGACTGCTGTTTTTGATGATGGTCTTGTTGCAAAATCATTGACCATATCCAGAAAAGCAAAGATTGGTTGGTTTTACAAGATTACCGACTGCAAGGAATACACTCCAGTTTCAGAATAACAGTATGAGTTATTCCTCTTTACAATATTTTCCCCAATTAGATTTGCTTTTATTTACTGATGGGTTGCTTGTTGGCAGCCAAATACATTTCTAATGCAGATACCATTGAAGGAGTATTGGTAGCTGGAGCCTTAATGTCGAGCCTTAAACCATTTTCTTCGATAGCTTTGGTAGTAGTAGGTCCAAACGCACCAATCAATAAACCGTTTTGTTTGAAATCAGGATTATGGTCGAATAATGTTTGTATGCTGAAAGGGCTAAAAAACACTATCATATCATACTCTGTCTGCATTACAACACTGATGTCGTTAGAAACAGTACGGTATAAAGTAGCTTCGGCATATTTTACACTATGCTTAATAAGGAATTGCGCAATCTCATTCTTTGTACTATCTGTAATTGGCAATATGAATTTCTCGTTATTCTTGTGTTTCCCAATTACTTCAAGCAGTCCGGCAGTACTTCCATCTGCTGAAAAGAATACTTTACGCTTACGGTATAAAATGAATTTCTGAAGATATAAGGCTACGGCTTCTGTAATACAGAAATATTTCATTTCCTGTGAAACCTTTATTTTCATTTCCTCACATATTCTGAAGAAGTGATCTACTGCATTACGGCTTGTGAAAATTATGGCTGTGTACTCGGCAATATCAACTCGCTGCTTCCTGAACTCTTTTGCACTCAATCCCTCTACCCTGATAAATGGGTGGAAATCAATAGTTACTGAGTATTTTTTTGCAAGGTCAAAATATGGAGACTTGTCAGTATCAGGCTTAGGCTGTGTTATTAGTATAGTATTTACCTTTTTTTCCTTCTTAGCACTCCCCTTATTTTGTGATCTAACAACTTTTGCCATATACAAGGATTAACGAAACTAATCCGGCACATGAAACTACTTTTTTAAAAGCTATTGAAAACTCAATCCTTTCACTAATAATTTCAACAATATTGCCAAGGGTAATAATTCCGAGGCGCAAAGATAAAGAAAAAAATGAAATTTGGAATATTGGAAAAATGACCCGAAAACTTGCCATGACCTGATATACCTTGTGGAAAGGAATATAATCGCGAATATAAATGAAATAATAATAATTTGGCTTGTCCAGATTGTTGTGCCAAATGATATTAGCACTACAAAAGGTAATAACATTATACCAATAACTTTATTAACAAGAAATACATTAAACATATAATGCTCTGTTACCCCTTCAACACGGAATGCCCATCCACTGAAACGGATAGCAATATATTTTGCACTATATATTAATGCAACTCCAATAATAACTAATAGTAATTCTACTATTTCGGGGAAGATACCAATACGGTCGGGCATCAAAACTTTAATTACATAGTAGATATAAGATCCAAGAGAGATTGCAAAGAATATATTCATAAGCAAATTACTTATTCCTGCACTTTGCAACTGTTCTTTTAGTTGTCTTCCACTTAATGTAGGATTGGAAAATGCCCGCCATAAATTACTGAAATACTTGGAATCAATTGTTCTGATAAATCCCAGAAAAACAAATAGAGATAATAAAAAATAGAAATCAAGTGTCTGTGAATGAATAATATGCCCATTCTCAAAATCAGTAATTATCCTGTTTGACGATAACATTACATGGCTTTGTAATACACTGTCGGTATATAGTACCGCTCCTTTTTCAAATAGCAGACTGTCTGAAATTTTATTAATACCATACTTCAAGGGCGATACACTTGCCCATGAAGAAAAGCATAAAGTCAATCCCAGCATTAATAAACAAAAATTGCGCATAGTATTATAGTGAACAAAAATAGTGTTTAATCCAAACTTCTTATTGCTTTTTCAAAAGTCATAGTATATAAGATTTCAAGGCATCATGTATCAGAAAATCTAATCATTTTTTGTATTTTTAAATATTTTTCATAAATTCGTTTATATTTTCAATAACATACGATTAACAATAAAACATATTTGTGTGTTTATTTTTTGTGAAAAAAATATTCTTATTTGGTTGTTGAGATGTTAATGATTTATTTATAATTAGATTGTTTATTACTTTTGTATATTGTTTATAATAAAAATGGTGAATTATATGAAAAAAATATTTTACATAATAATTTTACTATTGGGTGTAAATCTAAGCATTAACAGCTTTGGCCAGTTCAAGATGATGGGTAGTTATGATACTGTCTGTTGTGGTTTGCCCAATTATTTAGTTGCCCCGGATACCTTGACTTCTTGCTTCCTGTCAAGGGTACATGCATCTTTGCCCGAAGGCATTTCAGTTCCATGTTATGAGCCATCTTATTTATACTCTACAGCACCTACAGTTCTGCATTTAGAGTCTGATGGAGATGTATGGCTGACTTATGTAGGGCAAGGCAATTGGTACGAAAATGTATTGGGTTTTTATACTTTTCCGTGGGGTACTCCACCCACTTCAATTGCGGATAGCATGGTTACGGTTGTTTTCCCAAATGCAACTTTATGGGGAACCGGTGGCGCATTGAATGTTGGTTCAAGAGTATATCTCGGTCACTTCCCTGCAAATACAGGTTTCGGCTTTATGCTAATCGGGAATGGATGGCGTAGCGCTCCACCGGTTGCTTGGCGCAGTGATAGTTTTTTGGCAGAGGGTAAAAATATTTACTATTCACATGCAAACTTGAATCCTGTTTCACAATCGGATAATAACAGGCATGTTGTTGGTCTTTATGATAATTTGTCAAACCTTATTGTTATGGGTTTTGAAGACCAAAACAGAGGTGGCCTATACCAACCTGATAATGATTTTAATGATGTGCTATTTTACCTCAAGACAAATGGTGCAAATGGTTTTGATACCACAGGCTTCCCGAATACGCTTATTACTTGTGATAGCAGTGTAGGTACCGGTAGTGGTGGTGGTTTGGAGAGTCAAAATCTTGGTGGCAAAGTAAGCAAAAGGGATTTTGATAATCTTAAAAAGGGTATTGTTATCAAACCTGATTATAGCCCGTCAAACAGATATAGACCCGGCAAAACTGCTGAGCGCACAAACGGCACTTCTTCATCTTTAGAGCGGTTCATGCCGGTACAATTATATGTATCTACATCTCCTACAAAACCATCAAATGATACTACGGTAGCACTACCATATTATTCTACTCCTACAGATATTACTAGCCTCACATTTGCAAAAGATGTGTTGGCTGTTGACTACGTAGCCAATGACCAAGCAAAGGCTGTAGTACTTGGTATCACTACTCTTGATAAGGCTTACAACCATACAAAATCCATCTGTGATAGATTCAGAGGGGCTACTTTACAAAAGACTGATACCATAAGGATTCAGGGTTACAGATTTGTGATTTTCTCTATGCTACAAACTGACGGTACAGTTGAATATTCAATAACGTTTGACGTAGGTAAATCAAATTCTGGTGGCAATTTTTATTTACAAAGTAAATGGCTGATATCACAGTACAAGGGTTATGATTCTGTTTTCAATTTCCAGGTTTGGGCTTCAAACCCGGGAAGTACAATAAAACTAACCAGCCAGATTCTGAATCAGCTACAAGCTATAAGTCCGTTGCAACAAGTTGATACAAACTTTGTATTGCCACAGGTTTACATCACAAATGGGAAGCGGAATAAAGGTAGTCTGGATATAACAGTAGCCAATTATACCACTGCTACTACTGCTCAGATTATGCTTGAAGAAAACAAAAATGAGCTTGCTCCATTGGATACACTTTACTACAATATCTCCCTGACAAACGGGGTAGGTAATACATTGTCAATTCCCATTAACGATGGTTACCAATACGAGGGGCATGTTTATGTAAATGGTGTTTTGTTGGATGATGTATATATGGCAGATGGTAACTGGAGCCTTGATTATGACCATAGTTCCACTATAATTAACGACTATGTGCCGGGCAATGAAAGCGGAAGAACCTATATTGATGGTGAGTATCCTGTTTACAGAAGTGTTGCGGTAAAGGCTGCAATAAGTGAGTATATGAATGCGTATAAATATCTTACTTCAGGAGATGAAAAGGTTGATCTTTCCAATTACCATTCTTTCAAATTCCATGCACAAGGAACAGGACAGATGCTTATAAAGTTGGTAAAGGCTGGTATTACAAGTTTGGATAACCAATATCATACAAGCGTAGCACTGGACCCTGCCGGTAAAGATTACCAAATCAGCTTTAATGATTTCTATTCAGATGCATATACGGCTGATTTTGATCCAAAAGATGTAACTGCTGTAGTGTTTTCTTTTAATTTTTACAGCGTACCTACAAATATGAATTTCTTTGCAGGTGGTCTTTCCTTCTCTCAGCAGGATGTTTACAGTTAAAGATTGGCACAATTGGCAAATTCCAAGAACCTTTCTATTTCTCCAAATCCTAATCAGGGTAATTTCCAAGCGGTATTCCATAGTGAGCAGGAACGTACTTTGGAATTGGTGGTTGCAGATGTAACTGGTAGGGTAATCTACAAACAAACTATTCAAGCATCTTCAGGTAAGAATACCGTACAAGTAAATCTGCCCGGAGATATTCCTAAGCCATCTATTTTAATGGTATCACTTGAAAATAAGGACGTTAAGTATTCCCCTGTAAAAATGAATTATCAATATTAGTAAGCACATAACATAATTATACAAGGGTGTGTAGTCAACTGCACACCCTTACTGTTTTAAGTACTATTGGTTGGTGCTTAGTTTTGAGTATGCTGCAGTATCACGGAATTTACCATCGTAATAATAATTCTCTTTAAAATAAGCTTCCTGTACAAAACCATTTTTTTCCAAAAGTTTTGCAGACCCGATATTATCCGGATTAATGATAGCTTCTATTGAGTGAAGTCCCATTGTATTAAATCCATAATTTACAACTGCCTGTAGTGCCTCATTCATTATTCCTTTTCTCCAAACTGAGGTATCTAATAAATAGCCAACCTCTGCCCTGCAATTTTCTATTTGAATTTTCCATAAACAAATATTACCAAGCAATTTATTGTTATCTTTTAAGCTAACACCCCAGTTGATTCCTTCTCCTTTGGATAATATTTCATCGAAGAGTTGAATTAGTTTTTTTGCATCATCAATTGTTGTTGCCCTTGGTCGGTCTATATGTTTCATTACCTCCGAGCTGGAGCGAAGAGTGAACAAATCACCGGCATCAGATGGTATTATTTCCCTCAATAGCAATCGCTGTGTCTGCAGTATTGGGAAAGGCTTAAAACTTAAATTGAGTTGTGGAGACAAAATGTTTTTATGTTTAATTTTCTAAAAAAATCAAGGTGTGCACTAAAAATAGTACACACCTTGATTAAACGACAAAACTTATAGAATATTATAATTCTAAAACAGATAACTTGTTTCTGTAAATGACTTGACAGGTAACTTTAAAAGTAACCTGTGCCAAAATGACCACTGGGGCGAGCCCAACGTCTGTGCCAATGCCTTTTATACTTATAAAATTTATGCCTTTTCAAGAAATAGTCGGGTCCACAACTACTTATGCTTGTAAGCAAGATTAAGGCGGCAAATAGTCTGATTATATTGTTTTTCATAAAACTCAGCGCAAGATAAATTACTTTTTTATAAAATTATAGTGGATAGCAATAATTATTTATTGATAAATGTTCAATTATTACTTTATGAGTAATTGTTATTTAATAACTTCCAGTTCTTTACCTACTTTAATAAATGCATTAATTGCACTATCCAAGTGTTTGCGGTCGTGACCGGCGGATATCTGCACCCTGATTCTTGCCTGCCCTTTTGCTACCACAGGATAGAAGAAGCCGATTACATAAACTCCTTCTTCAAGCATACGTGCTGCAAATTTTTGAGCAACCACTGCGTCATACAGCATTAATGGGCAAATTGCATGTGTGCCTGTTTTTATGTCGAAACCGGCTTCTGTCATTCTTTTTCTGAAATACAATGTATTTTCTTCAAGTTTGTCGCGCAGGGCAGTAGTTTCGCTGAGCATATCCAATACCGCAATGGATGCCCCTACTATTGAAGGCGCCAGCGAATTGGAGAATAAATAAGGTCTGCTACGTTGGCGCAACATTTCGATAATTTCTTTTTTACCGCTGGTAAAGCCACCGGATGCACCACCCAACGCCTTGCCCAATGTTCCCGTGATAATATCTATTCTATTCATCACTCCGCAAAGTTCATGAACACCCCTGCCGGTAGCACCCATAAATCCTGAGGAATGGCTTTCATCTATCATAACCAATGCATCATACTTATCTGCTAAATCGCATATTTTGTCTAATTGCGCAATAGTTCCATCCATTGAAAAAACAGAGTCAGTGACAATAATGCGGGTACGCGCACCTGAAAAACTTTTAAGTTGTTCTTCCAGGTCTGCCATATTATTGTGCTTATATCGTCCACGCTGTGCTTTACAAAGGCGAACACCATCAATAATAGATGCATGGTTTAATTCGTCAGATATTATTGCATCATTTTCACCCAACAATGGTTCAAAAACACCTCCATTGGCATCGAAACATGCCACATATAATATTGTGTCTTCTGTCCCAAGGAATTTTGCAATTTTAGCTTCCAGTTCTTTGTGGATATCCTGAGTACCACAAATAAAACGTACAGAACTCATTCCGTATCCGCGACTGTCAATGGCTTTGTGTGCCGCTTCTATCACGCGGGGATGAGAGGAAAGCCCCAGATAATTATTGGCGCAAAAGTTAAGGACAGTTTTCCCGTTTACCTTGATCTCGGCACCTTGTTCTGATTCAATAATGCGTTCTTGTTTGAACAGACCTGCTTCTTTTATTTCGAGAAGTTCTTCTTGTAACCTTTTATAAAATGATGGACTTGACATTGTTTTGATTTTGGCGACAAAGTAAAAAAAATATTGCTCATTCAAAAGTAAATTTGAATTGAGGCTAACGAATTTAATTTTATTTATAATATTACATTAAACCTGATTCCGGTTTGGGTGAGGTCGTCTATTGCTGATTTTAATAATGGAATGCCTTCTTTTGTTCTGATTGCTTCCATCTCCCGTTCAGGGTCGCCTGGGATTAGGACTCTCTCTTGATTGGGTGAGGTTTTCGCATTTCTGAAACGGGTTATCCAATTGTCCATGTGTTCTTTAAATTCATCTGCAGTTCTGAATGCATCAATACGCATAGCCCCGAAAAAATGTCCAAGCCCTTTGCCGGGCATATTTTCAGGTATAGGTACGTAAGCAGGGAAGGGTGGTGCCCAAGGTCCATAACTTGCACCGCTCAAAACGGCAGAAAATATATCTACTATACTGCCGAGTGCATATCCTTTGTGGCTGCCATGGTCTCTGTCACTGCCAAGTGGCAGCATCACGCCTCCATTCTTGAGTATGCCTGCGTCTGTAGTACTTTCCCCTGATTGGTCCTGTACCCACCCGATTGGTGCGACTGCATTTTTTCTTTGTAAGATTTCCAGTTTGCCGTTTGATGCAGTTGTAGTTGCCATGTCTGCAACGAATGGTGGTTGGTCTCCTGCCGGTATTGCAACAGCAATAGGATTTGTACCCAGCATCCGTTCGATTGAAAAAGTTGGGGCTACCAAAGCACTTGCATTAGTCATGGCAATGCCTATCATGTCATGCTCCAAAGCCATCATGGCATGATAGCCTGCTATCCCGAAGTGGTTACTATTTCTTACGCTTACCCATCCCGTTCCGACATTCTTAGCTTTCTCAATGGCAACCTGCATTGCAAAAGGGGCAACGACCAAACCAAGTCCGGCATCACCGTCAACAACAGCAGTTGATGGGGTCTCGTGTACAATTTGTATTTCCGGTGTAGCATTGATTCTTTTTGCCTCCCACAACCTTACATAACCACTAAGCCTTGCAACTCCATGACTGTCTATCCCTCTAATATCTGCCGCAATTAGTGCCTTGGTTGCTGTAGATGCATCTGTTTCATTGCATCCCATGCCGGTGAATACTGCCTTTACAAAATTGTATAGGCGGTTATATGAAAAAGTTTGTTCCATAGAAAGGATGTGTAATTTATTTGGTCAGCGTCAATAAGGCAAAAGGTAACCTGCTATTGTGGAAGATAGCAATAGAATTGTCCGTTTGTTACTTTTTCACCATCAGCACATACAAAACTGAATGTACCCTCTATTCTGCCATGGTCATTACCTACAACGGCTATTGTACCGGATGTAGCTGCCGATCCGGTTTTGCCGCTTTCAACTGTAGTAATAGAGGCGGAACAGTTTTTATTGATGGTATAGCTACCAATGTTAGTGGGGATATTCAGTTGTATAATGGGTCTTGTAGTAGAGCCAGGTATATAGTTAGCCGTTGCCCCAACCACAGAAATGGTAGTACCCATACCGTTTGCGGTGGTTGATAGCGCAAATGCAGCATTTGTACCTACAGCAGAAAAAGGGAACGTACCAATAGATGCAACAACAGAAGGGGTATAAAGAGGTGTTTTCTGACAACTTGAAAAAGTAACAGAACAAATTATACTGAAAAAAATTATAGCACAGAGATTTCTCATTGTTGAAAATAGTTTATTGCCTTGACCGGATAACTGTGGTAAAAATAGAAAATTTAAAACAAACAAGTAGCTCATAAATGTTTAATGCGTAAAGTTTTTTTGCGCCGGCTTTGCATAAAAGCAATAAATCAGTGACAAAATAGTAGGATTTAACTATATTAATCCTGGGTGCTTAAAATATTTTATCAAAAAATTTATTGATAATCAATTAGTTATGATGTTGTCATAAAAATTTTTAATAAATTTTTTGGTGAACTCATTGTGCCTCAATACCTTTGCAGTCCCAAAAAAAATTAAATGTTTACAGGTTCGTTTGGGAAATGAAAGACAAGTAAACAAAAATAATAATAAATACTTGAAATGAGACACTTAAGTTTTAAAACACAATCGGCTAACGAAAAAATTGTTAAGCGTGATTGGTATGTTGTAGATGCAACCAACCTTACATTGGGAAGGATGAGTTCAAAAGTTGCTGCTATTTTACGTGGTAAGAATAAAGCATACTTTACGCCCCATTTTGATTGCGGAGATAATGTGATTATCATCAATGCATCAAAAGTTGTACTTACCGGTAATAAAATGGATGAGAAAGAATACCAAACTTTCTCTGGCTATCCGGGTGGACAAAAAATTGAGATGGCAAATGAAATGATTGCACGCAGACCCAATCTTATGATTGAGCGTGCTGTAAAAGGGATGCTTCCTAAAAACCGCCTCGGTCGTGCAATGTTCAAAAAACTTTTCGTTTATGAAGGTGCAGAACATCCACACAAGGCTCAAGC
>Ga0007882_10001746_pt1 | contig 12420 bp, 11 predicted proteins | sample CryBogCBH12Aug01_FD_71195 | JGI IMG/M metagenome (GOLD analysis project Ga0007882, IMG submission 71195) | Freshwater microbial communities from Crystal Bog, Wisconsin, USA - CBH12Aug09.1 | ecosystem: Environmental > Aquatic > Freshwater > Lake | place: Crystal Bog, Wisconsin, USA | collected... | reverse complement strand
ACGCCGCCTTCGCCGCGACCATAACCGCCACCGAGCAAAATGCCGTCTAGTTTTGCCGTCCGCACCAGCGCCTTCACCCCGGACAAAACCTTTTCGCACGTCGCCGCCAGCTGCGATTCCAGCGCGGCGCCGCCGTCAATGGTGAAGCGTTCGCTCATGCCCGATGCGCCTCCTGCCAGCCCTGCCGGAATCCCGCGAGCTTGCCTTTGCGCTGTTGCCAGCGGATGCCGGCGGCGTGCGCGAGTTCGCCGAGTCTTTTTTCGCGCGCGCAGAATTTGGCATCATGCCGCACGTCGCTGACCCACCCGAGCAAAACCGTTTTTACAAAAATAAATTCTGCCGGCGACCCTTTCCACGCCTTGCCAATGGCCCGCGCGTCGCCATACGCCCGCTTGTAGCTCTGCTCCGGCGTGTAATTGTGCGAGTGCATCGCGACCGACTCCGGCACGTAGGCGATGGCGTAGCCCTGCGCCCTGCACCAGCGCGTGTATTCGTCGTCCTCGGCGTATTGCAAATCCTCGCGGAAACCACGCTGGGTCCACACATCCTTGCGCAAACCGCTGCTGACCATGCTGAAAAAATGCTCCCACTTCGCCGACTCACGGTTCGGGCCGAAACAGCGGTCATAGTCATTCGCAAAAACCGCCTGACAATCTGGCCGTGGAATCTGGCGGCCGAAACAAGCCGCCGTTTTCGGATTTTGCAACGCGTCCACCAGCGGCCGTAGCCAGTTCGCGCCCTGCGGGGTCGCATCGGCATTGATGAAAATTCCGAATTCAGATTTTGCGAGGCGCATGCCCTGATTCATCACGCGGCTGGGATTGTATTCCTTCGGCGTGATCTGGACGAAGTGCGCCGGTTGCGCCGCGCGGATTAATTCCTGCGAACCGTCGGTCGAACCGGAATCAATTACGATGAGTTCCCAGTTTTTGAAATCCTGCGCGGCGATCGCCGGCAGCGTCCCTTTGAGCGCCCAGGCCTCGTTGTACGAGCGCAGAATGATGCTGACGAACGGGTCGCTCATTGGCCTGCTCCTTTCGAGCGGGAAATAAATATTTCCACCGCGCTCACCAGATCCGCCGCTACCTTCTCGGGTGCGTAAAGCGAAACGCAACGTTCGCCGAGCCTCGCGCCGAGCGCGTCCGCCTCGGCGGGGTTTGCCAGCAAGCGCTTCGTGTGCGCGGCCAGCTCGGCGGCGTTGCGGCCGATCAAAGTCGCTTCCGCGACGTCCAGACCTTCCGCGCCGATGGGCGTGGTGACGACGGCACGGCGTTGCGCGGCGGCTTCCAAAATCCGCGTGCGGGTGCCGGAAGCGATGCGCAATGGCAGCAGGACGAACAGCGATTCCGCAATGGCTCGGTCGATGGAATTTACGCCGCCGATGATTTTTATCCGGTCGGTCCCGCTGCGCGCCACTCGCTCACGCAAATGCGCCGGTGGGTTTTTGCCGACCACTTGAACTTCGACGCCACGCGTTTTCAGTTCCGCCTCCACCAGCGGTAAGACTTCGTCCGCCAGCAAGGCAAAGCCGTCGGTGTTCGCTGCCGAATCCATGCTGCCAAAAAACAAAATCACCGGCTTCCGCTCCGTCTCGGTGATCGGCGCGGTGCGTGGCAGGGTGTTGGGCACGAGCACGAATTCGCCCGCCGCCGGTTTCGGCGCAATGCGGTCGCGCACCCCGGCCAGTTCAGCCGGGTTGGTAAACCAGAACTGCCACGGTTCGCGAAAAAGATTTTTCTCAAACCGCTGCAGCTTCCATTTCTCGAACAGAAACCAGCGGCGCTTGAAGCACGGATTTGCTGCCCACGACAAAGCTGCCAGCCGCGACGACAGCATGTCTTCATCGACGATGACGGCGGTTTTCGGCACTGTTAGTGCCACCCGTCGCAACAGCTCCCAGCCGGCGGTAAACCGGCAAAAAACTGCGTCAAATTTCTTTTCGCGGAGCAGGGAAACAAATACCCCGTGGTCAGCCGCCGCGAACGCCGGTGCGGCGGACGGACGCGGCCAGGGCGCGGGCTGGGGCGCCAACATCGCCAGCGGTTTGAAATTCGTCCACGCCGCTCTCGCCGAAGCGCCTTCGTGGCTGATTAAAATTAAATCCACGTCGAATTTTTCGCGCAGCGCGTGAAACAAAAACCGGCTGCGGTTTTTGTCGCCGCCGGATTCATTCTCGAACGGCACGTCGAGAAAAAGAATTTTTCGGCGGCTCATGTGGCAACGCCTTTCGTTTTCCGGCCGAGTTTGCCGAGGATTTTGGCCGCGTATCGTTCCCGCTCTTCGTCGTGGAATGTGAGCAGCCAAACACCGCCTAGGCCGACGCCCCCGACGACCGCGCCTTCGGCCAGCGTTAAAATCGTGTTGCTGCCGCTGGCCCAAAAAGTCTGGCAGCGCAATGCCAGCGCGACGGCAATCATCGGCAGACACCCGCGCCATACCGGCAAAATCAGGCGGCAGAAGAGTTCCCAGCGCCCCATTTGCGCTTCATGCGCCGCCCAGCCCCAGATCATTCCCCAGCCAAAGAGAAACGTCGGGATGACCGAGCCGAGCGCCACGCCGAGGATGCCCCATTCGACGCCGAGCGCGCGCCGCAGCCAAAAGGTGAGGCCGATGCTCAACGCGAGATTGATCACGGCCTCACTGACCCCTTGCAGCATCATGCGCTTTTCTTGACCGGCCATCATGAACATGTTTTTGAAAACGGAATGCGTCAGGACCAGTGAGTAATACCAGAATAAAAGCAGTTCTCCCGACCAGATCATCGGCGCGGTCGGATGTTTCACGCCGGTCAGAATGCGGATTACGCCTTCCATGTACGCGGCGGTAACGACATACAAAGGCGTGGCGGCGAGGATGCTGAATCGCATTGAGCTTAACAAAATTTCGCGTAAACCGGCGGCATCACCTCTCGCGTGAAGATGCGCCGCCGCCGGTGCGAGGACGCAAGCGAGCTGGCTGGTCATCATGCTGAACATATCGCCAACCTTGCTCCCGGCTTGATACGGCGTCACTTGCGCTACGCCGAGCACCGAGCTGATGACCGGTTGGTCGGTTTTGTTGCGCAGGATGTTGCCGAGCGTGTTGGCATAGGCGTACAGGCTGAACCGGCTGGTATCCACGATGGTTTTCCGGCAGAATAGCGCGGGGTTGATTTTCACTTCCGGCATGTGCTGCAGCGACAGGCGGGCGGCAATAAAATACGGCAACAGAAAACTCATCAGCGACAGGATCACCAGCACCATGAAGCTCCAGTTGCCAACCACCGTTGCGACGATGACTGCCGCGTTCATGAGCGCGCCGGCAATGACAACATTGTTCCACGCGGCAATCCGTTGTTGCCCCTGCAACACCTCGGGAAAAATTCCGAACGGAAATGCCACGCCGATCCCTGCCAAAAACACCAGCATGATGCGTCGGTATTCTTCATGATGCACGGCGCTGACCTTGAACATGTCAATCAGCGGCCCGGAAAAAATGTACCCCGCAATAAATGCCGCGGTCGCCGCCATGACGTAGAAAAAGAAAATGGTGCTCAATACGCGGCTCAATCCCGCCCAGTCTTGTTTGACCGAAAGTTCGGCCACCCGCTTTTGCGCCGAATAGCCGAAACCAAAATCCAGCAGGATGCCGTAGCCGAAAACCGCCCACAGCAATGACCAGAAGCCAAACTCCTCAGACGTCAGGTGCTGATATAATAGGCGAAACGTCACCAGGCCCAGCCCCATGCGTACGGCGATGCGCAGATAGCTGGTCAGCGCGCTTCTAATGACGTTCTTTTTGACTTGGTCGTTGGTCATTTTCTTTTCGCCCAATTTTCCTCCGCGTGCTGGTAAAGGGTTTCAAGTTGCCGGGCGATTTGCGTCCAGTCATATTTCAACTTCGCCTCCTGCAAACCGTTCGCGCCGATTTTATTTTTTAACTCCGGTTCGGTGGCAAAACGATTCAGCATCGCGGCTAAATCGGTCGCCGCCTCGCTGGCATTGGGATCAATAAAGAATCCCGTTTCCCCCTCGCGCACCAGTGCCTGCAAACCGCCGACACGGCTGACGATGACCGCCTTGCCGGAACTCCACGCCTCCAGCACGACAATGCCAAATGGCTCGTGCATCGAAGGCAAAACAAAAACGTCGCATGCATGGAACGCTTGAATCAATTCCGGATTGTCATTTCGCATTCCGGGCAGAATTTTCACGCGCTCGGCGAGCTGGTTGGCGGCGATGAATTCGCGCAGTTTTTTCGCATAATCCGGCTGGGTTTCCGGCCCGATTAAAACGAGCAATGAATTGGGTTGCTGCGCGCGCAGTATGGCAAATGCTTTCAGCGCTAGCATCTGATTTTTTTGCGCATCGATTCGGCTGATATTCAGTGCCAGAAATGCGCCGGAAGGGATTCCGTGTTTGGCGCGGAACGCCCCACCGTCACCGATCGCAAACTTCGCGCAGTCCACGCCGTTTGGCAGATATGCGATGCGGTCGTGCGTGAGCTGTTTTTTTGCCTTGTCCATTTCGCTCTGGCCCACGCAGATCACAAAGTCCGCGTCGTCAAGCACGCGGCGCGAACCGAACAGCGCGCCGAACGGCTTGCCCCATTCGGTTTTGTTTTCAATCGGCTTGAGCATGGTGCCCAGTTCCGCCGTCGGCACGTCAAACACGCCGCCGTGGAGCGAGACCACCAACGGCTTTTTTTGCCAGCGTGCGGCGGTGCGGACTTCGCCGCCGAGCCGCTTGAGCGCGTGGGCGTGAAACAGCCGGACATTTTTCTCCCGCCGCAGCGCGTTGAAGAGCGGGAGCGAAAGCAGGTTGCCCCCCTTTTTATCCAGCGCGGCCTTGTCCGCGGAACTCAAACCAAAGAACGGATAGCAATAGGCAAAGCGTTTCACCGGCACCCCGCCGATGGTTTCGTGCCGCTGCCGGGCGAGCGCCATCGAGGTGAAGATTTCCGGCTGCCAGCCGTTGCGCTGCTGCTGGCGCGAGATTTCCAGGATGACCGTCTCCGTGCCGCCCCATTCCTCCGCGACGAAACGCCGCGGGACATGGATGATTTTTTTGGCGGCGGGATTCATTTTATTTGGCGGCGGAATGATTTGCCTTTGTGAGTAAAGCCGTTCTTTCCATGATGCGACAGATGTGGGGGATATGCGTCACATCCTCGGGAATCGTCGGCTGGTTGGTGCAAAGCGTGGCGTAGCTTTGCGGGTCGGTCGGATGATAGCCGTGCATCGCGCGGATCGGCCGCTCGCCCATGTGGCTCGGCACAATCAGCACCCCTTCGCGCATCAGAAAAATCGTCTCGCCAAATTTCCGGTCGGGAAACAGCGCGCGATAATGCTGCAATTCGTCGTTGGGCATGATGCGGCCTTCGGTAACCTTGCCCAGCGCTTCGTGGATGAGCGTCCGGGCCTGATCGTTGAAAAACCAGAAGCGCGCCATCGTGGAATCGTAAACCACTGCGTAATCTTTCTCCATTTTCACTGGTAATGCGTCAATCATCGCCTTCAAATCCACCAGCTCGTCGCAGTTCGCCATGCCGTGGTCGCTAAAAATATAGAGGTGAACTTCCGCATAATGATGCTTCGCGGCGGCCAGAATCTGGTCAATCCATTGTTCATAGACGCGCAATTTCGCCGGCACTGCGGGCGACTGGTTTCCGACCATGTGCAGCAAGCCGTCAAGGCCGGCCCAGTATTGGAAAACAAAATCCACGCGCTCGGCTTCGATGGCGGCAATGATGTCGTCGCGGTTTTGTTCCTCGGTTTTCGTGGTGTCGGTAACGAAATAAGGAATCTGGTTTTCAACGAGGAAATCAAAAATATTGGGGCCCCGGTTCATGCCCTTCGGCTGCAGCGGGCTTTTTTTCTCCGTGAAATCGAAGAGATGGATGAATTTGAAGGGAATGTTGTATAGGTCGAAGTAGCCGCGGAACTTGAGCTGCACCTTCACCAACTTCGTCAGGTAGCGGCGGAAGATTCGGCGGCCCGTCACCGCCGTCGGCAGCCAGCGTATCCAGCGCAGCGACCGGAACGGCGAACTGTTCGGGTCATAGACGAAATAGCACCAGTTGTAATGCTCATCCGGCCAGTGGCCTGAAAGAATCGAAGGCACGCACGTCGAGCTGTAGCCGAAAACGGATTCCAGCCGCTTGCGGTTCGGCGCGAATTTTTTTCCGAACGAATCATCGCGGAGGATCTCCCACCCCATCGCGTCAATCATAATGAACAGTGGCAGTATCGGTTTCATGTCTTGTCTCCCAGTCGTTTGAGGATTTCCGGCAGAAATTGTTTTTTGCGCGAGACGCAGCCGGCCCAGACTTCGCCGCTCGCGCCTAACCGCTGGCCCAGCCAGGGAGATCTGGCATCAAACAAAACCAGACTGTCGCCGCGAAAAATATCCGTGACCAGCAGCGCCGCGAAATCCCAGCCGCCGCGCTCCCGGCGTTCGCGCAGGGCGCTGGCAAACTGCTTCAGGTGCGCCGCATCCAGTCGCGTGCGGTCCACCGTTTCAATTTGCGCCACGGCAAACATGCCGCCGCCGCCGGCAAATTCTTTCAAGTCCTTTTCCACCAGTTCCGCCGCTGGCCGCTCCAGGGTCTCGTCATTGCGAATCAAAACCTCGCGGCCGAATTTTTTTAAATCCACCTGCGCGCGGCGCGCCAGCGCCGCGGCCTGCTGGCGGTCGGTTTCCGTCGTCGTCGGCGAAGTCAGGAGCAGCGTGTCGGCAACCATCGCGCCGAGCAGCAGTTTCGCCTGGGCCGGCGACGGTTTTTTGCCGTGCTCGGAAAATTTGCACGCGATGATGGTGGCGGTGCTGCCGACGGGCCGGCAATCCACGCGAATCGGCAAAGCGGTTTCAAGCGTGCCCACGCGGTGATGGTCCACGATTTCGATGATGTCCACGTCGGCGATGCCCTCGGGCGCTTGATGTTGCTCGAAATGATCCACCAGCACGACGCGCCCGCGCGGAAAATTGATGACTTCCGTGCGCGACAAGACGCCGAAAAGTGTGCCGTCGGGATTCATCACCGGTAGCGCGAACTGCGCCTGTCGCAGCGCGGCCTGCGCTTCGTTAATCGTCTGGTCCGGCGTGAGCTTGGGGAAATGATCCGACTGCATCAGCCGCGCGGCGGGAATCGCCATCGGCAGTTGTGTGGCCAGCGCCATCAGCGAACCGCGATAATGCAGCACGCCGAGGCCGGGGCATTCGCGCATCGCTTTTTTCCAAGCGGCGTTTTTGGCTGGGGCGCAGGTGATGACGATGGCCGCGCCCGCGTCGCGGCACCGGGCCAGCACCTCCGGCTGGTCGCCGATCAGCGCCAGCGATCCCGGCGTGACCCGGCTCAAGTCGAGCACAATGTGGCCGTCGGCCTCGGTCTTGGGTTTTTGCCACCGCGCAAGCTTGAGGAATTTTTCCAGGTCGGCGATGGAAAACAGCACACCGAGAAAATCCTCCGCATTCGCATGGTAAAAATAATTCGCCATCGGCATGCGGTCGCTTAAAAGGCCGAGTAGTTTGCGCTTCGCGTCCAGCACCGGCACGACGCCGATGCGGCGGCGCATGATGAGTTCCAGTGCCTCGCCCAGCGCGGCGTTCGGCCCCACGGAAAAAACTTCGCGCCGCGCGACGTCGCGAACGCGGGCGTGGAGATGACTGACCACTCGCGGCAACGGACATTTCGCCTCGGCGAACAACCATTTCGTCTGCTTGGACAGTTCGCCGAGCACCACTCCTTCAAAATTTTCTGCCGGTGAAAGGGAATTGAGCAGGGCCGCGTAAACCACGGCTGACACGGCCGAATCCGTGTCGGGCCGCCGGTGGCCAACCACGAACGTCGGGTGGGTGGCGTGGGCTCGGCTCATGCAGTGGGGTGACCGAGAATTTTCTGCACCTCGCCCAAAAGCTGGTTCGGGCTAAATGGTTTGGCCAGAAACACTGCCGCTCCAGCCAGTTCCGCCTCGACCTTGGTCAGCGCGTGGCCTTTGGCGGACAGCACGACGACCGGAATGTTTTTGGTTGCCGGATTTTCCTTCAACTGGCGCAAGGCGCCGAGGCCGTCGAGGCCGGGCATGATCACATCCAGCACGATGAGCTGCGGTGTCGCACTGGCGGCAAGTTCCAGCGCCTCCTTGCCGTCGCGACAACTGATGATTTCATAGCCGCCTTTTTTGAATGTCAGCTCAAGCAGACGCACCATGTAAACTTCGTCGTCGGCGATGAGGATTTTTTTGGCGTTTTCGGGATTCATGCGGTGTTTCGAACCAAGATCAGGGTCTGGTCATCCGTGAGCGGTGCGTTGCCGCAATAATCGCCGATGCGGCCGAGCAGATAATGCCGCGCCGCGTGGGTGTCGGCGGTCTGCGCCCCGGCGCGGGCAAGGAGTTCCAGCAACCTTTTTTCCCCCAACATTTCGCCGGCGGCATTACGCATCTCGCTCAAGCCGTCGGTATAAAGCAATGCGGCAGCCCCGGGCGGCAGCACCGTCGTCGTCTGGGGATATTTTGCTGAAATGTCGATTCCCAGCGGAAATCCAGACTGGCCGATCGCGCTGGCTTCGGCCTTTCCCGGCTGCCAAAACAATAACGGACAATGACCGGCGCTGGCGGAAACCAGTTTGGCGGCGCGTGAGTCGAGATAAACCACCTGCGCGGTGGCAAACATGTCCACCCGTGATAAATCGGGATACAGCGTGCGGTTTGCCGCCTCCAGCAATTCCGCCGGCTGGGTGAACAGTTGCGGCATCGACCGGATGGTGCTGCGCAGCACCGCCGCGAAGAGCGCCGCCGGCACGCCCTTGCCCATCACGTCAGCGATGACCAGCAGCACCGCGCCGTCGCCGGCGGGAATCAAATCATAAAAATCACCGCCGACCTGCAGCGCGCTCTGACAGGCCGCCGACAATTCCAGCGGCAGACAAGCCGGGACGCTTTCCGGCAACAAGGATCGCTGGATGTCGGCGGCGATCTGCAATTCCCTCCGCGTGACGCGCGTGGCGGTGCGCTCATCGAGCAGGCGGGCGTTCACAATTTGAATCGCCAGAAAATCAATGAAAGTGTGGAGCAAATTCACCTGGGCGGCCGTAAACGGCTTTTCCGCCGCAAACCGGCCCAGCGCTGCGGTGCCGACCAATTGGTTGGCCACAAAGAAAGCATGGCATATGCCATTGCCCACGGGCATGACGGCATAGAGCGGATCTTCCTGCTCCAACGGCTCCTCCGGATCGAACCAGATGTCCTGCCGGTTGCGGGCCGCGCCGATTTCCACCGACGGCTGATTTTCCTCAAGCGCCACCGGCGGCAGAAAAGTGGGTGACTGGTCCGGCAAAACCAGCAGCGTCTCCAATCGCTTCCCGTCCGCGGACAATAAGCGCAGCACGGCACAGTCCGCCTCGGCGATCTGCATCAAGTCGCGCAGCAGCCGCTGGGAAAAATCTTTTACATCCGTGTGCGCGCCCAGTTCCGCGCTGTAGCGGAACATCGCCACGAGACTTTCGTAGCTCGACGCCAGCTCGGCGGTCATGTCGTTTAAGGCCGCCTCGGCTTCGGCCAGCTTCGCCTGAAGTTGGCCGGAATTCGGCACCAGCGCCTTTTCTATCTTCGACCGGGCGCGCTGCAAAACCATGACGTTCTGGTGTGAATTACGCAGGTAGTCGACGCTGTCGGTCAGCGATTTGATGAGAAACAAGCCGCGGCCGTTTTCCGATTCAACATCCGGCAAATCAATTTCCTCCGGCCAGTCAAAACCTGCCGTGTGGTCGGTGATGCGGGCCTCGACATCCCGCTCGCCGGCGGAAATCTCAATCACCACCGGTAGATTGCGTTTTTCGGCGGGAACATATTTCACCGCGTTGTTCGCAGCCTCAACCAATGCCAGCTCCCAGCCGCCCAGTTCGGCTTCGGAAAGTCCTTTTTCCGCAAGCCAGTCCCGCACTTGTAATATGGCGCTGCGGACGGCGGAAAATTCACACGGCGATTCGAGCCGGAGCGAACTCCGAAAATCGCGGCGCACGGCGTTGGTGGCGTTGGTGTTCAAGGCGTGATTTCAAAAATCTCGTCGAAGTGCAACAGCCGGAGGAGCTGGCGCACGACCGGCAGGGGTTCCCGCAGTCGCAGCTTGCCGGCGCGCGGAGCCAGCCATTTGTGGACGCTGATCAAAGCTCCCAGCCCGTCGCTATCAATGAAGCGGATCAACGCGCAATCCAGCTCCACCAGCTGGCAGGACTCGTTCAGGTACAGCTTGAGCATCTGCTTGAACTCCGTGCAATTGCTGGCCCCCAGGCGGTCAAGCCCGGTCACGCGCACTCTTTGTTGGTCCACAACGATGTTCATCACGTCACGATTTCAAAAACCCGGTGCAGCCGCGTCAGCTCCAAAATCTGCTGGATGTTGGCGGCCGGTTTGATGAGCCGCACGGTGCCATTGCGCGAACGCAGCGTTTTGTGCAGCGAGATCAGCGTGCCGAGTCCGCTGCTGTCGAGGAAGCTCAATGCCGAGAGATCGAGATCCAGGTAGAGGCAGCCGGCAGGCAGGGCGGCGCGGATTTCGTCGCGCACCTGCGCGGCGTTGGCGGCAACCAGTTCCTGCAAACCGGTCACCACGGAGGTTTGGGTGTCTTTGTGTTGGATGTTCATTGTTTTGATTCTATTTTGGTTCTGTGGTTTTGGGAAGAACGCAAAATGGCCTTCCACAATATTTCCCGGTCAAGCCGCGCCCCGGCGCGCACCGCATAAAAACTGGAATGCGCCCGCGCCTCATCGTCAAATTCGTCCCCTCCGCCAAACGTGTCCGCGAGTGAAAAAAACCCGACGGGCGCGGCGAGCCAGAGCTGCTCGAATTCCGTTTCCAGTTGCTGCGCCTGCGCCCGTGTGAGCGGACGGTTGCCGACCCAGGTAAAATCGCCGTGGGTCACGCTCCAGAGCTGCGGCCAGCGCCGCCATAGGCCCCGAAAACCATCCAGTTCGAAATAATCCAGCTCGCGCAGTGAAGCCGTGCCGACGACCGCCGTTGGAATCACCGCGCGTTTTTTAACGAACAGATTCTTTGCGCCGCGATTTTTCAGCCACGCCGGCAGCAGCACCGGGCTGGTCAACACCAAAAATAGCAACGCCAAAAGCTGGCCGTACCACGGACTGCTCCGGCGGAAACCCTGCCCCCCCTGCAAATCACCGAGCAAAAAAGTGTCCACTATTTCCGCAAACGAGCCGGTCGCGTGGTTCAGCAGGCCATCCGCCCAGGCGAGCGATTTTTTTACCTGCGTCATGGTGCCAACATAAGTGCGCGCCCCAATCCACGCCGCCGAAATTTCTGCATGGCTGTCCACCATGGCCGCATCCTCGATATAAGCATCCGGTCCAAGAACCGCCCCGGCCCGCACCCAGACATTTTCGCCGAGCCAGCCCGGGGCGATGAGTTTCGCCGACGGATCAATTTTGCAGCGCAAGCCGGCCCAGATACCCGGCGCGATTTCCCGCGCGCCGACCCGCGCCTTGCCGGCCAGCGGCAGCCACGCTTGCAACGCGGCAAAAAATCCGGCGTAGCTGTTGAACAACGGTTGCTCCGGCAACGCCGGCAGCCGGTCGGCCACCAACACTGTTTCCAAACCAAACCGCGCTTTTGCCTCGGCCACGGAAATTTCACGCGCTTCGGCCACCACTTCAAGTTTCACGCCCCAGCGTTCGCCCCGCCCGACGGCCGCCCGGATCAGATCCGGCCGGTCGGAAGCCAGGATGATTATTTCCTTTGCGCCGCGTTCCGCCAGCGCCGTGAGCCAGTGCGCCAGCACCGTCGGCCCCAACACCGGTACGAGCGCAAGCGGCGTCTTTCGCGCCAGGAAGGTCACTTCGATCCGGCGGTCGGGACAGATGACGACAGCTTTCATGAGCCTTTGCCAAATAAAATGGCGGGAACGGTTTTCAATAGCAGCCACAAATCTTTCCAGAACGACTGGCTCTCAATGTAGCGCACATCCAAATCCACCTGCTCCTCAAAATCAATCGCGTTGCGGTCGCCGATCTCAAACATGCCGCCTTCCCGTTCACCCACCTGCCAAAGACAGGTGATGCCGGGCTTCACGTTGAAACGCCGGCGATGCCGCTGCTCGTAAAGCTCCACTTCGCGGCGGATTGGCGGCCGTGGGCCGACGATGGACATCTCGCCTTTCAGCACGTTCCAAAATTGCGGCAGTTCGTCGAGCGAAGATTTGCGGATGATTTTCCCGATTTTGGTAATGCGCGGGTCATCCTTCATCTTGAACGTCACGCCTTCCTTTTTTTCGTTTTTCGCCAGCAGATCTTTTAATTTCGCCTCGGCGTCCACGCACATGGAACGGAATTTAAGCATCCCGAATTCATGGCCATGCAAACCATAGCGGGTCTGACGGAAAAAAACCGGACCGCCGTCCAGCTTCACTGCGATGCCGATGAAAATAAATA
>Ga0007882_10001745_pt1 | contig 12429 bp, 6 predicted proteins | sample CryBogCBH12Aug01_FD_71195 | JGI IMG/M metagenome (GOLD analysis project Ga0007882, IMG submission 71195) | Freshwater microbial communities from Crystal Bog, Wisconsin, USA - CBH12Aug09.1 | ecosystem: Environmental > Aquatic > Freshwater > Lake | place: Crystal Bog, Wisconsin, USA | collected... | reverse complement strand
CGCCGCCCAAGTGCCACCTGCCGTGCCAAAGCCGCCGGTGGTGCCGTTGGCGTCCCAGTAGTAGGGACTCGCGCTCGGCACCCACACATTCACAGTGTAGTTGTAAATCGTTACGGTATCCTGCGCCGTCACTTGCACCGTGATGGTGTTCGTTATTCCCGAGGCCAGCGCCAGCGGGCTGCTCGCCACACCGGATGTAATCGTAACCGGCGTGCCGCCATTCAAGATCAACTTGTCGGTGGCCGTCGGGTCTGCATTGGTGACCGTCACCGTTGGAGTCGCGCCAATGGCCTCGCTGGAGACATAAGAAAACACATTCGAGCCAAAGGCCGGCGTCAACGTTCCAGCCGGGTTCAACACTAACGACTTCAGAAACGCATTGGTGCTGGCCACGAACGGGAGGCTGACGGTCAAAATGACGTTACCACTGCCGTCATTGGTGATTACGTTAATCTTCCCCCCGTCAATGGCCGTGCCCGTCACAGTATAGGCCGGTGAAACATTTTGATTAAGAGTGCCGGTGGCACCGTTGCCCACCTGAATCAGCCGGTAGGTGCCCGCGCCCAGTGTGGCGCCATTGATGGTGAAGGGATTGTTGTTCAGCGTGAGCGCACCTTGGGAGACGACCAGGCAGGGATGCGTGGTGTCCGTGCCCGACGTAGCCCCGCCCCAAGCCAAGGCGATTGGCCGCGCGCCGAGGCTGACGGTGGTGCCACCCTTGATGGCGGCTTGTGTCGTGGCCGTGGTGCCAGTGCCGCTGGCGCTAAAGGTGGGACTGCCCGCTGGTGTATAGGTTGTCTGCGCCGACACGTCGAAAATACCGCCCTGGCCGATGACCAGCGTCGCACCGCCGATGTCACCGCTGGCGCCCAACGCCAGCGTCGCACCGCCGCTGGTGGTGTTGCCGACAAACATCGTGCCGGTGAACGAAGAGTTTGCATTGGTGAGCGTGACCGTGCCGGTGCCCGAATTGGTCAGCGTTCCGCTCCCGCTAATGGCCCCGCCCAAGGGATTGGCTGCCGTGCCACTAAATAGCAAGGTCGCGCCGCTGGCAATGCTAATGGTGTTAGTGTAGGTGTTGCCGTAAGCCAACTGCGCGCCGCCGGCGAATTCCAAGATGCCTTGGCTGACCGTGGTCGGACCGGTGTAGTAATTGTTGTATCGGCTCGGGTTGAGCGTCAAAGTGCCGGCACCTTGCTTGGTCAAGCCAAGGTAGGATATCGAACCGCCGGCTCCTAATGCCGCCGGTGTGAAGGGGCCGCCGTAATAGCCAATTTGCCCCGCGAACGTGTCGGCGCTGGTGTTGGTCACGATCAGCGTCGCCAAGGTGGCGCTGCTATTGATGATATCTTGCTGCCGGTAGAGAATCGTGCTGATGGTGATGCCGGTCAGGGTCTGGTTGTGGCCATTGAGATCCAACCGGGTCCAGCGGACGCTGCTGCTGCTGCCGTTGTTGCCACCCAAATTGACCGACGTGGTCGTCGGCAGCGCATTATCAATCCCCAACTGGACAATATTATTGCCGGCAGAACTGGCTGCGGTGTTTATAGCCGTCGATCCGGTGTAAGTGCTCGCTGCGTTCAGAAGAATCTTTTGGCTGGATCCGCCCGTATTCAGACCGCCAAATGTAACGCCAAAGTTGCCCGAAATCGCACCACCCAAGGTCAGGGTCCCATTGTTAAGGTTTGGTGACATGATGGTGGTGCTGGCCTGGAGCGCCAGCGCGGAGTTGATGGTGTCATTCCCCGCGTAGGAATAGATGCCAGACGAACCCAGATTGATGGTGCCTCCGGAGAGCGTAATGTCTCCCTGCCCGGAAAAATTGCCATAGGTGATGCCGGCGGCATTCACCGTGCCGGACACCGTAATGCTGCCGGTTGCGAGCGCGCCTCCCGACCCGCTGCCAAAGTTGACGGTGTCACCGATGCCGGTGGTGACACTGTTGCCATTGACCGTCGTGGCGCCGGTGGCATCAGTGCTCCAACCCGACGTCGTCGTGCCGATGGTGGGGGCCGCCCAAGTGCCGCCCGCCGTGCCAAAGCCGGCCGCGCTGTCGTTGCCGTCCCAGTAATAGGGACCAGCCGCAAACACCCCGGAAGTCGCAAGCAGGGTCATGGCCGCTACCAATAAGGTGGCCAGACTGGGATTGGGGGGGAATAGTTTTATGGCCATAATGGATTATCCTTGTTGGAGTTAAGTTTTCTGTCTAGGGCGGTGATACGGGAAAAAACTCCCGTCCAGTTCAAGTTGTGGCCAAGACCGGCAGTATAAATTGCTTTTGCGGCGCTATTCGTCATGGCTCTTGATGATAATTTACACTGCATGGTTCAAATATGGATATCTGTGATTGCATTATTTTTTAGGTAAAAAATTAATCGGGAGGGCCGGTCATGGCTTTATCAACCGGTCGCCCACATAGACGCGATAATCCTTGATGCGGCCAGTTTCCTGTCCCTGCCGCGGCGTGTAGCGGAAACCGGAAATCGTCCGCGCCTTGCCGAGATTCAAAATCAGCCGGTGCGGATGATTCGGCGAGGACTCCTTCCATTCCGTGTGCCAGTAATTCGCCGTCTGGCCGTCAATCGCATTTTCCGCCGAGCCGTCTTCGGCCGTGCGCTCCTCGCTGTCCACGTAGGCGACTGTCCAGCCGTCGTGGCTGATGGACTTGCCGGCCGCGTCGAACAAATCCAGTTCGGCGACCGCCGCGTAAGGTTTGCCGTCAAAGGCGTTCAGCGATTCAAGGCAAAAAAACTTTCCGGTGACGGGCGCGGCGAATTTGATTTCCTGGGGATCCGATCCTGGCGCAAAGGTGCCGGTGTGGATGGTCACATTGTTCGTGAGGTTCAACTTCATCAACTGCAGGTGCGACTTGGTAAAATCCTTCCCCGGATGCAGCTCGTCGAGAATCGGTTGTTCCAGTCCGGCAATTTCGGGGCGCTCCGGCCCGGTGTAATCCAGCATCACAATTTCATTTTTGCCCGCGTGCAGCCAGCAACCTGGCGCGTAGGCCGACTGCGTCGGGCCGATGTTCCAGTAACGGCCGAGGCAAATGCCATTCACCCACACCACGCCCTTGCCCCAGCCGCGCAGATCGAGAAAAGTGTCGCCGGCTTTTTCAAAGGTGAACTCACCGCGCCAGAAAGCCGGTTGGTTTTCGCTTTCCGCTTTCCGCTTTCCGCTTTGAAATTTAAGACCGGCCAGCATCTTGTCATCCAGCGGCAGGTTGAAAATTTCCCATCCCTTCAAAACCTCGCCGTCCAGTTTAACCGGCGCGATGAGTCCCTTGTGGTCGGATATTTCGGAGCCGAAATTGATCCGGCCCATCGGCTCCACCAAAATGTCGAGTTGCGATTTTTTTTCGCGCGCCGGTAGCCGGATTTTGGCCTGCGCACTGCGCCGGTCGAGCACGCCGATGCGTTTGCCGTCCAGAAACACAAAACCAAAATCGTGGCAGGCAGCCGCGGCGAGCGTGGCCGCCGCGCCCGCCGGAATCGTCGTGCGATACAAAATGGCACCGTAGCCCTGGTCATATTTTTCCATCGGGCGCGGCGCTTCATCCGCGACGGCGGCGGGCAGGTTGTCGAAGACCGGCGCGATTTCCGTCAGTGTCACCGGCGCAAAACTGACGACCGGGTTTGGCGCGGGCGGTGCCGGCAGCGTTTCCCCGGGCAGCAGATATTTGGCGAACAGCTCGCGCGTCGCGAAAAATTTTGGCGTGGTCCAGCCCGCTTCACTGATGGGCGCGTCGTAATCATAGCTCGACGTATCCGGTTTGCACGGATGGCTGTTGCCCGCCCACAGCCCGAACGTCGTGCCGCCGTGCGCCATGTAGATGCTGAACGACGTGCCGGCATCGAGCATGTATTTCAGGTCGCGCAGATATTTTCCCGTGTCGCCAAAATGGTGCGGCTGGCCCCACGAATCAAACCAGCCGGGATAAAATTCGCTGCACATCAGCGGGCCGGTCGGCTGGAATTTGCGGGTCTTGGCAAAATTCTTCGCGGGGTCGCCGCCGAAATTCGCCGCTTGAAACAGGTTCGTGAGCAGCCCGTTGGCCATCACTGACGGCGGATTGCACGCGAACAGCGGCACGTCAAAACCCGCGTCCACCAGAGCTTTTCTGATTTCGTCCATGTAGCGGGCGTCGGCTTCCTTGCCGTAAAAGCCGTATTCGTTTTCCACCTGCGCCATGATGATCGGGCCGCCGTGCGTGATTTGCAGCGGACCGAGCACGCGGCCCACCTCCTTAAGATATTCTTTCGCCGGCTCCAGATAGCGCGGATCGCGGCTGCGCAACTTCACGCCGTCGGTCTTGAGCAGCCACCACGGCGTGCCGCCCATTTCCCATTCGGCGCAGGAATACGGACCGGGCCGCAAAATCACCCACAATCCTTCTTCCTGCGCGATGCGGCAAAATTCCGCGTCGTCCGCCTGACCGTCCCACACAAATTCCCCGGGCTTCGGCTCGTGCAGATTCCAGAACAGATAGGCGCAAACCGTGTTCAGGCCCATCGCCTTGGCCATTTGCAAACGCTGACGCCAGTATTCCTTCGGAACGCGCGCCGCATGGATTTCGCCGCAGCGGATCTGGAGTTTTTTTCCATCCAACAAAAAATCATTCGTCCCGATGGTAAAGGTATGTCGGGGTTGAACTGCGTTTAGAGTTAAACCTGCTCCGTCCGGCAATCCGCCATCCGCAGCGTTCAACACCAGAAATCCCGCCGCTAAGGCGAGGGCTTGAACGGCGAGTTTTATGGGCGGAAATATTTTCATTTTGGCATCAGGCTTGCGCGTAGCAACGCACTTCAAACAATGCAGCTGGAACATTGCTGCCGGGCGCGACGAACCGCAGTTCCAGCGCGTCGGTGATGACGGGCGTTGGCAAATGGATCACCTGACGTGACTGGTGATTCTCCGAAATCTGAAACACCAGCCGCTCCGTGTCCGAACCCGGTGTGCCATTGGCTTGACTGGCCAATACCAGTGCCGGCACGGCCACCGTGATCTTCCGCACGCAGAACGGCATCACCCGCTCGGGATGCCCCATCAGCACCGACTCCATCGGATGATCAAAATCGCAGTCGAACGAAAGCTCGATGCGTGCGATAGTCTGCGGTTTATCCCACGCTAACGTGAGCACCGGCTGTTCGTGCGTAAAATCCGCAGCCCACACGTTCGGTTGATTGGTTGGCCGCGCAAAACCGTTCACCAGATTTTGCGCGCCAAAAACTTCCAATGGCGGATCAATCTTCACCGCCAGATTTTTTCCGGCAGGACGACGCTGCGGAATCCAGAATTCAAAACTGTCAATCCCGCTGCCCGGCGGCGGTTCTTGCCGCGACGACTTGGCGACGGCGCGGTTGAACTTCTGCGTCACGGCCAGCACGCCGGTCACCCGCTGGTCGCTCAAATGCACGGCGACATCCGGGTTCGCCATCAGGCACACGAATGCGTAGCGCGGCGCGTCAATCTTAGCATCGAACTTCACCGGCAGTTTGATATGCGCGCCGGTTTTCAATTTGATTTCCTGCGTTGCCAGTGTCGTGTCCGGCGTGTGGTTGTCCGGCTTGCTGCTCACGCGCAACTCGAGGCGCAGCGTGTTCGGCGCAGAGACGTCGAGCAAAAATTCCACCGTCGGCATCGCGCCCGGCTGCACGGGCAGCATCATCGCCCATGCGGCATCCAGCGGCATGGTTTCGCCGCTGGGCGCGAACTCCGTAAGTTTCAATTCGCTCGTCGCGGAAATTTCTGCCGTGCGCGCCAGATCATTCTCATCTTCAAGCGCGACACCGGGAATGTATTGACCGATGCCGATGAGTTCGCGCTGTAATTCCTTCATGTGCGGCGCGGCGAGCAGGTCGCGCGGCAGAAGTTTTTTTTGCGTGCATATCGCCGCCGCAATGCCGACCGCCTGGCCACCGTGCGCGCACGTCGCCATCACGCGCGTGGAGCCAAACGCGATGTGCGACGCGCTGATGATGCGGCCGGCGAGGAAAAGATTTTTGAGGTTCCGCGAATACATCGTCCGATACGGTATTTGATACACGCCTTTGGAATGCCATTGCTGGCAGCCGGGCTGCGCGCTGAAAACGCCGTCGCTCGGATGCAAATCAATCGCCCAACCGCCGAAGGAAACCGCATCGGCGTGGCGTCGCTGCTCGACCAGATCCTGCTGACAAATCATGTAATCGCCCTCGAAGCGGCGGCTCTCGCGTTTGCCGGGAATTGTGCCGACCCATTCTAACGTCAGGGTTTCGGCCTCGGGAAACTGGCCAGAGTTTTTGATGTGATTCCACACACCATAAGCAACTTTCCACAGCTCCCATTTAATTCTTTCGCTGTCGTGAATCGTGTCGAGCGTGCCGCCCCATTCGAGCCACCAGAGCCGGCAGCCGGAGTCGTTGAACCGGATGTCGCGCCAGCGGGGAATTTCGGTGATATCACGCAACGCAAAACTTGGCGGAATGAATTTCACCGGACGACCAGTGTCCTTGGAATAAAAATAAATCGTGTGGCCCAGTAGTTCGTTGCTGGATTTTTCCGGAGCGAATTGCTCCCCAAATTCGGTGCGCGCTTCCGCGCCGATGCGGAACGCCGCGCCCGCGAGGAAGCCAACGATGCCGTCGCCGCTGGCATCCACAAAGACCGGCGCGTTGATTTCGTAAGCGGTGGAATTTTGCGAGCAGAAGGCGCGCACGGATTTGACCGTGTCCGCGTCGGATTTTTCCAAATCGTAAACCGCCGTGTTCAAGAGCAACGTGAGGTTTGGCTCGTTCACCACCATTTCCAAAATGATCGTGTCGAGGATGAGCGGGTTGCCTTCCGGATTGCGGAACATGTTTTCGACGAGCAATTCGTTGATCACACCGCCTTCACGCGCCCAGCGGTTGTTGTTGCCCAGATGCGAGGTCGCGCCGAGAATCCACAGACGCACTTCGCTGGAGGCATTGCCGCCCAGCACGGGCCGATCTTGCACCAGCACGACTTTCGCTCCCGCCCGCGCTGCTGTGATCGCGGCACACACACCCGCCAGGCCGCCGCCGATGACCGCGAGGTCAGACTTCAGGCGCTCAGTTCTTAGTTCACGAGCATTTTCGGGAGGTGACTGAATCATAACGTATCTTTTAATGGGTTAAATTATTGCCGCAGGGTTGGTGAAAAGTCGCATCACTGCTTTTGGTAAAATCGGACATAATCGTATTCGGCCGCCGCTGGGAGATTGGTCTCGTCCACGGCCTTCGTTTTGCCGAGTGGTGAGGCGATGGTGGTCAGCCAGATATGCTGGTCGCCGTGGGCGAAATTCGTCACGGCCACGGTGTCCACGAGCTTGCCTTCAAAATAATACTTCACCGTCTCCGGCGTGAACTCGCAGCCAAACGTGTGAAATTCCGCCGCCAGGTCCGGCGTCGGGACGGTCTTGTTTCCCATGGCGACGTGCGGTGCCGGATTCCACTTGTGAATATTCGCGCCGTATTGCTTGAGGTTGACCGAATCGTTTTCGCAGACATCCAACTCCTGCGCCGAAGCCTTCGGGTTGGTGCCACCGGAACCGTCATGCTTCATCATCCAGAACGACGTGTGCCAACCTGCGCCCGGCGGAACTTTGAAACGTGATTCATAGTAGCCGTATTCGAACGTCGGTTTGCTGATGATGCCAGCGCCGGTGTAATGCTTGTCACCCGAATCCTCTTTCTTCGCGGCGAGAATCAAATTGCCATCACGCACGGAAACATTCGCCGACAACTGCGTGCTCCAATGTTTGCTGTCCGTGCGGAAGACCCATTTGTTCGTATCCAGCGAATCACCGGTGAATTCATCTGACCAAACCAGTCTGTAACCCGGCGGCGGCAGCGCGACCGATGGATGGGTTTGCGCGCAGCAGGAAGTGACTGTGAGCACGAGCGCGCACGGGATGGATTTCCATTTTATTTCAGTGTTGAGGTGTTTCATAAACAGCCAATTTCATTCATGGCTTCCTGTAAACCCGCACCCAATCAAACTCCGCGTAGGCCGGCAATCCGTGGTCATCAATTTGCTTCGGCTTCACGGGATCGCCCCAAAGCACGCCGACGCAGGTGAGCCAGACGTTTTGTTCGCCGTGCGGAAACTTGGTCGCATCGGTCTGGTGCGTCAGCTTGCCATCGAGGAAGAACTTTACTTGGGTCGGCGTAAACTCGCAGCCCCAGACGTGAAAGTCCGCCGCGAAATCTGGAACTTCCTCGCGTGGCCAGCGAAAACGCTTCCGGCCGAAGTTGGCGGATACCTTGCCGCTCTTTCCGCTCCAGTCAATCACGCCGGCCGAATAGGACCGGTGGTTCACGGAGTCTTGCTCGCAGATGTCAATCTCTTGTGCTTTGACTGCGCCATTACCACGCTCCACCAATTGCGCGTAGTCCACGCCGTTGGTCGGGTCGCCGGCGGGCGAATATTTCATGGTCCAAAATGCCGTATGCCAGCCCGCGCCTATGGGGCAACGGAAGCGCGCCTCGTAATAGCCATACTGAAAGGTCTGCCGGCTGATGACCCCGCCCGCCGTGTAGTGCACTTTGCCAGCGTCCTCTTTTTTGAGTGCGAGGCTTAGCAGACCGTTGGTCACGGTCACGTTCTCCGGTTTCTGGAAACTCAACAGCCGTTCGCCGGTGCGATAAAACCATTTGTTTGTGTCAAGCTTGCCATCGGTGAATTCATCCATCCACACGAGCTTGTAGCCGGGTGGCGGCAAGGCAATGGTTGCATTCGTCTGCGCCACACCCGTTGTCGCGAGAACGATTGCGGCCACCAGCATGAGAAATTGTGCTTTCATGTTAGCGCACTTTGCTGACAAAAATTATCTGATATGTTCATCCTTCGCAGTCATGGCCACAGCACCAGCCATTGCACGGTCGGATGCATGTTCCGCCGCCGTCGCCAAACTCCGTGGCACTTAATTTTTACGGCGGATTCCCGTAGAAATAGACATCGCTGCTGTTATAGGACATCTTCGGCGTTTGGGAATACATCGAGAATTTCAGCCATTCAACGTGTCCGTCCGAGTAAACTTCATTGCCGCCTTGCGGGGTTCCCTTCTCAAAATGATTCACCCGGTGCATCTCGATGGTATCCGGGCGCAGCCAACTGCCTTGATATTTGGCCGTCATGTCCGCCCACAAGAGTTTGTAGTTAGCATTGTCGGTGGTCTTCATGGGGAAGACCGGCGAGGTAACGGCGTTTTTGTAAATACCTACGTTGGCGGGATCGTTGAAATAGGTGTTGCCGGCAAAATAGAAATAGCCGATCACGCTGGGGCTGGTTACGGGGCCGGGCGTTGCCGAATTTTGGAAATACCAGAACGAGTCGTCCGGTTTGTTCCAATCAGGATTGCAGGGGCAATAAAAGCCTTGCCGGCTAATCTTAAAGGTATTCATCGTGTTCGTGCGCAACTCCGCGCTGATGTAATAGGCAAAATTCGCACCTCCGCTCATACCCGGCAGGAACACTCCACCGTTGTCGTCGGCGAACATGATGCTGGACAAACTCAACTGCTTGAGATTGTTCGTGCACGCAATGCGCTTGGCGCGGTCCTTCGCCTTGGCCAGCGCCGGCAACAGTAGCGCTGCCAGAATCGCGATGATGGCGATGACCACCAGCAATTCGATCAGCGTAAATGCCCGACGGGCAAAATGTTTAATGTCTTGATCTGATTTCATAAATTTTGGAAGGGCTTTTTCCTTAATAAAAATTGTAAGTGCCATTCACACCCCAACGCCACTGCATGAGGCTGGCCTTGCGCGATTCCACATGGCCGTCGCCAAACAGCACGTTGCCATTCTGAACTTTCCCGTTCAACGGATGTCCGCCGCCGGCACTGGCGATGTTGGTTCCCTTGGCCGTAATTTCGTCGGACATGATGGGCGTCACATTCGCGCCGGGATCCGTCTGCTTGGCTGGCCAGCTATAAGTCTCGTTCGCCGTCATGTTCGCTGCGTTGGGGGGGACGGTCGGAAATAGAACGGTGCTGTTCTTACGCGGAACCCAAATACAGTGGTAGATAACGTCAAAATATCCGCCGGATGCCACGGCATTCGCCAGATCGGTGAGGCTGGTAATGGAATGACCCAGAGTCTTCTCGGCGGCGGCTTGATCATCCGGACGAACCGGACAAAACCACATGGGAATAGACATGTTGTAACTTCCCAGAGCCGGAATCATCCCTAGGCCAACATCATGGGCCACGCCGCCGGAATGGGGCGCATCAAAGGAGGGATATCTTCCCCTCGCGTCATCGCCCGCATACATCGTCATGGTCAATCCCCACTGCCGATAGTTGGACATACAACTCGTGCACTTGGCCCGAAACTTGGCTTGGGAAAGCGCCGGCAGCAACATCGCCGCCAGAATCGCGATGATGGCGATAACCACCAACAACTCGATCAGCGTAAATGCACTGCGGGCGTGTCGTTCGTTCTTCCGCTCTGGTTTCATTATTTTGTTCATTTCTTATTCCAAATAAGCCATCGGCGCGGGCGGCCAACCACAGACCACACCGCGCCGATGGGAACTTAATGCCAAAACTGGTTACGGATAACGCAGCCGGTAGAATACTATTGGTTTGTTCGGATCGACCGTAATGTTGGTGCTACTGACCGAACCGTCGGTGATGTAGTTCCAGTTCGTGCCTAGACCGACAGAAAGGCTGTTCGTCTGCATTTGCAACCGCCAGCCTTGTCCGGCTGGCCAGCTCAATGACAAAGTTCCGCCGCTGAAGCTATTCGTGAGGTTGGCCGGACCGCTCGGGCCGGTGCTGACAACCTCCAAATAACCGGAGCCAGTGATAAACGGTGCCACCTCGGCGCTGCCATAAACACCCGCTGACAAACTCACGCCATTGGTGACCAAACCCGCGACCACATTGGTGGTCGCAAATTCCAGGTTCAACACGGCCCCGTTGGAGATGGAGACGGTGGATCCGGCAGCCAGATAAGGCTGGGCGATGTCCAAGGTTCCGGCGCTGATGGTCGTGTTGCCGTTGTAAGTATTGGCCCCGCTCAACCGCAACCAACCAGTGCCCGTCATGTTGATTCCGCCCGTGTTGGAAATCACCCCTTGAAAATCCACCATTTTGCCCGACACCGTTGCACCCACATTGCAGGTGATTTTGCGAGTGGTGTTGCCGAGGTTGACATTGCCCGGGAAGATAAGCGAAACCTCGCTCCCCACGGTCGGGAACGTCACATCGCCGGCCAGCGCCACGTCGTTGCCAAGGGTCGAATCCCCTGACGTCGTGCTCGCGCGCAAAACCGCCCCGCTGCCCAAAGTCAGGGTCCCCTTGCCAAACGGGCCGTTGTTGGGCGGCGTGGTGTCGGAACTGCCGGACACAACGCACAAGCTGCCATTCGTGAAACCGTAAATCTCGCAACCGCCGGAATAGGTCTTCGCTCCGGAGATTAAGAAAATCGCGCTGCTCGAAGCGACTACGTTGGAGAATGCGGGAGAAACATTCGTCAAAGCGGCCGACGTGTAGGCGACGCTGCCTGGCCCATCCCAGATCGCGCTGTCAGTCAAGCGATCGCCACTGGCAGATCCCATGGCATAGGTCACGGTCGCGCCGCTATCAACGGAGTCGTTGCCGCTGACGCTCGCAGATTTGCCGGCGGCATACCCACCATAAATCATGTAAAGATTGGTGTGTGCCGTGATATTGCCTACATAACCCGGGGTTCCGTTATTGTCGTATAACGCAATGAACCGGAATCCGCTGCCGGGAGCCACCACAACATTATTGGGAATGCCGACGGAGTTGCCGGTGTAAAGACTTCCGCCGGTGACCGCGTCGCCCAATTGAATGGTGTAGCCCGTGCTGCCGCCTAAGGCGTTAGCCGCGCCGCTGTAAAAACTCACCTGTGAATTCCCCGAGATCGTGGCGGTAGCTCCCGCCCCCCAGCCGGCGGTGCCCGCATTATGAAGCGAAAGCTGGCTGCCATTCGTGATAAGCAGACTCGTGCTTGCGCCGGTCAGGGTTGTTGCGTTGATCTGGGCCGAGACCGGCCCCGCATTGAATGCCGCGGAAAGATTGCTTCCGCCACCAAGTTCAATGGTGGCGCTGGGTGCCAGGTTAATGGTGCCACCGTTAAACTGAACCAGCCCGGACTGCGAGCCAAAGGCCAGTGTGCCGGCATTGACCGTTCCAGAAACCGTGATGGTGCCACCCGCCAGTCCGAACGAAGTGGTGCCAAAGTTGAGCGTATCATTGGTGCCAGTGGCGACATTGCCAGGCAGCGTAAGACCAATCGAATCCGTGCTCCAGCCCTGCGAGGCACTGCCAGTGGTTATCGCCGCCCAAGTGCCACCTGCCGTGCCAAAGCCGCCGGTGGTGCCGTTGGCGTCCCAGTAGTAGGGACTCGCGCTCGGCACCCACACATTCACAGTGTAGTTGTAAATCGTTACGGTATC
>Ga0007882_10001744_pt1 | contig 12433 bp, 9 predicted proteins | sample CryBogCBH12Aug01_FD_71195 | JGI IMG/M metagenome (GOLD analysis project Ga0007882, IMG submission 71195) | Freshwater microbial communities from Crystal Bog, Wisconsin, USA - CBH12Aug09.1 | ecosystem: Environmental > Aquatic > Freshwater > Lake | place: Crystal Bog, Wisconsin, USA | collected... | reverse complement strand
CCGGAAGTAGAGCCTCCATATGGCCCTACCGGTGAAATTTTCAGGTATACTTTAAAAAGCAATACAAGATCTATCCGTGAATTATATACCATTCAGGATTGGGTTTTGGATAAACAATTTAAAAGGGTACCCGGTGTAGCAGATGTAAATAGTTTTGGTGGGGAAGAAAGAAGTTTTGAGATCAGTGTAAATCCCAATAACCTGACCAAGTATGGTTTAACCTCTCTTGATGTATACAATGCCGTTGGTAAAAGCAATGTGAATGTGGGTGGCGATGTGATTGAAAGAAATGGACAGGCTTATGTGGTTCGTGGTATCGGATTACTCAACAGTATCAGTGAAATTGAAAATATCATTGTTACCAAGATGAACTCTGTGCCTATCCTGGTAAAAAACCTGGCACAGGTAAAAGAAGCCGGAAAACCGCGTCTCGGACAGGTATCCAAAGATACAGTGGGTGATGTGCTGGAAGGAATTGTGGTAATGGTAAAAGGGGCTAATCCTACAGAAGTACTCACCAAGCTACATGAAAAAGTAAAAGACCTGAATGAAAATGTGTTACCCAGTGATGTAAAGATCGATACTTTTTATGATCGAACGGTATTGATGGATTATGCAACACATACAGTAATCCATAACCTGATTGAAGGGATTATTTTGGTTACCTGTATTGTAATGCTGTTCATGGCAGATTGGAGAACTACCGTTACCGTTAGTATTATTATTCCACTCTCTCTCCTCTTTGCCTTTATGTGTATGCGGATGATGCATATGACAGCGAACCTGCTTTCTATGGGCGCCATCGATTTTGGGATCATCATAGATGGTGCAGTGGTAATGGTAGAAGGATTGTTTGTAGCCTTGGATAGTAAGGCCAAGGAAGTGGGCATGGAGAAATTTAATAAACTGGCTAAACTCGGTTTATTCAAACAGGTAGGCACTGAAATGGGGAAAGCCATCTTTTTCTCAAAGATCATTATCCTTACCTGTCTGGTACCCATTTTTGCGTTCCAGAAAGTGGAAGGGAAAATGTTCTCACCACTGGCTTATACCTTAGGGTTTGCTTTAGTAGGCGCATTGATCTATACCCTTACACTGGTACCCGCATTATCAAGTATTTTATTGCGGAAAAATGTACGCGAGAAACATAATTTCATTGTTATCTTCTTCGAGAAAGGAGTTAAATTCTTATTTGAGAAAGCCTATAAAGTTCCCAAAACCAGTTTATTGATTGCGGTAACTATTATGGCGCTGACTTTCTTCTCTGCCAAGTTCCTGGGAAGTGAATTCTTACCAGAACTGGATGAAGGTGCATTATGGGTCAAAGCACAACTACCTATGAGTGCCTCATTGAGTCAGTCAAAAATTATCTCTGATAAAATGACTGAGATCATTCGCAAATATCCGGAAGTGCGACATACTTTGGCACAGATCGGAAGAACGAATGATGGAACAGATCCCAAAGGATTTTTCAATGTGGAAATAGCGGTGGATCTCTATCCAAAAGATAATTGGCGCAAAGGTCTGTCAACTGAAATGCTGATTGACAGCATGGATAAACAATTGAGTAAACTACCTGGGCTATTACTCAATTATTCTCAACCCATACGCGATAATGTGGAAGAAGCCGTTGCCGGTGTTCCTGCATCTCTGGCCGTTAAAATATTCGGCCCTGATTTTGACAAACTCGATTCATTGGCCAACCAGGTACAGTCAGTGTTAGGAAAAGTGCAGGGAGTGGAAGATCTCGGCGTGTTGAGAAACCTGGGTCAGCCTGAATTCCGAATAGAATTGGATCAGGAAAAAATGGCTTTATATGGTGTGGCTACTGCCGATGCCAATGCTGTAATTGAAATGGCGATTGGAGGTAAAGCGGCAACACAGTTATACGAAGGAGAAAGAAAATTTGATATCCGTATCCGCTATCAGAAAGATTATCGCGATACCCAGGAAAAAATAGAACAGCTGATGGTTCCTGCTCAGGACGGTAGTAAAGTGCCCATTAAAGAATTGGCTACTATCAGAACTTTAACCGGCCCGGCTTTTGTGTATCGCGATAATAATAGCCGATACATACCTGTTAAATTCTCCATTCGTGGAAGAGATTTAGGAAGCACCATCGCAGAAGCACAGGCAAAAGTAAATGCAGTGGTAAACCTGCCCAAAGGTTACCAGATGTCCTGGAATGGTGAATTCGAAAACCAACAGAGGGCTTCCAAAACATTGGCCAATGTGGTACCGCTTTGTTTACTGGCCATATTCCTGATATTATTTATCACATTCGGAAATGTAAAAGATGCGATACTCACCATTCTTAATGTGCCATTCGCTTTAATCGGTGGAATATTGGCCCTGCATATTACCGGTATCAATTTTAGTATCAGTGCAGGTATTGGATTCATTGCCCTGTTCGGGGTCTGCATTCAGAATGGTGTGATATTGATCAGCGTATTCCGAAAAAATTTGCAGGCTAAGATGACACTTCACCAGGCCATCCTACATGGAGTGGTATCGAGGGTAAGACCGGTTGTCATGACAGCCCTGATGGCTGCCATCGGTTTATTACCGGCAGCAATCAGTACCGGTATTGGTAGCGAAACACAAAAACCATTGGCTATTGTGGTAATCGGTGGATTGGTCACTTCTACTATTCTCACATTGCTGATATTACCTATCCTGTATAGTCTTGTGCATACATTTATGCATAAACGTCAGAACATGAAAATATTAAAGAAAATGGGTGCCGTATAAAAAAATGAAACAATGCTGTGAAAATACTAGGCCCGGTAATCAAATACCGGGCTTAGTTTTGCAGCCTATCTAATAAATCACTGCTGCCATATTTTAGATAATGTAATTTTTAAATCTGTCATATCTAAAGTAGATATTTTTTATGGTTAGGATGAATATACTGATGAGTATTCTACTGTTTGGATCAGTAGATATAGTAAAAGCCCGGAATCTGACAGATACTTCCGGAAAGCAGAAGTATTCTCTGCATTTTCAGGCAACGGTAATACCACAATATCATTTTGATTTCCATTCACCGTATGCTGGACAAAATAGTCTGCAACCCAGCGAACCGCCCCGCTCCTCTTATACGGGCACTGCTTATTTTGCCTATAAGCCATTTGCCAACACATATTTTGTTTTCAATCCTGAATTTGCAGGTGGTAAAGGATTGAGCAAAACATTAGGGATTGCCGGTTTCCCCAATGGCGAAGTATATCGTGTGGGAGATCCCACCCCAACTCCTTTTATTGCCCGTTTGTATGTGGAACAAAGATTTCCCTTGAGTAAAAGAATGGAAAAAGTGGATGATGATCAGAACCAATTGGCAGAAACCACGCACAAAGATTTTATATCATTGGTATTTGGAAAATTTTCTCTGACCGATTTCTTTGATGATTCCCAGATTAGTCATGATCCACGTACACAATTAATGAACTGGAGCCTGATGAGCAACGGCGCATGGGATTATCCGGCCAATACACGCGGTTATACCATCGGTGGTATGTTTCAGGTACTATATTATGATTGGGCGTTTAGAACAGCCCTGACTACCGTTCCTATTGAAGCCAATGGACCTGAATTGCAATTCAAATACAATAAAGCCATGGGTATGGTTTGGGAATTGGAGAAAACTCATTTGTTTAAAAAAGACGATACCCATTTTTCAACCCTGCATATGGGCATCTTTTCCAACCTCGCAAGAATGGGTAATTACGCACAGTCTATCCAGACTGCAGGGAGCAATGCACCGGATATTACCAGCACCCGTGAATATGGAAGAACCAAATGGGGTTATTATGTTAGTCTTGATAACAATTTTGGCTATTTCCATCATTTTATCAAAACAAGTTGGAACGACGGGAAAAACGAAACATGGGCCTTTACCGAAATTGACCAGAGTATTACCACTGGAATTTTATTTGATGGAAATATCTGGAAAAGAAATAAAGACAAGTTTTCGATTGGCTATGTTTCTAACGGCCTCTCAACCGAACATAGTACCTATCTGGCAAAAGGTGGATATGGTTTTTTGATTGGTGATGGAAAATTGAATTATGGTCACGAACAAATCATAGAAGCCTATTATGCCTGCCATCTTTCCAAAAACCTAACCCTAAGCCCCGATTACCAGTTTGTAATGAACCCGGGATATAATAAGGACCGTGGCCCAGTCAATATTGTTTCGTTGCGTTTACATGCCGAATTCTAACAAAAAAAGCTATCCGGAGATAGCTTTCTGAAATATGTATTTTAGTAAAATTGATTAAACCGAAAAAGAAGTTCCGCATCCGCAGGTTTTACTGGCATTGGGATTGCTAAAAGTAAATCCACGACTGTTTAAACCGCCCTGCCAGTCAACTTCCATCCCATACAGATATAATTCATGACTTTTATTCATGATACAGGGAATACCCTCAATGGTAAAGTGTTTATCTTCTGCTTCCGGCTGTTCAAAACCCAGCACATAGGTCATACCACTACATCCACCCCCCTTCACGCCAATACGCAGTCTTTGGGTGCTATCAAATCCTTCCTCTCCCATTAAACGTTTGATTTCCTTAACGGCCGTTTCCGTAAGACTTACCGGAAAAGTTTCTACCATTGTCTCCATATACATCAGTTTACAGCCACAAATTTACAAATAAACTCAGTGATACAAACCAAATGCTTTTCGATACATGGAAAATCTATCGATAAACCGGGTATTCTCCTCTCTGCCTCCCTCTGCGTTCATTGCGGTTCTCTGCCTGCCCAACTATGCCGTTCAGGCGGGCGTTCCCTGCGGTGCTAGGTTTTCAACCATCTGAAAAGCAGGAGTGCAGGAAAAGAAAGAAATAGTAAGTATTCAATCAAATGAAAAATGTATTCCAATAGATATCCGGAACCCAGCACAAGTAGCTTTACCTTATTTTTGCCAAAATATCTGCTATGCCCGAATCCAGTACCATTTATAATATTTTGATCGGAGTTGCCATTTCCGGGGTACTGGCATACCTGTTTTATTCAGGCCGGGACAAAAAACCAGAGGAAAACACAAACCCAGGTAATCGGGAGTCAAATGGAATTCGTTTACAGGCCTACGAAAGACTAACCCTCTTGGTTGACAGAATTGCCATCCCCAATTTGGTTAGCCGTACACAACAGGATGGATTAACCGCACGTGAAATGCAATTGGTATTAACCAAAAACATCCGCGATGAATTTGATTATAATATTACCCAACAAATCTATATAACACCTGAGGTATGGAAAGCAGTGAAGGATCTGAAAGAAAATAATTTATTGCTGATTAACCAGGTGGCAAATGCCTTACCGGGTAATGCTTCCGGATTGGAGCTTTGCCGTTCACTGCTTCAGTTTACTATGAGTGATAGTAAAGGGAATCTCCATGAACTGGTAAGCGAAGCCTTAAGTTTTGAGGCAAAAAAATTATTATAATCCATTGGCTATTTTTCAACAGTAAATAACCTGATATGAGCGGTGATAAAAAGGAAACCGATAGCGGTATTGAGATCAAAAGATTGTATACAGCAACCGACTCATCCAACACACCGGATCCCGGATTACCTGGCGAATTCCCTTATACACGTGGCGTACAGACCGATATGTACCGGGGCAAACTATGGACCATGCGGCAATATGCCGGGTTTTCTACTGCAGAAGAAAGTAATCGCAGATATCATTATTTATTGTCACAGGGAGTAATGGGATTGAGTGTGGCATTTGACCTGCCCACCCAAATTGGGTATGATAGCGATCATCCCTTATCTGAAGGGGAAGTTGGAAAAGTAGGTGTGGCTATCGATAGTCTGGAAGATATGGAAACCCTTTTTCAGGGTATACAACTGGAACAGGTAAGTACTTCCATGACCATCAATGCAACCGGTTTTATTTTATTGGCATTCTATGTGGCCCTGGCTAAAAAACAAGGTGCTGATCTGAACAAAATTACGGGCACTATCCAGAATGATATTTTAAAAGAATATGCGGCACGAGGAACCTATATCTATCCACCCAAACCCTCCATGCGCATTATTACCGATATTTTTGAATGGTGTGCTAAGGAATTACCCAAATGGAATACGATCTCTATTTCTGGCTATCATATACGCGAAGCCGGAAGTACCGCTGTGCAGGAAATTGCTTTTACACTAAGTAATGGAAAAGCCTATGTACAGGCTGCTTTGGAAAAAGGGATGGATAGTAATGTATTTGGCAAACGTCTTTCTTTTTTCTTCAATGCCCATAATAACCTGTTTGAAGAAGTGGCCAAATTCAGAGCCGCCCGAAGAATGTGGGCGGTGATGATGAAAGAATTGGGAGCCACCGATGAAAAAGCCCTGATGCTTCGTTTTCATACGCAAACAGGCGGCGCAACCCTTACTGCCCAGCAACCATTGAATAATATTTGTCGAGTAACCGTACAAACCCTTGCCGCTGTTTTAGGAGGCACCCAAAGTTTGCATACCAATGGATATGATGAAGCCCTGAGTCTGCCCACCGAAGAAGCCGCACGCATTGCTTTAAGAACCCAACAGATCGTTGCCTTTGAAAGTGGTGTTCCGGATACAGTAGATCCATTGGCCGGCAGTTATTTTATAGAATCACTGACCAATGAAGTGGAACAAAAAGCCTGGGAACTGGTGCATAAAATTGATGCCATGGGGGGAAGTGTTTCAGCCATCGAATCAGGGTTTATGCAGGAAGAAATTGCCGCCAGTGCCTATGCTTACCAGCGCAATATCGAAAGCGGTGAGAAAGTAATAGTAGGCGTAAATAAATTCACGATTGACAAAGAAATACCCATCCCCGGATTTAAAATAGATGATAGCATACGAACCATCCAGACCCAGAAATTAACTACTTTAAAAGCAAAACGTAACCAGGAAAAAGTGGCTGTCTCACTCAATGCTATCGCCAAAGCCGCCCAGGGAACCCAAAACCTGATGCCCGTAGTCATTCAGGCCGTTGAAAACCATTGCACCCTCGGTGAAATATCAGATGTGCTTCGGAAAGTTTTCGGAGAATATAAATAGCCATTTGGTTTAATAACTAACATATTCTGCTATTAGATTATTTAGTACATGGTAATTCTTGCAAATGAAAATTATCAAAATAGGGTACTAGATAGTTAATTTCATTCTTCCCCTGCGTTCCCTGCGGTTCTTTGCGTTCCCTGCGGTGCTGGTTTTCCAGATGCTAGTAAAAACGGGAGTGAAAAGGACGCAATGGCCGCTAAGAATATATAAAATTCAAAACCCAACAAATTGTGCTTTATAAACTATTTTAAATAGCACAGGTTTGTAAGAATACAACAAAGGGTGATCAATACGAATGATCACCCTTTTGTATGGTATAATAAAGCCTGATCGTTAAATCATCATCCCAAAACAACGATCAACGCATAGATGAGTCCTGGTAAATAAAATAACAAGGTCAACAAAAGATCTAACCAGAATTTTCCATTAATACCATTTTCATGCAAAGCAACTGCCAATGGTGGTAATAAAATGGCCAGTATCACTAAAAGCAGTGTATTGGTGCTAACATCACCCGAGGCTTTTTGCGCTTTATAATCTTTCAATGCTTTTTTCGCTTCGGCAATGCGCATTTTACGGTCAACCCTGGACAGACTTTTAAATTCTTTCATTGCATCGGTAACCACCACATCATTCAAAACCACTTCTTTGTTGATGCCGGAATCACGGGTTGATTTAGAAAGGGTTTCCGAACTGGAAGCCTGAACAGCTGAACCGGCCAACAGACTGGTTGCTAAAAAAATGAAAAGGATTTTCTTCATAAGAATGGTTTAAGGAGGTTTGAAATAATTCCTGTTCAATAAAACTAGAAAAACCAACGCATTATCTTTTACACAATTCACCTTTTTTCTTACACAGTTTTCATTTTTGATGTGGGTAACTTGGGCATTGAACAGAGTAAATATTTTGTCATTTTTTGGTAAAAACCTGAGTACTAAGTATTTGAACCAGTATTTCTTTATCTTCCGTATTCAAAAATTCAATGGCATGAAAAAATGGCTTTCCCTGGTTTTATTGATTTCTGTAACCGCTTCCGCCCAAAATCTTCCGGCAAATTATCAGCAACTGGTTAAAGATGAAACACCCAAAGTGGTGGAATGGAGAAGATATTTTCACGAACATCCTGAATTATCGAACCGTGAATTCAATACTTCTAAAATGATCGAAGCCCATTTAAAAAAACTGGGTATCGAAACCCGGGTATTGGCAAAGACGGGTGTGGTGGGTGTATTAAAAGGAGGTAAACCCGGACCGGTAGTGGCCCTTCGTGCAGATATTGATGCTTTACCAGTTACAGAAAGAAATGATCTTCCCTTTAAATCAAATGTAACCAGTGAATATAATGGACAAACCGTTGGCGTAATGCATGCCTGCGGACATGACTCACATATTGCCATGCTGATGGGTACCGCAGAAGTGCTCAGTAAAATGAAAAACGAGATTCCTGGAACGGTGGTATTCTTGTTTCAACCCGCAGAAGAGGGCCCTCCCGGTGATGAAGAAGGTGGCGCTCCTCTATTGATTAAAGAAGGTGCATTGGATAATCCGAAAGTGGATGCTGTTTTTGGTCTACATATTGAAGCAGCATTGGACCTGGGTAAAATCTATTATAAGGACCAGGGCTTTATGGCCTCATCTGATTGGTTCACAATAAAAGTGAAAGGCAAACAGGCACATGGAGCCGATCCTGCCAAAGGAATTGATCCCATAGTTGTGAGTGCAGAAATCATTCAAAACCTGCAAACTATCGTTAGTCGCCAGATGGATTTGACAATTGCGCCTGTGATCATTACAGTAGGTAAAATCTATGCAGGTGTTCGTTCTAATATCATTCCTGAAACGGCCACTATGGAAGGAACGATCAGAACCCTGGATAGTAAAATGCAGAAGGAAGTACATGAAAGAATTCGAAACACAGTAAAAAATGTAGCTGCTGTATATGGGGCTACTGCCGAAGTAACGATCGATACAAAAACCCTGGTAACCTATAATGATCCCAACCTGGTAAAACAATCATTGGCCTCTTTACAAAAAGCAGCCGGTGATACCAATGTTGTCATGACTCGCTGGACCACCGGTGCAGAAGATTTTTCATTCTACGGAACCAAAGCCCCTTCCTTCTTTTTCTTCCTGGGTGCCCGTGATCCAAAGATTACCAAAGACCAAGCCTTCTCACACCACACACCTGATTTTTATATAGATGATAGCAGACTGGATGTAGGCGTGAAAGTATTTTGTCAACTAGTATTCGACTACGCCAAAACAAAAAAGGGCTAATCTAATCAATTTTCTCCTCTGCGTTCACTGCGTAGCAGGTTTTCAACCATCCTGTAAAAAAGCCGCACCGCAAAGAACGCAGAGGACCGCAAAGGACGCGAAGATATCTACCCCCTGCTCCCAAATAACAAACTCCCAATCCTCACCATATTGCTCCCCTCCTCTATCGCCATTTCATAATCTCCACTCATCCCCATACTCAATATCCCCTGAAAAGAATATTTACCTACTAACGAATGCAGATACCGAAACTCTTTTCTAACCAGAGAACTATCATCACTAAAAGAAGCCATCCCCATCAACCCAGAAATCTTTACATTCGGTAAGTTGGCTGCTTTTTCTTTTGCCTCCACCAATTCAGCTTCATTCATACCAAATTTGGTTTCTTCCTGCGCAATATGCACCTGTAACAGGCAATTGATTACCCTGTTATTTTTAGCAGCCTGCTTATTGATTTCAGTGAGTAATTTCAGACTATCTACCCCCTGTATCAGTTCCACAAAAGGGGCAATCATTTTTACTTTATTGGATTGCAGATGCCCAATAAAATGCCAGCGGATATCTTTGGGAAGTGCCTGTTCTTTATCAACCAGTTCCTGCACATAATTCTCTCCAAAATCTCTTTGTCCCAGATCGTATAATGCCTGAATATCTTCAACAGGTTTTGTTTTACTAACTGCCACCAGTGTGGTATTTTTAGCGATCAATTCCTTGCTGATCTCAGCAAATTTCTGGGTATTTACGGGCATGTATTTCTTAGAATGATAACGGTTATTTTAAAATACTCCTGCTGATCACGATCCGCTGTACTTCACTGGTTCCTTCATAGATCTGGGTGATCTTGGCATCACGCATCAGTCTTTCTACATGGTATTCTTTTACAAAACCATAACCGCCATGTATCTGAACAGCTTCGGTAGTCGTCCACATAGCCGCTTCACTGGCAAATACTTTGGCCATAGAAGAACTAAGTGTATAATCTACTCCATTATCTTTTTCCCAGGCTGCTTTTAAACATAATAAACGGGCGGCTTCTATTTTGGTGGCCATATCTGCCAGTTTAAACTGAATAGCCTGGTGATGCATGATCTCTTTACCAAATGCTTTTCTTTGTTTGCTATAGGCCAGTGCCAGTTCATAAGCACCACTCGCAATCCCCAAGGCCTGCGAAGCAATACCGATTCTTCCACCAGCCAATGTTTTCATCGCAAACTTAAAACCAAATCCATCTTCTCCTATCCTGTTTTCCTTAGGCACTTTTACATCGGTTAAGAGAATGGAATGCGTATCACTTCCACGAATACCCAGTTTGTTTTCCTTGGCAGCCACGGTAATACCGGGCCAGTTTTTTTCTACAATAAATACATTGATCCCCCTGCTACCTTTCGAAGCATCTGTTTGTGCAATCACGAGATAAACAGAAGCCGATGATCCATTCGTGATCCAGTTCTTGGTGCCACTGATCAGGTAATGGTCTCCTTTGTCTTCAGCGGTAGTCTGTTGACTGGTAGCATCAGATCCGGCTTCGGGTTCACTCAATAAGAAAGCCCCAATATATAATTCACCATCCTTTTTACCCTGTGCCAGCGGTACCAGGTATTTTTGTTTTTGTTCTTCAGAACCAAATGTTTCCAGTCCCCAGCAAACCAGGCTATTGTTTACACTCATACAAACACTGGTACTTGCATCAATCTTACTGATCTCTTCCATGGCCAGTACATAGCTCATGGTATCCATTCCCGCACCACCATATTTAGGATCAACCATCATCCCCATAAAGCCCAATTCAGCCAGTTTGGTTACCTGCTCTCTGGGAAAGATTTGTTTTTCATCCCTTTCAATCACACCCGGCAAACATTCCGTTCTGGCAAAATCCCTTGCCGCTTTTTGTATCATCAATTGTTCCTCAGTCAGTTTGAAATCCATAGTATGCGTATTTATCCGGCAAAAATAAGCTAACAGTTGTTAGGAAAGCAATTTGTGCAATAATTTTTATCTCCCCCCCTCTGCGTACCCCGCGGTTCTCCGCGTTCTCTGCGGTGCTGGTTTTCAAGCAGACTGTAATAAAGCGGCACCGCAGAGAACGCAGAGTACCGCAAAGGCCGCAAAGAGATTCTTGCTAATGATTAGTAACCCCCTAATAGTATTTCTTCTGCAGATTATACAAAATACTCCTATCCATATCATTGATCTTTTTACTCGTACTATCCTGCAAAAAATGCCTTTTAAAAGCCCGAATCGCAGCGGTACTGTCTTTCACATCATAACCCACAATACGCAAGGCCTGAATAGCATTAAAATTAGCTGGCACCGAATCCCTCGCATCATCAAACCACAACCCAAAACCCTTCTCCGCCAGTTTCTTCCAGGGAAAACGATAATTGGGATCATTCTTACGGGTAGGGGCTATATCCCCATGCCCGATAAAATTAGCGGTGGGTATTGAATACTCTTTTTTAAGTTTGGCCAATAAACTCAACAGACTATTTATCTGTAAACTATCAAATGGCTCAAAACCATTATTATCCAATTCAATCCCAATCGAAGCAGAATTAATATCGATCAGGTTTCCCCATCGGCTCACACCCGCATGGGCCGCACGCAGATAATCATTGAGCATATGATGCAGGGTTCCGTCTTTACATATCACATAATGGGCACTTACCGCTGATTTGGGTGTGGTAAATGTTTGCAAAGTCTGCTCACATGAATTTTGTGCGGTATGGTGAATAATTACAAAACTCGGTTTCCGCAGGTTAAAATTGGTGGTGCCTACCCAATAAGCCGGGGCCTTGATGGTATCTGATATAGGCGTTACCGGCTCAGCCTGTAATTGTTTAGATAATACTTTGGATTGATCCCGATACACTTTATTCGTTGTAGAATATGGCTTGGGACTACAAGCATCTATTGATATCAGCACTCCTCCAAAAACAAGTAAAGAAAAAATAAGTTTCAGTTTAGTAGGCAACATATAACTCGTATGTATGTGATTCATTAAATATTTTTCGCAGTATGTAATCTTTGTTTTACCCTTTGATTCAGAAAGTATAACATGATCATGGCCAATACCATGGAGCCCATTACAACATATCCAAGCATAT
>Ga0007882_10001743_pt1 | contig 12433 bp, 9 predicted proteins | sample CryBogCBH12Aug01_FD_71195 | JGI IMG/M metagenome (GOLD analysis project Ga0007882, IMG submission 71195) | Freshwater microbial communities from Crystal Bog, Wisconsin, USA - CBH12Aug09.1 | ecosystem: Environmental > Aquatic > Freshwater > Lake | place: Crystal Bog, Wisconsin, USA | collected... | reverse complement strand
TTGCCGGTGCGGACGCCGGCAAACTCATTCGCGACCACCTGCTCGGTCTTGAGCATTTTTTCTTCCGCCTCCAAAAGAATGTCGTCGAGTGTCATAGGGTTTTGAGCCTAACAATGATTTGGCAATGGGTCGAATAAAATTGTCAGGCGGCATTTGACTGACCATAAAAAAACCGCGCCGGTGAGGGCGCGGTTTGAGATTGATCGGAAGTTTATTCTCCGTAAACCGTCACGGTATATTCGGCCCAAATCCCCAAGAAGTGTTGATAGTTTTGGTCAACGTGATTGACCTTGGTGATCCCCGCTTTGCTGGCGGCGGCTTGAACACTGGCATCACCAGTTCCAACGATGCCCAGAATGGACTCGGCGGAGGCGGTGCCCACTTTGCTGCCGCCGGCATTGGGTGACACCCACAGCGGACCCGTGACGTTGGCGTAGACAACTCCGTTCACGCCACCAGTATTCGCCGATGGCCACGCCGAGGCACAGCCGTTAAGGAAAACCAACGCGGTCAGACCTAATGTGCAGACTATGATTTTTTTCATAATACCTTTTATTTTTTGTTGTGTGTTGTGCGGTTAAATACTGGACGGGTAAGCCATGAAGTCCAGTGGAACGAAGTTGGTTTTAGCCACTTGGCGCTTGAAAGTCAATGACCAGTTTTATTTCTCAGGCGTAACTGGCGGGGCAACCGCCGGCGCCGCTGTATCAACGAATTCAATGACATCGGCCGTCACGGTGACTTTGGGTATGGAAAAAAGAATAACATAAACGGTGGAGGTGTCACTCGTTTCGTGGGACAGCGACGCCCCCTTGCCGCCCACAGCCGTTTGAACCGACGAAAGCATATCTTTTCTTGCCATTCCATAATGAGGGTTGGCAAATGGAATGATGCCCAGGAATTTGAAGCCATAACTCGTTCCGACCGCCTCACCCTCGACCAACTTGTAATTTTTGCCGGCGACTGAAGCCACCGTGAGCGTGCCGTTGTTGCTGGCCTCGAATTTTGTCGAGGCGCAGCCCGTCACTAGGGCGAGCGCGACGGAACACGTTGCCGCGAGCGTGAGTTTGCCGATTAGTGTTTTGTTCAGTCTCATACCATTTATTAGTTATAGTTTTATTTGATGAACGACCCTGCCAAGCGGGATTCATAATGGCTAACTTAATGAAATTGTCAACCGCCCCGTCCGCCGTTAGTTTGTGGCCGTGCTTTCCACGCAACAAATGGCGGCGCTCAACGCGGCGAACGGCGACGTCGCCTTCGACAACCGCACGCGCCAACTGTTTGCGACGGACGCCTCGCCTTACCAGATTGTTCCCGCCGCCGTGGCCTTTCCCAAAAATACCGGCGAGGCGGCCAACCTCATTCTGGCCGCGCTGTCCGCCGGTATTTCCGTGACCCCGCGCGGTGGCGGCACCGGCCTTGCCGGCGGCGCGCTCGGCGATGGTCTCATCGTGGACTTCGCGCGGCACAACCGCGTCATCTGGGATTTTAACAAAGACGCCGCCACCGTGCGCGTCGGCGCGGGCGTGGTGCTCGACCAGCTCAACACCTTTCTCAAGCCGCTCGGTTTTTGTTTCGGCCCCGACGTCGCCACGAGTTCGCGCGCCACCCTCGGCGGGATGATTGCGAATAATTCTTCCGGCGCTTACACCCCGGTTTACGGCACGACTTGCCGGCACGTTCGCGAAATTGAAATCGTCATGGCCGATGGCAAAATCACCCGCGTCGGCGCGCATCTCGATTCACTGCACCGCCAGCGCACCATCGTGGAGGATTTGGTAATCCTGAATGAACTGCTCATCACCGAACGCTTTCCCGCCGGTCTGTTGAAGCGCTGGCCCGGCTACGGCCTCGCGCTCGCCGCCGAGCAGCCGGGCAATCTCATTCCCATTCTCTGCGGCAGCGAAGGCACGCTTGCCGGCATTTTCTCGGCGGAACTCAACCTCGTCCCGCTGCCGGCGGAACGCGGCGTCGGCCTGATATTCTTCGACTCCATTGCCGAGGCCATGGCGGCCACGCAGGAATTATTCGCGCTCGCGCCGGCGGCCATCGAACACCTTGACCGGCCGCTGTTCGACCAAACGCGCGGGCAGCGGGAATTTCAGGCCGTCCGCGATTTGCTCGGCCTCGACACGTCGCCGTGCGAATCGATTTTGCTCGTGGAATTTTTTGACGGCGCGCAGGACAAACTTTCGCAACTGGTCAAAATGAAAATCGGCCGCCGCCGGTTGCTCCTCAAAAATAATCGCGAGCGCGACCTTGTTTGGGCGCTACGCAAGGCCGGCCTCTCGCTGCTCACCAGCCGCAAGGGTGCCGCCAAGCCCGCGTGCTTCGTGGAGGACACCGCCGTGCGCCCGCAGGATTTGCCCGCCTACGTCGCCGGCTTGCAGGCACTGCTGGCACGCGTTGAAGTCGAGGCGTCGTTTTACGGCCACGCGGCGGCGGGCTTGCTCCATGTGCGGCCCGTGCTGGATTTGCACCACCCGGAAGACTTGAAGAAATTCCGCCAGATCGCCGACGAGGTCGCCGCGCTGGTCGCGCAGTTCAAAGGCTCGCTCGCGGCGGAACACGGCGTCGGCATCGCGCGCACGGAATTTGTGAAAACGCAGGTCGGCCCGGAGCTTTACCGCGTGATGCGCGAAATCAAGGCCGCCTTCGACCCGAACAATCTTTTCAATCCCGGCAAAATCATCAGCGACGCGCGCTACCGCATTGACCGGCATTTGCGGCAGGGCGCGGACCGCGATTTAATTCTGCCGTTCGAGCCGAAGCTTGCCTTCGCCGCGCGCGACGAATCTTTCATCGCCAATCTCGAACAGTGCAACGGCTGCGGCGGTTGCACCAAGCCGGTGCCGACGATGTGTCCCACCTACATTGCCACCGGCGACGAAGGGATGTCCACGCGCGGCCGCGCCAACCTCATTCGCGCCGCGCTGGAACTGCGCGAAATTCCCGACGCGCTCCGCTCCGAGGAATTGGAATACGCCCTGTCCAACTGTCTCGCCTGCCGCGCCTGCGTCAGCGAATGTCCGTCCAACGTCAACCTACCCCTGCTCAAAGCCGAGCTGCTCCATGCCCGCACCCGGCGCACGCACAAGACCAAATTCCAGCGCCTGATCGGTTCGCTCGACTTGGCGGGCCGCGTCGGCTGCGCCGTGCCGGGGCTGGCGAACTTCCTTTTGGACTCCCGTTCCGTGCGGCACCTGCTGGGCCGCGCATTCGGCATCACCGACCAGCGCGATATGCCCGCCTTCGCCGCCGAACGCTTTGACCGCTGGTTCGCCAAACATCACGGCACCACCATGCCCAAGCGCGGCAGCGTGATTTTGTGGGACGATACGTTTGTCCGCTATCACGAGCCGCACATTGGCCAGGCCGCCGTTGCCGTGCTGGAAGCCGCCGGCTACGCCGTCACCCTGCTCCACCACCGCAAATGCTGCGGGCGGCCCGCCTTCAGTGTCGGCGATCTGGCGACGGCGGAAAAACTCGGCCAGCACAATCTCGACCTGCTCGCCGCCACCGCCGGCACCGCGCCCATCATTTTTCTCGAACCCTCTTGCTACTCCATGTTCGCCGAGGATTACCGCGAACTGAATTTGACCGGCGCGGTGGACATCGCCGCGCGCAGTTTTCTCTTTGAAGATTTCATCGGCCAGTTGCTGGAGCGCGAGCCGGACGCGCTGCGCTTCAACTCCGCGAACGAGCGCATCGCCATCCATGTGCATTGCCATGCGAAGGCGCTGACCGAGCCGGCCGCCATGCAACGCCTCGCCGCCCGGCTGCCGGGCCGGAGCGCCACCCTGCTGGACACCGGCTGCTGTGGCATGGCCGGCGCCTTTGGCATGATGGAAAGCAAATACGACCTCTCCGTGAAGATTGCCGAGCCGCTGCTCCAACAAATCAAGCAACAACCTTACGGCACCACCACCGTGGTTTCCGGCACCAGTTGCCGGCATCAGGTGCAGCACCTCGCCACCGTCAAGACCCGCCACATGGCCGAAGTCCTCGCCGACGCCCTCGCGTGAGATTTAGGGGGAACGGAGACGGTAAAAGCGATTGGGGAAATTGCCGCTCTGCGGGTCGGAGAAATTAACCTCGCTGCCGGTGACGGTATTCGTCTGCACTGGAATCCAAACGGCATTGAAAAGATTCGTGCAGGCTTCTATCACGACGGTCTCGCTGCCGCTCCAAGGGATTTTGAAAACCGGCACGTTCGGTTTCACGGTCAGGACGGCGGGAATGGCCGTAATGGTAGATGCCGGTGGCGACCAAAGCATGGTGGGAATCCCGGCGAGTGTCGGCTCCCAACCGGTCGTGCCAGCCAAATAATAAGCGGTGGCAGGACTCAAAGTGAAAGCACTGGAATCAACAGTGGGCGCATCGCCCATAAACCAGATGCCTTGAAGTCCTAAGCAATACCCGAACGCGTCGGCACCAATATTGGTGACACTGCTGGGAATCGTGATGTTGATAAGACTGTAACAAGAAGAAAATGTGTCATCTTTGATGTTCGTTACCTTGTCCGGAATATTAATGCTGGTCAGATTTCCACAATCATAGAAAGCACTGCTGCCAATGTTAGTAACTCCCGCACCGATATGCACACTGGAAAGATTAACCGCACCAAAAAAAGCAAATACGCCAATATCTACGACACTATCCGAAATTATTAGGCTGGTAAGCCCGTTGGCTTCAAAGAACCCATCATAGCCGATGTTGATGACAGTATTGGGAACCGAATAGTCACCAACTTTTCCACTCGGATACTTTATCAGAACAGTCTGGTCCTTGTTGAACCATACTCCATCCTTGCTGCTGTAAGCTGGGTTTAAATCATCCACATTGATTGAAATCAAAATCGGGCAATCCGAAAATGCTTGGACTCCAATATTTGTGACCCCACGCCCAATCACAATATTTGTCAGACTGAGACACCGATAGAAGGCATCACTATCAACATAGATGACACTGTCGGGTATCGTTATGCTGCGTAGTTGCACACATTCCGCGAATGCCGCATATCCGATGTTTGTGCAATTATCGGGAATGTTGATGTTGGTAATTCCAAGACATTCAGAAAATGCAAATTGACCTATGCTTTTGATGCTGTCGGGTAATTTAATATCGGCTAGCTTACCGCATTCAAAAAACATTCCATAAGAAATAGCCGTGATGCCATTTGAGATAACCAACTTATTCAAGGCCTTACACCCCCAAAAGACAGCACTGCCAACATTGGTTATACTGCCGGAAATATTCACATTGGTAAGCGAGTCGCAATATGAAAAAACCTCATATCCGATACTGGAAATGTTGGGCGGAATCACGACCTTCCCCAAATTGCCGCAGTCAAAAAAAGCCAAGTTGCCAACATATTTCAGGGTATTGGGAAAATTGATGCTGTTGAGACTGTTGTTGTTTTCAAATGCTTCATCACCAATTCTGATAAGCCCATTTGTAAAAAACACATTGGTCAGATTTATGCAACCAGCAACCGACATGAACCCGATGGTTCTGACACTCTTTGGCATTTTGAGGCTAGTCAAATGTAGATTGCCACAAAAGGCATAGTCACCCACGTTGGTCACTCCATTCGGAATGGTGTAGTGAGCCCCCGCCTTGTCCGGCGGAAAGGACAGCAAGTTCTTCATTTTTCGGTCAAACAGAATTCCACCCACACTAGAAAAAATCGGGTTGACCGGCATTACGTTGATCGTTTTCAAGGAAGTAGCGCCTAAGAAAGCCGTGGAAGCGATGGATTTGACGCTGTAAGGAATATAAACTTTGGTGGGCTGAACGGTGGCATATTGAAAAACACTGCCGCCAATGGTAGTAACCCATCGCCGACCAATCACGCTAGGAAAATAGACGCTTCTATCAGTGCCCGTGTAGCCAGTGATGGTGATGGCACCATTGTTGGTGACGTAATTAAATTGCGCCTGCGCCGTGCCGGCGAGGGCGAGCAGACCAAGCAGCATCAGCAGTTTCCTCATAACATTGTCCCGTCCGTATCTTTTCATTTTATCCACCAAAATCAAATCCATTTTGTTTTTCGTGCTGGCTCAAACCAAACGGCGGCTGTTGCCAGCCGCCGTGGTTCCGTCAGTCGTAGTTGGTTTTTAGGCCGCCACCGTGATGCTCACGGGCGCGCTCCACACGCCCACTTGGGTTTCGCCCACGCGATAGATGGCTTTGTAACTCCACTTGGCCGGCACCGTCGGCAGCGCGGTGGTGTCGGTATAGTTCGGCGTGGTGTCAATCGTCAGGAACACCCAGCCCTTGCCATCGCCGCGATCCACCCAGATCTCGCAACTGTCGAGATACTGGCCGTAACCGCCCCAGCCCCATTTCACAAACACATGGCTGCTGACCACAGACAGGTCAATCACCGGCTGGAGGGCGGTCAGGTCAGGCGGCGTGGTTGCGCTGCCGAGAATACCGAGGTCGAGCGCGATGGCATCGGTGCATTTCGGGTTCTTGCGAATTTGCTGGACGAACTCGAAGATGCGGGTGAGCGCGCCGGGCAAAACCGCCACCGTGCCGGCGGGCAGCGCGGGCGCGGCGAATACCGGGAGCGGTTGCACGGTGGTTTCGGTGCCGGTCTGCGCATCGGTCACGGCCTTGGTGCAGGCGAGCGACCAGGTGCGCGTGGCCGGCAACCACAGTTCCATGACATACACCAGCCAGTTGCCATCCGCGATGATGGCGGTGACGGCGGCGGCGTTGAGGCCGAGCGTCGCGGTGTATTTGGGCAGGTTGGTGATAAAGGTAATCAACCAGATGAGCTGATCGCCAATCCGTGAGGGATAATAATTATTGTGCTTCATAGTTTTTGCTTTCTTCTTGGTTTGGTTGACTGACGGAGAGGGATCAATGTAGCCGGGGTCGCCCGGTTCCAGTAGGTAACTGGGACTGCCCCAGCGGAGATTGGGGTCGTCAAAGGTAAGTCCAGAATCCCAAGTGGCGGTTTTCATGTTAATCCGGGTGGTAAGAGCGCGGCGGACAGTGGTAAACGTCACTTTTTCGGAGAAAACCGCACTTTTCCCACCGGCAAGGCTCGCCCCGGAGTCGGCGGGGTGAACTTTTTCCCCTGCGGGGCGTCCCCCGGAAGCGGCGGGGTGATGGTTCTCGGTCTTGGGGCGAACTTTTTTCGCGGCGGGGCGACCCTCGGAGGTCTTGGGGTAAACTTTCTCGGTCTTGGGGTGCGCCCCGAAGCTTCCGGGGCGAACTTTCTTCCCGTCGGGGTGCGCCCCGCCAGCAAGAAAGTTCGCCCCGCCGCCAAGAATATTCCGCCCGCCAAAGAAAAGATTCTGCACCGCGAAGAGAAAAGCCCGCACCAAACAGCAAGCCAACTGCACCTCGCCGTGCGGCGTGCGCCCCAGACCCATTTACGAACCATTTTCGCATAGGAAGTTGACGCTTATGGTAACATAAACACTGAATACGTCAACCTAATTAAATAAACCCGCGCGCCCGGCGCGGTTCCCATCCAGCTTGCGACCGACAGCCGCGGCCAGCGTAACGTGGATAATCCGACTTCACTGCTGCCGATTCGGTTGCCGGCCATTTTGGAAAAGGTCGCGCGAAGGCCACGAAGGCGACGAAGTAAAACCTTTTCCCCCTTCGTTTTTCTTCGCGGCCTTCGCGCGACCGCTGGCTTTCCGTTGCTTAAAATTAAAAGGGGCAACCAACCGGACAAACCGACTTCACTTCTTTCCGCACAGATTTTCCAGCGCCGCCCGGAGTTGCGGATACTGATAACGCAGTTCAATCTCCAAAAACTTGGCCGGCAGACAGCGCTGGCTGATCAGCGCCAGCGTCGGCTCGGAACCCATCAGCCGCGCCCCCAGCCGCACGGCCAATTCCGGCGCATTGGGACAATGCGGACGGTGCAGCACGCGGCGCAGTTCGGCCATGAAGTCCGCATTGGTCACCGCCACGGGCGCGACGGCGTTGAAGGCGTCATAAAGATTTTCCCGCCGGATGGCGGCCAGAAACATCGCCACCAAATCGGCGAGGTGAATCCAACTGATATACTGCTGCCCGCTGCCCACCGCGCCGCCGAGATACCATTTGACCAGCTTGCGCAACACGGGCAGCGCGCCGCCGTCGCGCCCCAAAACCATGCCGATGCGCAAGGTGACTTTGCGCGTGGCCGGCAAATTTGCCGCCGCGAAAGCATCCTCCCAGCGCCGGCAAATGTCCGCGAGCGCGTTGCTCCCGGCGGGCGCGGTCTCATCGCAAACGGCGTCGCCAGTGTCGCCATAAAAACCCACGGCGCTCGCCTGCACCCAAACGCGCGGCGGCTCCGCGAGCGTCGCGATGGCGGCGGCGAGGGCATTGACGGAATCCACGCGCGACGCGGTAATGGCGGCGAGATTCTCCGGCGTGTGCGGACAGTTGATGTTTTGACCGGTCAGATTGATGACCGCGCGCGCGCCGGCCAGCGTCGTGGTCCACGCGCCGGGATTTTTTCCGTCCCAAGCGACTTCGCGGATGCCATCGGCGCGATCCCGGGGCGTGCGCGTGAGGAGGACGACTGGAAAATGTTGCGCGGCCAGTTCCGCCGCGAGCGCGCGCCCGATAAACCCGCTGCCGCCGGCGATGACGATATGTTTTGGGTTCATGGACATTTAATTGGGCCACGCCAGCCGGGGAAAATTCCCGGCAACCAGCGGATTGACGGTAAAATCATTCGCGGTCAAAGACCGGAGCCAGCCGGCGATGAGGCGAAGAACTTCCGCGAGATCCAAATGGGCGTGGTGCGCAGGGTATGGGGTCAGGTTGGCCTGCGCCAGCTTGAACAGCGCGGCGGCGGGACGCAGGCGCTGCTTTTGCAGATGCACGAACGCACCGGCCAGTTGAATGAGGGCCTTGTAAAAATTACCGTCGGGGCCGTGCCGGTCGAGCAACCACAAATCTTCCAGCACTTCGTGGGCTTCGTAAAAAAGCTGGCGGTTGAAACAGTCGAAGTAACCCAGGTAACGCGCGTCGAGCGCCTGCCCTTGAAACGCCGCCACGCTCGCGGCAATGTGGGCGCTCTTGTGAGTCATGCCCATGAGGATGCTTCAGGCCGCGCGCCAGTCCAGCACTTTCAACTGCACGGTGGTGCGGCCATTGTATTCGTTCAAGCCCGGCGCGAAGGCCAAATCAAACGGCCCGTCCGGCAGCGCGCCGGCGTTCCACCAAACGGCCTCGTGCGTCACCACGCCGTCCGTCACCCACAATTTGGCGTGCTGCTTGTTCGCGCCCATCCGCAGCGCCGGTTTTTTCTGCGTGAGCTGACGCGCGCAGAATTGCATGGCGGGATTCCCCTGCCCCAGCGGCTTCAACTGCTCCAGTTCGGCCAGCGAAGCCAAAGAAATTTCGTTCAACTTAACTTCCGCATCCAGGCGCAAGGGCGGTTGCAAATCCTCCGGCTGCAAAGCGCGGCGGGCGAGTTCGTTCAGCCGCGCGCGGAACACATCCACCTGATCCGGCGCAATCGTCAGGCCCGCCGCCATCGCGTGTCCGCCGTGCTTCACCAGCAAATCGTCACACGCGCGCAAGGCCGCGGCGAGGTCGAAGCCCGCGATGCTGCGGCCCGAACCGCGCCACAGTTCCGCATCACCGCCCAGAATAATCGTCGGGCGATAAAACTCGGACAACACGCGCGACGCCACGATGCCAACAACGCCGATGTGCCAGAGCAACGCGCCTTCGACGATGACGAAATCTTTTTCGGCATTGAATTTGGAGCGCACCACGCCGACGACTTCGTCCGTGATGCCGTGCTCGATCTTTTGGCGCTCGCGATTGCGCGCGTCCAAGTCCTGCGCCATCGGCAGGGCCTCTTCCAAACTTTCCGCCAGCAGCAAATGCAAGGAAGCCGTCGCCGTTTCCAGCCGGCCCGAAGCGTTCAGCCTCGGCGCGAGTTGGAAACCGACATCGTGCGTGCCGAGTTTTTCGGGCGACTGCGCGACTTCTTTCAAAGCAATAATTCCGGGACGCTGCGTGGTGTTTAATTTTTCCAGACCGGCGGTGACGAGAATCCGGTTCTCGCCAATGAGCGGCACCAAGTCAGCAATGGTGCCGAGCGCCACCAAGTCCAGCAGCGATTTCAGATCCAATTCCGCCGCGCCGGGCAGGCCGGTTTCGCGCCCGCGCTTAAGCAAGGCGTGCGCGAGCTTGAACGCGAGGCCGGCGGAACACAGCTCCTGAAAATTTCCAATCTCCGGCGAAAGCTGCGGATTGACGAGCGCGACGGCGGCGGGCGCGGGATTGGAAACCTGATGATGATCAAGAACGATGACATCCACGACGCGTTCGCGCAGCCAGGCGATGGTTTCCACGGCGGTCGAACCGCAGTCCACAGCGAGCAATAATTTGACGGGAAATTTCTTGAGACAATTTTCCACGCCATCGCGACTCAAACCGTAGCCTTCGTCCATGCGATGCGGCAGATAGGCGTCCACGCGCCAGCCGAGCTGGCGCAAAACGGTGAGCAGCAGCGTCGTCGAGGTCACGCCGTCCACGTCGTAATCGCCAAAGATGACGAGCGATTCGTTCTCTTCATGCGCCCGCAGCAACCGCGCGACGGCGGCGGCCATGTTCGGGAGCAGAAACGGATCGGCGAGATTTTTCAGGCGCGGGGCGAGGAAGGTTGCAATCGCCGCCGGCTCGCTCAAACCACGGTTGAGCAAACATTGCGCGAGCAGCGGGGAGATTTTGAGTTGCGCCGCGAGCGGTTCCGCGAGGAGCGGCTGCGGCGGGGCCAGCGTCCAACGAAATTTCATCGGATGGCGTTTCTTTCCCGCCGCGCGGCGGTGATGGATAGCGCGATGGCAATGGTGAGAATCGCCGCGACCACCAGCAGCGACGTCACCGTGGGAATTTCCACCTGAAACCATTTTGGCGTAGGCGCGTGCGGCGCGAGCAGCATCTTCGCGCCGATAAAAATCAGCACGACCGACAGGCCGACGGTGAGATAGCGGAACATCCCAATCGCCCCGGCCAGCAGAAAATACAGCGAGCGTAGGCCGAGGATGGCAAACACGTTCGAGGTGAAAACAATGAAAGCCTTTTGCGTCACGGCAAAAACGGCAGGCACGGAATCCACGGCGAAAATCAAATCCGTCGTCTCGACGAGCAGCAGCACCAGCGCCAGCGGCGTGAGCGCGAGGCGCCCGTTCAGCATCGTCGTGAATTTCTGTCCCGCCATCGCCGGTGAAATCGGAAAGATTTTCCGCGCGATTCGAATGACGGGATTCTTCTCCGGCTCCACGGCTTCTTTTTTGGCAAAGAACATTTTCACGCCGGTGACGACGAGAAAGATGCCGAAGACGTAAAGCACCCAGCTAAAGTTCTGCACCAGCGCCGCGCCGACGCCAATCATCGCGCCGCGCATGACGAGCGCGCCGAGGATGCCCCAGACCAGCACGCGTCGCTGAAATTCCGGCGCCACGCGAAACGCCGTGAAGATGAGCGCGATGACAAGGATGTTATCGAGCGAGAGCGAGAGTTCGATGAGGTAGCCGGTGACAAATTCCGTCGCCTCTTCGTGTCCGCGCAGGTGAACCAGCAGGCCGGCGAACAGCATCGCCAGCGCAAACCAGACGCCCGTCCACGCGAGCGCCTCGCGAAAGGTCACGACGCGGGCGCGCCGGTGGAACGCGCCCATGTCCACCGCGATGCAGGCGAGGACGAACAGGATGAAACCCGCCCAATGCCAAGGCGTGATGGTGGTTGGAACCACGGCCATCATGGCTGTGCCGCCGCCGGCGTTTTGTTCGTAATCTTAATCGTCATCGTAATCTTAATCGGCTTTGGCGATCCCAAACGGGATTAAGATTACGATTAGGATTAGGATTAAGAAATAAAATTAGGCTTTGGGAGCCGCCGCCGGGTTCTGCACCGCCACCTGCGACGCGCCGATGGCCGGACGTTCGCCCTTGTGCCACTTCAACACGATGACGCTCGCGATGTAAATCGACGAGTAGGTGCCGACGATGATGCCGATCAGGAAGGTGAACGCGAAGTCGTTGATGACGCCGCCGCCCCAGATGAACAGCGCCAGCGTGGCGATGAACACCGTGCCGCTGGTGATGATCGTGCGGCTCAAGGTCTGGTTGAGCGCCTGGTTGATGATGTCGCGGAAAGTGCCGCGCGCGCCGAGCTTCAGGTCTTCGCGGATACGATCGAAGATAACAATCTTGTCGTTGATGGAGAAACCGATGATGGTCAGAATCGCCGCGACGACCGTGGCGTTGAACTGGCGGCCGGAAACGGCGTTGGCTACGCAGTAAGCCCCGATGGCGAACAGCACGTCATGCAGCACCGCGATGACGGCGGCCACGGCGAAGGAGAATTCGTAGCGGAACGCGACGTAAACGAGAATACCGAACATCGCGAGCAGCGAGGCGACGATGGCCGACTGCTGGATTTCCTTGCC
>Ga0007882_10001738_pt1 | contig 12449 bp, 9 predicted proteins | sample CryBogCBH12Aug01_FD_71195 | JGI IMG/M metagenome (GOLD analysis project Ga0007882, IMG submission 71195) | Freshwater microbial communities from Crystal Bog, Wisconsin, USA - CBH12Aug09.1 | ecosystem: Environmental > Aquatic > Freshwater > Lake | place: Crystal Bog, Wisconsin, USA | collected... | reverse complement strand
AGACGCACTAGTTTCAGGTACTAGCGAGTAACATCGTGGGGGTTCGAGTCCCTTCCTGGGCACCAAACACTTCACTTTGAATAGCGTTTAATCAATCATTCGAATTCAGTGCATCTTGTTTACAAAATCCACAGATTATCGACTGACCTGCATACAAACCCACTAATATGTAGTTTAACCTCTTTGCATGACAACAGTCCTACATAGGTATCAAACCAATACCTGATCAACTTGATTGTTTTGCATTTCTTTATGTAGCTTTAATGCATACAAACCTAAAACGTAGACGCTAGACATAACCATACATTACCTGAAATACGCCTTAACTAGCATTTCTAAAAATTTAACAGCTTTGTTTAACAATACCATGCGTCTCTAAAGTTGCCCAATTTCAGTATTTCTTAAGAGTGATTTTTATCTGTGTATAGTAAAAATGAGCCTTAATTTACAACTTAGAAAATCTAAAAAATAAAAATAAGTTATTAAAATCAATCGCTTCCAATACAAAACTCACCATTTACCGCAAAGACAGCTAACACTAATGTCTTAGTAACAACCTATGCTTTGCGATATGGATAGCGCACACAGCAGTAACACACAAGTAAGGCCTAAGTGAAAAAGTATTAACTTTAAGGTCGATTAAAATATATGCGAATACCCCCTAAATGGGTGGATATTTATATATCATATTGCCCTTGCATCAACCTTACCTACGATTTTAGTAATGAACGCTGAAAACCAAGAAAATCCAACTAACCAAGCCAAATGGCAACTAAAAATCGAGAATGTTTTAGCCAAGCCCTTTTTGCAGCATGGAATAGTAGTACTTATTTTTCTAAATGCCATCTTACTTGGCATGGAAACTAGTCCTTGGATCATGAGTCAAATTGGAGAAGAATTACATATTCTTGATCACGTTATTTTGGGTATCTTCATTTGTGAGCTGACATTATTGATGATTGCAAGAGGGTTAAATTTCTTCAAAGATCCGTGGTGTCTCTTTGACTTTATCGTTATCGCCATCGCGCTAATCCCGGCCTCCGAATCTCTCGCGGTTCTTCGTTCTCTTCGGGTGCTTCGAGTACTGCGTCTCATCAACAAAGTTGATAGCATGCGTAAAGTGGTCAGGGGTCTATTGGGTTCTTTGGCGAGTTTGGGATCAGTTATGGGTCTTATGTTGATCGTGTTCTACGTATCTGCTGTAGTTACGACTAATTTGTTTGGCAAAGAATTCCCTGAGTTTTTTGGAAACCTAGGATCTAGCTTTTTCACTCTTTTCCAAGTTATGACACTGGAGAGTTGGTCTGACGGCATTGCCAGACCGGTGATGGAGAAGTTCCCGAATTCTTGGATTTTCTTTGTGATCTTCATCATGATTGCCACGTTCGTAGTTGTAAATCTTTTTGTAGCTGCGATTGTTGACTCCTTTAGCGCTCATAGCGCAGCGGACAAAGAAGAGGAGAAAAGAATTCAAGACGAAGCTCAAAGACACCTTGAGGAACAAAGACTGTTATTGCAAATAAATGAAGAATTTCACTCAATTAAAGCAGAACTTGACGAGGTCAAAGACATGATCAAGGGCATGGCTCAGGGCACTCTAATAGCCAAATAAAATGCGAGGGTACGCGCGTCTTGAATCTCACGCGCGCAACCACATTCACACCCCAGACAACATTGAAGATGAACAATTAGTTTGTTATGTAAGGTGTATTGAGTAGACCAAGCATCGTACGCATACCAGTTAAATAATTACCCATTCTTAGATTTTCATCATAAGCGTGCTGATTATTATCTGTATTTACAGTTGGAATAATCACAAACGGCAACCCCAGAGGGCCTACGATTTCATGGGTAGGAACTGTTGCCCCTGAGGCCCGAATAATCACCGGCTTTGCACCGCCCATATTAGCGTAGGCATTGGTTTGAGCAATTTCCACCCATCTCCTTACTGGAGTGTCTATAGGTTGGCGTGCCGCCTCAGCAGGCAATCCTTCTAAAATTTTAAGCAGCCTTGGGAATTGTGCTCTCTCGGCGTCAGAGGGATCGTGATCGATTATGTGAAAGCCTTGTTTTTCAATATGCTTTCTTAATAATTCGGTTAAATACTGCGCATTAGCCTCTGTTGTTGTTCGAATATCTATATCAGCAACGGCCTCCTTAGGGATAATATTTGCAGCCTCTTTTCCGACTCCCCCAGCAGATAAGCCCCTGATGTTTAATGAGGGATACTGCAACGATCTTTGATAATTTGAAGCGACTTCATCAGCAGTTGCAATTCCTACGCGTTTTTTTAATGCAATTTCATCATCGCCAACCGCATCGAGAACTTTTAAATCTTCAACACTCAATTTAGTTCTTGAGTTATATCCTGGGATTATGATTTGTCCACGCTCATTTTTCATGCTGGATAAAAGCCGAGCTAAGTTAAAAGCTGGATTGGGAACATAGTTACCGTAGTGTCCACTATGCAAAGGAGCTTTAGGTCCATATACCGTTAGATTAAGTGTCTGAACCCCTCTGTTTCCAAAAATAGCAGTTGGTCGTCCACTTGGGTGACTTGCCATATCGAAAATAACTAATGCATCAGCCTTAAGGAAATCTCTATTTTGTTTAACCGCTTCTGGAATACCAGGCGAATTCACTTCTTCCTCACTATCCAGAATTACTTTAATATTGATCGCGGGATTAATGTTCGTAGATTTCATCAGATCTAAGGACGCCAAGAACATCATAATGGGTCCTTTATCATCTGATGCTGATCTAGCAAATACTCTAAGCTCAGGGTCGAAACCAGTATTCATTAGCTCCTGCATTGAAACGATTTGCCATCTCCCGTCCTTGTCTTTTTTCTTCAAAACTGGTTGCCAAGGATCCGACTGCCCCCACTGAGCGGGAATAACGGGTTGCCCATCAAAATGAATATAAAAGAGGATGGTTTTCTTTGCCGGATCAAAAGCGTACTCAGCCATGACGAGAGGCTTGCCGTTGTTTGCAAACTGTTTAGTGGTGAAGCCTCTCTTTTGGAACAGACTCTCCAGTTGATTCGCATTCAACTTAATTCCCTCAACATTAGCAATCGAGTCATTAGGTATGGTCAGAAGGTTTAAATATTCAGGGAAACTATTTACAGCAGCAGTACGAATAGACTGCTCGTTAAGACCAACGGGTAGTTCTGCAAAGGCTGGGGACAGCAAACACAATTGAAAAAAAGTAATTAATAATTTTTTTGAAATATTCATACTTGAATCCGCGTAATTATTTTTTAAATAAGTGAGTGAAAATTTAACACGAAACAGATTTTTCTTTTACTTAGAACCAAAAGATAAGTTTACTTAATAGGAGCTAAAAAAGAAGATTGATCGAAAAATTATTCATCATCTTTAACGCCTCTTAATCCGGCTCGTTCGATCATTTTCTTAAGTTGTCCGTTTCTTCTAAGTTCATCTATGAAGTTATTAACCACCAGCATGTCAACCGCTCTTGCTTTAGGAATTCCTAGCGCAATATGTTCATAACCTAAAACATCATCTAAAACCTGCGCCTGCGCCCATTGATCGGCCATCTCAAAGAGGATGCCTTTATTTGTAGAAAAAGCGTCCAACTCTCCATTTTTTAGCATCCCAATTGCGCTAGCAATCGAGGTCGTTTGAACAATTGTGGCCAATTTAAGTATTTTGGGTAGCTCCATCTCTGATGAACTCCCCACACTTACCCCCACTCGGACCCCAGTTCGGTCTATATCAACTGCAGATCGAATAGTCCCTTTTGAACTCACCAAATAACCGCGTTCAATTCGAACAACTGGTTTTGAGAATTGGAGTGATTGGGCTCTAACGGGTGTTGCGTTTGTAAAGATAAGATCGACACTCCCGTCCTTGGCCGCATTAAACACATCAGCATTTTTGGGGTAAACAATTGGGGCGTACTTAAGACGCTGAGCTTTAGAAAATTCTAAACCTAACTCATAACCCAAGCCAACACGCTCATTAGTGCTAGGGTTGATGACGAGTGAGCTAGGGGATCCAGAATAAAGCCCCATCCTTAATTCACCGCTCGGAGCAAAATCTAGGGGCTCAGCATTTAATTCAAACCCTAAGAGGATGAAAATTAAGCCTAAACTCAACATGAGGAGTTTGCGCAAACTCATTCTCTCAATCCAAATATTCATTTACTGCACTCCTTCCCTTGGCTTTCTAAAATACATAACGCAATGGGGCCCTAGGGCCCCATTGGGATAAATAGGTTATACGGTATTCAAATATCACAAACTATAGAAACAGACTTGGTATTCAAGTACGCCTCTAATGCCTCTGATCCGCCTTCTGATCCGTAACCAGAATCCTTCACACCGCCGAAAGGCATCTCAGGCCAGGCAACTGCGGGTTGATTCATCCACAACATGCCAACTTGAAGTTGTTGAGCTAGTAGGTGGGCATTTTTTAAAGACTTCGTGAAGGCATAACTAGCTAATCCAAATGGCAGCCTATTGGATTCAGCAATTGCCTCATCCATAGTATTGAAAGTACGAATAGCCGCCATAGGTCCAAAAGGCTCATCATTAAAAACTTTTGCATCAAGAGCCACGTCGGAGAGAATTGTTGGTGCAAAGAAGTTACCCGTTGTTCCAATTCGCTCTCCCCCTGCTGACACGGTGGCGCCCTTGCTGACGGCGTCTTTCGTAAATTCAGCCATCGCTGTTAGGCGGCGAGGATTTGCAAGTGGCCCCATGGTTGTTCCGTCCTCAAGCCCATTGCCGACTTTCAAGTTACCTGCTTGTTTTACCATTGCTTCAATAAACGACTTTTTCAGACTTGAATGAACTAAAAAACGGGTGGGAGAAATACAGACCTGCCCCGCATTTCGGAATTTTGCAGCGCCTGCGGACCTTGCTGCTAGCTCTACATCGGCATCTTCGCAGACTATCACAGGGGCGTGGCCACCTAACTCCATAGTCGCACGTTTCATATGCTGGCCGGCCATAGCAGCCAATTGTTTACCTACTGGAGTTGAACCTGTAAAGGTAATTTTTCGTATGATAGGGTGGGGAATTAAATAGCTTGATATCTCAGCCGGATCTCCGTAAACCAAACCTATCACTCCAGCAGGAACGCCTGCATCCATAAACGCCTTTAGGAGACCTGCAGGTGAAGCTGGAGTCTCCTCTGGGGCTTTAACAATAATAGAGCATCCTGTAGCTAAAGCTGCACTCAGCTTACGAACAACTTGGTTAATTGGGAAGTTCCAAGGCGTAAAAGCTGCTACGGGACCCACTGGGTCTTTGAGGACCATTTGTTGAGCAGCTAAATTTCGCGCGGGAACTATTCTTCCGTAAACGCGTTTGCCCTCTTCTGCAAACCATTCAATAATATCGCTCGCCATGCCAATTTCAGCTTTTGACTCTGCCAGGGGTTTACCTTGTTCTTGAGTCATCAAGGCAGCAATTTCCGCTGCACGCTCCCTTAGGAGACTAGCTGCCTGACGCATGATCTTGCAACGCTCAAAAGCGGGCGTCTTACGCCAAGCTTCAAATCCCTTTTGAGCCGCGATCAATGCGCGGTCTAAATCTTCCTTCCCTGCAAATGCAACTCGTCCAATTTCTTGGGATGTAGCAGGATTGAGCACAGGCAGAGTTTTACCGCTTTTTGCATCACACCATTGGCCATCAATTAACAACTGAGTATTAGCATAGGTCATTCTTGGGATCTTTCAAAGTTCATAAAGGAGAAAAAAAGAACCTTTTAACAAAGGTCGTTGCAAAGTTTACCACCCTACCCAAAAATTGTCTGTAAAGGGCAACTACAACGATGATTTGGAATTTTTGGGTTCAAAATCAATCTAAACACTGAAATAGTGAAGCTAGCGTATTGATGCACATACTAAGCTTCAAATTCACGCGCATAGGGAATTCCCTGAGTCAAGCACGGAAAAGTACACTACTTGGGTGTCACGGACTATGCAAGTCGTCTTTATTAAATTTTCATGGCCCCCAACTCTTCATTTTCTACACAGTCAGTCAAAGCGTTTGATCTTTCAAAGTTACATCACTCAGTGCAGTGGATCTCACTTTTAATCATTACTTTACTCACTACTGCTTTTTGTGAATGGCTCTCATTGCCGGCAGCTCTCTTACTGGGTCCAATGTTTGGTGGCATCATTACTGAAACCCTGGGTGCTAAAGTTCGTTTGCCCAGGGTTTCGATGTACGTTTCTCAGGCAGTGATTGGTTGCCTTATTGCAAGCTCTATGAATCAAGACATATTAAACGTTTTTCTTGCGCAGTGGCCAATCCTAATCAGCGCTGTTTCAATGACTTTGATTGTAAGTATTGCCTTGGGTTGGGGAATTGGTAAGCTAGGCATACTCCCAGGAACAACAGCAATTTGGGGCTTACTCCCTGGGGCTGCCTCAGTGATGGTCATGATGGCAGAGGATTACGGAGCAGATGCAAGGCTAGTGGCCTTCATGCAATACTTACGCGTATTATTGGTCACTCTTACAGCCTCGTTAGTTGCAAGGTTTTGGGTGCATTTACCAAGTACGGCAATACATGCCATTGTGTGGTTTGCCCCCATTCATGCTCAAGCCTTTGCGATTAGCCTTGGTGTAATTTGTATTAGCTTATTAGCTATTTTTGCACCTTGGATCTCAGGTGGCGTTCTGATCCTGTCAATGTCACTTGGTGCTTATATTCAACTTCAAGGCTTTGCAAAACTTGAATTACCAATGTGGCTGTTAGCATTTGCATTTGCACTAGTCGGATGGAATATAGGACTCAGGTTTACTCGAGAAGTACTATTGGCCGCGGCTAAAGCGCTCCCACAAACGGTTCTCTCAATTGCCTTGTTAATTGTTTTTTGCATGGGCCTAGCTTTTGTACTGGTTAACGCTTTGGATATAGACCCTTTGAGTGCTTATTTAGGAACGAGTCCCGGCGGGGTCGATTCTGCCGCCATTATTGCTGCCTCTACAAAGGTAAATATTGCCTTCGTGATGACATTACAAATCATGCGATTTCTTATTACACTCTTAATGGGGCCCACACTCTCACGCTATGTGGCCAATCAAGTTACAAAGAAAATCAATTAATAATTTAATTAAAGCTCTGTTAATGAATAAAAAAACTATTAAACCAACTCAACCGCTTTTAGCTTCAACTGCAACTAACAATTTACCAAAGATTGGCATAGTTGGTTTAGGAATAATGGGCGGTGTTATGGCAGAAACCTTGATTCAAAGAGGCTATAAGGTGGTGGGTTATGACATAGATCCAGTTGCAATGAAACGTTTGAAAAAGGCTGGAGGCCAGGCTGTATTAAGCATAAAAGAGATTAGCATTGATTGCAGCATTGTCATTGTGTCGCTTGCAACTTCAAGAGCCCTAAGCGATGTGGTCTCAGAGCTATCATCGGCACTAAAAGGAACTAAAAAATCATGTTTAGTTCTGGAGACTAGCACGCTTCCCTTAGCGGACAAAAGCTCAGCCAACTCTGCACTTACCAAAGCAGGTGCTTTGGTAATGGACTGTCCGATCAGCGGAACCGCTGCGAGGATGAAAGACCGTGCTTGGACTATCTATATCAGTGGACCCAAGAAAGCGCTCGCTACGGCAGAACAAATTTTTAAAGTATTTACGGATAACGTCCCCTATGTCGGGAAGTTCGGCAGTGGAACAAAGATGAAGTATGCAGCCAATCATCTTGTTGCAATTTATAACGTTGCGTACGCAGAGGTCGTAACGTTTGCCAGAAAAATGGATCTAGATCCAGCAGAAATGCTAAAGCTCTTTGGAAACTCTCCCGTACTTGGAACCGGTGTGATGAGACTTCGCATGCCATTTATGATTGAGCGCAACTATTCACCTCCAACCATGAAAATTCAAGTTTGGCAAAAAGACATGCAAGTTATAGGTGATATGGCCAAGTCTGTCGATTGCCCTCTCCCGTTATTTACTGCTTGTGCGCCTATTTACACTTCTGCGATGGGGCAAGGATTGGCACTCGAGGATACTGCGTCAACGGCAGAGGTCTTAGGTTCAATGGCAGGAATTAAACCAAAGAAAAAAAAGTAGCGCAACCATATCACGACAACCTTTTTTTCGGTAATAGAAAACTAGACTACACCGAACTCATTGTAAATTTTAGTCTGCTTTTATATTTGCAGACTTTACTACTGCGCCCCATTTGAGAATCTCTTTTTTTACATAAAGGCTAAACTCTTCGGGTGAGTCTCCAACAGGCAAGGCACCTTCTTTACTCAAACGTTCGCCGACCTCTTTGAGTTTTAGAACCTCTATGACCTCTTTATTAATCTTATGGACGAGCTCTTTAGGCATATTTGCTGGGCCAAATAATCCGACCCATGAGTACGCCTCATAGCCAGGTAAACCACTCTCTGAGATGGTGGGTGTTTCTGGAAGCGTTGGGATACGTTTAGCATTACCTATTGCCAAGGCATTTAATTGACCTGAGTGAACGTAAGGCAAGACGGGTGGAATACTACTAAAGAGCATCTGTACCTGTCCCGAGAGTAAGTCCGTAAGGGCTGGTCCCTGGCCTTTATAGGGAACATGTACTAATTTAACATCGGCCATAGAGTTAAAAAGCTCACCCGCTAAATGTCCCGAGTTTCCAGCCCCGGGTGAGCAAAAGTACAGTTGGCCAGGCTTGGTTTTGGCTAAAGCAATTAGGTCTTTAATATTTTTAGAGGGAAGACTGGGATGAGTAACGAGTAATAGAGGCAGGCTAACTAAGTTAGTAATAGAGCTGAGGTCTTTGATTGGGTCATAGGGTAATTTTTCATAAAGACTTGGGTTAACCGCAATCGGCCCTGCAGATGCAACGGCAAGCGTATAACCGTCGGCGGGAGAGGCCATGAGCGCTTGTAGCCCTACGATACCATTTGCACCGGCCTTATTATCAATGACGATAGGTTGCCCTAGGCGCTCCGATAGTTTTTGGGCGATTACTCTTGCCACAACATCATTGCCACCACCTGCCGGAAAAGGCACAATTAAGCGTATTGGCTTACTGGGATATGTAGTTAAGTTTTGAGTCTGGGCAAAGGCGGGACTCGGAGCACAAACAAAAACTAAGAAATAAAAAATACAACTGAGTATTGTACGGATTTGTAAAATGACAAATTTAAACAATGCGGGTGAACGGTTGGACGTTTTCCTTATGGAAAACAAGTTATTTTTACCATTTATATTGATCATAAATAAGTCTTAATTAGATAAAGTAAGTTTCTAAAAGTATAAGACATTGAAATAACCTATGAATCAGTAGGTAATTTCAAACGGCAATAACCCACAAAATGAATTAAGTAAAGTTTTTAATGTTTGGGATATACAATGTTATAAATTGATTATTTTGAATTCAAATTTTTCTATTTATCACTTAAAAGAAAATCCTAAATATGTCGAAAAATCCTTACATACAATTTCTAAAGCTTTCTCAAACTCTGACATATAAAGAAATCGGTCACGAGTTGGATACGACTGCTATTAAATTACTAGAAATGATTACTATCAGCTATTCAAAAGAGGAGTCTTTAACGGTATCAGATGCAATGTCGCTCGATTTCATGGGGTCTCCCGCAACTATGCACCGCAAAATCGATGTGCTTAGAAAACAGGGTTGGATTGACTTGCTTCATGTTGGCGATGATCGCAGGACCAAGTACCTAGCTCCTACAAAAAAAGCAATGAAGTATTTTGAATCTCTATCCAAATTGATGGAAAAGGCTTGGTCCAAGGGTCAGAGCTGAAACACGGTCCCAGGTACCAGGCCCCAGGCAGCGCGCTCCACTCTGTGTCAAATTATTGAATCTTAGCGCCTGAATCCTTAACTATTTTTGACCAAACAATTAGGTCCTCTTCAATTGTTTTAGCATATTGCTCTGGTGAAGTACCAACCACATCATAGCCAATCGAATTCAGTTGAGCCTTAACTTTAGGCTCTCTCACAGCAGCATTGAAAACTGTATTTAATTTATCAATAATAGGTCTAGGTGTTCCAGCTGGAGCCAATAATCCATACCAGCCGTCCATTGCAAAATCTGGTAGCGACTCAGAAATAGTTGGTACGTTGGGTAAGAGCGGGGAACGCTTTGAACTTGCCAAGCCAAGAGCCCTAAATTTGCCCGCTTTAATTTGAGGGTACGATGTAGCAAAACTGTCAAACATCAAATCAATTTCACCGCCTAGGAGAGCAACAACAACTGGCCCACTACCCTTATAAGGAATGTGTTCCATTTTTATGCCTGCCTGCGCCTGAAGCATTTCACCCCCTAAGTGACTTGTATTCCCATTACCCGCAGAACCAAACGACAACTTACCTGGATTAGCTTTCGCGTAGGCGATCAAATCACTCAGAGTTTTAAATGGTGAATCATCACGAACAACGATAAGTTGCGGTAGCCGTGCAAGAAGAGTTATGGGAATGAAATCTTTTCGCGTATCGTAAGGTAATGCTGGATAAAGAGACGGATTAATAACGTGCGCAGATAAAACCATCAAAAGCGTATATCCATCAGGCTTAGATTTAGCCAAAGCAGCAGTTGCAATTGTCCCACCCGCCCCGGCCTTATATTCAATAACGACAGGCTGACCCAATAGCTTTTGAAGGTCTCCCATCATCGGGCGCGCTAAAAAGTCAGCACTTCCTCCTGGAGCGTAGGGCAAAATAAGAGTAATTGGCTGTGTAGGGAAGCGTTGGGCAACCAAGTTTTGTGCATGCGCAGAGCAAACAGAAATCAATGCTAATCCGACGCAAAATAAGGTCAGTAAATAATTGCGAGAAAGGGGAGAATGATTTTTTCTACTCATGACTTGCTTTCAAAAAGTGCACAGGTCTAACACAATAGCACATTGACGCAGATGACTTATATATTAAGTATGACTTAAATTAAGACTAAAACTGATCAATTCGCAGGCCATTAACCGACGCCCCCCCCCTCAGTATCGATTGAGCCAATGCTGGAACTAGGTTCAATAAATGTTCAGCGTGGAATTGAGCTGTTACAACTTTTGCTGAATAAAAATCCTTATCCTCATCCATCTTATTTTCAGCAACCATCATAGCTTTTGCCATTTGCCAGGAAGTTAGTAAGTAGCCGCTAAGCATTAAATAAGGGACGCTACCAGCAAACACATTTTTTACTTCTGATTTGAAATGTGAAACAATAAATTCAACGACTGCTTCAAACGCTTGTCGAGCAGGAATAAGATTAGCAAGCATCGCTTGACTGGCCTTTGAATTGCGTTGTGAAAGTTCAATCTCTGTTTGCTCAATCATCTTAGCTATGAGTTGGGCTACAGCACCCTTATCCCTATAGGTCTTTCTTCCAACAAGGTCATTAGCCTGTATTGCGGTTGTACCTTCGTATATTGTTAATATGCGAGCGTCCCGGTAATACTGAGCAGCTCCCGTCTCCTCAATAAAACCCATACCGCCGTGTACTTGAACACCTAAGCTCGCTACTTGAATCGATATCTCTGTAGAAAACCCCTTAATCACCGGAACCAAAAATTCATATAGTGCTAAGTTAGTTTTACGTTCATCTGGGTTTGAGCTGTAATGGGCTTTATCACTAAGACCTGCACCATAGTAGGCTAGTGCCCGTGCGCTCTCAGTGTACGCTCTCATCAAAGTCAGCATGCGTTTCACGTCTGGATGGTTGATGATGGCAACAGCACCATCTGAACCTTCCAAGTCTTTAGATTGCAGACGGTCTTTGGCATATAAAACTGCTTTCTGATAAGCCATATCCGATATTGCGACCCCCTGCATTCCCACGCCAAAGCGTGCAGAGTTCATCATGATGAACATATATTCCAAGCCGTGGTTTTCTTCACCAACTAAGTAACCCAAAGCACCAGACTTGTCCCCAAACTGAAGCACAGCTGTTGGGCTAGCTTTAATTCCCAACTTATGCTCAATTGAAACACAGTAAGCATCGTTTCTCTCCCCAAGTGTTCCGTCTTCATTCACCATAAACTTGGGAACAACGAATAACGATATTCCCTTCACCCCTTCAGGAGCATCGGGGGTTCGAGCCAAGACTAGGTGAATGATATTTTCTGCCATATCGTGCTCACCGTAGGTAATGTATATTTTAGTTCCATAAATTTTATAAAGACCATCACCTTGTGGGATGGCTCTTGAGCGAACCATTGACAAGTCTGAACCAGCCTGAGGTTCAGTTAAATTCATTGTCCCGGTCCATTTGCCGCTTACCATATTGGGAAGGAATTTTTGCTTTAATTCATCACTTCCAGCAGTGAGTAATGCCTCTATTGCTCCATCGGTGAGTAAAGGGCAAAGCGCAAATGAAAGGTTAGCCGCATTTAGCATTTCGGTACAAGGGGTGGAAATCAGCTTTGGCAACCCCTGGCCGCCATAAGATACGGGGTGTAAGACCCCTTGCCAACCACCGGCTACAAACTGCTC
>Ga0007882_10001737_pt1 | contig 12452 bp, 9 predicted proteins | sample CryBogCBH12Aug01_FD_71195 | JGI IMG/M metagenome (GOLD analysis project Ga0007882, IMG submission 71195) | Freshwater microbial communities from Crystal Bog, Wisconsin, USA - CBH12Aug09.1 | ecosystem: Environmental > Aquatic > Freshwater > Lake | place: Crystal Bog, Wisconsin, USA | collected... | reverse complement strand
ATCCTGAATATCTGAAGGTTGCAGAAATGGCAGGAAGATACTATTACAACCGGGATCTGTCCAAAGGATATGCAGGAGGAGGACCAGCTGAGATTTTGCAATGCCAGGACAGTGAATCAGCCTATGACATCACGGAGGCCTACACGACTTTGTATGAGATAACCGGAAATCCGGAGTGGCTGAAGTATGCAAAGGATGCGGCGGCACTTTTCTCCACCTGGACGATCTCCTATGACTACAAATTCCCCAAAGGGAGCGTCATGCACCGCATTGATGCGAGATCAACCGGGGCGGTGTGGGCGAGCATCCAGAATGCGCACGGAGCACCGGGAATCTATATCCTGTCGGGAAACTTCCTTTTAAGACTCTATCGCGCCACAGGCGACAAAAGATACATGGAGCTTCTTCGGGATATTGCGCATAATGTTGTACAATATACAACTACTAAAACGAATCCGGTGGTACCCAAAGCTTCCCCTGGCTCGGTTACCGAACGGGTCAATCTGAGCGATTGGGAAGGAAAGGAAAATATTGGCGGAAGCATACCCGATGGCGATTCCAATATGGCTTGGGAGGTTGTGACTTCCCTGACAATTACCCAAAATCCGGGAATTTACCTGCGCTTTGATACCGGGGAATTGTTTGTACTTGATAACGTTGATGCCTCAATTACCAAACGTGATAAAAAAAATATAACCCTCAGGATTACCAATCCGACGCTCTATGACGCTAAAATTAACTTACTTTCGGAAAATAAGGTGATGGCCGGTAAAGTCATGGATCGCTATGCCTTTATGAAATGGCCGAAAGTTGAGGTGAAATCGGGCGAAACCCTGGAGTTCATTGTTAACTTAGATGGACAAATCACGACGATCCCCAAAATTAAAAATTAGTGATATGAGAATAGTAGTTATTGGCGGTACCGGACATATTGGTACATTTTTGATTCCCCGTCTGGTCCTGGCCGGACATGATGTAATCTGCGTAAGCCGTCAGGAGCGTAAACCCTATCTGGCACATCCTGCCTGGAAATCGGTGACGATGGTCGCAATCGACCGTGATAAAGCGGAAGAAATAAATATGTTCGGGACACAGATCCGCAACTTGTCCCCCGATGTTGTCATCGATCTGATCTGCTTCACTCTGGAAAGCGCCCGGAGTCTGGTAGAAGCTCTTGAGGGACATCTGCAACATTTTATCCATTGCGGAACAATATGGGTACATGGCCATAGTGAAGTGGTGCCGACTGATGAGACCCAGTTTCGCAAGCCCATATGTGATTATGGAACTCAAAAAGCGGCGATTGAAAATTATCTGCTAATGCTTGCCCGAAAAACAGGCTTCCCGGCAACGGTGCTCCATCCGGGCCATATCGTCGGACCAGGGTGGTTCCCCGTAAATCCAATCGGCACGGTGGCTCCCGAACCATTCAAACTTTTGGCAGAAGGGAAAGAGCTCGTTTTACCTAACCTGGGAATGGAGACGCTCCATCATGTGCACTCCGATGATGTTGCTGCTGCCTTTTGCAATGCCCTGAATAACTGGAATAATGCAGTAGGTGAAAGTTTCCATATCGTTTCGCCCCAGGCTCTGACTTTGAGAGGCTATGCAAATGCCGTTGCTTCCTGGTTTGGGAAGAGAGCCAATCTGAGCTTTCTTCCATGGGAGGAGTGGAAACATACAGTGAGTGAATCAGAGGCTGAGGAAACCTGGGACCACATCGCCCATAGTCCGAACTGCAGCATTGAAAAAGCCAGACGACTCCTGAATTATAATCCCCGCTACTCCTCGCTGAAGGCCATTGAGGAGTCTGTCAAGCATTTTATAACTTATTAAATATTTGATCTGTAATGAGAAACGCTATTCTTATTTTGTTTCTTGCCACAATCTTCCTTTTCCCAGATTTTGTAAATGCGGTACCTTTTCATGTGGTAAATCTTAAATGTGAACACTCGGCAAATCCCATGGGAATAGATACTCCCAATCCGCGGCTTAGCTGGAACATCGAATCAGGCCAAAGAAACTGGTCCCAGTCTGCTTATCAGATTTTAGTGGCAACTGACACCTCAACACTGAACCGGAATTATGGTGAAGTTTGGGATAGCGGAAAGTTTGCCTCCATGGAATGTTTATATATCCCATTCTCAGGAAAACCTTTGGCCTCGCTTCAGAAATACTGGTGGAAGGTTAAGGTATGGGATAAGGATGGCCTCGCGTCCGACTGGAGTAAAATTTCAAACTGGACCATGGCAATGGTTAAATCGTCCGACTGGAAAGCAGGGTGGATCACCTCCGATCTGCAATTGTCCCCGCTTCAAAAGGAATTAAAGGCACTTCCCGACTTTGGAATGGAACCGGAAGATGAGATGTGGAAGCTTAGTGAAGTAATACGTAAAAAAACAGATACAATTACTTACGCTCCTGCTGTTTATATGCGAAAAGAATTTATTTCAAATCACCCTTTGAGGTATGCTGTGGCCAATATTTGTGGTTTAGGGTTGAATGAACTCTATATCAACGGAAGTAAAGTAAGCAACGAAGTGCTTAATCCGGCCTATACCGATTACCAGAAAAGGGTCTTCTATCAATCGTATGACGTCACCCGACTTTTACAAAAGGGAGAGAATGCAATTGGCGTCATCCTTGGCAACGGTTGGTTTAATCTGGTAATACCGCATGTCCTGAGGTATTATGCAGCCGATTATATCGACACTCCGCGATTGTTATTTCAGCTCGATCTCTTTTATGAAGACAGAACCCAAAAAACAATCGTTTCGGATAATAGCTGGAATTTTACAACTAACGGTCCGATACGTTTCAACAATATCCTGAGCGGTGAAACGTACGATGCCAATATGGAGCTGGTTGGCTGGAATAAACCCGGGTATCCTCCCTCATCCTGGAAACAGGCAATCCCTGCCGAAGCTCCTTCCGGCAAACTTGAAGCTCAATATTTAAAGCCGGTTGTCATCACCGACATTGTAAAGGCCGTAACTGCCAAAGCCGTAAAAAACGGCTATTCAATAGACCTGGAAAAGGAGATCACAGGTTGGTGCCGGTTCCGGTTTCATGGAGAGAAGGGAACTAAAATTACCGTGAAGTATCCGGGTGCTGGTTCACACACACTGGGGAGGTATCAGACCTACGAATATATCCTTAAAGGCGGAGAAACAGAAACGCCCGATGCCAGATTCAGTTATAACGGGATTAAAACGGTCGAAATTTATGGTCTTAATTATAAACCTGAATTATCGGATATTACAGGGATAATGGTGCATACCAATTTTCCTGAAACGGGTAAATTCACCTGTTCTAATGATGTATTCAATGAACTGAATTCCATATTGTTGCATACCATGCGCAACTACGTGGTCCATATCCCGAACGATCCTGTGCGCGAAAAGGCAGGGTGGACACAGGATGTCGAAACCGCTTTTGATGCTTACGCCTATGCCTTCGACTGCCCGGAAATGTATATCAAGTGGCAGCGCGATTTTCTCGATATTATCCATGAAAACGGATATGTTCCTCCTGTGGCTCCGGGACGGTTTGACGGACCAACCATTAACGGTCCGTGGTGGGGAGGGATGATCGTTTATCTGCCCTGGAAAATCTATACCCAATTCGGGGATAAAAAAATACTCGAAGAGAGTTTCGGTGCCATGAAGAAATACACACGATACCTGAGCTCGATTGATAGCAGTTACGTGGTTAAATGGGGTTTGGGCGACTGGCTCGAGCCAGGTAGCGTCAGGCCTGTGATGACACCGGTTCCATTTACCTCCACGGTAGGATTTTATAATACGGCACTGACTACTTCCAAAACTGCAGAAATCCTTGGATTCAAAGAGGATGCAGCCTTCTATTCGGCACTGGCTGAAAAAATCAAAATCGCTTTCAATAACTCTTTTTTCGATCAACAAACAGGCAGATATGCCAGATACAGTCAGGCTTCCCAGTTGATGCCCCTGTACTTTAATCTTGTACCGGATAATAAACGGCAGTTGGTGCTGGATAACCTGGTCCGGAAAATAGAATCCGATTCCAACCATGTGGGAACCGGATTCGTAGGAACACCTATCATCCTAACGGGACTTGCTGACCTGGGAAAGGGTGAAATTGCCTATAAAATGGCCAATCAGCGAACTTATCCCGGTTGGTATGATATGGTTTTTAATCACGGGTCTAAAATATTTAAGGAAGACTGGAAAGGTGGTCTGGTTCAAATGCCGCCTTTAGGAGGGAGTCTGGGTTACTGGTTTTATTACTCCCTCGCTGGAATTCAACCCGATTCTTCATCGCCCGGATTTAAAAATGTAGTCATTCGTCCCGATTTTGTGCCCGATTTAACCTGGGTAAAAGGCGAGTACCAGTCGCTCTACGGAACCATTAAATCAAACTGGAAACGGGAGAATGACCTCCTCAGACTGAATATTGAAATCCCGGCAAATACAACTGCCACTATTTATCTGCCGACTGACATAATTGCCAATATTTCCGAAAACGGACATTCGCTGTCCAACAGCAACGATTTCCACTCGGTATCCCAGCAGAACGGGAAAACAGTCGTCCAGACAGGTTCCGGCAATTACACTTTCAGTATCAAAAAAAATCATTAAGAAATCTGTAAAAAAATAAAGGTATGGTTGTATAATTAAATGATCATCAAGAATGTGCCTTAGGCACAAAATACGGGTAGAAAACAATTTATTACTTGTTATTCCGTGCCGTATGGCACGGGATCCAGCTTTCAAACTTTTAGCTACCCATATTATATCCCTGACGGGATTTAAGAACATTTTCAACTAATTATGAAACAAAAGATGAGGAATATTGCAATTGTCTTAATGCTTAATTTACTGGTTTCATTAAACCTGATTGTGATTATGCTATGTCGATAGGGAGTGGATTTATCACCGTTAAGGAGCAAAAACATATGTTGCTGGTTACCGCTGCAGGCCAATGCGATCAGACCTGGATTTCGGATGGTGGATGTATGATTCCTGTGGGTGCAATACCTGACCATATCCGGATTGACGACAGCCGGCCTGTCTATTCTCCCGGCACCTATGACTATAAAGGACAAGGGTACAAAAAAGGGCTGTTGGCGAAGAATGGAAATATCAGGCATATCCTGATTGGCGAAGATTTCAGTGAAAAATCGGCCTGGGCGAAAAGCCTTGTGTGGAAAGGCGATTATCAAAATGGGGGGTATTGGGGAACTCCGACAGGATGGGTTTGTTATGCTATGGCCCTGACGGATACTGACGCTGCGAAGCAACTGGCCAAAGAATATATCGGTAATTTGCGGGCGGGCGATTATCGCAAAGGCTCCGGATACGGCGAACCCTGGGAATGCTACAATCTGGAAGCACCCCAAAATGCCATTTACATGACCACCGTTACCGCTCCATATACCGTGTTCAAATCCTGTCAAGAATAAGAGCGTTATCCATATGATCCTTTTTATTTATTGATAAAAGTTTAATTTTATTATTTTAATCCGGACTATTTAACACACCAAAGAATCTAAATATTGATACTAACACAATAAAACAAAAGCTAATGAAGAACAGGTTTAAGATTGGGATGATTCTGGTATTGCTGCTTTCAATACTGGCAATACACAACACGGCCTCCGCTCAGTTAAAAGCGGAAACGGCAGAACAAAAAAGTAAACGGATGGAATGGTGGACTGATGCCCGTTTTGGGATGTTTATCCATTGGGGCTTATATGCCTTACCTGCCCGTCACGAATGGGTAAAGAACAACGAGAGGATGACTAACGAGCAATATCAGAAGTACTTCGAGGAGTTCAATCCTGATCTTTTTAATCCTAAGGAATGGGCCAGAATGGCCAGGGAGGCTGGAATGAAATACGTTGTTCTGACCGCCAAACACCATGAAGGCTTTTGTCTTTTTGATTCAAAATACACCGATTATAAAGCACCCAATACACCCCTCGGGAAGGATATCATCCGGGAATATGTCGATGCACTTAGGGCAGAAGGGCTAAAGGTGGGTTTTTACTATTCGCTGCTCGACTGGCATCATCCTGATTATACGATTGACAGCTGTCATCCGCTGCGTCAGGAATCAGATTCCGCCTATGCAAGGCTGAACAAAAACCGCGACATGTCAAAATACCGCGAATACCTGAAAAACCAGGTGCGCGAATTATTGACAAATTATGGAGAAATCAGTGTGATCTGGTTTGACTTTTCCTTTCCAGGCAAGCATGGAAAGGATCACAACGACTGGGGTTCTGAAGATCTGCTTAAAATGACGCGGACCCTGCAGCCAGGAATCATCATCGACGACCGTCTTGATCTGAAAGATAAGGATGGCGGGTGGGATTTTGAATCTCCCGAACAATATAAGGTTGAGAAATGGCCTGAGCGCAACGGGAATAAGATCGCCTGGGAAACCTGTCAGACCTTTTCAGGATCATGGGGATACTACCGTGATGAGAACACCTGGAAAAGCACCCCTCAATTACTCGAGTTGCTGATCGAATCAGTCAGCAAAGGGGGTAATTTATTACTTAATGTCGGGCCTACCGCCCGCGGGGTTTTCGACTTCAGGGCACAGGATCGTCTGAAGGCCATGGGTGAATGGATGAAATATAACAACCGTTCAATATACAACTGCACCGAAGCTCCGGCTGATTTTGTTGCTCCGGCCAATACCCTCCTGACCTATAATCTGAAGACGAACAGGTTGTATATTCATCTGCTCAGTTATCCGATGGGTAATCTGGTCCTTAAAAACATGGGAGATAAGGTTAAATACATACAATTCCTGCATGATGCCTCCGAGATTAAATTCCATGCGGCAAGGGGTGAAGAGAAAAACAACCTGAACCTCGAACTTCCGGTTCAGAAACCACCGGTCGAAATTGTTGTGCTCGAGGTTATTCTTAAGTAGGAAAATAGAATGAAAAAAATTCAATTCCTTCTTTTTATCCTGTTTATCTTCGTTTTATCCGGTTGTTCCGATTATTCAAAAGAATCGGAGCAACCGATCAAAGCTTATGACATTGATTTTAACTGGGGAGAAGGTGGTCCGAATGGGTTTGCCGCACCAGGGTTATGGGCAGATGCCAATCCGGCAGATCATGTTAACTGGTATGCCGACCTTGGCTGTAATGTGATCCAGTCTTTTGCGGTCTCGTGCAACGGATATGCCTGGTACAAAGATGGAATCGTCCCGGAGCAACCCGGATTGAAATATGATTTTCTGACCGAACAGGTGAAACTGGCCCATCAGAAGAACATGAAGGTGTTTGGATATTTCTGCGCAGGATCAAATACCCGGTGGGGTCTTGAACATCCTGGATTAAGCTATGGAATTCCATCCAATCCCCATATTCCATATACCTCAACCTACATCGATTTCCTTTGTGCATCAATCCGGGATGCCATAAAAAAGACCAATATGGATGGTGTGTTTATCGATTGGCTCTGGAATCCCGGTGCAACCATGGAACCCTACCCACCTTTGAAATGGCTGGATTGTGAAAAGATGATGTATCGCGAACTGATGAAACGCCCTTTCCCCGGAAAGGAAAAAATAACGCCGGAAGTTGAACTGCAGTTCCGGCGTAAAGCCATTGACCGCTGTTGGAAGAAGATCCGGGCAACCGTCAAAAAAACAAAACCCGACTGCATCATCTGGCTCACCTCCTGTCAGCTTACCAGCAAAGATATTGCCGGATCGGATATGCTGAAGCAGGTAGACTGGGTATTGAATGAGGCTGGCGATATTGCAACTACAGAATCGGTCCGAAAGATGCTGGGTTCGCATACCCGCCTGGTCACTTGCCTGGCCAACTGGAACGGACAGGATCCGGCGAAAGTAATTCCTGCGGCAATCAAAGCAAAAGTGGGACTCTACGGGTTTACCAAACCGGTATCCGGATCATTAATGCCTCCCGTGGATTACTACCTCTCGAAACCGGTGGATAGTTTAAAGGGTGATGAGCGGAATATCGCCGTGTTGGCCCGGGCCTATAAGAATTTATCCATTGATTATGTCAACAACAAATAGCTGATGACCTGCAAAAAACTGACTTCCGGCTTATTCCTGGTTTTACTGGTTGTGTTTGCTAATGCGCAGACCATCCATATTATTCCTCAGCCAAAACAGGTGGAAATCCGGAATGGTTATTTTATGATGAATCAAAAGACAACGATTACGTATAATGATCCGCAATTGAAATTTCTGGCCGGATACGCATCCCAAACGATAGAATCCCTGAATAAGTTGCACCTCCCGGTTAAAAGCAGCAAGGCAGCCTCCTTATTTCCATTGTCAATTAACCTGATACTCGACGATAAGTCAAAAACCGCCACAGAGGGTTATGTTTTAACGGTTTCGCCGACTGCAATTACCGTGAAAGGAACCTCTTCGAAGGGATTGTTTTACGGGGTGCAAAGCCTGCTGCAATTAATCCCAATTCACGGAGAGTCAATTATCCCGGCTCTTGAAATTCAGGATGAGCCCCGTTTTTCCTGGCGCGGATTGCTGCTGGATGTGAGTCGGCACTTTTTTACCCTTGATCAGGTGAAAAAGCTCATCGATGAGATGGTAATTTATAAGTTCAACCTCCTCCATCTCCATCTTTCCGATGACCAGGGATGGCGGGTAGAGATCAAAAAATTGCCCGAACTGACCAGGGTCGGTGCCTGGCGTGTCCCCCGTACAGGATTGTGGTGGGACAGGCAGCCTCCCCAGGATGGAGAAGCGGCGACGTACGGAGGGTTTTACACCCAGGAACAGATCAGGGAGCTTGTGGCTTATGCTTCAGCCCGTCATGTCAATATTCTGCCCGAAATTGATGTTCCGGGACATAGTCTGTCTGCAATTGCCGCTTATCCTTATCTCTCGTGTACCAGACTTCCCTATAAGGTTAATCCCGGTTCGAAGTTTTACGGGATTGACGATGACGCCCTTTGTGCAGGGAGGGATTCGACATTTGAGTTTCTGAATATTGTCTTTACCGAAATAGCCGGATTATTTCCTTTTGAATACATTCACATCGGGGGAGATGAGTGTTTCAAAGGGTTCTGGAAAAAATGTGAGGATTGCCAAAAGCGGATGAAAGATAACGGGTTAAAGGATGAAAATGAATTGCAGAGCTATTTCATCAAGCGGCTGGAGAAAATGCTTCAGGAAAAGGGTAAGAAATTAATAGGCTGGGATGAAATTCTCGAAGGGGGGTTGGCACCCAATGCGGCGGTAATGTCGTGGCGTGGCATGGATGGTGGAATTGCAGCTGCCAAATCGAATCATCGGGTAGTCATGAGTCCTACTAACTATGCCTATCTTGATCTGTACCAGGGGGATCCCGCACTTGAGCCGCCCACCTACAGTCTTTTACGTTTAAAAACCGTGTATGCATTTGAACCGGTGCCTCATGGAGTCGACTCGACCTGTGTTCTGGGGGGACAGGGCAATCTTTGGGCTGAAAGCGTGCCAACCTTCCGTCATGCGGAATATATGTTCTGGCCCCGTTCATTTGCCCTTGCCGAAGTGCTATGGGCTCCCCGGCAGGAGAGGAACTGGACAAGTTTTGTTAGCCGGACCGAAGTTCAACTGGATCGCCTCGCAAATGCCGATATTAACTTTTCGCGGAGTTTCTATGATGCGATAATTATTCCGTCAAAGGATGAGAAGGGTAATTTGTTGATCCGGTTGGATACCGAAATTGAAGGTCTGGAGATCCATTATACATTTGACAACACCTATCCTGACCATCATACCCCGCTTTATCAGAAGGGGGAAAAGCTGACGATTCCAAAGGACGCCGATACGTTCCGGGTAATCACCTACCGCGATGGGAAACCAATCGGCAGAATAATTACGGTTTCCCTGGCGGAATTGTTAAAAAGGGTGAATTAAATGATAATTCACCATTTATGGCGATTATGGTTGTGAATGAATTGAATCCTTTCGGGGTTCCATGATTATTTTAATGAGATCCCCTGATTTCGTCGGGGGGCAATAAAATTTAAGTCCTTCAAACTTGAGTGAAACCCTGAAAGGGTTGAATATTATTGACTACGGGTTGTAACCCGCGGTCAAAGAGCAATAATAGGTTGTAACCGAAAGGGTTCAACTTTCTGTTTCAAAATTAAATACCAATTTAACCTGTGTTTCAAAACAACTAATATTTAGAGATTATGAAAACCGTGATGAACCTGCTGCTTATCCTCGCTTTCATTCTTCCTCTGGGTGCATCATCCCAGGATATTAAACCGGAGGATATCGCCTCTGCCCGGAAGATCAGGCGCGCAGAACTCAATGATCCAATTCGTCCGGAATGGCATCTTACGATTGCCGAAGGGAAGGCAATGCCCTTTGATCCAAACGGTGCCATTTTCAAAGATGGCGTTTACCATCTCTGGTATATCTATCAGGATGAGAAGAAATGCAACTGGCAGCATCTTTCAAGTATCGATTTGTTTCATTGGCGTTGGTATGCCATTGATCTGAAACCAAATCCGGGAGATCCTGAACACGATATTTTCAGTGGAAATGCTTTCCTTGCGAAAGACGGGAACGTCGTTTTAGCCTACCACGGCTTAGGCACTGATGGAAATTGTGTGGCTTACAGCAGCGATAAAGAGCTGAATGAATGGGTAAAACCCAAAACAAACCCGATCGCCAAACCGGGCTGGGATCCCCATATGTGGGTCGAGGGCAATACCTATTATCAGATTTCGGGAGGGACTCCGGGAGCTAAACATCCGAACCCCCCCGTTCTTTATATGGGAGATTCCTACGATCAGCCCATGAAAAAAGTTGGGGAGTTCATGACTCACAACATGCCCGATGTAAACGATTTTGAGGATATTTCATGTCCCGACTTTTTTAAACTTGGGGATAAATGGGTACTCCTTTGCATCAGTCACTCCAGGGGGGCACGTTATTACATCGGCACCTGGGACGGCAAACAATTTAATCCCGAATCGCATCACCGAATGAACTGGCCCGGGGGAACCATATTCGCCCCGGAAACTTTGCTAGATGATCAGGGTCGGCGGATCATGTGGGCCTGGGTCCTCGACCGGAAATCGGGGGTCTCAAGCGGGACCATGTCGATGCCCCGGGTACTGACCCTCGCGCCGGACAAGCTATCCCTGATTATTGAGCCACCCAAAGAGGTTCAACGGCTTCGGGTTAACAAAATGGAAGAACAACCTTTTACAGTGGATGGAGGTCAGTCAGTTCTGCTGAATACCATTACAGGGAATATGATGGAAATGGATATCACCATCGATCCGGGTCAGGCGAAACGGTTTGGAGTAAAGCTCTTCTCCTCTAAAGACGGTGTGGAGCAAACCCCGGTGGTGATCGACAGAACCAAAAACCTGATCCAGGTGGATATGCAGAAATCCGGAATCAATCATCCTGTTTATGAAGAGTTTGCGATGGTTTTTGCATCTCCTGATCCGAAGCATAACCCGGTAATCCTGACGGAGGATGCCCCATTCTCACTGGAAAAGGGTGAGAAAGTTCACCTGAGGATATTTCTTGACAAATCGATGCTTGAAGTCTTTGCAAATGGCCGCCAATGCATCACACAGGTCATCTATCCGACACTCAGGGACGCTGTGAATGTCCGGGTATTTACCGAGGATAAACCGATCAGGGTTGAAAGCCTGAAAGCCTGGAAGTTATTTCCGGCGATGCAGTGGTAAATGGCTTAAAATCTCATTAAATGGAAATACTCATCATAAAATAAATCAAATTAAAATACTAAATTAAAAGCTGCAATTAAATTGAACTTTTAACAATCAATTGAAATACTAATTCTTTCAGAAATCTTTATATTTGTGGAAAGAACTTATCATGAACATTCAATCAAGAAAGCTGGTTTTAATTGAAGAGTTTCTACGTATTTGTGATGAAAACCTTATCGCTAAAATAGAGACTTTTATCAGGCAAGAAAAGAGAATATCCCGTGATATAAACCTCAAACCGATGTCTTTAAGCGACTTCCATGAGATGATCGATCAGGCAAAACAAGAATGCAATGATGGAAAGATTATTGCTCACCAGGAACTTAAGAAGAAGGTGGCGACATGGAAATAAGAATTGAATGGTCGGAAATGTCTGAGAAACAACTAAAAGACATATTTGAATACTATTATAAGATAATTTACTGGCAAAGAGAAAATCTTGTTACTATTTTCTCAGTCTTTGACTGTAGGCAAAACCCGGCAAAAATCAAGAGAATATAGTAAACCCTCTTTTTATGAATCGTTTAACTTTATTAATTATAGCAATTTGTATTTTTCAATTTACAGCTTTCCCTCAAAAGAAAGAATTACCTTTTCCTCCTTTGGTTCAGGAACATCAGCCAATTTCCAAAGAGGTCTTTAAGGCAACCCGGGCATTCCGCGAACGGCTGATTTACGATCCTTACCGTCCCGCCTACCACTTTT
>Ga0007882_10001734_pt1 | contig 12455 bp, 21 predicted proteins | sample CryBogCBH12Aug01_FD_71195 | JGI IMG/M metagenome (GOLD analysis project Ga0007882, IMG submission 71195) | Freshwater microbial communities from Crystal Bog, Wisconsin, USA - CBH12Aug09.1 | ecosystem: Environmental > Aquatic > Freshwater > Lake | place: Crystal Bog, Wisconsin, USA | collected... | reverse complement strand
GCAGATAAAAGGAAGTAATAATTATTTATTGTGGTTAATAGTATTATTAGTTATTGTTTTTGCTATATTTTTAACTTCTAGAAAAATAAGAAAAATTAGGAAAGGATATTAGATTAGAAAAATAAGGGATAACATTTAATAGTCTCAGTTTCTTATTATTTATATGAATCTGAAAAAAATATATGACTCTCTTCTTAAATATGAAATGAAAAAAGGAGACAAGCGAATTTTCATTGAATCAGTTATTCTAATTGCAATATATTTTCTTTCATTTGGGATTCTTTCCATGGGAAGAGTTCAACAAACATTTTTTGCTCTTTCACAAAATATGTTTTCTAGTTTACAAATGCTTATGCTGACGTTTGTATTTTCTGTTATATCTACTTGTATAATTTATTATCTCTATCAGAGGGCAGCAATATGAGTTTAGACATAAGTAGTTTATTTATCTATTTACTATTTTTAATAATTCTATTGCTGGTGATTTGGATGGTTCGTTATTCGGTTAGGATAAGAAATAAAATAGTTGATATAGAAATTAATCCTTTTTCTCCAATACTAGGACTTATTTTTCTATTGGGTCTTTGGTTAGCTGATTTAACAAGTTTAAATTTGGGAGAAAAAGGATTGACTCATATGGTTGGATTAAATCCTATTTCTAGCTCTGGTTCGGGAGTATATTCTTTATATGTATTCATTCTTGCGCTAATCGCCATGTTCTATGTAAATTATTTCTTTTTAAAAATGAATTATAGAAAAGAAAATAGAAAATTACATTCTTTTAATAAATTACTGATTTATACTCAATTATTGGGATTAATTATATTCTTTATTACTTCAGTTGCCATGGCTTTGGCAGGGTATCAGGCAACCTTTTTAGGATTTTATCTTTTGAATCTATATCATTCGACTCTTCCATTGATAATTTTAACACTTTTTATATTAGTTATAGATATTAAATAACCCAACCCTTGCCTTCTACATAGGCTTTAGATAAATCATATACTTCTTTTAAACAATCTAATGCACAAAGATTTTTTAATTCAGGCGAAACTTCAGAAGGACAAGCACCAGTGCTTTTCCACATATATCCAAAACAATATTTTTCGGAAGGTTTTTCAAAAATTCCAGTTACCGGTTTTGAGCGATGTAATGAAACTGGGTCTCCACGCATAGTAACTTTACAAGTATTTATTAGTTCATCTGCGCTCATTGCAGCTATTTCGAGCAGACCTACAGTTCTTTCTCCTTTTCTAACAATAATCTCCGAATTAGGTTTTGCTAATTCTCTGCTTATCTCTTCATAATCCATGAAAAATTAATTAGTGGGTAGTTATTAAATATTTGTATTAGATTTTAACTTTAGGAACAATATGACAATAGGGTTTTGTGCCTTTGAGTTCATAGTACTTTTGGTGGTAATCTTCGGCTTTATAGAATATTTGAGCTTTTTCAATGGAGGTTACAATTTCTTTTTTTATTATTTTTTCATAGGATTTTTTGAATTTTTTTGCTTCTTCTTTCTGTTTATCGGAATAATAGAATATTACTGATCTATACTGGTTTCCTATGTCTGGGCCTTGTTTATTAATAGTTGTAGGATCATGACATTTAAAGAAAATTTCAAGTAATTTTTCGTAGCTAATTATATTAGAATCAAATTCTAGAAAAACTACTTCGGCATGACCTGTTTTTGAAGAACAAACTTCTTCATAGGAAGGATTTTTCATAGTTCCGCCCATGTATCCAGATTCTGCTTTAATTATTCCTGGAAATTTAGAGAAAACATATTCAACACCCCAGAAACAACCTGCTCCAAAACATGCTTTATCAAGTTTTTTCACCTAATTCATCATTCAAACTTATATTTAAGCTTTATGAATTAATTATCTTCATTTATCGTACAGATTTTGTCTTCTCAATTGACTTAAATAGCTTTTAATTATAATAATTAACTAAACTTATGATTATCTCGGAGGTGATCATATCGAAATAAAACAACCCTCTTTTTCTGGGGCCATCAATGGATGGTCCTTTTTATTTTTTTACAGCTGATAGTTAAATTTAATAATACTTTTTTCTTTAATTATATATGAAAAAAGGAAGGTTTAGTGTAAAAGTATTCGTTCTGTCTTTGGTTGTGATATATTTAACGGTTATTCTAGGTAATCTTTTTGTTATGGATTCTATTCAAAGTGGATGGTATCATTCCATTAGACCTAGCATAACTCCTCCAGATTATGTATTTCAAATTGTTTGGACTATAGTTTACTTTTTGATTGCTGCTTCATTTACTCTAGTTTATGCAAAATCTGACAAAATTCAGAGGAATAGAATCGCAATGGTATATCTATTGAATCTGGTTTTAAACATGATATGGACTCTCATATTTTTCGGTCAGAAATTAATATCTATTGCTCTATTTGATATGGTTTTGATTTGGATATCCACATTATATCTGGTAATCACCCTTTGGAAAGAACATAGATCTTCATCATGGTTGCTGATACCCTATTTGCTATGGATAACCTTTGCTTTGATCATTAATTACATGTGTTTAGGCAAAATGTAGTAATTATATAATAGTTACACTTAGAAAGGTTTAAATATCTCTTGAAACTGGCTTTTTTATGGAGAAAGTAGTAGTTAAGAAATTTTCTGATAGACTCGGAAGCAATTTGGTAATATCTTTGATAATGCTATTGGTCTTGTTAGCTATTGATTTATTTACAATTTTGATGTTCTCTTTAGATTTAATGAGCATAATGATCATTGTTCTGGTTTCTGTTATCATGTATTTAATATTATTATTTGTATTGGCTTCCACAAGTAAAAAAGTTGAGAGTATAACACATATAACTAAAGACACTAAAGAACCATTAGATATTCCAAAATATGAATTTGTAGGTTCAACTCAGGCTAGAACATATCATAGTAGAAATTGCAGACTTGCAAAGTTGATAAAAAAGAAGTATAAGTTAATGGACAACAATCCTGCTTTTTTCATAAGTAAAAAATTTAAGCCTTGCAAGATTTGTTTGAAAAAGAAAAAATAGAATTTTTCTTTCATAAGCTTTAAATACTATATTCAAAACAATTTGTTATGCAATTTAAAAAAGCAAGTGCTAAAGTTTGGATATCTGTTTTAGTTGTCGTTGTTTTATTAATTGTTGGTTTAGTGGTTTTCAATTCAAATAAGGGTTCTTCTAATTCTGTAAATGGTTCTGATACAAAAGTAAAATTAACCGATACAAAGTTTGCACAATCAAGTTATTTAATTTCTGATCCAACTTTGTCTAGTGACGCTCAGAATGCTATTTCTGGATTTAATTTAAGTAGAAATGTATTAGCCAATGGAGATATAGATATTACTTTGATTGCTTTGAATCCTGAATATCAAGATCAACATTATTTATTGAAATCAGGACAAAGTCTTTATTTTATTGAATCCTATGCTGGAGATGATAATCCTCCAAATGGTGAAAATCCTTCATTGATGGATGATCATGCCATTGTAGTTGATTCAGATGGTTATGTTCTTACCCCTTTACCTTCTAGATAGATTTTTAAACAATACAATATTCAGTTTTTTGAGGATGGTGATTCGACCTCAGCGATTTCTGGGATAAATCAATATGTATACTTTCGTAAATTTAAGACAAAGAATTGAACAGTTAAGAGTAGTAGATTCCAATGAAGTTGGTCTATATCCTGATTGGGAAACAGATACCTCGGGTAAAAATTATCCCAATTTTAATACTCAATATTTTAAAGATTTTGGACCTTGCGGATTACTTAGAATTAGTGCTTATCCTTTTCTTCCTAAAGGAGAAAGATATGTTGAGTCTTTTTCATTATCATTAAAAGAAGATGAGGGTAATTATTTTGGTAGACAAGCATCTATGTTGAAAGATGGAAGAACTAAAATAAATCATGTTAATGGATTCGTAACGGGGTATGAAAGACAAATGACTCCTAACGAAATAAATGATTTTACTAATATTTTTAAGGAAGAATTAAAAGGGCTAGCTGGAAGAGGATTAGTTAGAATGTATAATGAGCACTTAAGAGGCCATGCTTTATTTTCAGAGCAATTTTTACTTTCTGAACTTGAAAAAATGAAAGGAGCTGCTTTAAAGTAAAATGGAACGAAAAGTAGCTTGGATTGGTTCAACAATGTATCACAAAGCGCAGATAATTTCTATGCAGGATGAATTCGGAGTAACTGTAGAAGAACATAGATTTGCGGATGATGGATTATCTATTTTGTTAAAAGAAAGATATCCTTTAATTATAGTTAGAGATCAAATTGTTGAAGGAAGATTGATTTTACCTACAGATATTGAACCCGATGATTATTGTGGTATTTCTTGCTATTTTATTAAAGAAGTTAGAAAGAATTCAGTGAATAAAGAGACGCCTCTTGTTGTGCCTCGCAGTAATTCCTCTTTAACTCCAATTGAGAAATATATGGCTGCTGGAGCAACTAAATGCTTTACTACTTTTTCAGGTCAACCTTTGGAATTTTTTAATGATCAGGTTAGAGAGTATTTGAAATAAGATGACAAATCTATTAAAATTAATTGAAGCTGAAGGTCATAGAAACAATGCTTTGAAAAAAGCACGTGATGAAGGCAAGCCTCCAAGTTCAGATTCACCTATAGATAATGATGAATTTTATAGACTTCATACAAATAGTAATCGATTTGGATTTTTAGTTAATCTCGAAATATTAAAGTCTAATCATTATTTGATTCAATTGGCAGATTTATATATTTCTGAATGTGAATCAAAGGAAAGAGTTCCAGAATTGGACTTGAATTCTTTGCGTGATTTAAGCAGAAATTATTCTGAAGAATCTAAATCAATTACTGAAATGTTGATAGATATCATTGATAGTGGATATGGTGCTTGTTATTAATATACAAATAAATTAATTTAGAAATTATTTTTTAACAACAACTTCTTCATCGTCGTCGAAATCGTCATCATCGTCTGAGTCAGCATCTTCATCGCCTTCAAGTTCTTCGTCTTCTAATTCTAAATCAGTTTCATCTGCTTCTCCATCATCTAATTCTAATTCGCTAAGGATGGCAAGTATTTTATCTAGTTTAGTATTAAGTTGTCTGAATTGTTCTTGAGAAACTCCTGGACTTCCTGAGCTTGAACTTGATTTTGAAGATTTTTCAAATCTTGGTGATGTTTGTCCTTCGGTTTCGAAACATGCAGAGCAATAAACTGGTTTATCTCCTCTAGGTCTGAATGGAAGTTGACATTTCTTACCACATTTGCTACATATTGAATCGAACATTTCTCTTGGGCCTTCGCTGCTGAATCTATCTCTTCCTCTTCCACCTCCGAAGCCTCCTCTAGAACCTCCAAATCCTCCTCTGTTACCACCAAAACTTCTGTTTCCTCCGCCAAAGCCACCTCCGCTACTAGGTCTATCTCTGCCGAAGCCTCCGCCGTTTCTATTATTTTCTCTGAACTTTCCCATGATTAATCATCAAAATGAGCCTATTTAAACCTGTGTAAAAAATTAATTAGTTCTGAACCAATTTAATTTTTCAGTTCTAGAAAGTTGTTTTATCTGATATTCTTCTTTGGAGGCTGAAGATCTATCCGAACAATCTTTAAATGCAATAAGACTTTTGAATCCTTTTCTAAAAACATATTTACTACCTTTTCCAGATTTATGGGCTTTCATTCTTTTTTCAATGTCATTGGTAATTCCAGTATAGAATGAACCATCATTGCATTCAAGAAGATAAACTTTCCAGGATTTTTCCATAAAATCTTATAATAAATGGGTTATTTAGATTTTATTAATTATTTTCTACTTTTTCTAGAACTACGGGTAGCCAATAATTAGCATATTCTCTTGATTTGGCTTTAAACTGTAGCTTTTGTGCTTTTCTTGTTAATTTTTCATTAACTTTTAATCCTATATGATCTAAAATTCTAGAATTTCCATCTATTCTTGATCTGGCTAGAACTTGCATTCCATCGGTTACATAAATTAATCCATCGGTTGCCAATGAAGGTGCAATGGAGCTTAATCTTTTATCAGTTAGATCAAAATTAAGAGTATTGGAACCATAGCCTATGGAGTTGGATAGGTATATCCTATCAAATTTTTCATTTTGTAGATCTATGGAGTATATATTTCCTATTTTAACTTTTAATGATTCCGGGTTTTTTACTTTTTTACTAATTTTATTTAGTCTAGTAGGTGAAAAATATTCTATTTTTTCAATTAGGCAATCAGAATCTTTGCTATCAGTAGGTGCTTTTCCAGGATTAACGAATCCTTCAAAATCTTTTTCGATTAACATCTTTCTTCTGTTAAGAGCGTATTGTATCTGGTTCTCTCTGCTGTCTACTAGAGTAACTTCTTTAGCTTTTTCAAGAATTGCAAATGCTTGGTCTCCTGAACCACATATGCTTAGAACATTGTTTCTAGGAGATAAATCTAATCCAGCTACTATTGCATCCAATGATTCATTGGTTACCAGGTCTTCAAAGTATTGTCTTGCCATGTTAATTTACTCAGAAATAGTCTGAGGTGCTAATCACCTTAAAATTAGAGTCAGTTTTAGGTTTAAAAAACTATCTAGTTGTGGTATTACTTATGAAGAAAAAGTAAATTTTGATGTATATTTAAAAGACTATAGGTTTATTTACTCTCATAGTTATTATATATTAACGATTAAGAGATAAATAAACAAATTTTAAAAAAATGAAACTATATACAAAAGAAAAAGTAAAAATAGGGCTTGCATTTTGGGGTGGTCTCGGTTTAATGAGTTTAATAAATGCTTTAAGACTTCAAAATGGGTATCCTATATTATATAATTGGATTATGTTTGGGGTTTCCATAATTTTTATAATTATATGCCTCATATTAATTAATAATAAAAAATAATTATTACAAATCAAAATCTCTAATAAAACTGTTTATTGCTTCGTATTTTTCTAGAAACTTAAATCCCTTATCGGACAGAGTATAATATTTGTTTTTATCTCCTTCTTTTATTTCTTTTAAAAACTCTTTAGATAATAATTCCTGCAGATATTCTGAAAATCTTTCGGAAGATAGATTTGAATGTCTCAATAGGGGTGTAGGTCTAATGGAATTTTTGTTTTCTTTTACAATCTTCAAAATTTCATGGATTATTTCTATTCTATTTCTTTTTTTAACCATTTTTTGTAACTATTTGCATATACTCTTAATTACTCTATAGAGTATGATCAAAAATAGTAATGATGAAAAGCTATATAGTATGATGCTTGTTTCGTCAGATATCAAAATTATAAACTGGGCCAATGCACTGACTATCCAAGAAATGAACAATAAAATGTAAATTATATGAACATTATTAATTCCAGTTTTATTTTTAGTATTTTTATCATTGGAATAGGCCAATATGGCTGCCGTTAAAAATATTAATGTTAAAATTAGGAAAGTTTCAGATCTAAATAAAAATATAATTAATATGGCTGCTAAACTCAAGGCTAATGGATGAAATATCCATCCAAATTCATCTGAATTTCTAATTCTTTTCCATAGTGAACTATAGATAAGGAAGAATCCTGCCATAAGTCCTGCGTAAAGAAATATTAAAAAGCCTAAACTAAATAATACTCTGTCCATTCTATCGGGTCCATTAACTATTGCTACTAAACGCAAAAATAATCTAGAAAAGAAAGCAATTCCAAAGAACAAAAATGCATTTCTAAAATATTTTATTCCTTTATGTAATGAAATTTGATAGAGTTCATTTGTTTTGAAAAATATAATTATGCAGGAAATTATAACTACAAGTGAATAAACTAGTTCAATCCAAAATATTGGTACAAAGTTATCTAATGGTGGAGGCATGCTTATTTTACAATGTATTGAGAGTTTTTAAATTAATATAGAAGATAAGTCCATCTTGTTTATAAATGAAATAAATTTAATTCTTTTATGAACTCAGTAATAAAGATGGATGATGTTTGGAAAAGATATATGATGGGGAAAGCAGGAGGTTTAACAGTTCTCAAAGAAGTAGATTTGGATATTAGAAAAGGAGATTTTGTAGCCATCACTGGACCAAGTGGTTCTGGAAAAAGCACAATGATGAATTTAGTTGGTGCTTTAGATATTCCTTCCCATGGAGAAATTTATCTTGATGGAGTTAATATAGCAAAAATTAGCGAGTCTAGACTTGCATTATTAAGAAGTAAAAAAATAGGATTTATTTTTCAGCAATTTAATTTAATTCCTACCTTGAGTGCATTACAAAACGTAATGTTGCCCATGGAATTAATAGATGTTTCTGAAATTGAAGCTAGAGAAAGAGCTACAAAATTATTAACCATGTTGGGTTTGGGAGAAAGATTAAATCATAAACCTACAGAATTATCTGGGGGTCAACAGCAAAGAGTAGCTATTGCAAGATCTTTAGCTAATAATCCTGAAGTTATATTGGCTGATGAACCTACGGGAAACTTAGATAGTAAAACTGGAGAATTTGTTATGAATTTTCTTGGTAAAATGCATGATGAGGGAAAAACTATAATTCTAGTTACCCACGATTTGGATTTGGTTCATTATGCCGAAAGAATAATATTTATAAAAGATGGAAGAATATTGAAGGATGTTAGGAATGGTAAAAGAAGGGAGATGAAAAAAAGATGAAAAAGATATTTATATTATTTGTTAGTTGTATGTTTTTAGTAGGTTTTGTTTCTGCTATTCCTTCTTATCAAGCAAACTATAGTAATAATTCTGTTTCATCATCATCATCTTTAGTAATAAATCAATTAAACTATCAACCTTATCCAGTAAATCCTGGAGAATATTTTGATTTATGGGTTAAAGTACAATGGTTGGGCGTAGGTAATCCTCCTAGCAATGAAACTTTCCAATTGGTTCCTAATTATCCTTTTTCATTGGATCCTAACGTAAGTTCAGTTCAAAGTTTTGGTAGATTAACCACTGATCCCATAGTAATGAAATATAGAGTTAGAGTAGATGATAACGCGGTTCAGGGAATTAATCAGTTACAGTTAAATTATAATGCTGGTGGAGATACAAATTCTTGGAATACTCAGTATTTTGATATTCAAGTTGCCGATGCTCAAACTGATTTCGATTTAGTTGTGCAACAATCTTCTGGAACTGATACAGCCATAGCGGTTGCGAATATAGGAGAAAATACGGCAAATTCTCTTATAGTAAGAATACCTCAACAGGATTCCTATGCTCTTTCTGGAACAAATGGACAGATGGTGGGCAATTTGAATTCTGGCGATTATTCCATTGTGAGTTTTGCAGTAACTCCTACTTCTAGAAATTCTTCGCCTTTACAAGTGCAATTAGATTATACTGATAACATTGGTGTGAGAAGAAGTGTAATAAAAGAAGTTCAATTCATATCTGATTCTCCCGTAGGTAATTTCACTAGAACTGGTAATTTTACAAGATCAGGTAATTTCACTAGAGCAAGTAGTTCTTCAGGTGGAAACATATTTACAAACATTTGGTTTTGGATAATTATAATTATTCTTCTAGGAGTAGGTTATTTTGTTTACAAAAATCCTGATAAGGTAAGGGATATGTTAACTAAAATAGAAAAACATAAGTCTAAAAATGAAAAACAGGGAGAAGATTCTCCTGATTGGGTAATTGCTGAAAGAAAAAAGAAAAAATAGGAGTGCTAAATGAAAATAAAAAAAGCATTTCAACTTTCTTTAAACATGCTAATTCATAGTAAATTAAGAAGTTATTTAACTATTGTTGGAATTATCATAGGAATTGCTGCGGTTGTTTCTATTATTGCAGTTAGTCAGGGTGCACAGAAATCTTTACAGGATAAATTGGGAAATCTTGGAGCAGATATTTTAACTGTTAGTCCTGGAGGAGAATCTAAGGCTTTTGGAGCTGGAGGAAGTTTTAGAATAGGGGGTGGAGAAGGAGGAGTTGCTACTGCTTCTAGTACTGCTCAGAAAAATCTTACTTCAAAAGATATAACTGTCATAGCCGGTATTTCAAATGTTAAATACGTCATGGGTACTATTTCTGCAAGGGAAACAGTGAATTATTTAGGAAAATCTACTACTCTAAATATTAAGGGAGTAGATCCAAGTTTGTGGACTGATTTTACAAGCACTGCTCTTCAATCTGGGAGATATCTAACTCAAGGAGATACTAATTCTGTAGTAGTGGGAAATAGAATTGCAACATCAGTGTTTACAAATGGATTACAAATAAGTAGATTAATTACCATTGGAAATCAAACTTTTAAAATAGTAGGAATATTACAATCTAGCGGGGGAAGCGATGATTCATCAATATTTATGCCTATTTCATCGGCTAGAAATATATTTGATGTGGGTGGAATTGATTTCAGTTCAATCTCTGTTAAACTATCGAATGTTGATTTAACCAATGATACAATAAATGAAATGACTAATGATTTAATGCTTTCTAGACAAATATTAAATGCAAATAGCGTAGATTTTAGTGTTAGCTCGCCTCTTGCAGCTCAGGCAACAATTACTTCTTCACTAAATTCTATTTCTTTGTTTCTTGCAGCCATAGCAGCCATATCTTTACTTGTTGGAGCAGTGGGGATTGCAAATACAATGTTTACTTCTGTTCTTGAAAAAACAAAAGAAATAGGTATTATGAAATCTATAGGCGCTCAGAATAAAGATATCTTAATAATATTCTTATTTAACTCAGGTTTACTTGGATTGGTTGGGGGGATAGGAGGAATTATATTAGGAGTATTTGGTGCAAGTTTAATTGGAGGTTTAGTAGGTGGTTCTGGAATAGGGAGATTATCTTTCGGCTCTACGTATTTTAGTCCAACTCTCATAATAGGTTCATTTTTACTTTCCATAGTAATTGGAATGATTGCTGGAGCAATTCCAGCCTATAGAGCTTCAAAACTTAGACCAGTAGATGCATTAAGGTATGAATAATGGATTTATCATTAATAAGCTTTATAAACGGAATTCAATTGTTATGAAAATGAAAAAAGTAATGTTGAGTATTTTTGTATCTTCAATGATTTTACTAACTCTTTTGACTTTTGCATCAGCTGATGTGAATGATAGTTCAAATATGAGTTCAAATGGATCATATGTGGAACATAATTATAGTATTATATGTACTCATATAAATCAATCTGTAACTGCAAGAATAAATGCATTTGAGAATGGAAATGTCGAAAGAATCAAAGCATTCAATTCAATGGAATCTAGTGTTCAGGCAATGATTAACAATGCCTCTGCTAGAGGAGTAGATGTAACTAATTTAACTTTACAATATAATGATTTGAAGTCTAAAATTGATAAATTTAATTCAGATTATGCTACATTTATATCAAAATTAGAAGGACTTTCAAACTATACTTGTGGTAGTTCTGAGGGACAATTTAGATCTGCTTTGAATGATGCTAAACTTTCTCTTCCTCTATTGTCTGAAGATGCTAAAGCTATTAGATTGCAGATGAATAGTATAAAGCAAGATTTAGTTCAAATAAGACTTGACAGAGAACAAGGTAGATTAAATAGAATTGAGAACAGAACAGCAAATAATATGAATAGAACGAATGAAAGAATACAGAATATAAGCGATAGAATAAATAGAACTGATGGAAGATTGCAAAATTTAAGCCATAATAGAGAGAATATACAAAATAGAACTTTTAATGGAACTAGATTTGCAAATAGAACTAGATTTGAAAATGGAACCAATGGGAGTAATTCACAATGAGTAAGAATAAATTATTAATTGGAATAATTATAGTTGTGGTTTTAGTTATTGTGGGATTGTTTATACTGGGTATGAGACATGGTCCTGATCAAAATGCTAACTCTGCACCCTTGGACAATGCTACAGTTGCAAGTATTGATTCAGCAAGCAATTCAATAGACAATGCTAATTCTTCTACTGATCCAACTCAATTTAATTCTAGCAGTTTAGATAGTTTAGGTTAATTTTAAATTATATATAAATAATTCTAGATTTGTTAATTTTATTTTTTATTAGAAATTATTTTTTTAATGAGTAGACTTAATAGTGAGCCTATTCCTCCAATGATCAAATCCCACATGGTATCATCAATTGGATATCTATAAAGTTTACCTGTTGCGCTATATAGCCCTTGTAATTTTACGTGCAATAGTGTATCGGCAGTATACTCATAGACTTCCCATAGAACTAATACTCCCATTACGCTTAAAAATACGAATAGAAATAAGTAAATTTTCTTTCCAGTGAAATTTTTCTTGTAATAATCATATATCATGAATGTTATTAAAGCAGCATTCACAAAATGTAGAATATACCAGAAATATCCCCAAATTTCAGAAATATAAAAGTAGGATAAAAGATCCAATAGAATTGCTATGGCTACTAATGGTTTATAATTTGAATTTAATTTCATTTTATCAATTAT
>Ga0007882_10001733_pt1 | contig 12458 bp, 6 predicted proteins | sample CryBogCBH12Aug01_FD_71195 | JGI IMG/M metagenome (GOLD analysis project Ga0007882, IMG submission 71195) | Freshwater microbial communities from Crystal Bog, Wisconsin, USA - CBH12Aug09.1 | ecosystem: Environmental > Aquatic > Freshwater > Lake | place: Crystal Bog, Wisconsin, USA | collected... | reverse complement strand
TAGTTTGAACAAATTCCACCAAAATTGGTTTAAGGTAGTCATTCAAAGCAATTAGGATGCCAACCCATCTCTCCTACTCTGTCAATTATTTAGATAGGAGAAATAAACAATAAATTTAGTATTTAATTATTATTTTATCGACAATAATACATATTTTTAGCTACTTTAAAAAGTGGCAAATAATGTTGATGCCATAAGTTTGCCGTTAAAAGAGGCAAATACTAACCGAGTATCGGAGCCAATCGGCAAAAGTTTAATCAATTTAAATTAAAACTTCTTCCCATCTAAACCTTAATTTCCCAACAGAGGTTTCAAAGTCATTTTGAAATATTTTGGCACTCCCCAGTGCTTGGTTACGACTGGTATCTCTATTTAACTTTTCAGTTTTTAAATTAATTTCATTAAATACGACATCAGTTAAGAGAATTGTTCCTCCTACGCGCTTAAGCCACAAGTAATTAAAGTGGACATCCTCATACCCGTAGTGACCTGCAAAATCCTCGTCTATCCCACCCGCCTTAAAAAATCCCCACTGCGAGACAAGCAAGGTATTTATGTGCGGCTCAGCATTTTGATGATTGATGGTTCTCTTAAACTTGTAACAAACTGTCTTATCAAGCCTTGAAACAGCATCTGTTAGCTTTGCGAATCCTTTGGGCTCAATGAAGTTATCCACGTCAAAAAATAAAAGCCAATCCGATTTGGCCATAAATGCGCCAAGGTTCTTACAACCAGGCATATTCCAATCTATATCGTCTGTAACTCTAAATAATCGAAGATTTAAATGTTCTTTTGATATGGTCAGCTGCGGATCACTAAAGTCGTCAATGAGAATAAATTCAATGTTCTGACTTACCTCCTTCGGCAGTGCTTTCCAAAGATTAACATGTGCCTCAACGCCTTTTTGCTGGTTGTAGGTGTGAAGAATGACACTTATAAGCGGGATTTGCATGATTTGTTAAGCGTGTGGGTAAAAATCCCGGGCACGATTGATAAAGTTAAGAAGCATATCAATTTCATTTTTTTCAGAAAATGCATCCTTCAATACTTGTATCCCACCCGTAAGTGAGCTCATTTGGAACCGACCAGACTCTATTTGACTGACATAGTCTATGACTGTCAAAACATATTTCTGAACGTTGCCACACTCAATCTCTACAAAATTAGGCTTATTCCAGTATTGGCGCCCTCCCTCGCCGTGATACCCAATCACCAAATTACCTGATATTGCAGCTTCCACAGGGGGCACAGGTAGACCTTCGAACTCAGAAAAAGACATAAAAAGGGCAGATTGGCTAAGAGCAAGTGCGACTTGTTGCTCATTCATTTTCTCAATCGGGGAGATAACCCAGTCTGTCGCCAATAATGGCCTTAACGCAGCTACAACACGCATGGAGTGTTGTGGCAACTTTCTAGGCATATACGTAATCAACTTTTTCTTGTCACCTACAGTAAATAAGTCTTGGTTGATTGAATAGCGTTGCAAGATGACCTTATTAGGATCTACTTTAACCAAGTCCGTCAGAAAATGACTGGTATCGTCAGAGATAGAGAGCAGCAAATCAGCTGCTCGCATCAAATCCGGTGTCAAATTATTTGGAGTCGGATTAAGGTTAAAGTGAGTAAAGTAACAGTTTTGAACATAGACAGCCACTCTAAAACCAGCCGATTTTAAGTTGTTGAAGTAAGCAGAAATCCAAATCTCTGGAATAACGATGAGGTCAGTTGCTGGATTTAACTCGGAATCTGTAATCAAGCGGACTTTGTTTTCAAACCAATTACAAACAAACTCTGGATGTTGAGGGTGCCAAATACCAGACTCAATACCTAAGGCATTTAGGATCTCGGACTGCTTATAGATCACTTTAACTCCCCCCGTAGGGGTATTGTCAGGTGGACAACCGTAGATTATTCTCATAAAGCTATTATTGCAGACTACTTAGAAACTAAGGACGCCGTTTTCAAAATCAATGAGTGGCAAATAATTGTGCAAGAGCGCTCTCAAACTCACGACAAAAGACTCCGGTATTAAATAACCTTTTCTCGACTTTAGCCTGCCCTAACTCTTCCCTGAACTTTTTGAGCTTTACAGGGTCGTTGTAAAGATCAATTGCTTTTTTCTCATATTCTTCGTGAGAGAACGCAATTAATCCATTAAGTCCAATGCTGTTGAGTAAGCTCCCTGCCATCCTGGACACGTACGTCTTGCCAGATAGAGTCAGAATGGGGAGTCCAGCCCAAAGAGCATCATTTGCAGTTGTGCCGGCGTTGTAAGGCGTCGTGTCTAAAAATAGGTCAGCTGCTCTGAATCTGGCTAGGTAGTCAGCGGGGTTTATCCGCCCAGCAAAGACAAGACGACTCGGAAGTATGCCGTGTGCCATTGCTGCGTTGGTTAGATTATTTTTAGACCAAACGTTATCCTCTAATAACCACAAAACACTATTCGGACAAGCTCTTAGAATCCGCATCCAAGACTCGAAAACCTCGGGCGTGAATTTGTAGTTGTTATTGAAGGCACAAAACACAAGCTTATCCTCTGGCAATCCAAAGGATTCACGAGTTGGCGTTGCTGCAATCGGTCTTTTCGAGTCACTGACCTGAAACACAGTTGGAAGATAAAGAGGTTTCTCTGTGAAATGAGGCAAAAGTTCAAGCGGCATGATGAAATGATCCGCTACTACAAAGTCAACATAGGGCATGCCCGAGCTACCAGGGTAGCCAAGGTATGCAACTTGCACCGGAGCAGCGCCTCGCGCTATCAAATCGGGTCTTGCCCCTGAGGTAAGCCCTTGTAGGTCCACCACCACATCAATCTCTAATGACTTAATCAACTCCGCAGCCGCTTCATCACTTAGTGATGCAATGGGATGAAAGTGATCGAATGCGGCTTTAACGCGCTCTCTAAAAGGAGTACCGTCCTCTGGGCTCCAACAAAATGCATGTATCTCTACGTTTTCGCGGTTATGGGTCTCATACAGCTCTACAGTAAGGAGCGATACCGCGTGCATGGATAGATTAGAAGATAAATATCCAATCTTTAACTTCTTATGGCCGTAGTGATGTTTAAACGGCACCATTCGCTCGAATTTTCCTACCTTCTCACTCACAAATTTCTTTGCACAATCCAACTGATCTTTTGGATCAGCACTTAAACCAAGCATGGACAACGGAGATGCCGAGCTCATCACCTCCTCCCTTGTATGCTGGGTTCCGTAAATAACGGGCCATGAACACTGTTTTTGCCTCAAGTGGATCCAGTGGTGCAGGACCGGACCTTGGTGGGGGTCTGTCAGTAAGCTCTTGAAAAGAGTTGCCTCAGATTCGTTGTAACGTCTAAGATTTTCCTGAACACGACCAATGTTGTTCAATAGTTTAATTTTGGTATCTGAGTTTGAGGGATGGTCTATCAAAGGATTTTTAAAAGCGACTGACCAAATTTCAATCGCTTCCTCTGATTTACCGACTTGCTCAATTATTGTTCCCCAACTGAGATAAGCCATAAAGAAATCAGGATTCAGCTGCAAACTCTCTTTAAGCAGCGCAATAGATTCATCCAGTCGCTGAGACTGATTTAAAAGCACCGCCAAGTTAAACATGGCAATGTATTTGTGGTCTGCACCCGGTATTTGCAAAAAGTCTTGGTAAGCTTTGATAGCAAGCTCAGTTTGACCACTCTTAGAGAACTGATCAGCCTGCCCCATCACATCCACTATTTGAGTGCGTTGCTCAGGAGAGGGTTGGAGTGCGACCATCGACAATGCGTTGAGCGATGCAATCTCGTCTTTCAAAGACTGAATTTGAAGCTCTGACTCAACCAAAGCTGGATCGAGTTCAGCCGCTTTTTGCGCATCTTTTAGTGCATCGTAAAAAGAGCGCTGATTGCGGTGCAATATTGAACGAACTAAATAAGATTTGGCAAATCCGGGATTGATATCGATGGCGGCATTTACCCGCTCCAAAGCTTTGTCAATATTGCCCTGTATAGATTCAATTACCGACAAAGAGTAAAGAGCAATGTAATTTTGAGAATTACGCCCAACCAATTGCTCAAATATGGGGTATGCAAGGCTGTACTCCCCGCGCTTAAATAGCTCAAGCGCTCCGAACAAAATAGATTGCTCTGTTTGATCCAAATATATAACCGGTTCAGTGGCTTGAGGCATAAATAGGGGTAAGCGCAGGTTTTAAATCGAGTTGAATTAGTAATTAAGCGAAGTTAATTAAATAACAAAACCATTTTAAGGCCTATTGCCTAGCTCTAATACTCACGAATAGCCTCATCCTTAGTCTTCATAATCGGATAAGCAATATAGGAGAAGATAGATCTCTTACCCACCACAATTTCACCCGTCAAAGTCATGCCTGGCAAGACTTTTAGAGGCTTATTGAGATTGTCTAAACTAATTTCCTTTAAAGTTACTCGCGCTGTATAAAAGCCAAAAGTATTTTTCTTATCATCGCTGGAGTTACTGGTAGTGTCTTGACTTATTCTGCTGATATTGCCCTCAACGATACCGTGTTTTTGAAATGGAAATGCATCGATTTTCACTCTAACGGGATCGCCAACGTTGACGTTTGATATATCACTGGCCTCGATTTTGACCTCCGCTTCAAGTAAAGCCTCAAGGGGTACCAAAGTAATCAAAGCCTCGGCTTCCCGGATAACTGAGCCTTTTGGTAATTTAGCCACCTCTAAAACCACAGCATTCTCAGGGGCCTCAATGGTAATTGAGCTACTTCTTCTTTGGTTTTTAACTAACTGCTCAGCCAATCCGTCGCGCTCGCGTTGCGCGGTCACAAGTTCTTCAAGGATTTTTTGTCTGTACTCACTCACATACGCTGCACGGTCAGCCTCAGTGCCCGAGAGCTCTTTGCGCAACTCGTTATCCTTGTTCCTGACGTTGAGCACAGTGCTCTCAATCTCAAGACGCTTGTCCCGGATCTCAAGCAATCCTTTTCTAGATTGGAACTGTTTCTCGACCAATTGCTCATTCATAGTCTCAATTTCTTTTAGAGACTGTAGCCGGTTTTCAAGATTTTTTATCTCTAGCGCATTATTTGCTATGGAGGATTTAAGTCTTGAGATATTCTCATTTAAACGTGTTATGTGCGCGCGAAAAGCTTCACTACGCCCTGCATCTAGATTGCCCTGGAGTTCATCATGAACATTTTTTCCTGTCACAAAAGTCTTGCCGTCCCGCTCAGCCTCTAATCGTCGAACCTGAGCATCCAGACTTGCCAAACGCTCCTTAACCTGGTTGAGGTCAGCACCAGTAACTGTTGGATCTAAAGTAGCAAGGACGTCACCTTTTTTAACAATCTGACCCACCGTTGCATTTAAAGTGGCAATCTGAGAGGTCTCGATGGGTTGCAAAACAATATTGGGGAGCGTTGCAACTAATTTGCCGCGGGTAGAGATTACCTCGTCTATTTTTGAAAAATAAGACCAGAGAAAGAAAAGTATGATCATTGATAACAACAGATACAAAGTAAAGGATATGCCGGTTGGGACCGGTGTCATCTCAATCTCATCTGCATCTGGCAAAAATTCATGAGATTTATTTTTAGATTTAAATAAATTTTTCATGCTCTACCGTTCTGTTGATACCAAAGATGGGCATATTCTTTACAAGTAAGGAGCAACTCTTTGTGGGGTGCTGAATCCAAAATCTTTCCGTTCTCGAAAAAGAATATTCGATCCGAATTCACCAAAGTTGAAAGCCGGTGGCTGACGATAATCACCGTTCTGCCGGCTGCAATTTTGGCCAAATTATCCATGAAGATTACTTCGCTTTCTGGGTCAAGCGCGCTAGAGGCTTCATCAAAAATGAGGACTCTAGGCTGATTCAATATAGCTCTTGCAATTGCCAGACGCTGCCTTTGGCCACCGGATAAATTGGTGCCATTTTCCTCCAAGGGCGTATCGTAGCCTTGTGGGAGTTTTTCGATAAATTCATCTGCACCCGCGATTTGCGCAACTCTTACGATCTCCTCAAAAGATGCGTCAGGCTTTGTAATAGAGATATTTTCTTTTATAGTACCTTTGAAAATAAAATTCTCTTGGAGTACGACACCAATATTTTTACGTAAATAGTGAAGATCAAGTTCTCTAATATCCACACCGTCAAAGCGTATGAGTCCCTCTTGGACTTGGTACAAGCTCTGTATTAACTTTGTAAATGTGGACTTACCAGATCCGCTCTTACCCACAATGCCTATGATCTCACCCGGATTGATATTCAGATTCAGCTTATTTAAAGCTTGGAACGTAGCGCCCGGATATTTAAAGGAGACGTCTTGGAAAGTAATGTGTCCTTTGATAACAGGCCTGAGCCCAGCCGTTGACTGACGCTCTGAGGGATGATTCATCATGCCTCCCAACATTCGAACAGCAATCATCGTTTGTTGGTACTCATGAATGAGTCCAACAAACTGGACAATTGGAGTGACCACTCGCCCCGACATCATCTGAAAGGAGATCAGCGCACCAACTGTTAACTGTTTATCAAACACATCCAAGGCACCAAAGAAGATAATTGCTATGGGCATAATTCTTTGCAAAAACTGGGTCACAACTGACGCAGAAAATGCAATTTTCATGACGCTAAAGTTCAGCATTACCGAGTTAGCTGACCTTTGGTCCCAGTTCTTGCGTTGAATAGGCTCTAACGCTAGTGACTTCACTGTTCGGATTCCGTGAATCGACTCAACCAGCATGCCCTGTCTGACACTCTCAGCAGCAGATAAATTCTCAAGTCGAGACATAAAAGGCTTTATCAGAAGCAAGACAACCAGACCCATGCATAGCGCAATAAAGATTACGATCAGCGTGAGTTTAAAAGAATACATAAAAAGCACTGGCAAGAAGACGATAAAAGAGACAATCTCTAGCACCGTGAAAAACATACTGCCAGTTAAGAACGCGCGGACACTTTGTATTTGTTGGACTTGCCGGACCACTAATCCAGCAGTATTTCTCTCAAAATACTCAATAGGGAGCGAGAGCAAATGCGCAAAAGTGCGACGATTAAGCTTCATGTCAATTTTGTTAGTGGCATCTAGCAGTAGGTATTGACGCAAATAGGTAAAAATCACCTCAAATATGATGGCAATAAAAATACCAATACTAAGTACCCAAAGCGTTGACTTGCTCTCGTGCACCAGCACCTTATCAATGACCAGTTGGGTGAATATGGCAGAGCTTAGGCCAAGAATACTCAAGACAAAGTTAGTAATCGCTATATCGCGAAAAGTGTGTTTTTGTTTGAAAATCTCAGGTAAAAACCACAAAAGACCAAACGGTTGATCCTCATCTGTAAGTCTATAAACGCGTTTAACAAATACAACCCTGCCCGACCAAATGGACTGAAACTCCTGAAAAGGCATTTCTTTAACGGCGGCCTGAGGATCTTTTGGATCAAGAACCACAATGAATTCGCGTCCAGGTGTATTTGATACCCCAGCAACAATACAGTACTCGTCATCATTTAATTTGACAAGAATTGGAAATACACCGGTCAAGGCGAGTAATTCTTTAAAGTTTAGTTCATCAAACTTCGCTTTTAAACTGATATTGCTCGCAATTCTAATCAGTTCCTGGGCAGAGGGTTCTCGACCAGCCAGGGCATTTTCTTGCTCAATACGCTCCGCAATAGCTGGCACACCAAAATGCTTGGCAACAACAGTTAAACACTGAATTGAGGTATGAATGGCCACTTTTATTTTTTCTCTTTCAATTAATTCTTGAGAATTTAGGGGTTTTACTTATATTGCCAAGTGGTTAAGAAAACGGAGGCTGGAAAACGAGCTGAAAATCGAAAGAAAAGCTTTAGAAGTTACACATGCACTTCAAAAGGTTAGTCAATTCTATAAACAGCTATTTTAACTTCTAACCTCTATGTAACCGAGCCACCCTTAGCAAGAACTGTAGGAGTTGGTGTTGTGACGTTTGCTGAATTTATGACTGAGTTATTTAAACCAAGCATTGAACCTACGCCAGAAGGGGCGTTAGTCGCAACATTCGTTGCTTGCAGTGTTTGGATTGCCCCGTTGATAAGTTGCCCATTTGGATTGTATTGACTTAAAATGTTACTTAAAACAGACAAATTTCCACCAACTAAGCCAACGCCTGTTCCCTCGGTTCCTGCGCTTGGATTAAGCTCTGAAATTCCTTTAGATACAGAAACTAACCCCGCACTTTGCAGTGAACTGCTGGTGTACTCACTCAAGGCCTGGCTAAGTTGGCTAACTGCAGTGCTAGAAGCATCCGTTGAAGCAAGCCAAACGTCGGCCATTTCATGGGATTTACCGTCTGTTGTCTTAAAGCTTGAAATAAGTCCGATAGTGTTTCCATTACTCTGTTCATTTACAACGCTTGGGGTTAGGCTGAGAGACTCGATATTGAGTTGCGCTAAGCTAAAAAGAGTTCCAACAGGTGCGGAGTTAGCGTTTGGGTCACTTGAAGCCGGGCCACTACCTGTGTCTACCCATACTTGCAGTTGATTAAATATCGGGTTATTAGCATCAATCTCAGTTGCTCCGTTTTCTGCAAATGCAGACAAAGCGGCAAAGCCATTGGACGCATTCTGTCCGTTAGGTAATACCGTTGCTGATCCAAAGAGTTGGGAGCCATTGGTAATGGATGTTGCTCCCTTGGGTAGGTTGACTAAAAACCCCTCACCAGGCGTAATCCAACCAACACGTGCGTCCGTTGCACCGGTATTACCTAAATCAAAAGTCACGCCAGATTGTCCAATTTTTTCAGTTTGAATTCCAGATGACTTTTCACTGGATGTGAGCACAGAGAAGGCTGAAGGCGCCAAGCCTGCGACGTTTGCAGTGCTGAGCGCTGCAACACCGGTCAAGTCTAAAACAATCGGAGTTACAGCTCCTAAAGCTGCGACTTGGGCAGTGCTTAGCTTGCCTAACTGTAGATTGGTAATTCCACGCTTTTGAATACTCGTTAAGCTACTGAGCTGAGCGGTGCTGAAACCTGCAAGACTTGGAGCTGAAAGCGCACCCAATTGACTTGAAGCCAGATGTTGTATCTGCGCACTTGTCATTGCACTCATTTGAGAGGAACTTAGTCCTGCAATCTTGGAGGGCACCATGACCGAGATTTGTAGAGTATTCAAAGCAGCAATAGCATCAGTGGATAAATACCCAAGTTGTGTAGAACTGAGTCCAATAATCGCACTCGTTCCCAGTAATGCAACATCTGTAGTCGTCAAACTCGATATTGCTATTGGATTAATTTTATTAAGTTGGATTAAGCTGAGTGCATTTAGTTGGGACGTAGTCAAAGAAGCAACGTCCTGCACGTTTAAAGACGCTATTTGTAGGGTCGATAAGCCTTTAATTTGAGAGACTGTTAGAGAGCTGACCTGTGCTGTAGTGAGCACCTCGATGTCTGTAGAGGACAAACCCAACAATGCCGTGGGTGTAAGCGCTGTAAGTTGAGCGGTGCTCATTGATTGAATATTCAAAGTCGATAGGGCTGCAATCTGAGTGCTCTTTAAAGCTTGCAACTGCCCAAAAGTTAAATTTGCAATAGTTGCAGTAGACAAAGTATTTAGGATGCTCTTACTTAAAGACTGTGCTTGCCAAATGCTTAGAGTCTGAAGCTGAGAGGTTGAGAGCTGGTTCAAAAACGAAGTACTTAAATTACTAATTCCAGCCGTTCCAAGCTCAGTAATCTGCGTTGAGCTCAAGGCTGCAACCTGCCCGGTCGTCAATTGTTGCCACTGGGAACTACTTAATGCGTTGAGCTGAAAACCAACCAAGGACTGTATTTGCGTTGTTGTTAAGGATGCAACTGCACTGGTTGAGAGACTCCTTACCTGGGTATTCGTTAGGGATTCAATCTGGTCAGTTAAAAATGACTGCAACTGAGGAGTCGTTAAATAGGATAACTGCTTAGTCGTTAACTCTGATATTTGGTTATCGCTAAGGCTAGTTAAAAATCCAGTTGTGAGATTCTTAATTTGGGCGGAACCAAGCGCTTGTAATTGAGGTTGGGAGAGATAACCGATATTGGATTGATTTAAGGCTTTTAACTGCGCGCTAGACAAATTAGCAATCATGCCAGTTGTCATTGCAACAATATCTGATGTTAGTAAATTAGAAATTGGATCTGTAGACAAGTACTGAACTACTGAGGGCCGAATTCCAATAAATTGACTAGTACTTAGGGACTGAATAAAAGCGTTGCTTAGCCCCCCAATCTGCACGGATGTTAATGCGCTTATTTGTTGTGAACTAAAAGCTGCTAATTGGACTGTGGACAAATTTTGAAGTGAGTCCGTGCTGAATGCCTGAATTTGTGAGAGATTGAGTTGAGCCAACTCTGCAGTAGTTAGTGCATTAATCTGTGAATTATTAAACGCCGCAATATCTAGCTGATTCAAACCCGCAATTTGTACACTGCTCAGCGCAGCGATTACGTTTGTCGCGAGCGATGTAAAACTAGCAGAACTGAGGGACTGTAACTGCTTCACGCTCATTGCTTGAACCTGCGCAACGGAGAGTTGTCCCATTTGGTCCGTTAAAAATGCCTGTAACTGAGCCGTAGAAAGCGCCCTTATATCTGCTGTAGTTAATCCAGTTATTGAACTATCGTTAATAGAGGATAAGGCCGCACTACCCAAACTCTGTATTTGAAGAGTGGTCAACGCCCTAATCTGAGCGGAGTTGAAGTTGGACCACTCACTTTGAGTTAACGCAGCGAGTTGATCTGTTTTGAGATTGGTTAAGGTGTTTGAACTTAGATTTTGAATTACCCCTGGATCCAGGGCTTGAATATCCAGGTTAGTTAACATCCCCAACTGATCAATGCTGAGTTCTTGCACTTGGGCGAGTGAAAACGCGTTGACTTGTTGAGTTGACAAATTAGCCAATAAACTTGTGGTCATGGCCTGCAACTGGGCCTGATTGGTAGCCCGAATTTGATCGGGTGAAAGCGCGCTGACCTGCGCAGTACTGAGTCCAGTCAAAATATCGGTCGTCAACGCATTCCACTGGGCAGTGGGAATGCTGGCAATAGTTGCCGTATCAAGCCTGGAGAGCTGATAGGACGAGTTGATTTGAATGACTGACAATTTATTTACCCATCGACTAAAAGACGTTTAAACAACTATTGGAGTTGCTATTAGTCTAATCGACACCAGTTACACAAACTAGAGGGGGAGGCCCCGAGCTTAGGAAAGCTTGGGGCCTGGGGTCTGTACCCGTGGGGTTAGCGGTCCTGTCTCGGCGTAGCCCTGCCCAAATCAGGTAGACCCACTCCCATTCTTAGTCACCGTTACCTGCGTAGTACTGGTCTGACCCAGCAACTGTGAGGTTGCAGAGGTAGGTGCGACACTGGCAAGCTGAGCAGCCGGCGCTGTGTTTGCAATCAATTGACCATTCGCGTTGTACTGACTGAGGGCGCTTGCCAATACGGTACTTGTATTGGACTGCATATTTGCAGCATTCGTCGCTGGTTCAGCGCCAAATGGTCCAACCCCTGAGTTTTGTCCTGTTGTCGCCCCAGTAGCCACGTACTGACTCAGTGCATTTGAGAGTTGGTTAATCGTGCTAGGTGCGCTTGTTGTCGCAGCTGCAGAGGTTAACCAAACATCTGCCATCTCGTGAGTCTTACCATCAGTCGTGGTGAAACTAGAGATCAATCCTATCGTATTACCGTTGCTGGCTTGATTAACAGCAGTTGCATTCAAATTCAAGGACTGAATGTTGAGTTCTGCAAGCGTTAAGAGCGTTCCTGTTGGAGTTGTACCGTTTGCACCACCCACTCCCGTATCCACCCAAACTTGTAATTGGTTAAATATTGGATCACTTGAGGTGATCACGTCTTTACCGTTACTTGCAAAGGCCGATAATGCTGCAAATCCGTTGGCAGCTGTTTGACCGTTAGGCAACACTGTCGCCGATCCAAAGAGCTCAGAACCGTTGGAGATAGTAGTTGCTCCTGCGGGCAGCTCAACTAAGAAGCCCTCACCAGGTGTAATCCAACCTACGTTAGCGTTGGTTGCTCCTGTGTTACCCAGATCAAATGTGACGCCAGATATACCAATCTGTTGAGTCTGAATGCCAGAAGACGCATTTGTCGATGTGAGAACAGCGAAAGCTTGTGGCGCTAGTCCAGCTACATTCGATGTTGTCAACGCATCAACACCTGTCAAATCCATCACGATTGGAGTGATTGAATGCAGCGCAGCGATATTAGCCGTTCCAAGAGCTACGTAGTCTGCAACAACCAAGCTCATGGTCTGCGTTGTCGTGAGCGCAGCAGCCTGAGACGTCGAGAACACAGCGTAGTCCGTTGTCGTCAAATTCAGAATCTGAGACGTCGTCAATGCAGCAACGTTAGTGGTTGTGAGAGCTTGGAATTGAGAGGTTGTAAGTGCATTCAAGTTCGTTGTAGACAAGCTTGAGATTTGAGTCGTAGTCAAAGCCTGTAC
>Ga0007882_10001732_pt1 | contig 12465 bp, 10 predicted proteins | sample CryBogCBH12Aug01_FD_71195 | JGI IMG/M metagenome (GOLD analysis project Ga0007882, IMG submission 71195) | Freshwater microbial communities from Crystal Bog, Wisconsin, USA - CBH12Aug09.1 | ecosystem: Environmental > Aquatic > Freshwater > Lake | place: Crystal Bog, Wisconsin, USA | collected... | reverse complement strand
ATTCCACTGGCACCACCGGTAATCAGGATTTTATTATTTGCTAGTTGCATGAATATTATTTGATGTGAAAGTATGGGTTATCATTGAAACAGGTGGTAGAATAACTATTGATTTTATACTAGTAAAGGCAAAATCGTATCTATTTCTATAATAGATTCATTCAATGGACTAAGGGTTTTATCTGCCAGAACAGTTCCTAATTTTCTAAAATTAAATTTATCACTGAATTGCGTATAAGCAAAACGAATCATTTTTAATAATTCCTGCCGATCAATCACATCTTCCAAATCAATCACATAAGAATTTTCTCCTACATACTCCAATACCAGCTCCTCATTAATGGTAAACTGACAGGTAAATCTACAGGCAATCCCCTTTTTGGTAGAAGCTCTTTTGCGCATCACATCGAAATTGGTAAACGATTTTATGGAAGCATCCTTGGTTACAGGTAATGCCGGGGGATGATAATGCCAGGTAGTTACCAGCATTTCTGTTTGTTCAATCATAGGGATAGTATTAGAAATTACTTTGTAATGGCAGTTGTAAATATTTCAAATTTCTTATAAATGATATTTTTGTCTAATGGTTTAATTGTTGAATGGCTGATTTCTATTTTTGTTCAATTAGGTAACATTCACTCTGACTAGTAATCGTTGATGTTAATTTTTCTGTTCCTGTTAAAAATACTAAATAAAATACAATCTTTATATGTCTTATATCTTAAATAGAGGGCACTCTAAACTAAAATACTTTTGTATGGAATTTCTTTTGTAATGTATCTTATGATACAGAGTAAAAAAAGATGCATTATGTCCATTCTTCGCATAAAAAAATTTATCATTCTCTTGCTGTCAATCCTCTTTTTTATTCATTGTAAAACGATGAAAGAAAATAGAAGAGAAATCAAACAATTCAAGTCTATTTATTTGGCTCAATTTAAGCTAACCTATACCCGGAAATTACTTCAAGCAGGATTCAACCATTCTCCTGCTATAAACAGTATTCTGGAAACAGACCCCAAAGGATTTACTGAGCCTATTCTTTCTGATGCAGATTATCAGTTAATAGATAGTTTGGTATATATAGATAACTTAAGTATGAAGACAGACTCAACGAGAAGAATCGGTATGGTAGCAGAAGGATCAGAAGGTAAACATGTACTCAGGTATCTTATTGACAGATATGAAACCAAAGGGCTTGATAGTTTGGCAAAAGCCAGATATAAAACTTTGGGAGTAAAAAATTTTGATAAAGAAGGCCCCCCCTTAGTTATACAGTCTGTTTTATAAATAGCCTGCAAAATAAAAAAACTTGAAAGTCAAGGTTCCTGTTGAATCTGTCGACCATGACAATCATATTTTTAGCCTTATACTAAATTGAAATTCATTTAGTAGTCAACCTCTTTTTACTCATATACAGGTAATCGTTTTCTATTTGCTTAAATCCAATATGTATTCGCCTTTAGCGGGTATGGTTATAGCATTTGTCAGGGCAAATGATTTTGCGGTGATTACATCCTTGCCTGTTGTGTACTTACCAATGATATCACTAAAGCGATCCATCTTTACCGTTTGGTCTTTCAAAGCACTATTTAGAATCACCATAACGGTATGATCCCCCTTTATACGCGCATATACATAAATCCCGTTATAAGGTGCATAATGCATTAGTGTTCCCTGTTTAACGGCAATACTTGTTTTGCGCCACTGCAATAACTTTTGCATGTAGTCCCATGCCTCATTCTGCATATCGGAACGTCCGATTTTTGAAAACTGATCTATTTTATCATCAGGCCAACCTCCCGGAAAATCCTTTCTTAAGTTTCCATCGCCCTCTTGTTTATTGCCTGTCATTAAAACTTCGGTGCCGTAATATATTTCGGGTATACCGCGCATAGTCAATAAAAATGCAAGGCCCTGTTTGTAGCGTAACAGATCGCTGTCCTCTTTCCTTACAATCCGGCTCATATCATGATTGTCTAAAAATATCAGGAGACTATAGGGGTCGGGGTAGACAAAATCCTGCGCTATATCTTCAAAAATATTATTTAAATACCCATTGTCAGTTGTGCCGCTAAAAGCATCATTTTGCATAATAAGCGTTAGCGAAAAATCCATGGGTGTTTTTAAACCTGGATTTTTTTTGCTAAGAATAGAATTTTTTTGCCACCAGGCTGATGAGCTGGTTTTATTATACCAGGTTTCACCGGTAATATTAAAATTGGGATATTCGTCATAGACCTCTTTATTCCAACGCGCCAGAAAATCAAAATCCATATAGGAATAAGTATCTTGTCGGATGCCATCAATACGGGCATATTCTATCCACCAGATACTGTTTTGTATTAAATAGGTAGCCAGATGTGGGTTGCGTTGGTTCATATCTGGCATTTGACGGGCAAACCAACCATGTAAAAAAGTATTTCTTTCAGTAGGTGAGGCATGAATATCCATTACTGATACAGTAGCATGATTGGTTTGCATAAAAACACCATTGTTGTTTATCCAATCTTTTGAGGGAAGATCTTTCATCCACCAGTGTGAACTTCCACAATGGTTTAGAACCATGTCCATCACCATTTTCAAGCCTTTTTCATGGGCTGTTTGTGTAAGCGTTTTAAATTCCTCATTGCTCCCAAAACGAGGATCCATTTTATAAAAATCAGTTATGGCATATCCATGGTATGAGCCTCCGGGCATTTTATTTTCCTGCGTAGGATTAAGCCATATGGTAGTAATGCCCAGGTCTTTTAAATAGTCCAGATGTTTCGATATCCCTTCCAGGTCACCGCCGTGGCGGGCGTTTGCATTTTGGCGGTTGGCTTTCACGCCCTCAAAGTCATCATTAGCAGGATTTCCATTCGCAAAACGATCAGGGGTAATCAGGTATAAAACATCAGAAGGGGTAAAGCCCATGGCACCGCTTTTATCAGTACGCGCTTTTATAGGATAGTGATAAGTAAATGTATCCTTACCATCTGTAAAGTGAATGGGCAATAAGCCCGGTTTTGTACCCTGAGAAATAGTTAGATACACAAAAAGATAGTTTGGATTTTCAACCTTAGCGGCTTCTTTTAGGGTAATACCCGGATAATTTATGGCCACTTTGGCATTGCTGATATTGGGCCCGTAAACCAGTATCTGCAGTGTTTTATTTTTCATACCAACCCACCAATTTGCCGGCTCTACACGGGTAATTTGGATTGCTTTTACAGAAGGCGCCAATAAAAGAGTAAACGCATAAAACAAATAGATAACTATCTTACTATTCATCATCGTGGGTTTTAAAAAACTTCGAGAATAATTATTTGAAATATTTAGTAAAGTGATTCTTGTAATTCAGGTAGATGAAATAATAAATCATTCCACATATGTAAGACAATTCTAGGCATTTTCAGAGTGTATCCATGAAAAGATTGAAATTGAAAGAAGCTTACAAATGATTCCCAAACTTCCTGTGTGTATTCTAATGGAAGTTTCACAAAAGGAACGGATCTATGAAACAATCATGGTTTGTCAATTTAGCTATTACATTTTATTGGCACAACTATATGGAACCTTATTACTATTCCAAAACCAAGATTAATTTGCAAGTTGGCTAACTCGTCCTGCACAAAACACGTAGTTATTTGTTGTTTATAAACCTTATCCATTAACTTCTGCAAAATTCCTTTGTACAAGATATAATCATTTTTCATTTCAAACTATCCTGGGTATATAATTTATGCATTCTGCTGCACAGTTTGTTAACCGGATAATACAAATACCTTATACTTAATAGAGGTTACTAAAACAACAAAACCCTTACTGGGTAAGGGTTTTGTTATAAAAGTGGTCCCGACAAGAATCGAACTTGTATCTAAAGTTTAGGAAACTTCTATTCTATCCATTGAACTACGGGACCGAGTAGGTTTGGGGTTTGGTGTTAAAAGTTTGGGGTTGAGTTAGCCAAACACCAAAAGCCAAAAGCCTAAAGCCTAAAGCCTAAAGCCTAAAGCCTAAAGCCAAAAGCCAAAAGCCAAAAGCCAAACCTTCCAAGGCCTGCAAAAATAATAGATTCTCTCATTCCCGCTCCAATAGTTTTCTTACGTACATTCAGCCTAAATTTGCCTTATGAGAAAATATTTGACAGGGTTTGCCTGTTTGTTGTTTTTTTTACTTGCAACGCAATCATTCGCCCAAACAAAACCTAAGGCACAACTCAACCATGTGGCCATTTATGTGGTGGATGCACAGAAAACGGGTACTTTTTACAAAGATTTTTTCCAGCTAGATACCATTCCCGAGCCTTTTCATGATGGAAAACATATCTGGTTCTCTATTGCCCCCGGTGTGGCCATGCACGTAATACAGGGTGCCGACAAACCCAAAGAATATTTCCAAAATAACCATATCTGTTTTAGTGTACCCTCAGTAGAAGCTTTTGTACAGAAACTAAAAAGCAAACAAATGAACTGGTATAACGCAGTCGGTACCCTCGGCGTAATCACCACCCGGGTAGATGGCGTAAAACAAATCTGGATCACCGATCCGGATGGGTATTGGCTGGAAGTAAATGATGCGAAATTTTAAGGTAATTAATGGCTGAATGGCTGAATTGTTATAGGGTTATTGGTATGTAAAACAGAATAGTCAGACTAATTAAGTAAGCTGACACCATCAAACAATTCAACCATTTAGCAATATAACCATTTAACCATACTTGTTTCCCCCTTTACCTCTTATATTTGCCCTCCGAATAAAGCATCTATGAAATTTTATAATATATTAATCAAATACCGGTTCTGGTTAGGATTATTGTCTATTGCACTGGCGGTTACCATTAATGTAACCAGCGGATTCTGGCCTTCTTTTGTTTTGTATTTTATTGGGGTGATAGCATTGGCCAGCCATTTTTTTATCGGCCCCATGCGACTGATCCAGGAGCCCATGGAAGCGGGAAATATTGAAGAAGTGGAAAGGATCCTGGCTACTATCTGGTATCCCGGACTTTTATATAAACCCGTTCGTTCTACCTATTATACGATCAAGGGCAACCTGGCCATGATGAAACAGGATTTTACCTCTGCAGAAATGCACCTGAAAAAAAGCTCCGAACTGGGTTCACCCATGCCGGAAGCTGAAGGGGCAAATAAATTACAATTGGGCATGATGGCCATGCAGCGTGGCGATCTGAAACAGGGAGAAAACTATATCCGCGCAGCCATCCGTGCCGGAATTCCTGATAAAGAAAGCGAAGCCGTTGCTTATCTGAGTATGTGCCAGATCTTCATGAATAAACGCGAATTCAAAGCAGCCAAAGACTTCTACCGAAGAGCCAAAGCCTGTAAGCCCAAAACCAAACAGGTACTGGACCAGGTAAAAGAAATCGAAAAATACATATCCAGAATGCCAGGATAAGGCTTTTTTTGGTTTCCCTTTCCGAATAAATCCCCTCATTTTGGTATCCCCCCCTTGTGCCTTGGTGTGCCCCTCTTGTATGCCTCACCGTTCTTCGCATTGCAAAAAATGAGCATTCTCCTTATTTCCTTCGTATTCGACTCGTACTTGCTTCTTATTTCCTTCGGTTGCAACCGAAGCCGCTTCGATTATAACCGAAGAATCTTCGATACTTGTTCGGTTACAACCGAAGCAAACACGAAGCAAATACGACGCAAATACAAATAAACCCCGTCCTGCCTGACCAACATCATAAAAAAATAACCCCCGCAATCCCTAGATTTGATACATGAATAAAAGGGGTAAATTGCAAAAACTGGTGCTTGTCTGTCTGATCTGCGCAATGATTGCTTTCCTGATCACATTGGTGGCACTGGGGATTACCAAAAAATAAAACGACAAGTATGAAAAAAAACATGGGAAACCTGGACCGCGCCCTCCGCGTTCTGGCAGCAATTCTTTTTGGGGTACTCTATTTTACCCAAATGGTAACTGGCACATTGGGTATTGTTCTGGTAGTATTGGGAGCCATATTCCTGGCAACATCAATGATCAGCTTCTGTCCGTTATATACAATAGTAGGAATGAATACCTGCGATAACAAAGGAAAGAATAAACATAAATAAATTCTGATTTTACCCCCCTCTCTACTTGTAGAGAGGGGGGCGACCAGCGCAGCGAAATCGGGGTGAGTTATTCCAGGGCCTGATAAACAGCCACTTTAAATTTCTCCGCAATATCTCCATGACTAAACGGATATTGCTGCAATACAAACTGTGCCACTATTTTTTCTTTGGGATCTATCCAATAAGAGGATGCAAACATACCACCCCAGCTAAAACTGCCCGGTGAGGCAATACTCTTGGCAGCAGCATTTTCGGTTACAATCTGAAACCCAAGTCCAAATGGAATTTGCAGCGATTCGGGTAATTGATTGGTGGTCATCATAGTTACTGAATGCGGACTCAATATTCTTTTCCCATTATATTCCCCTTTGTTGAGCATCATCTGCATAAAAACAGCATAATCATAAGCAGTAGATACCAATCCACCACCACCCGAATAGAAACTGCCTCCATCCAGATTAGGATAATCGCGGTAAAAAGTTCCGTTTACAGAAATTACTTCTGGCGTATTTGACACATGTTTGGTATCATCATCAGAATGCAACATGGCTAAACGGCTTTGTTTTTCTTTTGGGATATAGAAATAAGTATCCTTCATACCAATTGGTTCAAAGATATTTTTACGCAAAAACTGGTCGAAGCTTTGTCCGCTCACCACCTCAATCAGGTATCCCAACACATCCGTATTCAAACCATAGGTAAATCTTTCCCCGGGCTGGTGTACCAATGGAAGGGTAGCCAGTTTTTTGATATTATCGGCCAGCAATCCTCCTTTCAAACCAATGCCGCCAACTACACCGGCTTTATAATAAATGGCATTCATGGTTTCACTGCCTATCTGTGCATAGCCAATTCCCGAAGTATGGGTTAACAGGTCACGAATGGTTATTTCTCTTTTGGCTGGAATGGTGGTATAGCTGGAATCTGCTTTATTAAATTTATCCAACACCACTGGTTTCTTAAATTGAGGGATGTATTTGGAGATAGGGTCATCCAATAAAAATTTACCCTGCTCGTATAGGATCATTACGCCAACACTGGTGATGGCTTTGGTTTGGGATGCAATCCGGAAGATGGCATCTTTCTGTAAGGGCTTATTCTTTTCTTTATCATCATACCCGATGGCTTTATGATAAACGATATTCCCGTTCTGGGCCACGATGGCAATAGCCCCGGCAATCCAGTTACTGTCAATATATTGCTGAATCAGTTTATCAATACGTTGTAACCGCGCAGCAGAAAAATGGGTCTTTTCAGGACTGCCTGCTACCAACACAGGTCCTTTACCGGTTTGCGCATATTGGCTGCTAATGCAAAATGATGCAATCAGCAGTAATCCGATGATTTTTCTCATATGGGGTTATTTGGGATGAGTAAGTTCCAAAACAAAAGAAAGACGACAAAATTTATTTGGCTAATTAAAGCAGCATTCAGGAGACGATCTTTTCGATCTCAACCGGGAAATGGGCATGTTCTAATACATGTATTTTCTGCGCCAGGGTTTCAGGGGTATCATTTTCATCAATGGAGCATACGGCCTGAAAAACAGGTGCTCCCTCATCAAAATGTTCATTTACATAGTGAATGGTAATCCCACTCTGTTTTTCTCCGGCGGCAATCACTGCCTCATGAACATGCATCCCATACATACCCTTACCACCGTATTTGGGTAATAAGGCAGGATGAATATTCAGTATTTTTTGCGGATAAGCTTCAATCAAAGCAGCAGGAACTTTCCATAAAAACCCCGCCAGCACAATAAAATTGATACCATATTCTTTCAGTACCGGTAAATAAGTATCCCCCTTGAAAAACCGCTCTTTCTCAATCAATAAATAAGGAATCCCATTCTCCGACGCAATCTGCAAAACCCCCGCCCCCGGCTTGTTGCAAACCACCAGGGCAACCCTTACAGAAGGATGATTTTTGAAATGTTCAATAATTTTCTGCGCATTGGAACCGGCACCCGAGGCGAAAATGGCCAGTTGGGTTTTGGGTTTTGGATGTTGGTGATTGGATGTTGGCGATTGGCGATTGGCGATTGGCTTTTGACTCAAAACCCCCAGCTTTCTCAACAAAAGCGCTTCGTATTTCCAGAAAAACGCCCATTGACCCAGCAAAGCCCCATAGCCCAATAAAATGAATTGGTATCCAAAAACCAGCATTCCCAACCTGACAAGTAGTTTCCATACCCAAAAACTGGAAGCATCCATACCCAGCCAGGCAGTTACATAATGGGTAAGTATGGCCGTAGTGGTGCCTGTAAGGCCAAAAACAATGAAAATGATCCAGAACTGGCGATGACTAACCCCCCATTTCTGCTGTAATTTTTGGAACATGGGTCAAAAATGGGATAAAAATCTGGAATTATAAGGCAGTTGGCTGTTGGCTTTTAAGACTTTGGCTATTGGCTGTTGGCCATTGGCTTATTTTCATACCCTATTGCTAATTCTGAAAATTAAAATGATCAAAGCCATTAGCCAAAAGCCAAGTGCTAACTGCCAACAGCCAATCCCCAAACGGCCAAACTCTAAAAAGCCCAAATTCCAAACCAAAACCATGACACTATTTGATTTATCCACAGGCCAATCGGCTGAAACTCAAGCCAGATAAGGATAAAAAAATTTTTTCAAGGTTTAGTTTTTGTCAGGTTCCTGTCATATTTTTGCAGCCGTTCACGGATATTTTTCCACACCAAGAACCACAGTTTGTGAATATGATATCTTTTAGACGTTTCGCCAAAACCAGCATCACCGGTACCATTCTTTTCCTGGGTCTTTCTCTGGGTAATACAGCAAATGCACAAGACGGAAAAGCGCTTTTCCAGGCTAACTGTGCTGCTTGTCATGCTGTTAATAAAAAACTAACCGGTCCGGCTTTGGCTGGCGTGGAAGATCGTTGGCCTGATAAGGCCAAACTGCATGCATGGATCAAGAACAACGCTGCCGTTCTGAAATCAGGCGATAAATATGCCAATGATCTGTATGTAGAATACAATAAAACCGCGATGAACCTGTTTCCTAATATCACAGATAAGGAAATAGATGCTATTCTGGGCTATATCAAAACCGTTCCCGCTGCTGGTGCTACCGCAGCTGCCGGTGCTGCCAATCCTGCTGAAGCAAAAGGTGCTGAAAGTGATAATACTCTTTTATTTGGGATTCTGACCCTGATTCTCGCAGTTGTTGCCCTTACCTTATTACAGGTAAATGCCAACCTGAAAAAATTGGCAGATGAAAAAGATGGCCTGCCTGCTATTGAACCCGTTCCTTTCTGGAGAAACAAAAGCTATATCGCTTTTGTTACAGTAATTCTCTTTATTGTAGGCGGATACCTGACTTCCAAAGGTGCTATGGGCCTGGGTCGCAGCAAGGATTACCAGCCACAACAACCCATTTACTACTCACATAAAGTACATGCCGGCATTAACCAAATCAATTGTCAGTATTGCCATATTGGTGTTTACCAGGGCAAACAGGCAACCATCCCTGCCGTGAATATCTGTATGAACTGTCATATGGCCATTAATGAATACAAAGGAGATAAGATATATACTGAAGAAGGAGATGAAGTGAATGGTACAGCAGAAATTAAAAAATTATACAAATACGCGGGTTTTGAAGAAGGGAAACCATGGGATGCTACCAAAGCAACACCTATCGAATGGACCCGTATCCACAACTTACCCGATCACGTTTATTTTAACCACTCACAACACGTAAAAGCAGGCCAGGTGGCTTGTCAAACCTGTCATGGTGAGATCCAGAAAATGGATGAAGTAAAACAATTTGCCGACCTGAGCATGGGCTGGTGTATTAACTGTCACCGCGAAACCAAAGTGCAGTTTAAAGAAAATGGATTTTACAGTATTTATGAAAAATACCACCAGGATCTGAAGAGCGGAAAATTAGACAGCACAAAAGGAATTACAGTAGCGAAGATTGGCGGTACAGAGTGTCAGAAATGTCACTATTAATTGATTTGAAAATTTGAGAATTTGAAAATTTGAAAATGAAAATTTTCAGATTTTCGGTGAATCAAGGTTTCAATAGGGAATAAGTAAACAGTCTAAATGAATTCGGAGAATTGAGAATAGCGAATGGATCCTTTGTCAGACCATTTTCAAATTTTCAAATTAACAAATTTTCAAATTAGTATATGGATCAAAAAAAGCACTGGCAAAGTTTTGGAGAGCTGAATCAGTCTGAAGCTTATAATAAAGATGTAAAAGACGAGTTCAAAGAAGAACTTCCTTTTGTAGCCGAAGAGGGTAGCAGCTTTTTAGAAGCCAAAGCGCCAAGAAGAGATTTCCTGAAATATTTGGGTTTTAGTACTGCCGCAGCAGCCGTTGCAGCCAGTTGCGAAATACCCGTTAAAAAGGCCATCCCTTTTGCTAATAAACCAGAAGATGTTGTTCCGGGTATTTCAAAATATTATGCAACCACGTATGTACAGGATGGTGATACCGTAAGCGTTCTGGCCAAAGTTCGCGATGGTCGCCCCATTAAGATTGAAGGAAATGATCTTAGTCCCCTTACCAAAGGCGGTACTTCTGCCCGTGTTCAGGCTTCCGTATTAGATTTATATGATACTGCCCGTTTGCGTTTCCCAACCATTGATGGCAATGAAGCTACTTTCGAAGCCATCGATAAAGCCGTTGCAGCTGCTATTTCCGGTCCGGTGGTTATCCTAACCAGTACCATTACATCTCCAACTACTAAGGAAGCCATCAACCAACTGATTGCTAAATTTCCAGGCAGCCGCCATGTAACTTATGATGCGGTTTCTTATACCGGCTTATTGCTGGCTAATGAAGCCACTTATGGTAAAAAAGCCATTCCATCGTATCATTTCGAAAACGCAAAAACGATAGTAAGCCTGGGTGCCGATTTCCTCGGAACCTGGTTAACCCCGATCGAATTTGCCAAACAATATGCTACCGGTAAAAAATTAGATGAAAAGAATCCTGAAATGAGCAAACACATTCATTTTGAAAGTGTGGCCAGCTTAACAGGATCTAATGCCGACGAAAAATATTTACACCGCCCATCTGAAACAGCTGCGGTGGTGCTTGCATTATACCATGCCGTAAACGGTCAGGAAATTTCAGGGATTGCCGATGCAAAACTGAAATCCGGGATCGAAAAAACAGCGAAAACATTATTAGCCAGTAAAGGCGCTGCTCTCGTAGTTTCAGGCAGTAATGATGTAAATGTGCAGATACTGGTAAATGCAATTAACGAAGCAGTAGGAGCAGGGGGTAAAACCATCGACTGGTCTGCTACCGTTAATTACCGTCAGGGTATTGATGCAGATTTCGCCAAACTCGTTGAAGAATTGAATGCAGGGTCGGTAAATACTTTATTAATTCATGGTGCTAACCCGGTATATACCTGGTTTGATGCGGATAAAGTAAAAGCCGGACTGAAAAAAGTAAAAACCACGGTTTCCTTCAGTTCTAAACTGGATGAAACGGCTGAGCTTTGCAAATTTGTAATTCCTGATCACCATTACCTGGAAAGTTGGGGCGATGCCGAGCCAAAAGCCGGTTATTTCTCTTTCCAGCAACCTACTATTTATCCTTTATTTAAAACACGCCAGTGGCAGGATAGCCTGCTGAAATGGAGTGGATCTTCCAGCGATTATCTCGCTTCTTTAAAATCTTACTGGAGTGCGAAAGTAGGTGGAGAAACCGGTTGGGATAAAGCATTACAGGATGGTGTAATCAATCCATCTTCTGTTGCCGGATTAACCGGAACTTCTTTTAACAGCAGTTCTGTTGCAGGGGCTGTTACTGCATTAGGCTCAGCTAAAAAAGGCGGAAAGATTGAACTGGTATTGTATGAAAAAATAGGTATCGGAGCCGGTCAGGGCGCTTCAAACCCATGGCTGCAGGAATTACCCGATCCGGTAACCCGCGCTACCTGGGATAACTATGTAATTGTATCTCCTGCATTGGCCAGAACCTTGCTGGATATTGATTTGAATAATAATGGTCAGGCTGATTCATACGAAGTAAATCCACCAAAAAAAGTGGTGAAAGTTACCGTTAACGGTAAAAGCGTTGAATTACCTGCTTTGATCATTCCGGGAACACAGCCTGATACCATTGCGATCGCTATTGGATATGGTCGCAGTGAGAAATTAGGAAAAGCGGTGGTAGGTACCGGTAAAAATGCATTCCCTTTTGCATCTATCAGTGGTTCTTCTATAAGCTTTACCCAGGCAGATGTTACCATAGTATCTACAGGCGATACTTACCCTGTTGCCTTAACACAAACACATAGCCGTTACGATACCAAACAAGGTGTTCGTACGGAGGTAATGAAAGAGCTTACGCTGGCAGAATATAAAAAAGAGCCTACCGGTATTCGTGACGATCGTGAAAAAGAATTGAAACC
>Ga0007882_10001730_pt1 | contig 12480 bp, 10 predicted proteins | sample CryBogCBH12Aug01_FD_71195 | JGI IMG/M metagenome (GOLD analysis project Ga0007882, IMG submission 71195) | Freshwater microbial communities from Crystal Bog, Wisconsin, USA - CBH12Aug09.1 | ecosystem: Environmental > Aquatic > Freshwater > Lake | place: Crystal Bog, Wisconsin, USA | collected... | reverse complement strand
GCCGCGACGCCATTGAAAAACGCCGCCGCCTCGCCCGACAGGCCCGCCTGCAAGCCAATCGCCGTGCAAGGCCCGGCCCGCTGCCCCACCGCGCGCGCCGCCACCGCCACGGCAGAGAGCGAACGCCCCGCCAGCGCCACGCCTATCGCGTGCAAAATCTTGGTCCGCGCGGCCCCGATCACGGTCACCGAAGGCGTGGCATCGCCCAGCGCGCAGAGCACCTGCGCGAAGGCACGGATCGCGCCGCCCTCGGCCTGACGTTCGGAAATCGTCACAGCTCGCCCGCGCGGGCCAGCACCAGCTGGGCAAGGCGATAATCGGGATTGGTGATGACGCGGCCATTCAGCACCGCCGCTGGCTCACCCCGGCTCACCGCCGCCTCATAAGCCGCCGTGGCCTCGCGCGCGGCTTGCACCTGCTGCTCGCTTGGCCCCATCACCTCGTTGATAATATCTAGGTGGTTGGGCGAAAGCGCGATGCAGGCGGTGTAGCCAAGATTGGCCCAGCCGCGCACGAATTCGCGCACCTTGTCGAGATCGCGATAATCCGGGATCAGCGTGCCGCCGGTGGCAAACAGGCGATAGGCCGCCGCCGCCACCGCGATCTTGGTGCGGGCGTAGTGGTTGGCCGGAGCATAGAGATCGGCCCCGCCATCGTCGAACGGCTTGGAACCGACATCGACCGCATAATCGACATAGCCAAAATGCAGCCCAACCACGCCGGGCACCGAGGCAATACGATCCAGCTCGATCATCGCCCGCGCGGTCTCGATCATCACATAGAGGCCGGCTTGCGCGTTCTTCTCGCCCATCAGGCGGCGCACCTCGGCCAACTCGTCCACGGTTTCCACCTTGGGGTAGCACACGAGAAACTCGCCCTCGGCCTTGGCCAGCGCCGCCAGATCATCGCGCCCCCATGGCGTGGCGAGATTATTGACCCGCACGATGACATGACGGCCCCCGAAATGCGACTGATCGGCCAATGCCGCCACAGCCTTCTCGCGCACCAGCTCCTTGGTGTCGGGCGTGGCGGAATCCTCGAAATCGATGAGGATGGCGTCGGTTTTGGCATCGGGGATCTTGGCCCAGAACTTCTCGTTGAGAATGGGCACCTCGAGCAGGCTGCGCATCCGGGCATAGCGGGTACGACCGTTCATCGCTCAATTCCCCGCCAGAAAGGGAGTGAGCACCTCAAGGAACTCGGCGGGTTTCTCGCGCATGAAATAGTGCCCGGCATCAAACCAGCGCACGGTGGCGTTGGGCATGGTGGCCAGCATCTTGGCCACCACGTCTTCGTCCAGCACATTGCTGGTGCGCCCCACCATCAGCAGGGTCGGCATGGTCAGATTGGCCGCCGCCTTCCAGAGATACGCCACATCGGGCAGGCTGACCGAGCCGGTGATCCACTGCACATCGGGATCGGCCTTGGGCACCAGCTTGCCAGCCCAATTGCGGCGCAGCTGAAATTTCACATGCAGGTCGATGAACTCGGGGTCCCACTCGGGGTGCCATTGCAGATAGAACTCGCGGGCATGGGCCTCGTCCTTGAAGCCCTTGAGGTTGGTGGTCGCCTGAATGAAATCGCGCATCGCCACCGCGCCGTTTGGCGAGTTTGCCGGGCCAGCGTCCGAGATGGCAAGGCTGCGGATCGTCTCGGGCTTTTCCCCGGCCACCGCGATGGCTACCCGCACGCCGGCGGAATGGCCCACCAGATGCACCGGCCCACAGCCCAGCGCATCGATCAAACCATGCACATCGCGCGCCATCGAACGCACCCGATAGCCCGCGCGCGCCCAATCGCTATCGCCGTGGCCACGCATGTCCATGGCGATCACATGATACTTCTTCGCCAGCACCCGCGCGAACGGGTCCCAGGTGTGGCACTGCACATTCAGCCCGTGCAGCATCACGATGGTGGGCGCGGTGGGCTGCCCCCATTCGGTGTAGTGCAGCTTGAGGCCGTCGAGGGTAATCCAGTGATCTTCGTAACGCTCGGTCATTTTATCTCCCCGGTGTGCCTGCTTTAGGCATCACCTTTTTCAGCGGATGGTTTGGCCATGGTTTCCGTGGCATACTAACTTGGGCATAGGCAGCGTTCCGCGCCCGACAGAGCGGCGCGATCTTCGGGATGGGCAATCGCCAGCAACGCCGCGCGGCGCTCTGCCATGCTGCGCCCGCGCAACTTGGCAATGCCGAATTCGGTGACGACATAATCGACGTCCTGCGCCTGCGTGGTGGGCGGATTGCCCGCAGGCAGCGCCGCCACGATCCGCGCGCGGCCATCGCGGGTGCGCGCGGTGATGGCGATCACACTCGCCCCACCCGCCAGCCGCGCGCCGCGCACGAAATCCACCTGCCCGCCGCCCGAAGCAATGCGCTGCCCGCCCGCAAACTCGGCATTGACCTGCCCGGCGAGATCAACCTCCATCGCCGAATTGACCGCCCACAGGCAGTCATGCGCCCGCAGCCGGTCTGGCGCGTGGGTTTGCGAGATGGGTTGCAGCTCAACCTTGCCCTGCCAATCGGCATCGGCGCTGTCTGGCCCCAGGATGCCGGTGGTCACCGCCAAGCCCGGCTCGACGGATTTGGCGGCACCATCGATCACGCCCGCGCAGATCGCCGCGCGCAGCAGGCTCGGGATGATACCGGAATGCAGGCCGATCCCCGGCATTTTGGCGAGCTGCTCCGCGATGGCATTGCCAATACCGCCAATGCCGATCTGCAGCGTGGCGCGGGGGGGAATAAGGCTGGCGACCAGACGCGCCGCTTCGTGCTCCTCCCCGGAAGGCCCGCGCGATTTTGCCGCACCGGGATGCGCCGATGGCTGCGGATGGCACACCAGCTCCGCCCGCCCTTCCGCGATAAACACCGAGGCGCGCAGCCCGGCAATCGTCGGGGGCGTCACCTCAAAAGCCGCCGCAGCGCCGGTGGCAAGCGCCGTATGCGTATAGCCAATCATTGCGCCGTAATCGTAGCCCTCGCCCGATCCACGCGGCCAAACCCGCGCCAGCACCAGATCCACCGCGATCTCGCCCCGCGCGATCAGGCGGTCGATGCTCCACAGCGAATCGGGGAAATAATCGACCAGCGCGCCCCACCGCCGGGGCACCGCGCCCGCCAGCGCCAGCAGCTTGATGCGCCCGGCCTCGATATCGGGCCGCATCGCCTCATCGAGAAAAGCCAGACGCCCTTCCAGATCGGCAAACAGCAGCACCACGGGGATTTTCATTTCCAGCGCGGTATCGAGAATCAGGCGGATCAGGCCATCGGGTTGCTGCGGCCCCATCGCCGCAAGCACGCGCACCTCTTCGCGCCCAGAGAGCATACGCCTCACAGTGGCCGAAGCCGGATCGCCTTCCTTAAGCTGCACCCTCAATCCTCGTCTCACGAGTGACAATTCCAGATATAACCTTGACAAACTATCAAGTAAACATAATTTAGCGATATATTATATTGCAAAGCCGGTGAATGGCAGAGCAGCAACCTTTGGAGAGGGTATGTCGATAGAGAGCGAGAGCGGCGTGGCCGCAATGCCGCTGATAGATTGCGACGTTCATCCTTTAATCAGGGATATCAACGCCCTGGGGCCGTATCTCTCCACAAGGTGGCGAGACTATTTCGAGCTCGGATCGGCGTGGCGCGCCAGCGACAATTCGGTGATCTTCGCCCGTGCGCGCGATCGCTACAATCATCCCAACGCCACCTATCGCCTCGACTCGCTGCCCACCAACGGCGGCCCGGCTGGCTCCGACCCCGAATTCGCGATTTCCGACCATCTCGCGCCTTTCGGCATCACCACCGCCCTGTTGCTGCCGCAGGAGCATTATGGCGTGGCCCGTTTCGGCAATCCGCTGGCGGCTGCCGCCTACGAGCGCGCCAACAACGAATATCTCATCGACACCTGGCTGCCGCATGACGACCGCTTCACGCTGGCGATCACCGTCTCCGGGCACGATCCGCAATCCGCCGCCGCCGATATCCGCCGCCTTGGCAGCACACCGGGTGTGGTGGGCATCCAGCTGCTGATCATGCGCGACATGGCCGGATCCGACCGCTTCGATCCGATCTACGAGGCAGCCTGCGAGATGGAACTGCCGATCATCATTCACCAGAATGGCGGCGAGGGTTGCTACACCTATTCGCAGCTGCCCGCGGGCGGCGCGCCGCGCTCCTATGGCGAGCGCCACTCCGTGCTGACGCAGGTGGGTGCCGCCAATATCACCGACATGATCGTTTCGGGCACCTTCGAGCGCTTCCCGCAACTGCAGATCGTGATGGTCGAATGGGGCTTCACCTGGCTGTCGTGGCTGATGTCGCGGCTGGATTATCTGTGGAGCTGCAACCCCTCCGCCACCCCCTATATCAAGCACCGGCCCAGCGAATATATCGCCAAGCACTTCACCTTCACCACCCAGCCCCTCGACGAAACGACCACCAGCGTCGAGCTGGCGGCGATGTTCAAGGTGCCGCATCTTCAGGATATGCTGCTGTTCAGCTCGGATTATCCGCATTACGACACCGACAACCCGCAGACCATCATGAACAAGATCCCCCGCGCGATGCGCGAGCAGGTGGCCTATCGCAACGCGCTGCGCGTGTTTGGCCCCAAGATCATGCGTTCGCAAAATTCCGCCCCGGCGGCGGGTATCGGCGGAGGCCACTGACATGACGGAGATCATCGTCGATTGCGGGCGTCATGCCGGGATCAAGCGCTATCAAGACCTGTTTCAATATATGCCGCATAGCTGGCAGAAGCATTTCGACCGCTACGAATGGCTTGGCTCGGTGGAGCTGGCCTCCAACCACATAAGGGTAACCGACAAGCTGCGCCACGAGCCGGTGCCGGCCTATGTGCCCACGCCCCAGCCGGGCCAGCGCGAGCTGATTATCCCCTATCAGGGCCTGACCGTGAACGGCTGGGCTGACCGGGTTGGCGCGAAGATCTATCTCGATGCGCTCAATTGCTATGCCGAGGAAAACTGGATCTGCGCCACCAGCACCCTCGCGCTGGTGGTCAGCCCGCATGACCCGGCGTGGTCGGCCAAGCTGATCCGCTCGCGCGCGGCCACCGGCACCGTATCGGCGGTATGTATCCCGCTGATCCCGGAGATGCTGGGCACGCGCTATTGGGACCCGATTTACGAGGCCTGCGTCGAGCATAATCTCCCGGTCATCACCCATTTCTCGGGCGTGGAAGGCTCTTATGTTGGCGCGCCAAGCCTTTCGGGCGGGGTGCATCAGAGCCCGCTGTCGCGGCTGGTGCTGATGCCGCATCTGGCGGAATCGAATATCGCGAGCCTGATGTTCGAAGGGGCCTTTTATCGCTTCCCCACCCTGCAAATCCTGTTTGCCGGGTTTGGCTTCAAATGGCTGCCCTCGCTGATGCGCCGGATGGATCAGGAATGGCGCAACTTCCGCTCGGACGTGCCCTGGGTGAAGGATCCGCCCAGCACCAAGGTGCTGAACAATGTCTGGCTCAGCTCCTATCCGATCGGCGAAGTGCTCGATCCGCAAAGCTGGGACAGCGAATTCGACGCGCGGTTGCGCCAGCGCATTGTGTTCAATTCGCACGCGCCTTTCGGCCACGATACCCCGGCGCTGCTGAGCGAAAAGCTTGGGCCGGAGTGGAGCAGCCTGCTGATGCGGAATGGTGCCCGCTTCCTCGATCTCAAAAATACGGAGGGTGCCGATGCCCGCAACTACCACTGAGACATCGCCCACCCAGCCGACCGCCCACAACATCGGTAAGCTGGCCGATTTCCCCGAGCGCAAGGTGATGCCGGCGGATGCCGGCGGGCGCACCATTGGCGTGCTGCGCCATGGCGAGGAGATCTTTGCCTTCAGCAATCGCTGCCCTCATCAGGGCGCGCCGATGTGCCGGGGTCAGGCCGCAGGCACCATGCTGCCATCCGAGCCCGACGAATATCACTTCGCCATGGATGGGCTGGTCGTGAAGTGCCCGTGGCACGCCTATGAATTCAACGTGCAAACCGGCGAAAGCGTTTGCGGGATCATGCGCGCCAAGCTGCCGGTTTATAAAACAGAGATCCGCGACGAGGACGTTTTCGTCATCATGGGCCGGGCTCAGGGCTGAAACCGCCAATCAATTCAACCAGATTTTGCACAGGCTATTGTTTAATGGAACTCTCCTTCGAGCAGCAGGAAATCATCCGCACCGTGCGGAACTTTGTCGATGCGGAGGTGTTGCCATACGCCTCTGATTTCGACCACCGCGACGAGTTTCCCGAGGAAATGGTCGCCAAGATGCGCGACATGGGGCTTTTCGGCATCACCATCGCCGAGGAATACGGCGGGCTTGGCCTCGATATCCTGACCTATGTGCTGGTGGTGCAGGAGCTGTCGCGCGGGTGGATTTCGCTGTCGGGAGTGATCAACACCCACTTCATGGCGGCGTGGATGATCCAGTCTTTCGGCACCGAAGCGCAAAAGCAGGAGCTGCTGCCGCTGATGGCCACCGGCGAGCTGCGCTCGGCCTATTCGATGACCGAGGCCCACGCCGGATCGGACGTGCAGGCCATTCGCACCCGCGCCCGCCGCGATGGCGATGAACGGAACGACGACTGGATTATCAACGGGCAGAAAATGTGGAGCACCAACGGCCTGCGCGCCGGGATGATCCTGCTGCTTACCGTGACCGATCCCGATGCCTATCCGCGGCACAAGGGGATGACGGCTTTCATCATCCGCAAAGAGCCCAATGTTGAAAAGCAGCCCGGCCTCACCGTGCCCAAGCCGCTCAAGAAGCTGGGCTACAAGGGCGTTGAAACCACCGAGCTGGTGTTCGAGGATTTCCGCACGCCGCATACTTCGGTGCTGGGCGGGGATATCGGCATCGGCCGGGGCTTCAAATACTTCATGGCCGCGGTCGAGCTGGGCCGGGTGAACGTGGCCGCGCGGGCCGTGGGCGTGGCGCGCTGCGCGCTTGAAACCGCCATCCGCTATGCCCAGGGCCGCGAGACCTTTGGCAAGCCGATCAGCGAACACCAGCTGATCCAGGCCAAGATCGCGCTAATGGGCACCCAGCTGCGCGCCGCCGAGCTGCTGACTCTGGATGCCGCCAAGAAGAAATCGAGTGGCGAGCGCGCCGATCTCGAAGCGGGCATGGCCAAATATTTCGCCACCGAAGCCGCGCAGTTTTGCGCTCTGGAAGCCATGCGTATCCATGGCGGCTACGGCTACTCGCAGGAATATATCGTGGAGCGCCTCTATCGCGACGCCCCGCTGCTGATCCTTGGCGAGGGGACCAATGAAATTCAGCTGACCCTTATCGCCAAACGCCTGCTGGAATTACACGCCAGCTAAAACCCCTAACCTGACCATAAAATCAAATATATTGGGAGAAATTGAGAATGTCACCGAAACCCGGAGACCTGAAACCCGGAGCCCTTGAAGGCTTGAAAGTGGTGGAATTCGCCCATGTCATCGCCGGGCCGCTTTCCGGCACGCTGCTGGCCGATCTGGGCGCCACCGTGGTCCATGTCGAGGATCCGGGCACCGGCGATCCCCAGCGCGGCGCAGGCCCCGACAAGAACGGCGTGCATCTGTGGTGGAAGGTTGCCGCACGCAACAAGCGCTCGGTCACGCTCAATCTGCGGACGGATGAAGGCCGCAAGGTGGCCCGCGAGCTGGCTGAATGGGCCGATGTCGTCATCACCAATTTCCGCGTGGCCACGCTGGAAAAATGGGGCCTCGACCCCGAGTCGCTCAACGTCATCAATCCCAAGCTGATCGTGCTGCAGGTTACCGGCTTTGGCGCGAACTCCTCGCGCCGCAACGAGCCGGGCTTTGGCAAGGTGGGCGAGGCGATGAGCGGTGTGGTGAACATCACCGGCTTTGAAGACGGCCCCCCCGTCCACACCGGCTTTTCACATGGCGATTCGGTGACCGGGCTGATGGGCGCGTTTGCCATTCAGGCCGCGCTCTATCGCAAGCTGACCGATCCCGATTTCAAGGGCGAGTGGATCGATCTCGCGCTGTATGAGGGGCTGTTCCGGCTGATCGAATGGCAGGTGATCTTCTACGATCAGCTGGGGGTAGTGCCCACGCGCGTTGGCAACAAGCTCGCCGCCGCGCCCGCCGCCGTGATCAACCTTTACGGCACCGTGGATGAGCGCTGGCTGACTGTGACTTCGGGCACCCCGCGCAGCGTCAGCAATGTCGCCGCGCTGGTGGGAGAGCCCGCCGAGCATTACGCCACCCGCGCCCTGCAGGCCGCCAACAGCAAGCGTCTCGACATATTGCTGGGCGAATGGATCGCGGCCAGAACCCTTGAGGAATGCCTGGAAACGATGAAGCGACTAGAAGTGGTTGCATCTCCGATCTTTTCGGTGGAAGATATGATCACTGATCAAACCTTCATCGAGCGAGAGAACATCGTCACCGTCAGCGACCCCGACCTTGGGGACGTTCGTATGCAAAATGTCGTACCGCGGCTGAATAATTATACGGGCAAGATTTGGCGCTCGGCGCCAAAACTGGGAGAAGACAACGAGCTGGTTTATCGTGACTGGCTGAAGCTTAGCCCGGACCGCCTGCGTGAGCTTACTGAAAATGGCGATGTCTGATTAATTTTTATGTTTAAAAACAATAATATATAAGGGGATGGCCATGCCGAACAACAACGCTCAATTCTTGCCATTTGGGCACCAGAGCGAACTCTTCATCGGTGGAGAATGGGTCACCCCTTCTACCGACAAGATGATTGACGTTATCAATCCCACCACGGAAGAACTGTACGTTCGGGTGGCCGAGGCGCAAGACGCGGATGTCAACCGCGCCGTCGCCGCGGCCCGTCATGCCTTCGATCATGGGCCCTGGCCGCGCATGTCGCATCAGGAGCGCGCCAAATACCTGCGCGCTATCGGCCAAAAGCTCAACGAGCGCGCGGCCGATATCGCGCAGGTGTGGCCCTCGGAAATGGGAATTGTCCACAGCACGGCTTCGGCGGTGGCGGGTTCGATCGGCGCGGTATTCGATTATTACGCCAGCCTGGCCGATACTTTCGCCTTTGAGGAAGAGCACCACCCCGCTGGTGGCGGCGAATTCGGCCTGCTCGTGCGCGAGCCGGTTGGTGTGGTGGGGCAGATCATTCCGTGGAATGGCCCGATCATCCTGATCGCCTACAAGCTGGCTCCGGCGCTGATTGCGGGCTGCTGCGTCATCATCAAGCTCTCGCCCGAAGGTCCCGGCGCGGGCTATATCATGGCCGAGATTGCCGAAGCCTGTGGCCTGCCGCCCGGCGTCATCAATGTCCTCACCGCCGACCGTCCGGCATCGGAGAGCCTCGTCCGCAATCCCGATGTCGACAAGATCAGCTTCACCGGCTCCACCCTTGCCGGCCGGCGCGTCGCCTCGATCTGCGGCGATCGCATCGCGCGCTGCACGCTCGAACTGGGCGGCAAATCGGCGGCGCTTATCCTCGATGATTACGACCTCGGCGTTGCCGCGCAGTCGCTCGCCGATTTTGCCTGCTTCAACAGCGGACAGGCCTGCTCGTCGCTGACCCGCGTGGTGGTTCCACGCCATCGCCACGATGCGATGGTCGAGGCTCTGGTTGCCACTTTTGGCAAAAAGCGCGTCGGCGATCCTTTCGATGCCGCTACCGAGCTCGGCCCGGTGGTTTCCGGGCGGCAGCGCGATCGCATCGAGGGCCTGATGGCGGCAGGACGCGCCGATGGCGCGGTGCTGGCCACCGGCGGTGGTCGTCCCGCGCATTTGAACAAGGGCTTTTTCATCGAGCCGACGGTGTTCGCCAATGTGGATAATCATTCCACGCTGGGTCGCGAAGAAGTGTTCGGCCCGGTGCTGAGCGTGGTGCCGGTGACCGATGAGGAAGATGCCATCCGCGTTGCCAACGACACGCCTTACGGCCTCAACAACTCCGTGTTCACCAACGACCCGGATCGCGCGCTGGAAGTGGCCCGTCGTCTGCGTTCGGGCACGGTGGGGCATAATGTGTTCCGCTCCGATTTCAGCATCGCCTTTGGTGGCTTCAAGCAGTCCGGCATCGGTCGCGAGGGCGGGAAAGAGGGGCTGATGCCCTATCTCGAAACCAAGACGATCATTCTGAATGAACGTCCGAAAAAATATCGCTGAGACGAGTCCGGCATCGCGATGGTTCACCCCATCGCGATGCCGCCGGAGTTATGCCACGATGAAGTTCGAAGATTACGCCACCAAGTATGAGGAGTTCGCTCTGGAGCGCAGGGACGGCGTCGTTCATCTGCGTTTTCATACCAATGGCGGGGAATTTCATTGGTCGTCCATGGCGCATCGCGTTTTGGGCGATGTGATTCAGGATATTGATTCAGATCCCGAAAATCGCGTGCTGCTGCTCAGCGGAACCGGCGAGAATTATTGCGGCTCGATCGAGCTTACCAGCTTTGCCGGCATCAGCTGGGATACCATTACGTGGGAAGGCAAGCGCTACATCGCGGCGCTGCTCAACCTCGAGATTCCGGTGGTGGCCGCCGTGCAGGGGCGCTGCACCATCCATGCGGAACTGCCGCTGCTGAGCGATATCATCGTCGCCTCCACCGACGCCGTGTTTGGCGACACCACCCACTTTGCCCGCAATGTGGTGCCCGGAGACGGTTCGCACGTGATCTGGACAGAGCTGCTGGGCCCCAATCGTGGCCGGCATCTCATTTTCGCCGAGGAAGTGCTGAGCGCGGCCGAGGCGCATCGGCTGGGGCTGGTCGGAGAAGTGGTCGAGCGCGACAAGCTGCTGGATCGCGCGTGGGAACACGCCCTGCGGATCGCCGCCAAACCAGGCGTGGTGGCGCGCAACACCCGCACCGCGCTGATCGCCCCCATCAAGACCGCCTTTGAAAACAGGCTGGCAACGGGCCTCGCGCTGCAGGGTGCCGCCTATGGCAACCGGCCCCATCGGGGAGCAACCCCGGTGGAAAAAGACTCATAGACAAACAGACGCATAGCTAAGGCCCAAGAGGCCAATACCATATTTCGGGAGAGAGACATGTCACAGCCGCACCCAGGAAAATCTGGGCAACGAAAAGTCACCGGAGCCATACTCCTTGCCATTGGCCTCTGGCTTTTCGCCTTCGGGCTGTATCTCGCCATCCTGGGCGGGTCATACTATTTTGTCCTGTCGGGATTGGCGGTGGTTGTCAGCGGCTGGTCCTTTTTCAAGGGCCATGGGCGTGGAGGGCTGATTTACGGCGCCATGCTCGTCGGCACGCTGGTGTGGGCTCTGGTCACGGCTGGCCTTAATCCTTGGCAATTGCAGTCGCGCCTGGTCGCGCCGCTGGTTCTCTCGCTGCTGGTCTATTGGCCCGAGCTACTCAAGCATGCGAAAATTGCTTTCCCGGTGCTGGCGCTGGCGCTTGTCGGCTTTGCGGCATGGCTGTTCTCAGTCAACCAGCTCGAAGCGCCCTCGGCCTATGGTGCCGTTGCCAGCGCAGACGCCAACCCCGAATGGCGCAATTACGGCAATGTGCCCGCGGGCACGCGGTTTTCGGCTCTGGATCAGATCAACCCCTCGAACATCGACCATCTGAAGCACGCCTGGACCTACCACACCGGCGATGATGCCGGCATGGGCTTCGAGGCCACGCCGCTGATGGTGGATGGGCGCGTGTTCCTGTGCAGCTCGCACAATCGCATCGCCGCGCTCGATCCCGATACCGGCAAGGCCATCTGGACGGTGGATCCCAAAGTGGATTCGCCGCCTGCCTCCACCTGCCGGGGTGTGGCTTACTACGAGCAGAAAGGCTCCACCGCCCCTTGCGCCTCGCGCGTGATTTTCGGCACCACCGATGCGCGGCTAATGGCCGTGGATGCGGCAACGGGCAAAGCCTGCGCCGACTTTGGCGTGAATGGCACGGTCGATCTCAAGAAGGGTATGGGCCCTGTGCACAAGGGCTTCTACTATCTCACCTCTGCCCCCACCATTGCGCGGGGCAAAATCGTTATTGGCGGCTGGGTGCTGGATGGCCAAACTGTCGGCGAGCCCTCGGGCGTCATCCGGTCCTTCGATGCGGTTACCGGCAAGCTGGCCTGGGCGATGGATGTGGATCGCCCCCACGATCATGGCGAGCCCGCGCCGGGCAAAACCTATTCGCTCAGCACCCCCAACAGCTGGGGGCCAATGAGCGCCGATGATGCGCTGGGTCTGGTCTACGTGCCAACCGGCAATTCCACCCCCGATTACTGGGGTTCCTACCGCTCGCCGGGCTCGGAAAAATACGCGAGCTCGATTGTCGCCATCGATTCGGATACCGGCGAGATCCGCTGGTCTTTCCAGACCGTGCACCACGATTTGTGGGACTATGACGTCTCGGCCCAGCCGAGCCTGATCGACCTGCCGATCAATGGCCAGGTCGTTCCCGCCCTGGTGCAGCCCACCAAGCGCGGCCAGGTGTTCCTGCTGGATCGCCGCAATGGCAAGCTGCTCGCTCCTGTTGAGGAGCGCGCGGTGCCGCAAGGGGCCTCGGCAGGC
>Ga0007882_10001725_pt1 | contig 12491 bp, 11 predicted proteins | sample CryBogCBH12Aug01_FD_71195 | JGI IMG/M metagenome (GOLD analysis project Ga0007882, IMG submission 71195) | Freshwater microbial communities from Crystal Bog, Wisconsin, USA - CBH12Aug09.1 | ecosystem: Environmental > Aquatic > Freshwater > Lake | place: Crystal Bog, Wisconsin, USA | collected... | reverse complement strand
GTGGCCAGCGACAACCCCCGCAAGACCTTCACCGGCGCGGCCTGGCGGTCAGCCATCGCCCCAAACATGAGGGGGGACACAAACGCCGCCAGCGCTGAAGTGGCGAAGGCCAGTGCCTTGAAGCGGTGGAGTCCATAGGCGTCCAGCACCATGCCCAGCGGCACCAGCCAGGCGGCCATGGCCGCCCCCTGGAGGAAGAACAGCCCCATCAATTCAAAATATTCCGCGCGCCGCAGCGTTTTAAGCACCCGCAAGGAACTCACGAACCGACCCGCAATTCAATCCGAAAAACGGCGGGGCGGGGGTAATCCTCTGCTTAACCTTTGATAAATTCGCCGCCCTGGCCCAAGCCCGCCTTGACTCGGGGCGCGGGGTATTTATGATGAACCGCGATTTTATGACTAAAATTCAATGCATTGAGGCGCGCGAGATTCTGGACTCCCGCGGAAACCCCACGGTGGAAGTGGACGTCACCCTGACCAGCGGTGCCTTTGGCCGCGCGGCGGTGCCCAGCGGCGCCAGCACCGGCGAACACGAAGCCATCGAACTGCGCGATGGTGACAAGGAACGCTACCTCGGCAAGGGCGTCACCAAGGCCGTCAAGAACGTCACCGCCAAAATCGCCCCAGCCCTCATCGGCTTGGACGCCCTGGACCAGCTCACCGTGGACCGCACGATGCTGGAGTTGGACGGCACCGAAACCAAGTCCAAGCTTGGCGCCAATGCCATCCTCGCTGTTTCGCTCGCCAACGCCAAGGCCAGCGCCTGCGCCCTCGGCCAGCCGCTCTTCAAGTATCTCGGCGGACCGAACGCCAAGATTCTCCCCGTGCCGATGGCCAACGTCATCAACGGCGGCGCGCACTCCGATGCCCCGATTGATTTCCAGGAATTCATGATCCAGCCGCATGGCCTGCCCACCTTCAGCGAAGGTCTGCGTGCCATCACGGAAATTTTCCACGCCCTGAAGAGCGTGTTGAAGAAGCGTGGTCTTTCCACCGCCGTCGGCGACGAAGGCGGGTTCGCCCCGAAGCTGAATGGCGTGGAAGACGCGATCGAATCCATCCTCCAAGCTGTCAAGGACGCTGGCTACAAGTCCGGCAAGGAAATCTTCCTGGCCCTCGACGTCGCCAGCTCTGAGTTTTACAACAAGGACGGCACCTACACCTTCAAGAAATCCACCGGCAAGACCGTCACCGGCGAAGAGTTGGTGGATTTCTACGCCAAGCTTTGCGCGAAGTATCCGATTGTCTCCATCGAGGACGGCTGCGCCGAAGGCGACTGGAAACATTGGAAGCTGCTCACCGACAAAATCGGCGACAAGGTGCAGCTCGTCGGCGACGATTTGTTTGTGACCAACGTCAAGTTCCTCCAGAAGGGGATTGATACCGGCACGGCCAATTCGATTCTCGTCAAGGTCAACCAAATTGGTTCCCTTACGGAAACGCTGGACGCCGTTAGCCTGGCGCAGACGAACAAATATACCGCTGTCCTCTCGCATCGCTCCGGTGAAACCGAGGATGCGACCATCGCCGACATCGCTGTGGCGACCAATTGCGGCCAGATCAAGACCGGCTCGCTGAGCCGCACCGACCGCACGGCCAAATACAACCAACTGCTCCGCATCGAGCAATTGCTCGGCAAGAATGCCGTGTATGCCGGCCGGACAGTCCTCAAGAACGGCTGAACGGTTTCCTTATCATCAACCGATTAACCAACCGCCCCGGGCAACCGGGGCGGTTTTTTTCTGTAGCGGCGGTCTGTGACCGCCGAGTTTTTCAGGGCTTTCGCGCCCTGTCGGCGGTCACAGACCGCAGCTACAGGCGATGCAGCCTTGTCAGGTCTTACCCGTATGCGGGGTTGCAGCGCACCATGAGGTGTTTCTGGTGCTTGAGCTTGGGCGGCAATTGGTTGTGTTTGATTTTCGCGGCCAGCGGTCCTTCCCTAAAACACCGATTTCAGCCCACTTGGACAATACCAGTTGAAAGCGCTTGGTTCCGTGGTAAAATTAAGATTGAAAATGATTTGCATGAAAAAACTACTCCTCCCGTTTGCATTGTTTGTCACCACGGGCCTGCTGGCCGATGAAGCCGCCTTTCAGGCTTCGCTGACGCCGGATATCGCCATCCACTCCCGCACCACGGAAATTCACGGCTTGGCCCTGAATATCTGGGGCGAAAATCCGCAATACAGCCTGAACTTGGGCTTTGTGAACGGCAGCACCGGCGACAGCTCGGGCTTGAGCTGGGGCTTGGTAAATTATGCCGACAGCTATACCGGCGTAGCCTGGGGCTGGATTAACTTGAGCAAGGTAAAGTTTACCGGGTGGCAGGATGGTCTGGTGAATGTGTCCCAGGGCAACTTCATCGGCCTGCAATCCGGCTGGATTAATGTTGCCGAGGAGTTTCATGGCCTGCAACTCGGCTTTGTGAACTACGCGGAGAAACTCAATGGCGTGCAGGTTGGCTTGGTGAATGTCGCCCGCAACAATCCATGGTTCACCGAATTTCCGGACAAGCTGGCCACGGGCTTCCCGATTGTGAACTGGTCGTTCTGATTATTTCAGCTCCCATGAAAACGGCTGCGTGAACCGCAGCCGTTTTTTGTGTCCGGGCAAGGCCTGCCGGCCGCTTCGCGGGAGTTGCGGCCCGCCAAAAATATGGTAGATTTTTTGCATGAGCCAGTTTTTCCGACCCAACATTCAGCGCAATGGGCGCATTGCCCGTGGCGTCATCGGTTCGCTCTGCCTGGTGGCGGGCATCATTGTGGCGGGGGACTATTCGCTCTGGGGGCTCATCCTAGTTGTGGCGGGATTGTTTGCCATCTTTGAATCCATGCGCGGCTGGTGTCTTGCCCGCGCCTGTGGCATCAAGACCAAGATTTAGTGGGCAGAGAAGGCAGAAGATAGGAGTTAGTACTCAGAAGTCGGCGAGCTTCGCGTCCGGCCCCGCGCCATCCTCTTCAAAAAATCTGCATGGTATCCAGCACCGCCTTGATGCGCGGCACTTCGTGGGTGCGAAACAGGCTGGTCTTGCCCAGTGCCGCCAATACCGCAAAGAACGGCTCGGCGCAGCGAACTTCTTCCCCAAAATATTCAAACGCATGGGGCAGGGCATGGCAGATCGGAAAGCCCAGTTCTCGCAGGCGAAATGTGTTCAGAAACACGTTCATCTGGTGGCGCACACGCACCGCGCTGTCCTGGAGATTCCGGTAGTAGAAGCCCAGGCCGGGGTCAAGAAAGATGCGCTCCACGCCGTTGCGCTGTGCCAACTCAATTTGGCGCGCGAAATAGTCGCGCAGCATCGGCACCGGATCGGCGGACAGGTCGTAGTCGGCCACCTCGCGCACATTCCGGCCCGCGACATGGCAAATAATCACCGCCGCGTCGTGCGCGGCCACCATTTGGTAGATTTCAGCGGAGGCTTCCGTGCCGGTGAGGTTCAGGACATTTGCGCCAGCCGCCAGACTCGCCTGCGTGACCGCCGGCGAATAGGTTTCCACGGACACCAAAATATGTTCCGCCCGCAGGGCGCGGATGACCGGGAGCAGTTGGGAGGTTTGCGCCGCGTCCTCCGCGCGGGCCGCGTGCGCCAGCGTGGATTCCGCTCCCACATCAATGATGGCGGCCCCCTGTGCCGCGAGCACCCGGCCGCGCTGGATGGCCGCGTCGGCCGTTAGACAGACGCTTTCCCGATACCAGGAATCGGCGGACAGATTTACCACGCCCATGATGGCCGGCCGGGTCGCAAAGGGAAACGGCCGCCCGCCCAGGGAGAATTCCCGGATGGGCGCGTTGGCGACGGCTCGGTGACTTTCCAGTAACTCGGCGAGATGTTCCAGCGACAGCATGGGGGCATCCTAACGGAGAATTGGCCGGGGCGAAATGCGAATTCGCCGGGGCCGGGGAGGCAAGAATGGTGCACCCGGCGCGATTCGAACGCGCGACCGCCCGCTTAGAAGGCGGGTGCTCTATCCAACTGAGCTACGGGTGCAAAAGGCTGGCCCAAGAACCGGCGGCCAACCGTGGCCCGGCTTGAGCCAGCCAAAGCCTATTCTGCAAGAATGGCCATCAAAGGGAAGCCGATTCGGAAGCGGCTGTTGGCCGGGGGCGGCCTTGCCAAATTAGCTTTTGTTGGCCGGGGGCGGCGGGTAAGCTGACGCAAAATTAGGAATGAAAGTTTTAATCAACAGCTCATTGCCGTTTGCCTTGGCGCACGGCGGCGCGCAAATCCAGATCGAACAAACGCTGACCGCGCTGAAACAGAACGGCGTGGATGTCGAATACACCCGCTGGTATGACGAAAGTCAGCGGGCGGACTTGATTCATTTTTTCGGTCGCATGCCGGCTGATCATATCCGTCTGGCCCAGCAAAAGGGCATCCGGGTGGTGATGGGCGAGCTGTTGACGGCGCAAGGTTCGCGCTCGAACCGGCAATTGCGGGTGCAGAAGGCCATCACCAGCGCCATGGAACGGTTCGCGCCGCGCACCTTCCTGACCCCGTTCAATTGGGATTCCTACCGCCGGGCGGAGGCCATCATCGCCATGACTTCTTGGGAGCGGCACCTGATGAATATGATGTTTGATGCGCCGTTGGAGCGCATTCACATTGTGCCCAACGGGGTGGAGGAGGTGTTTTTATCGGCACCGGCGCAGGAGCGGGGCCGCTGGCTGGTTTGCACGGCCACCATCACGGAACGCAAGCGGGTGCTGGAGGTGGCGCAGGCAGCGGTGCTGGCCAAGACCCCGGTGTGGTTCATTGGCCGGGCCTATGCGGAAGGGGATGCCTATGCCCGCCAGTTTCAGTCGCTGGCCCGGCAACATCCGGATTTGCTGTGCACGGATAGTCCACCCTTCAAGGATCGCGCCGGGTTGGCGAAGATTTACCGGGCCGCCCGCGGGTTTGTGCTCCTGAGCGCCATGGAAACGCGTAGTCTCGCCGCCGAGGAGGCCGCCGCGTGTGAATGCCCTCTGCTGCTGAGTGATTTGCCCTGGGCGCGGGCCACTTTCGAGGCGCGGGCCAGTTACGCGCCGGTCACGTCGGATGCCCGGGCCACGGCCGCCGTGCTGCGCCGATTTTATGACGCCGCCCCGACCCTGCCGCTGCCGCCCAAGCCGCCGGCTTGGGTCGCGATTGGCGCGCAGTTGAAAGCGCTCTACGAACAGGTGTTAAAAGGCTGAGGCCGGGGGAAGGCCCGGAACCGGGCGGCAGGACCGCCGTCGGGAAGGGCGTAGCAATTGGGAAACGTTGCAAACGGCGACGTCGCCGAAGCCTCGGCCAACCAAAAAATCTCCGCTGAGAACGGGCACTTTGGTTTTTTAAACGCTCTGGGGCTCCGTCCGAATAATCTTTTTCAGAAAGGGCAGCCGGTTGGTGAGTTCCCCGCGCAGGCCGGCGGACAGGCCGAATTGCAGCAGCGCGAACAGTGACCACAAGCCTATGGCCGGCAGGATGACGGACAGTTGCAGGGACATCGGCAGATGCGCCATGGCCCACCAGGCCGCCGCCGCCACGGGAATCAGACCGGCGGCCAGCCGGACCGATGGCCGGTGCCACGCGGCCAATTCCGCCCAGCCCATCCCGAAATATTTGCGGGTGCGATACAGTCCGTAAGGCAGGGAAAAGGCCAGGCAGCAGCCGATGGAACAGAGCAGCATCAGCGTGATGCCGGGGTAATGGGGGGTTCCACCCGTGCCAGCCGCGAACTGGGCCGTCGCTGCCGGCGGCAAGGGTACCGCCCAACCCAGCCAGTGCAGCAATCCCATCAGGCCGATGAACACGCCGCCTTCAATTAAAAAGATGAAGCGCATGAAGCGAAATGCTTTTGATTGTCCCACGAGGCCGGTGTGCGCATGCACCGCCACGCAGAACACCAACCAGACGGCCAAGAGTACGTCATTGACGGGGGTCCAGCTAATCCGGCCGTGTGTCCACAGGCGCAGAAAGGTGCTGTTGCCAATGGCAAACAACATTCCGGCGGTGACGGCGAGGCTCATGGAAAGTTCCACAATCTGCTGGAATCGGCGCTGCAACCGTGCCTGCTCGCCGCGCACCATCATTTCGGCCAGCGCCGAGCTGGAGAAGTCAAATACCCGGTAAATCACCACGGTCAACATGCCGTAGGCGCGGGTGGCCACGTTCCAGACGGTGGCCGCATCGAGTCCGACCAGCCGGGTGAGCAGGATGGTCTGGCTGGCGCTGACGAGCTGGGCCCCGATGTTGTAGAGAAAGACATTTTGGGCAAAGTGGAACAATTCCCGGAATTTCAGCCAGCTTGGCCGGCCCCATTCGTGGCGGGCCGGGATGAAACCAAACCGGCGGCAGGCCCAGGCGCTGATGGTCAGGCTGACTGCCAGCGCAACCAGTTGGCCCAGCAGCAGGCTGAACACCCCTAGGCCCGCCTGAAACCCCGCCCACATGGCGCCAAAATTGGCCAACAGCGCGGCCGTGCCCGCGTGGTTGGCATAGTCAAATCGTTGGTGTGCCGAGAGCATGAGGTTAAAAATCTTGCATGCCAGCCCCCAGCCCGTGATGACGCTCTGGCCGGCGAGCAGCCAGAACAAATGTCCCTGCAGTGCCGTGTCCACTTTCATGAGCGGCCCCGCCAGCCAAGCAATGCCCAATCCTACCAGCCCGACAATCACTCCTTGAACCAGCCCCACCAGCACCGTGGTCTGCACCACTCCGCCATATTCGCCCCCGGTCCGGCGGTCTTTATAATCAATGAGAATCCGGGAAGCTGAGGCCGCCAGGCCCAAGTCCACCAAGTTGAGGTAAACCATAATCTGGGAGGTCAGCGCCCAGAGGCCAAATTCCTTTTTATCGGGGAGGTAATGCAGCGCCAGCGGAACCTGCGCCAGAGTATATAAGATGTTGGTTCCCAGCATGAGATAGCCTGAGAGCAACGAATGGGCGAACCTTTTGAGCCGGGACATGTACCTTAGGATTGACCAACCAACGTGGCTGATGTTCAGGCAAATTGGCGGAAAACTCCACTCTAAAAGGATGGATTGGCAACAATCCGGCGGAAGCGGGCATCAGGCCTTGGCGGCGGCGGGCGCTTGGCGGCCCCGCTTCAGGAGTGGCAGGGAGAAATAGCGGTAAACCAAAGCGGCGATCACCAAACCCGTCACCAGCGAGCCCCCCAGGATTTCGAGGTAAACCAGCATATTACCGCCTGCGGGCCCCAGGTTGAACCGCAACAGGTAGAAAATGGGTTGGTGAAATAAATACCATTCGTAGCTGATGATGCCACACCACCGCAGCATCGGATGGCACAGCCACTGGACCACCCGCAGGCTAGGATCGGCCACCAGCAGCAGGAGCAGGCCGGAGGCGATTTTTTCCACCAAATCCACCCCTTGATCCTGCCAGAACGTCTGCGGGCCCCAATTCGCCGTCATGGCCGCCGAGACCAGCAGCACCAGCGGCCAGAGCAGAAAGCCGAGGCAGCCAACCTTCGCCCAGCCCTTGGGAATCAGGTTCAGGTTGTGTAACCCTGCCACCAACACGCCTAGAAAAAACGCGTCCAGGCCGGACGGGAAATGCGGGTCAATGCAGGGATGAAATTCCGGGCCGGTCTTTAGCCAAAGCCGCACCGCCACGGGAATGAGCAGAAAGCACAGAACCGTCATGCCGAGGCAGGCCTGGGCGGTCAATCGGCGGCAGGCCAAGAAAAACAGTGGGAGGAAAATGTAGAACTGTCCTTCGACGGCCAGCGACCACATGACCGGATTGAGGTGTCCATCCACCGGCATCAGAAACGCCAGGCCGGAGAGCCAGCGCGCGGCGATGGGAAAATAGGAGGCATCGCCCGCCCGGATTAGTTGCAACGTGGCAAACAGGACCGCTGAAAGGGCCAAGGGGGGATATATTTTCCAAAATCGCCGGCGGGCATAACCGGGCGGGACGGTTTGTGGCGACTGGTTCACCTTGCGTTTCCAGAAGGGCCAGGCGATGAGAAAGCCAGACAAGGCAAAGAACAGCACGACCCCCCGGCCGCAACCGCCGAAGAAATCCCCTATAAATTGCACCGCCGGTCCAGCCTGGGGATTGACGTAGAAATGATGGCAGCAGATGACCATCAAAATGGCAATGCCCCGCAACCCGTCAATGAAATCGTAATTACGGTTGACGGCGGGATCCACGTGCCACGCATTCAGCCAGCTATCGCCAGACGGTTGGGGGTTGGACTTTGGCTGGGTCATGCGATCAACGTTGCCGATCTCCGCGCCCGGCGCGGAGATTGCGGACGGCGAACCGGACCTTTTCGGTTCGGTTGGTCATATGCTGCGGGCTTACCATTTTTAGTCGAGATAGTGAAGCGCAAGTCTTCGCAAAAGTCACGTTTCATCTGGCCAATTTATTGGAAACCCCAAACATTCAATGACTGAAAAGGGTTCAGGGGGCAACGAAGGCTGAAGGCTGAAGGGAAGCTGCCCACAACCTCAACTTGCCTTGAATACCTTGATTGGCTTGAATTCATACAGTTTTGAGTGCTTAGTTTTGAGTTTTAAGTTGGGGCGGGGGTACAAAGGCTGAAGGCTAAACGCTAAAGGCTAAAGGGAAGATGCCCACATTCACTTGCCTTGAATACCTTGAATACCTTGATTGCCTTGATTGCCTTGATTGCCTTGATTGCCTTGATTGCCTTGATTGCCTTGATTGCCTTGATTGCCTTGATTCGCTGGAATTCATGGAGTTTTAGGGGTTGAGTTTTAAGTTAGGGCCCGGGCAGAGGAAACCGCGAAACATGCCCAACATCCAATGGTGGGGAAGGTTTCAGGCGGACGCTGGCATCCGAGTTTTACGACCATTATACCGCGACGGGGAAAAAGAGGGTACGCGCTGGGCGCGCACTCGTGAAATTGAGCCGGTTTTATTGGGGGAAAGTGGGGAAATATTTTTGAAATGGGGCAGCAACGAGACCGGGCGAAATCACAAAAGGCGCATAAAAACTGGGGAAAATGAGGGTGGGTTTGGGTGGGGTGGGGAAAATTTCTGTGATTGGGGAAAAGGGCAATATTTTAACGATATCGCCGCGCTGGGTTGCGCGAGTTTTTAGTTGGGGCGAAGACGGGGATTTTGGACAGGATGACAGGATGGGCAGGATTTTTTCAGAATTACAGAAGGGACAGGAAACTTGGAGTTAGAAGTCAGGAGTCAGAAGCTGGAACGACATGGCCGCGAGGGAGCGCAGGGGGGCACAGAGATGGCCGTTCCAGGATTTCTGAAATTGTGAGGCGGCGGCTCAAAGCGGATAATTCTCGCCTTGGCCGACGGTGTCGGCGCTGCGGGCCAATTCCACGATGCGGGCGGCGGCTTCGGTTGGCCGGGTGAGTCGTTCGGCATGGTCGCGAATGCCTTGGCGTAGCCGTTCGTCCCACTGATCCGTCAGGGCGGTTTCCATGTAGCCGGGGGAAACGCTGAAAATCTTGAGGCCGCGGGGGGCGTATTCGGCGGCCAGTGCGAGGGTAAACCCGCGCAAGGCGTGCTTGGCCGTCACATAGGCGGTGAATCCCTTGGGCGGATGGCCTTCCACCGCGGCGCTGAGTACCGTGATGAGGGTGCCGCGTTTTTTTCGGAGCATGAGCCGGATGAGGGGTTGCGAACATTGCCAGGCGCCTTGGACGGCCACCCGGTGGTTACGCTCAAAGTCCGCCCAAGTGAGCTGATGCATTGGCTGCGGGGTGAAGGGGGCGCAGGCGTTGTGCACCAGGGTAAGGTCGTCGGCCTCCACAATTTCCGGCCGCTGCCACAGCGCGGCGTCCGGATCGGCAACGTCGTGCCGGATGGCGGTGCCGCTGATTTGAGCCTGGGCGCAGGCGGCTTCCCAGGCCCGCGCCGCTGCCTCGTCGCCGGCATACAGGGCGATGACGTGGTTGCCGGCCCGGCCAAAGGCCAGGGAGGTTTCGCGGCCCAGACCTTTGGTGCCGCCGGTGACGATGACCGTTGATTTCATGCCTCCTCCTTTACCATGACTTGAATCCGGCCACGAGCCGCGATTTGCTGGCGGGTTAGATTGGTCAGGGTGGCATCCAAAATCACGATGTTGCGGGCGTCCATTTTTTGGCTGACGACGGTTTCCAACCGGAGCGTGTCGCCCAGATAGGACGGTTGGGAAAACCGCAAGTCCACCGCCAGCAGCAGGCTGAACCGGCCGGGAAACCACATGCCGACGAAATGGGAGACGAAGCCGTTGAGAATGGAGCCATGCATGACGCGGCCGGCGAAGCCGCGCGCCTGGGCAAACGCCTCGTCCACGTGCACCGGACTGTGATCCTGAAACGCCTCCAAGAAGTGCCGGTAAACTTCCGGGGTGATGGTGTAGTCAAAGGATTCACGCTGGCCTTCCGAGATTTCCCGGTAGGTGATGGTGCGGGCGTTTGGCGGAGGTGGGGTGGTCATGGGCGGTTATTGCAGGCTGGCAAAGATTTGGCGAATCTGGGGCAGGGTATTGGCAAAAAGCATGAGGCTGGCGGCGCAGTAGGCGAAGGTGAGGGTGACGGCGGCGGCGTGAATCCAAGGGTTTTCGTTGTAGGCCTTGAAGCCCTCGCGGCCGAGCCGTTTTTTCAGGGCGAGGGTGTAGTAATGGTTGGTGACGACGCCGAGCGCATGGGCCGCGCCAAAGAGGAGGTAATTCCAGCCGACGCCATGCCAGACGCCGACGAGGAGAAAAACGATGGTGATGGTGAGGGCAATGGCGTGGTTGGCATGGGCGGGGCCGAAGGCGCGGACGAGGGTTTTGGAGAGGGGGGCAAAGACAACGTCGCGCATATACGTCGAGAGGGTGATATGCCAACGGTTCCAGAAATCTTTGACGTTGCGGGCGGCGAAGGGGTTGTCAAAGTTTTCGGCGACCGGGACGCCGATAAGACCGGCGGCACCGATGGCCATATCGCAGAAACCGGAGAAATTGCAATATAGGAAAAGGTAGTAAAACACCATGGCAATGGGCAGATCAATCCACGGGTGGTAATGGTCATCCAGCAGAAAATTGGCATAGGTTACTTGAAAACAGAGGCTGCCCAGAAACTTGTATTTGACCAGCCCGATTATCAGACGTTGGGCGGCGCGGGTGGGCGGCAACTCGGGCGGGGTGGCCGCGAACGCGCTTTGATACCGGGCGTAGGGATTGATGGGACCCACCGACATGGTTGGCACAAAAAAACAATACCCCAGGTATCGCATCAGTCCGGGCGGGGTCACGCTGCCGTTGCGGATTTCCACGACCAGATAACTGGTTCGGAAGGCGAGATAGGAAATGCCGAGAAAAAATGGACCGTAGGGCCGGTGTGGGCCGCCATAGAGGGATGCGGGCAGGTAGCGAATCAGGATCAAAAAGCCGATTGGGGTGAGAAAAGCCAGCCAGGGCAGCCAGCCGGGTCGCTGGCCACAGCCGCGCAGGGCGGCATAAAAGACCAAGGCCAGGGCCAGATAAGCCAGATATGTGGGCAAAGAGCGACCGTCGCCGGCCTGAAAGAAAAATAGATACAGGCCGCCTAGATTGAGGACGGTGAACAGAACTTCCCGGACGCCGCCCGACAAATGCCGCAGCACCAGGCGGGCGGCCAGGAGATAGGCCAGCAGTTCGGCAATTAATACGGACTGGGTGTGCATCGTTAAAATCCCCGGTAAACCGGCACGGTGTCCTGGAACTGGTAGGTGGCCAGCCCGACCAGCAGCAGGGCCAGCAGGGACAAAATGAGCGCCAAAACGTTGAGGGTCAGGTCAAGGGTGGCTCTGGGTTTCATAGACTTGCAGTAACCGTGGGGTGATGACGCCGGTGAAGTAGATCTGACCGTTTTGATTCAAGTGCTGGAAATCCCAATATAGTTTGGTGATGTCTTCCCGTTTCATTCCGGCATACAGCTTGGCCGCCGGGATGCCCACCAGGGTTAGCCGGTGGTGGAAAAGGGTAGGCCAGTCGGCATTTTCGGGCAGCACGGCCGAGCCCAACTCGGGAATCTTGGGCGTGTGCAGATAGACCAGTTGCACGTGGTTTTGGGCGGCCAGGTCGGCAAGCTTTCCCGCAAAGGCCACTTGCAGGGGTGGCAGCGGCAGTTGGGAAAATTCAAAATTCGCTGGCGCATCCGGCGGGCAGGCGAGAACCGCCTGGGGATCGGGGGATACGGCGGGCAGCCAGTCCGTGAAAGGTTGGTAGGAGCACATGCGCAGGGGCAGCGAACCCAGCCGCCGGGCGGGATTTGCCTGGGGCTGGAAATCGCCCCACACAATTTTATCCGTGTCTATGGCCGGCCGGTCAGGGCGGAGTCGGCCCACCAGATTGCGCGGCAGGCCCTGAATGGCGCTGGCATAATAGGAGACCTTGGCCCGCCAGCCCAACCCCGTCAAATCCGTCGCATTATCGGCCAGCCGGAACCAATGGGCAGCCTGGCTGTGGGCGGTGTCGCTGGCGCCGGGGCTGAGGTCGCAAAACACAATCATGTGCACCCGCCGGTGCGCGAGCAGATCTTGGGCGATGAAATAAAAGGC
>Ga0007882_10001724_pt1 | contig 12492 bp, 5 predicted proteins | sample CryBogCBH12Aug01_FD_71195 | JGI IMG/M metagenome (GOLD analysis project Ga0007882, IMG submission 71195) | Freshwater microbial communities from Crystal Bog, Wisconsin, USA - CBH12Aug09.1 | ecosystem: Environmental > Aquatic > Freshwater > Lake | place: Crystal Bog, Wisconsin, USA | collected... | reverse complement strand
ATTGAGCCAAAGCGAGCTAAGAAAAGAACAGGCACTGGAATATCATGCAAGTGGAAGACCAGGTAAAATAGAAGTAGTTCCTACCAAAGAAACAAAGACACAGCGCGACTTGTCTTTAGCCTACAGTCCGGGGGTTGCCATCCCTTGTCTGGAGATTAAAAATAATCCTGATGATGTATATAAATATACTGCTAAGGGAAACCTTGTAGCCGTTATCAGTAATGGTACTGCCGTACTGGGATTGGGCGATATAGGACCCGAAGCTGGTAAGCCTGTAATGGAAGGTAAAGCAGTTCTGTTTAAAATATTTGCTGATATTGATGTTTTTGACATTGAAATAAATGAAAAAGATCCTGAGAAGTTTGTTCAGATAGTAAAGTCTCTGGAACCAACTTTTGGTGGTATTAATCTGGAAGATATTAAAGCTCCTGAATGTTTTTATATAGAACAACAGTTGAAAGAACAAATGAAGATTCCGGTAATGCATGATGATCAGCATGGAACTGCTATCATTAGTGCTGCGGCTTTGTTGAATTCACTGGAAATTCAGGGAAAGAAAATAGATGAAGTAAAGTTTGTTATCAATGGTGCCGGTGCTGCATCGGTTGCCTGTTGTACATTATATGTTGGTCTTGGCGCTAAGAAAGAAAACATGTTTATGTTCGATCGTAAAGGTATCATTCATCAGGGTAGGGAAGTATTGGAAGATAGCAAAAGAGCCTTTGCTTCTAAAGATAGTCACTGGACACTGGAAACCTGTATGGTAGGTGCTGATGTGTTTGTAGGATTAAGTTCTGCAAACTGTGTTACTAAAGAAATGGTAGCCAGTATGGCACCAAATCCTATCATTTTTGCCATGGCAAATCCTGATCCTGAGATTGCTTATGAAGATGCAATTTCGGTTCGTAAAGATCTGATTATGGCTACCGGCAGAAGCGATTATCCTAATCAGGTGAATAATGTACTTGGTTTTCCGTACATCTTCCGTGGGGCACTGGATGTAAGAGCTACCAAGATTAACGAACCTATGAAGCTTGCTGCTGTAAAAGCACTGGCACATCTGGCAAAAACGGATGTTCCTGATATTGTTAACCTTGCTTACAATCAGAAGAACTTTGTATTTGGTCCTGAATATATTATTCCAAAGCCTGTTGATCCAAGATTGTTGAGTGCAGTAGCTCCTGCTGTAGCAAAAGCTGCTATTGAAAGTGGTGTGGCACAGATCATGATTACTGACTGGGAAGAATATGCACATCAACTGGATAGAAGATTAGGTTTAGATAATCAATTACTAAGAGCAGTAAGTGATAAAGCAAAACGTGATCCAAAACGTATTGTTTTTGTAGAAGCAGATAACCTGAAAATACTGAAAGCTGCCAGTATTATTTATGATGAAGGTATTGGTTATCCTATTTTATTAGGAAATAAAGCTAAGATAGAAAAAATTGCTGCTGAAAATAAAATAGATATTAAAGAACTGGAAGTAATTGATCCAAGAAGCGAAGAACAGGAAGAATTACACCATAAATATGGTGAAATGTTCTTTAAGAAAAGACAACGTAAAGGATTTAACCGTCATGATAGTATGAAGATAATGAACGAGCGTAATCACTTTGGTTGTATGATGGTGGAAAACGGTGATGCCGATGCTATGATTAGCGGATTGACCCGTAATTATGCAGATGCTATCCGTCCTGCTTTACAAACAATAGGTACAGAAGATGGTATTAAGAAAATAGCTGGTATGTATCTGATGACTACTAAAAAAGGACCTTTATTTCTGGCAGATACTACTATCAACTTTAATCCAACTTCCGAAGAGTTGGCCGACATTACAATGCTGGTAGCTAAAGTTGTCCGCAACTTTAATATGACTCCAAGAATTGCCATGCTGAGTTATAGTAATTTTGGTAGCAGCGATTCTCCTGAAGCAAGAATGGTGGCTGATGCAACCAAAATTGTAAAAGAACGTGATCCTAAATTAATTGTTGACGGTGAAATGCAGGCTTCTTTGCCATTCAATAAAGATGTCATGAAAGATAATTATCCTTTCAGTACCCTTGTTGGACAAGAAGTTAATACATTGATATTTCCTAATCTGGCTGCTGGTAATGTTGCCTACAATCTGTTGAAAGAAGTAGGTGGTGCCGATGCTATAGGACCTATATTAATGGGATTGAAGAAACCGGTTCATGTATTACAATTAGGTAGTTCGGTACGCAGTATTGTTAATATGGCTATGATTGCTGTTCTGGATGCGCAACAAAAATGTCCGACAGATATTTCTGCTAAATTAAAGGAAAGCAAAAGCTGGACTAAATTAAAGAAAGTACACGTAAAATAAACATTAGTTTTATTACTAAAATCGTGAGTCGTGAAAATACATCGTGAGTTATTCACGACTCACGATTCACGATTTAATTATACAAACTTATTTCATAAAACTTCAAACATATATTCTATTCTCTTATCTTCGCCACAAAATAAAATAGAATGAATTTACACGAATATCAGGCTAAGGAACTACTGAAAAAGTATAATGTTCCTGTACAGGAAGGTATAGCTGTTGAAACTGTAGCGGCTGCCGAAGAAGCTTACCTTAAAATTAAAGCAGAAACCAACAATAAGTTTGCTGTAGTAAAAGCACAGATTCATGCTGGTGGACGTGGTAAAGGTAAAGTGAATGAAACAGGAATGAACGGCGTTAAAGTGGGTAAAAGTCAGGAAGACATTGCTGCTTTTGCTACTGGCATTCTTGGCGGTACATTAGTTACTATTCAAACAGGCCCTGCTGGTAAAAAGGTAAATAAAATTTTAGTTGCACAGGATGTATATTACGATGGGCCAAATCCTACTAAAGAATTATATCTATCTATACTATTGGATCGTACAAGCGGTCAGAATGTAGTAATGTATTCTACCGAAGGTGGTATGGATATTGAAGAAGTAGCACATAATACTCCTGAAAAGATATTTAAAGAATACGTTCATCCTGGTGGTGGCTTACAGGCTTTTCAAGCTCGTAAGATTGCTTTTAATCTTGGACTAAGTGGTGAAGCATTTAAGAACTGTGTTAAGTTTGTTACTAATCTTTATACAGCGTTTGTTGGAATTGATGCCAGTATGCTGGAAATTAATCCATTGTTCAAAACCAGTGATGAAAAGATAATTGCTGTTGACTGTAAACTAAATCTTGACGATAATGCATTGTTCCGTCATAAAGAAATAGCTGCATTAAGAGATGTTACAGAAGAAGATCCTACAGAAGTAGAAGCTGGCGAGTACAACCTGAACTTTGTAAAACTGGACGGTAACGTTGGTTGTATGGTAAATGGTGCAGGATTGGCTATGGCTACTATGGATATGATTAAATTAAGTGGTGGGGAACCTGCTAACTTTCTGGACGTAGGCGGTAGTGCAAATGCTCAGACTGTGGAAGCTGGTTTTAGAATCATCATGAAAGATCCTAATGTAAAAGCTATCCTGATCAATATCTTTGGTGGTATTGTTCGTTGCGATAGAGTTGCTGCGGGTGTTATAGAAGCTTTCAATAAACTGGGTAATATCAATATTCCAATCATCGTTCGTTTGCAAGGTACTAATGCTACCGAAGCTAAGAAACTAATAGATGAAAGCGGATTGAAAGTTCAGAGTGCTATTTTATTAAGCGAGGCTGCAGCATTGGTTAAACAAGCTGTAGCATAAAATATTTTATAGTTTACAGGTTACTAGTTACAAGTTGCAGGATTTAAGTACCTGAAACTGGAAACTGGTAACCTGTTTCTTTTAAATACCAATTATATCGTATGGTTCCATCAGTTAGAGATGAATTCAATAAGAAGTTCACCAAAGAACAATATCAGCAGTATATAGATACATTATCTAATCGTTATCACGATGCATTGCAATTCAGAATTGCAGAAACACCTGTTTTTATTGATAAAGATTTTACTGATAAAATGTTATCTGCCTGCGAATACATTATTGATGTTATTAATCAACCATCTTTTGTTACCAAAAGCAGAAATGCCATACCGGCAGATTGTTTAGTTCCTGGAGAAACGGGAATCCCAAACTTTATAGCTTTTGATTTTGGTATCTGCGAAGATGAAGAAGGTAATTATTCTCCACAACTGATCGAGATGCAAGGGTTCCCATCCTTATTTGCCTTTCAGATATTTCAGGATGAAGCTATATTAAAGTACTTTGATATTCCTGTCAATTATTCTGCGTATTTGAATGGTTTTGACAAAACATCTTACTTAAAATTATTAAAAGAAATAATAATAGGTAATCATGCCCGTAAGAATGTGATACTGTTAGAAGTATTACCGCATCAGCAGAAAACAAGGGTTGATTTTTATTGTACCGAAGAATACTTAGATATTAAAACAGTTTGCATTACCGAACTGATTAAGGAAGGTAATGAGTTGTTTTATATATTAAATGGTATTAAAACAAAAGTAGAAAGGATATATAACCGCATTATTTTTGATGATCTGCAAAAACAATCTGAAGAAATAAGGGAGAAAGGGAAGATTTTATTAGAAGACCTTGATGTAGAATGGGTACCTCATCCTAATTGGTTTTATCTGCTGAGTAAATATACTTTGCCATTCCTCAATCATCCATTTATTCCTCAAACCTGGTTTTTAAATTCTTTGCTTTCTATTCCTGAAGATCTGGAGAACTATGTTTTGAAACCTTTATTTTCTTTCTCTGGCCAAGGTGTTATTATTGATGTAACTAAAGAAGATATAACAGCCATTAAAGATCCTGAAAACTGGATATTACAACGTAAAGTAAAATATGCAGATGTAATAAAAACACCTGATGTTCCTGCAAAAGCAGAAATTAGAATATTTTATTTCTGGAAAGAAGGTATGTTACGCCCTGTTGCTACTTGCAATCTTGCCCGACTAAGCAAAGGGAAAATGATAGGTGTAAGATATAATAAGGACAACGATTGGGTAGGAGGAACAATTGCTTACTTTGAGAAATAGCTTTTTCTGAGGAGGTAGAAGATAGGAGTGAGGAAACAGAATAATACAAATACAATTTATTACATGATAATGTGATGATTTGATAATTGAATACAAAATGTTGTAAATGTATTTTGTATTAACTTCTAACGATTTTAATGTATTATTCTATCTCCTGTTTCCTGACTCCTTTCTCCTGTGTATTTTTCTTTAACCCAATTTTTTAAATTAGAATATTCTGTTGGCATTATTATTGTTAGGGAGTTAGATAAAGAAGCAATTAATATTAAAGTAATTACTTCCTCGCAGTAAATAATGAAACAATATAATTTAATAATATTCCTTTTAGTTTTTCTCTGTTATACGAACACTAATGCTCAGAAAAATGTATTGAAAGGTCACATTTCGGAACAAAAAAGTAACTCGCCATTGGTGGGAACTTCAATCATTATTCCCGATTTACAGTTATTTAGCATTACTGATAGTAACGGTAACTATCAATTGAGAGAATTGCCTGCAGGTAACTATCTTGTTCAGGTTAAATATACAGGCTTTAAAACTATTACCCGTACTATACACATATCCGGAATTACTACAGAGAATTTTATTGTTTCAGAAGAAGCAATTGAAGAAAGTGCAATAGTTATTACAGGTTCTTCAAAAGCATCTCAAATAAAAAGAAACCCTGTTCCAATAGTTTCTGTCAGTCACGATTATCTTCAGACAAATCTTAGTACCAATGTAATTGACGCTATTGCCAAAATACCTGGTGTAAGTGCGCTTACTACCGGTCCCAATGTATCTAAACCTGTTATCAGAGGGCTTGGGTACAATAGAATACTGACTTTGTACGATGGGGTACGTCAGGAAGGACAGCAATGGGGCGAAGAGCATGGTATAGAAGTAGATCAGAATGGTATTGATAGAATTGAAGTCATAAAAGGCCCTGCAAGTTTAACGTATGGGTCGGATGCATTAGCTGGTGTTGTCAATTTGATTCCTACTCCTGCAGCTCCCGAAGGCAAAAAGATGGGTAATGCTGTTTTTGATTATCAATCGAATAATGGTTTAATAGGCGGTTCTGTAGTTTATGGTTCTACTAATAAGGGGTTTGAGTTTATTGGTAGAATATCTTCTAAAGAAGCTACTAATTATCAGAATAAAATAGATGGCAGGGTATTTAATACTGCCTTTAAGGAATCGGATGCTGGTTTATCGCTGGGTTTGCATGGTAAATGGGGCTATAGTCATGTAGGATTATCTGTTTTTGATGATATTCAGGAAGTTCCCGATGGTAGTCGTGATTCTGCAACCAGTAAGTTTACCCAACAAATTACGGAAGCCGATACTTTTCGTCCTGTTGTTTCTGCCTCTGCTTTAAAATCGTATAGTATTACGCCACTTCATCAACATGTACAACATTATCGCGCTTATATTACCAACAATTTTAAGGTTGGTGATGGACATCTGGTAATGAATCTTGGCTATCAGAGCAGTATCAGAAGAGAGTTTAGTCATCCCGAAGCACCTTATCAGGATGTGGCAGGTTTATATCTTCAGTTAAGAACTTTTAGTTACGATATTAAGTATCATTTGCCCGAATATAATGGTTGGAATGTGTCGGTTGGTGTCAATGGAATGTATCAGCAGAATATTGCTACAAATGGTACCGAGTTTATTATTCCTTCTTATCATCAGTTTGATTTCGGACCCTTTGCTTTGATTAAAAAAACATTCAATAAACTGGATATCTCCGGTGGTATAAGGTACGATACCCGTTCGTTTAAGAACGATGAGTTATATACCAAAGAAAATGCTGTAAATGGATTTGATAAACCGGTAAATGGAATGGATACTATAGGGGCTAATCATCCTTTTTATAGTTACAGCCATGTTTTTGATGGCCTTTCGGGAAGTATTGGAGGTACGTACAATTTTACTAATAAATTAGCCTTGAAATTGAATGTTTCAAGAGGTTATAGAGCTCCAAATATTGCTGAAATATCGGCTAATGGCGTTCATCCTGGTACAGGGTTTTCTCAATTAGGTAATACTTCTTTTCAATCGGAGTTTAGTTTGCAGGAAGATATAGGCGTTTCTTATATTACCCGCAAACTGGATATTGAATTCAGTGTATTTCACAATCATATTTCCAACTATATATTCAATAGAAGGCTGATGTCTGCCAATGGGGTAGGGGATTCACTTACTTTATCTGGTAATCAGTATTATCCTACCTACAAGTTTCAGCAAGGCGCTGCCGAATTGTACGGTGGTGAGCTGAGTATTGATATTCATCCTTTAAAAGCATTGCATTTCGAGAACAGTTTATCGGTAGTTTATGCACAAAATAAAAGTCTGGATGCAAAATTGACCAACGATAGCAATAAATACCTGCCTTTTATTCCTCCTTTACATGGAATATCTGAATTACGCTATGATTTTTCTGCTAAAAAGTATCATCTTACCCATGGTTTTGTAAAAGCACAACTTGCTTATTATGCTTCGCAAAACAGGGTTTATTTAACCGACAATACCGAGACAGCAACTGCCGGTTATTCTTTAATAAATGTTGGGATAGGTTCTGGTATTACCAACAATAAAGGCAAAACCATTGCCACTATTAGTTTGATGGTGAATAATTTGTTTGATGTTGCTTACAGAGACCATTTAAGTCGTCTGAAATATTTCTATTATTCCGCATCCGATACCAATACCAATCATGGTATTTATAGTATGGGGCGCAATATTGGTATAAAGCTGGAAGTTCCTTTTATTTAATAGTATTATTTGCTAAGTAATGAAATGTTTTGTAAATGATTCTACATTTTAAATAAAGCATTTCTCAATATTCACGAAACGCATACCAGTGATGCACATTTTTATCTCATTATAAGTACAATATTGTACAACAATCAACTTATTTTATCTATTTTACCCTTTGTTTTCCTCTTTATGACAATGGTCATTAATTATAAAAGGATATAACATTACCTTGGGCTTCTAAATAAGGGTATAGAAACCTTTGTTTTTTAGTACATCAGGATTGTTGCTAATCATCAAACGCCTACCGTTTATAATCCAAATGATTTTTTTTATTGGTTTAAATTAAAAATTATGCCACACGTTGTGTTACCGGATGGTGTTGCCGCCGAATTGAAATTATTGAAAGAGGTAAATAAAAAGCATACCGATGATGGTGCATCTAGTCCATTGACGGTGTATCTGACTCAAAATAATATTGACCTTAATAAAGCAGAATTGAATGGTGCAAAGGCAGAAACTATGGATACTTCCAGAATTTTTCTGAATAATCAGGGTAAAAATTACTATCAGTTGAGGGATATTAATTTTCATCCTGTCATTTCCAGATTAAAAGCAGAGGTGCAGTATCTTAAAGGTATTTATCACAACAATCCAAAAGAACTGGTAAACTGGGGTATCAATATCGAAGGTGATACAAAGGTGAATTATCCTTCTGTTTTTGGTGAATTGTGTATTACTGCCAACCTTTTTTTTACTAAACATCTCAGTTTTGCAGCAGGTAAATCTCCAATTAATGATTATCTGCTTCAGCATCATATAGATGTTGCTGCTGATAAGGCTAGTATTGCTACTGCTATAGATTTTCACAATAAAGCTGTAGTTGCCATCGGTCAGGCAGAAAGCCTTATTCAACAACGAAACATTTTATGGAACCCTTCTGTAAGCTATATAAAAGGTATTGGTAATTTTCTGATGAAATTTTATGGTAAAAATACAAAAGGGGTAGTCAATTATGGATATGTAGTAGATAGTAGTGTATCGAAAGCTAAGATTGTTAAAACAAAAATCAAATTACTGGACAAGATTACCCTGAAAGGGGTTGTAATTGGAGGCAATATTACCAATATTGGTGCCGAAGACGTTCATTTATACAAAGGAAAAACCACAACAGGCATTCCTATAATATTAAAACCCGGCGAAAAGCATGGAGTAGGCAAGGGTTTTAGTATTGTTACCATCAGTAATCCAAGTTTATTAACGGTGGCAAATATTTCTGCATTAAGGATTAAATAAAATGGGTAAAAATATTTGTTTTTCGATATTAAATAGAAAGAAAAAGGAGTAAAAAACCTATACTTAGGAGTAGAAATCAGTTAAAAAGGAGTTGAATTCGGGATAATAGGAGTAGAATAAATATGAATAGGAGTAAAATTCGATAAAAAAGGAGTAGGAATATAGCTAAAAGGAGTAAAATATAGGAAGAAAAGAGTAGAAAATAGTCTGTTACCGCCTTAAAACATACTGTAAATGATTGTTTGAGGGTTATTTTATGCTCTTACTGTTGAATTTGGCATACTATAAAGAAATTAAAAGGGTAAACCTCATTGAATTATGTTTTATTCTTAATTAAAATGGCTGGTATATATATAATTGATTATTAAATAGTTATCATAAATGTATAATCAATTAAGATTATGTTTCAAACTGCATAAAAATGGGCAGAATTATCATGCTTAACTGGATTGGGGTGCTTAAATTAAATCAGAAAATATCTTGGGTAATACATAATACAATATTTTAATAGTAAAACACTAGGTACAGTTTTACAAAGTGTAAGGTATAACAATGTAGTTAAATCCTTAATTGTAAAAATTGTTGCACATAATTATATTTTTATTGATTAGACAAACTTTATAGATATAAATAAATTGTTAGTAGGTTACTTTATTTCCTTAATATATATTATAAAATAATTAATGTATATAAATAATTGATGAATATTCCTTTGAATGTATTTATTTTGCCGTACAATTGACAAGTTAAGACAAGAAAACAACTGAGAAATAAACATGAACAAAGTTTCATTAAAAAAAATGTTACCATTCGCAATACTGCTGGTGGTAGCAATCGCTGCTTTATTTATTCCTGCTGAAAGCTTCTTTGATGACAAAGGTGAAATTTATAACTCCGCCGATATAGCGTGGATGTTAGTAGCTACAGCCTTAGTTTTTCTGATGACACCGGGTCTTGCATTCTTTTATGGAGGTATGGTTCATCGTAAAAACATTCTTTCTACTATGATGAAGAGTGTAGTTGCCGCAGGTATTGTATCGGTAATATGGGTGGTAGTAGGTTACAGCTTGTGTTTTGGTGAATCTTTTCACGGACTGATAGGCAATCCACTTACCCACTTGTTTTTTAAAGGTGTTTTCTCTGGTGCACCACGGTTACAGGGGGCTACTACTAATCTTACTATTCCATTATCACTATTTGCCATGTTTCAACTGATGTTTGCTATCATCACCCCTGGATTAGTGGTGGGGGCAGTGGCAGAAAGAATAAAATTTGTTTCCTATACACTCTTTATTATCCTGTTCAGCATATTTGTTTATGCACCTTTGGCGCACTGGACCTGGCATCCCAACGGGATTTTGGCACAAATGGGTGTAATTGATTTTGCAGGAGGAACTGTAGTACATATTTCTGCCGGTTGCGCCGCATTAGCAGGAGCTTTAGTATTAAAAAGAAGAAAATCGCATTTAGAACATAAAGAAATTCCACCATCTAACATACCTTATGTTTTAATAGGAACAGGGCTATTATGGTTTGGCTGGTTTGGGTTTAATGCAGGCTCAAGTCTGGCAGCAAATGGAATAGCCATATCGGCTTTTGCTACCACCAATACGGCAGCAGCGGCTGCGGGATTGTCCTGGATGTTTTTTGACGTATTAAAAGGTAAAAAGCCTTCAGTTCTTGGTTTTTGTATAGGTGCTGTAGTAGGATTGGTCGCCATTACACCCGCTTCTGGTTTTGTAGCCGTACCGCAAAGTGTATTTATTGGTGTAATAGCTGCATTAGTTTCTAATATTGCTGTACATATTAAATCAAAATCCAAGGTAGATGATACATTAGATGTTTTTCCCTGCCATGGACTAGGTGGAATGGTTGGAATGATTCTGACTGGAATATTTGCCAGCAAAACAGTAAACAGTGCAGGTAATGATGGGTTGTTTTTCGGTAATTATTCTTTCTTTTTTACTCAGTTAAAAGGGTTATTAATAGTAGTGGCATACAGTTTCTGGATGTCATGGTTCATTTTTAAACTCATCAACTGGATTGCTCCAATAAGAGTAAGTGAATTGGAGGAGGAAATTGGTTTAGATGAATCGCAACATGACGAAAAATACTCTCAGGGAACATTAATTGTACAAAATTCCGGCAGAGAAGAAACTATAGAAAGAAGTATTTATTAGTATAAATTCTTAACCTCTTTTGATATATGTTTAATGGTGCGTAACCTGAGTGGCGATTAATACATAATAAGGAAAGAAAATAAAATAAATTAAGCAATTGATAGTATAATCCGTAAGGATGACCGTTTGGTAGGAATAATCATTTAGATTAACTACAAATCCCATCGGGATAACCTAAAGTTTATTTAAAGGGTCGTCCCGATGGGACTTTTTGTTTCAATTTCCAGCTTTTACTACCAAAAGTTCGTTCCTCAGGAACTTTAATACAACTATACTTAATTTATTATGAGTGCATTCCTAATAGGGTTTAAAGTATAAAAGAGTAAAACAATTTAGTTTTACTCTTTTATAAATTTAGAGGTGAATGAACTGCCGTAAGTTACTATTTTTATTAAATATAATCCTTTGGATAGAGACGAAACTGAATTTATTGAAGTGTTATTAACTCCTTTCTTAAAACTAATATTCTGATGTACAACAGTTTGTCCTAAAGCATTTATTATATCAATGCATGCAGCAGTTTCCTTTTCTGATATTAATGAAAAAGATAAAGAATTATGTACAGGATTGGGAGCAATTAATATTTTGTTTTCAGGATAATTATTATTTACAGAAACAATATCACTGTAATGTACAGAACCGTCTTTCATTGTTTGCTTTATTCTATAGAAAACAGTTGCAGTATTATGAAGTTTAATGTCAGTAAATGAATAATTTACCTGATTTATAAAAGCAGGCGTTACCGTATCAATTGTATTGTAATTAACATTATCAATACTCATCTGTATTTCGTAATTTTTTACATCAAAATGATTGGCAACCTGCCATTTTAGTTCAGTATTATCTTCCTTTCTGATTGCATTGAAAGATAAAAAATCCGCAGCCATGGCAGGATACTTTTTACTGACAATAAGTTTTAGGTTTACCGGCAAATGTTCGCTCATTAAGTACAAGGCATTCAGCGTATTGGCAGGCACAGAAGTATTGGTAGGAGAGGCATTGATAGCTTTGTTGTAATGTAATCCGTCCTGACCTATTACCTTATAAGAATTTGGAATATACTGAACATTTTTTGTGCCATTCATGATAGGTTTATTGCATAATATATGATCGAACCGATTGTTTATACCACCTGTTGCAGCACAATCGCCCGGATCGCTAGTACGGGTACTTTGAGTGAGGTATAATGGAAAAGCTGTAGGGTTTGCCGACCATAATCCTAATTGATTTGGAGGGTCGAAGAACCTGATTAAAGTGTCGGCGTTATTAAT
>Ga0007882_10001723_pt1 | contig 12492 bp, 11 predicted proteins | sample CryBogCBH12Aug01_FD_71195 | JGI IMG/M metagenome (GOLD analysis project Ga0007882, IMG submission 71195) | Freshwater microbial communities from Crystal Bog, Wisconsin, USA - CBH12Aug09.1 | ecosystem: Environmental > Aquatic > Freshwater > Lake | place: Crystal Bog, Wisconsin, USA | collected... | reverse complement strand
CCATGCTGGTGTTTCTGGATAAACTGGCGGAATCCTCGGGGAAATTTGGGGGGAAAATTGGAGAAAACCGTGGCTGATGTGCTGTCGCCCGATCTGTTTGGCGAGATCGATCCGCCCCAGCGTCTGCTGATGGGCCCGGGCCCGATCAACGCCCATCCGCGCGTGCTGCGGGCGATGTCGGCCGATCTGCTGGGGCAGTTCGATCCCGAGATGACCGCCTTCATGAATCAGGTGATGGCGCTGTATCGCCCGGTTTTCGGCACGGCCAACCGCTGGACCTTCCTGATCGACGGCACCGCCCGCGCCGCCATCGAGGCCTCGCTGGTCAGTCTGGTGGAGCCGGGCGACACGGTGCTGGTGCTCAATTTCGGGCGCTTTGGCCTGCTGCTCACGGAGATTCTCCAGCGGGTGGGCGCGCGGATTGTCACGGTGGATGCGCCGTGGGGCGCGGTGGTGCCGATGGCGGCGGTGGCCGAGGCTATCGCCGCACATGGGCCAAAAGTGGTGGCCAGCGTGCATGGCGATACCTCCACCACTATGGCGCAGCCCTTGGCGGGGCTGGGCGATTTGTGCCGGGCGGTGGGGGCTTATTCCTATGTGGACGCCACCGCCACGCTGGGCGGCATGGCGGTGGAGGCCGATGGCTGGGGCGTGGATATCGTGACAGGCGGGTTGCAGAAATGCCTTGGCGGGCCATCGGGATCGGCCCCGATCACCATCTCGGATCGGGCCGCCGCGCGGATTTTCGAGCGCCGCCATGTCGAAGGGGGCATCCGCCGCGCCGATATCGCCGATGGCGCGGGGCCGCGCATCCCCTCCAACTATTTCGATCTGGCGATGATTATGGATTACTGGTCGGAAAAGCGCCTCAACCACCACACCGAGGCGACCTCGATGCTCTATGCCGCGCGCGAATGTGCCCGCGTGGCGCTGGGCGAGGGGTTGGCGGCGCGCTTTGCCCGCCATGCCGCCGCGGGCCGGGCGATGAGCGCGGGGCTCGCCGCGATGGGCCTCACCCTGTTTGGCGATAGCGCGCACCGCATGACCAATGTGACGGGGGTTTATATCCCCGATGGCGTGGACGGCGAGCGCGTCCGCATCCGGATGCGCGAGGATTTCGAGATCGAGATCGGCACCGCCTTTGGCCCGCTGCAGGGGCGCATTTGGCGGCTGGGGGCGATGGGCTACAACGCCATGAAGCACAAGATCCTGCTGACGCTGGCCGCGCTGGAGGCTTGCCTCCGCGCCGAGGGCTTTGTCCTGCCGGCGGGCGCGGCGGTGGAGGCGGCGCTGGCGGCGTGGAATGGCGCGTGACCAGCCCCCGCGATCTCGTCGGCTATGGGGCCCATCCGCCAGACCCGCAATGGCCGGGCGGCGCACGGGTGGCGGTGCAATTCGTGCTGAATTACGAGGAGGGCGCTGAAAACTCGGTGCTGCATGGCGATGCGGGCTCGGAGGCGTTCCTCTCGGAAATGGTGGGGGCGGCGAGCCATCCCGCCCGCGCCGCCGCGATGGAAAGCCTCTATGAATATGGCAGCCGCGCCGGGTTCTGGCGGCTGCACCGGCTGTTTACCCAGCGCGGGGTGCCGCTTACCGTGTTTGGCGTGGCCAGGGCGCTGGAGATGAACCCGGATGCCGTGGCCGCGATGCTGGCGGCGGATTGGGAGATCGCCAGCCATGGCCTCCGCTGGATCGATTACCAGAATGTGCCCGAGGCGGTGGAGCGCGCGCATATCGCCGAAGCCATCGCGCTGCATACGCGGCTCACCGGCAGCCGTCCGCTCGGCTGGTATCAGGGCCGCACCTCGCCCAATACCGCGCGGCTGGTGGCCGAGGAGGGCGGTTTTCTTTACGATGCCGACAGCTATGCCGATGATCTGCCCTATTACGGGCGCGCTGGTGGCAGGCCCCAGCTGATCGTGCCCTATTCGCTCGATGCGAATGATATGAAAATCGTCGCGCTCAATGGCTTTACCGAGGGCGAGCAGTTCTTCCGCTATCTGCGCGACACCTTCGACTACCTGCGCGAGGAGGGGGGCCGGATGATGTCGGTGGGGCTGCATGGCCGCATCGCCGGGCGGCCGGGCCGGGCTTTGGCGGTGGCGCGGTTTGTCGATCATGTGCTGGCCAGCGGCGATGCGTGGATCGCCCGGCGCATCGATATTGCGCAGCATTGGCTGAAGGTGAATCCGGCATGATGATCGATGCTTCCGCCCCGCTGGCCGAAGTGACGGTGGCCTTCCACGCCTATGAGCGCGCGCTGATGGCCGACGATATCGCCACCCTCGACGCGCTGTTTCACGCGGGCCCCACCACGGTGCGCTATGGCGTGGGCGAGGTGCTCTATGGCATCGAGGCGATCCGCGCCTTCCGCAAGGGGCGGGGTGGATCGCCGAAACGGCGGCTGGGGCGGGTGGAGATCACCACCTATGGCGACAGCTTCGCCACCACCAACGCCGAGTTCTTCCGCGAGGGCAGCGACAGGCGCGGGCGGCAGAGCCAGAGCTGGGTGCGCTTTGCCGATGGCTGGAAGGTGGTGTCCGCCCATGTCAGCATCGAGGGGAGCGGATCATGACGCAGCCGCTCTCGCCCGAGGCCTTCGTCGCCCGCTATGGCGAATTGTTTGAGCATAGCCGCTGGGTGGTGGAGCGCGCGGCGCGGAACCTCTCGGCTGGCGGAGACCTCCACGCGGGTTTGATGCGGGTGGTTTATGATGCCTCGGGCGACGAACAACTGGCCCTGATCCGCGCCCACCCCGAACTCGCGGGCAAGGCGGCCATCGACCACACCCTCACCGCCGCCTCCGCCCTCGAACAGGCCTCCGCCGGGCTTGATCGGCTGACCGGGGAAGAATTCGCCCGCTTTCAGGCGCTGAACGCCGCCTATCGGCAACGCTTTGGCTTTCCCTTCATCATCTGCGTGCGGCTAACCGACAAGGCCGGGATATTGGCCGCGATGCAGCGCCGCCTTGGCCATTCGCGCGAAGAAGAAATCTCCGCCGCGCTGGACGAGATCGGCCATATCACCCGCCTTCGCCTCAAGGACCTCGCATGACCATCGCCGCCTTTCATGTGGATCTGATCGCGTGGCTCAATCTCGCCATCCGCTGGCTGCACCTGACGGCGGGCATCGCCTGGATCGGCTCGTCCTTCTACTTCATCTGGCTTGACAATCATTTGACGCCGCCAGCCAGCGGTGACGCCACAGGCGAGCTGTGGTCGGTGCATGGCGGGGGTTTTTACCACCAGCAGAAATATCAGGTCGCCCCGCCGCAGATGCCCGATGATCTGCACTGGTTCAAATGGGAGGCCTATTTCACCTGGCTCAGCGGCTTTTCGCTGCTGGCGCTGGTCTATTATGGCGGCGCGGGTAGCTTTCTGATCGATCCGGCCAAGGCGGCGCTCAGCCAGTCTCAGGCGATCGGCATTGGCCTTGCCGCGCTGGTGGCGGGCTGGCTGGTGTATGACGCGCTGTGCCGCTCAAGGCTGGCCCGGCATGGGCTGGCGCTGGGGGCCTTGTGGTATGGCTTTCTGGTGGCTTCGGCCTTTGCGCTGAATAGCGTGTTCAGCGCGCGCGGGGCCTATCTGCACGTGGGCGCGATGATCGGCACGGTGATGGTGGGCAATGTGTTCTTCATCATCATCCCCAATCAGCGCAAGATCGTGGCCGCGCTGAAGGCGGGCGAGGCTCTCGATCCTGCGCTGGGCAAGGCGGGTAAGCTGCGCTCGCTGCACAATAATTACATGACGCTGCCGGTGCTGTTCATCATGATCAGCCACCATTATCCGATGACCTATGGGGCGGAGCGGCCCTGGCTCGTGCTGGCGCTGCTGGGGGCGACGGGCGTGGCGGTGCGCCATATCTTCAACCTGCGCCACAAGCACGCCCCCACCGGAAGGGCGATAGCGGTGGCGGGGGTGCTGGCACTGGCCAGCGTCACTTATGTCAGCGTGGAGAAGGCGGGGCGGCCTGGCACCGCTGATACCGCGCCGCTGGCCTATGCCGATATCCAGCCGATTCTGGCGCAGCATTGCACTGCCTGCCACGGGGCGCATCCCACCAACCCGGCTTTCCCAACGCCGCCGCTGGGTGTGGTGCTGGATACGCCCGCCCATGTTGCGGCGCTCGCCCCGCGCATCAAGGCGATGGCGGTGGATGCGCAGGTGATGCCGCTGGGCAATACCACTGGCATGACTCCCGCCGAGCGCGCAAAGCTGGGCGCATGGATCGCGCAAGGGGCCAAACCATGAGTTCGCTCTCCACCCATGTGCTGGATACGGCATCGGGCAAACCGGCGGCGGGCGTGCGCGTGGTGTTGCGCCAAGGTGGCTCCGTGCTGGCCGATGGGCTCACCGACGCCGATGGCCGCCTGCGCGCCTTTCCCGAGCTTGCCGCCGGGCGCTATGCGCTGGCTTTCCATGTGGCGGATTATTTCCGCAAGGCGGGGGTGGTGTTGTCCGATCCGCCGTTTCTCGATGTGGTGACGGTGGATTTCGGGCTGGGTGCAAGTGGCCATATGCACGTGCCGCTGCTGATCGCGCCCTATGGCTATTCCACCTATCGTGGCAGCTGAGATGGCCTGCGCGTTCCTGCTCAATGGCGAGAAAGTGGTGCTGGAGGGCGTGGAGCCAAGCCAGACGCTGCTGCCCTTGCTGCGCGAAAAATTGCGCCACACGGGCACCAAGGAGGGCTGCGCCGAGGGCGATTGCGGGGCCTGCACCGTGCTGCTGGGCGAGTTGACCGCGCCGGGCGAAGTGCGCTGGCGGGCGGCCAATGCCTGCATCCTGCTGGCCCCGATGGTGGCGGGCAAGGCGGTGCTTACGGTTGAAGGGATTGGGGGGGAGGGGCTGGCGGATGCGGATGGCCTGCACCCTGTTCAGCGCGCGATGGTGGAGTGCCATGCCTCGCAATGCGGCTTTTGCACGCCGGGTTTTGTGCTGTCGCTGTATGGCCGGGCGGTGGGGGCGCAGGGCACGGCGGGCATGGCGGTGGCCGATGTGTTGCAGGGCAATCTCTGCCGCTGCACCGGCTATGGCCCGATCCTCGCGGCGGGCGAGAGCGTGCCCGCCACCCCGCGCGATGATCGGGCAACGGCGGCGGCGCTCTCGGCGCTGGGCGGCGCGGGCCAATTCGCCAGCGCGGACGACCTCGCCGCCCATCTGCTGGCCCACCCGGAAACCCGCATTGTCGCCGGGGGCACCGATGTGGGCCTGTGGATCACCAAGCAACTGCGCGATGTGGGCGCGCTGGCCTTTATCGGCGATATCCCCGAACTGCGGCGGATCGAGGAGCGCGCCGATGGGCTGCGCCTCCATGCCGCCGTCACCTATTCGATGGCCCATCAGGCGCTGGCCCGGCTGCATCCGCAACTGGGCGAACTGGTGCGGCGCATCGCGGGCACGCAGGTGCGCAATATGGGCACGGTGTGCGGCAATATCGCCAATGCCTCGCCGATTGGCGATATGCCGCCCGCGTTGATCGCGCTGGGGGCGGAGGTGACCCTGCGGCGCGGCGCGGAACGGCGGACCTTGCCACTGGAGCGCTATTTCCTGCGCTATGGCCAGCAGGATCGGCTTCCGGGTGAGTTCGTGGAAAGCGTGTTCATCCCGCGCCTCGGGCCGGATGCGCTGTTTCGCGTCACCAAGCTTACGAAGCGTTTTGATAGCGATATTTCGGCGGTGTGCGGCGCGTTTCATCTGGCGCTGGAGGGGGGTAAGGTCGCCGCCGCGCGCATCGCTTTTGGCGGCATGGCGGGGGTGCCGGCCAGGGCTTCGGCCTGCGAGGCGGCGCTCGCCGGCCATGATTGGAGCGAGGCCAGCGTGGCCGAGGCGGTGGCGGCGCTCGCCCGCGATTACCAGCCGCTCGACGATCTGCGCGGTTCGGCCTCCTATCGCGTCACGGTGGCGGGCAATTTGCTGCGCCGCCTGTGGCACGAAAGCCAGCACCCCGGCGAGCCGGTATCGGTGTTGGATGAGGGCCTCGCCGATGGCTGAGCACAGCGCCCAAGTCCACACCAGTGTGCCGCACGACAGCGCCCGGGGCCATGTTACTGGCGCGGCGGCCTATGTTGATGATCTGCCCGAGCCGCCGGGCCTGCTGCACCTTGCCTTTGGTCTGGCGGATGTGGCCCATGGGCGGCTGATCGCGCTCGATCTGGATGCGGTGCGCGCCGCGCCGGGTGTGGTGCTGGTGCTCACCTCTGCGGATGTTCCCGGCGAGAACAACGTCGGCCCGGTGGTGCATGACGAGCCGCTGCTGGCTTCCGGCGAAATCCTGTTTCACGGCCAGCCGCTGTTTATCGTGGCGGCGGAGACCCGCGATGCCGCCCGCCGCGCGGCAAGGCTGGCGCGAGTGGAGGTGGAGCCTTTGCCCGCCTTGCTCACCATCGCGCAGGCGCAAGAGGCGGGCAGCCTGATCGAGCCGCCGCAGACCATGCGAAGGGGCGAGCCCGAGGCGGCGCTGGCGCAGGCAGCCCAGCGCCTCGGCGGCACGCTCACCATGGGCGGGCAGGAGCATTTCTATCTGGAGGGGCAGGTGTCGATGGCGCTGCCCGGCGAGGATGGCACGGTGCATATCCATTGCTCCACCCAGCATCCGAGCGAAGTACAGCATCTGGTGGCGCATCTGCTGGGGCGCAAAAGCGCCGATGTGACGGTCGAGGTGCGCCGCATGGGCGGGGCCTTTGGCGGCAAGGAAACGCAGGCTGCCGCGCTGGCCTGCGCCACCGCGCTGGTGGCCGCGCGCACGGGCCGCCCGGCCAAGCTGCGCTACGACCGCGACGACGACATGGCCATCACCGGCAAGCGCCACGATTTCAACGTGGCCTATGACGTGGGGTTTGACGCCGACGGCGTGATCACCGCGCTGAAGCTGGAACTGGCCTCGCGCTGCGGGGCGAGCGCCGATGTCTCGCCCGCGATCAACGACCGGGCGATGTTTCACGCCGACAATTGCTATTTCCTGCCCCATGTCGAAATCCTCTCGCATCGGCTGCGGACCAACACGGTCTCGAACACCGCCTTTCGCGGCTTTGGCGGGCCGCAGGGGATGCTGGCGATCGAGCGGATTCTGGACCATGTCGCCGCCGCCACCGGGCGCGATCCGCTGGCGGTGCGGCGGGCCAATCTCTATGGGCCGGGCCGCGACATCACGCCCTATGGGATGCGAGTTGCCGATTTCGTCGCGCCGCAAATCATCGACGAGCTGGCCGCCAGCGCCCATTATGCCGAGCGGCGGGCGGCGGTGGCGGCGTTCAATGCGTCGCACAGCGTGCTGAAAAAGGGGCTGGCGCTGACCCCGGTGAAATTCGGCATCAGCTTTACCCTGACGCATCTCAATCAGGCGGGGGCTTTGGTGCTGGTCTATGCCGATGGCTCGATCGCGCTCAACCATGGCGGCACCGAGATGGGGCAGGGGCTCTATGTCAAGGTGGCGCAGGTGGTGGCCGATGTGTTTGCCGTGCCGCTGGAGCGGGTGCGGATCACCGCCACCCGCACCGACAAGGTGCCCAACACCTCGGCCACGGCGGCCTCCTCGGGCAGCGATCTCAACGGCATGGCGGCGCGCAACGCGGCGCTGGAAATCCGCGAGAGGCTGGCCGCACTGGCCGCGAATCTTGCGGGGATGCGCCCGGAAGAGGTGCGCTTCACGCGCGCAGGGGTGGTGGCGGGCGAGAATTGCACGCCCTTTGCCGAGCTGTGCCATCTGGCGCATCGGGCGCGCCTGTCGCTGGCCGCCAGCGGCTATTACGCCACGCCCGATATCCACTACGACCGCAAGACGCATCAGGGGCGGCCGTTCTATTACTTCGCCTATGGCGCGGCGCTGACCGAGGTGGTGATCGACACGCTGACCGGCGAGCACAAGGTGCTGGCGGCCGATCTGCTGCACGATGCGGGGCGCTCGCTCAATCCGGCGGTGGATCTGGGGCAGATCGAGGGTGGCTTTATTCAGGGCATGGGCTGGCTGACCACCGAGGAGCTGGTATTCGGCAGCGATGGCCGACTGCAGACCCACGCGCCCTCCACCTACAAGATCCCCACCGCCTCCGATCGCCCCGCGCGGATGGATATTCGCCTGTGGGCGCGCGGGGAGAATGCCGAGCCGACCATCCACCGTTCCAAGGCGGTGGGCGAGCCGCCGTTCATGCTGGCGATCAGCGTGTTTTCGGCGCTGAGCGCGGCGGTGGCGGCAGCGGTGCCCCTTGCAGGCTGGCCCAAGCTCGATGCCCCGGCCACGCCCGAGAAGATCCTTGCCGCGCTGGCGGAATTGCGGGGCCGCCATGGGTAACGGGCTGTTCTCCGCCCCCGGGCGCGCCGATGCCAGCATGATCGGCTGGGCCACGGCGGCGCGGCTGGCGCTGGCCTCGGGCCCCACCGCGCTGGTGAGCGTGCTGGCCATCGAGGGCTCGGCTCCGCTGGGGCCGGGCGCGCGGATGGTGGTGACGGCGGAGGGCATTGTCGCCGGTTCGGTGGGCGGCGGGGCGCTGGAATGGCAGGCCTTGCGGCAGGCTTTGGCGATCCTCGCGCTGGAGGAGGGCAGCTGGCGGGTGCAGGATTATCCGCTGGGGCCGCTGCTGGGCCAATGCTGCGGCGGGCGGGTGCGGCTGCTGGTGGAGCGGCTCGATCCCGCACGCGCTGGCTGGCTGGATGAGGTGGCGCATGGGGCGGTGATCGCCTGTGCCTTTACCGAGAGTGGCCTGATCCGCAGCCTCGCGCCCGGCGTGGCGGCAAGCCCGCTTTCCGCGCGTGATCCGCGCCCGGATGTGGGCTTTGCGATGGTGGAGCACTTTGGCGTGGTGCCGCGCGCGGTGCTGGTGTTTGGCGCGGGGCATGTGGGCATGGCGCTGGCGCGGGTGCTGGAGCCGCTGCCCTTCGCGCTGCACTGGTTCGACAGCCGGGCGGAGTTTGCCACCAGCGGCGTGACACTGGCCAGCGAGGAGGCGCTGCTGGCCGCGCTGGCGCAGGCGGATGCGGAGGCGGCGGTGCTGGTTATGACCCACGACCATGGCCTCGATTACACCCTGACCAAGGCTGCATTAGCGCATGATTTCGCGCTGGTGGGCGTGATCGGATCGGCCACGAAACGCGCGCGCTTCCTCTCGCGGCTGATGCGCGAGGGGGTGGATGAGCCGACCCGCGCCAGGCTGGTGTGCCCCATCGGCATCCCCGGCATCAAGGGCAAGGATCCCTCGGTGATCGCCATTGCCGTTGCCGCCCAATTGCTGGCCCTGCCACGCGGAGAAACTCCTTGCTGAGCGCCCACCGCGCCGAAATCCTCTGCGTGCCGCAAGATCCGCGTGAGGCGGGGGAGGGGGCCATTGTGCATCATGCCGATGGTCTGCTGGTGGTGGAGGATGGGCTGGTGGTGGCGCGCGGCGATTATGCCGGGCTGGCGGCGCACTATCCCGGCCTCGCCATCACCGAGCATCCCGGCAAGCTGCTGGTTCCCGGCTTTATCGACACCCACATCCACTATCCGCAAATCGACTGCATTGCCTCCTATGGCCAGCAATTGCTGGGCTGGCTGGAGGAGCATATCTTCCCGGCGGAGCGGGCCTTTGCCGATCCGGCCCATGCCCGCGCGGTGGCGGCGTTTTTCATCGACGAGCTGCTGCGCAATGGCACCACCAGCGCGCTGGTGTTTGCCACGGTGCACGCCGCCTCGGTGGAGGCGCTGTTTGGCGCGGCCGATGCGCGGGGGATGCGGGTGGTTTCGGGCAAGGTGCTGATGGATCTGGGGCCGGAGGGCTTGGCCGACACGCCCGAGCAGGCCCGCGCCGAGAGCGAGGCGCTGATCGCGCGATGGCGCGGGCGGGGGCGGATTGGCTATGCCGTCACGCCGCGCTTCGCGCTCACCTCCAGCGACGCGCAACTGGCGGTGGCGGGCGAGCTGGTGGCGCGGCATCCAGAGGTGCTGATGCACACGCATATCTCGGAAAATAACTCGGAAATTGCGGCGGTGGCGGCGCGTTTTCCCGAAGCCCGCGACTATCTCGATGCTTACGACCGCTTTGGGCTGGTGGGCCCGCGCTCGGTGTTTGCCCATGGCATTCATCTCAATCACCGCGAATGCGCGCGGCTGGCAGAGGCGGGATCGGGCATAGCCTTGTGCCCCACCTCGAACCTGTTCCTCGGCTCGGGCCTGTTCGATCTCGCCCGGCTGGACGAGCATGGCGTGAAGCTGGGGCTGGGCAGCGATATCGGCGCGGGCACCAGCTTTTCGCTGCTGGCCACGATGGGCGAGGCTTACAAGGTGTGCCAGCTCAAGGGCCAGTCGCTCGATCCCTTCCGTGCGCTGTATCTGGCGACGGCGGGCGGCGCGCGGATATTGGGGCTGGAGGATAGGATTGGCGCGCTTAACCCGGGGCAGGAGGCGGATTTCGTGCTGCTGGATCCTTGCGCCACCCCGCTGACAGCGCGCCGCTGCGCCACGGGCCCTCTGGCCGAGCGCCTGTTTGCCATGCAGATTTTGGGAGACGACCGCATGGTGGCCGCCACCTGGCTGATGGGCGAGAAGGCTTATGATCGCGATGGGGTGCCCGCATGATCGCCACCCCGCACGATGCCCTGATCGCCGCCCTGCCCAAGGCCGAGCTGCACCTCCATATCGAGGGCAGCCTTGAGCCGGAGATGATGTTCGAGTTTGCCCGCCGCAACCGCGTGGCGATCCCCTTCGCCAGTGTGGAGGAGGTGCGCGCGGCCTATCGCTTCACCCGGCTGCAGGACTTTCTCGACATCTATTATGCGGGCGCGCAGGTGCTCCGCGAGGCTGCGGATTTCCGCGATCTGGCGCTGGCCTATTTCGCCCGCGCCGCCGCCGATAATGTGCGTCACGCCGAGATCTTCTTCGACCCGCAGACCCATACCGCGCGCGGCATTCCGCTGCGGGTGGTGGTGGAAGGGCTGCTGGCGGGCATGGCCGAGGCCGAGGCGCGGCATGGCATTTCCTCCGAGCTGATCCTGTGCTTTCTGCGCCATCTCGACGAGGATGCGGCTTTGGCCACCTTGCAGGCGGCGGAGCCTTACCTCGGCTGGATCATCGGCGTGGGGCTCGATTCTTCCGAGCTGGGCCATCCGCCCGCGAAATTCGCGCGGGTGTTCGCTCGGGCTGGCGAAATGGGGCTGAAGCGCGTGGCCCATGCCGGCGAGGAGGGCCCGCCCGCCTATGTGCGCGAGGCGCTCGATCTGCTGCATATCGACCGGCTGGATCATGGCAACCGGGCGCTGGAGGATCCCGATCTGGTGGCCCGGCTCGCCCGCGAGGGGATGACGCTGACGGTGTGTCCGCTTTCCAACCTCAAGCTCTGCGTGGTGCCCGATATGGCGCAGCACCCCATCCCGCAGATGCTGGCGGCTGGCTTGCGGGCCACGGTCAATTCGGATGATCCCGCCTATTTTGGCGGCTATGTGAACGACAATTACCGCGCTCTCGCCGCCACCGGCAGGGTGAACCGCGCCGATCTGTTTCAGCTCGCGCGCAACAGCTTTACCGGATCGTTCTTGCCCGAGGCCGACAAGGCCCGCCATCTGGCCGCCATCGCGGCACTGGAGAATAGCCTATGATCAACAAACTGAAGGGGGCGCTGGACCCCTATATCGTCGCCCTGCTGGGCACGGTGCTGCTGGCCTCGCTGCTGCCGGCGCAGGGGGGCTTTGCGGCTTTCATGGGCTGGCTGGCCAACGCGGGCATCGTGCTGCTGTTTTTCCTGCATGGGGCCAAGCTGTCGCGCGAGGCGATTTTGGCGGGGGCGGGGCATTGGCGGCTGCACTTGACGGTGCTGGCGGCAACCTTCGTGCTGTTTCCGCTGGCGGGGCTGGGCATCGCCGCGATCCCGCATCTGCCCGCCATTGTGGCCACGGGGATGCTGTTTCTAACGCTGCTGCCTTCCACGGTGCAATCTTCCATCGCCTTCACCTCGATTGCGCAGGGCAATGTGGCGGCGGCGGTGTGCAGCGCGTCTTTCTCGAACCTTTTGGGCATTTTCATCACGCCGCTGCTGGTCACCCTGCTGATGGGGGCAAGCGGGGCGGGGATGTCGCTCGATGCCGTCGAGAAGATCGTGCTGCAACTGCTGGTGCCGTTTGTGGCCGGGCATTTGCTGCGGCCGGTGATCGGCGCATTTGTGCACCGGCATAAGGCGGTGATCGGCTATGTCGATCGCGGCTCGATCCTGTTGGTGGTCTATACCGCTTTCAGCGCGGCGGTGGTGGGCGGGCTGTGGCACAAGATGCCGCTGAGCGTGCTGGCGGTGATCGCGGGGCTGTGCGCGGTGCTGCTGGCGGCGATTTTGGGCCTCACCTGGTTTGCGGGGCGGCTGGCCGGTTTTAGCCGCGAGGATGCCATTGTGCTGTTGTTTTGCGGCTCGAAGAAGAGCCTGGCCAGTGGTGTGCCGATGGCGGGCGTGCTGTTTCCGGCGGCGCAGGTGGGGGTGGTGATCCTGCCGCTGATGCTGTTTCACCAGCTGCAGCTGATCGCCTGCGCGGTGATCGC
>Ga0007882_10001718_pt1 | contig 12511 bp, 7 predicted proteins | sample CryBogCBH12Aug01_FD_71195 | JGI IMG/M metagenome (GOLD analysis project Ga0007882, IMG submission 71195) | Freshwater microbial communities from Crystal Bog, Wisconsin, USA - CBH12Aug09.1 | ecosystem: Environmental > Aquatic > Freshwater > Lake | place: Crystal Bog, Wisconsin, USA | collected... | reverse complement strand
TCGGTGCCGTCCCCGCGAAATTCTCGCGGTAAAGGGTAACCATGACACTGCCAGCCAGTTCCCAACACCCATCCGCGACCTGCATTTAAAGACTTTCACGGTCGGAGGATTGGTGTTAGGCGGATTTAACGGGGCGTGGAAATACAAACCACGAGGGCATTTTCTCTACGAGCAAGAGGAAGTCGAAGCGTTGATGAAAAGTTTCCCACCTGTGGACATTTTCATAGCGCACAATTCACCTCGAGGCATTCACGACCGCGATGATGAAGTTCATTTGGGCTTTGTCGCATTCAACAACTACATCCAAAGGGCGCGACCAAAACTTTTTCTGCATGGCCACCAGCATCACGATGACGAAACCATGTTCTATGACACACGAGTTGTCGGCACGTTTGGTAATCGCCAACTTGATATTTTACCCGCCGTGACGAAGATTTGATGACGATGTGCGGTCGCTACACCATCACAGGCGATTTAGCCGAGCTGGAGAAACTCGTCCGGTTCATTTGCAAGGTCGTGGATTTCAAGCCGCGCTACAATCTCGCGCCGCGCGCCATCGCACCGGTTCTGATATGGGAGGGTGGCACTGTCACCTTGAAGCCCATGCGCTGGGGATTGATTCCGTCCTGGTCGAAAGACGAAGCCATCGGCGACAAGTTGACCAACGCCCGCGCCGACACCATCACCGAGAAACCGAGCTACCGCCGCCCGTTTGAGAAACAGCGCTGCCTGATTCCCGCCGACGGCTTTTACGAATGGCAGACCACGCCCGCCGGCAAGCAGCCGTTTCGGTTCACGCGCAAGGATGGCGGCTTTTTCTGCATGGCCGGCATCTGGGAAAAATGGATTCGCCCGCACCGCGAAGGCGAACTAGGCTTGGACGACACCGGCCCAAGCATCGACCAGACCGTCGAAACATTCACCATCCTCACCACCGAACCCAACCCAATGGTCGCCGCCGTCCACAACCGGATGCCGGTCATTTTGAGCGCGGAGCATTATCAATGGTGGCTGGAACCAAAACGCTTTGAGTCGGAGTTTCTAAAAACCCTGTTGCGCCCCTATCCCGCCGAAGACATGGCGTGCTGCCGCGTTTCCAAGCTGGTGAACAGCGCCAAGAACGACGGGCCGGAATGCCTTTTGTCGAGTTGAGGTATCCCCCACCCAATACCTCCGGTCCGATTGCCGGCTATTGCCAACAAAACCAGTCGGTATTTCCATACTTCAGCCACGCCAATGTTTTCAGTTGAGATGTAGATTAACGATGATTCATAACCCCCGCGTGAAATAGCAAAGAGCAGTTGGGCACGATTCATTCGCTTGCCTAAAAAATTCACCGCCTGGCCCGTGATGCAAAAGAAATTGGGACGGTGGGGCGATAAGTGAGTCCTTCTGCATATAAATTTCTCCGTGCAGTGCGCAGCATTTTTCTGCATCCTGCCCAGACACTTCTGCGCGACGGGCCATGAGAATTGAAGACATCAAACCGGGCCTCGCCCTCACGGGGCTTGAACCTGCCGTCATCGGCAGCGTGGTTGCCGTCGTGCCCATCGCCGAGGGCACGGTGCAGGTGATTTACAAGACGCCCGACGGCACGCTCAAAGACCGGCTGCTAAACCGCGTGGACGAGGCGGGCCTTGCCGTGGCGACCACCGAACGCCCGTGGTCGTTCGATGGCGACAGCGAAACCTTCAAGCTCGTCGTCGAGGCCAAGCGCATTGACCTCGCCTTTTTATTCGATCCCATGATGGCCGTTCACACGTCCAACGTGGAACCGCTGCCGCACCAGATCACGGCGGTCTATGAATCCATGCTGCCGCGCCAGCCATTGCGTTTCGTTCTCGCAGACGATCCCGGCGCAGGCAAGACCATCATGGCCGGCCTTTACATCCGCGAACTCATCATGCGTGCCGATGCCCGCCGCATCGTCATCGTCGCGCCCGGCAGTTTGGTCGAGCAGTGGCGTGATGAAATGTATGAAAAATTCGGCCTCGAATTTCGCGTGTTCTCCCGCGAGCTAGAAGCCGCCACGCCGAGCTGCAATCCGTTTGAAGACCTTGACCATCTCATCGTCCGGCTCGACCAGATGGCCCGCAACGAAGAGCTTCAGGAAAAACTTTGCGCCGCCGGCTGGGATTTGGTCGTGTTCGACGAGGCGCACAAACTTGCCGCGCATTTCTTCGGCAGCAAACTGGAGAAAACCGGCCGCTTCAAACTGGCGGAAAAACTTGGCGCCCACACCCGCCATTTGTTGCTGATGACCGCCACGCCGCACAACGGCAAGGAGGAAGATTTCCAATTGTTCCTGTCGCTCCTCGACTCCGACCGATTTTACGGAAAATTCCGCGACGGCGTGCATAAGGTGGACACCAGCGACCTCATGCGGCGCATGGTCAAAGAGGAATTGGTGAAATTCGACGGCACGCCGCTGTTTCCCGAACGCCGCGCCTACACCGTTAATTACAAGCTGTCCGACATCGAAGCCGCGCTTTACGAGGCCGTCACGCAATACGTCAAAACCGAAATGGGCAAGGCCGACCAGATCGGCGGCCAGCGCAAAGGTTCCGTGGGATTTGCGCTGACATCCCTCCAGCGCCGGCTCGCCTCCAGCCCGGAGGCTATTTTCCAATCCTTGAAACGTCGTCGCGACCGGCTCCAGCGCCGGCTGCGCGAAGAAAACATCGCCAGTCGCGGCGGACAAATTCTCGCCGAGACATTGGCACCCGCGCCGCCGCCGTCGGACTTTTCTGGCGACGACCTCGCCAGCCAGGAACTCCCGGAGGTGCCGGAAGATGATGATGATTTGAATGCCAGCGAGCAGGAGGCATTGGAAGAATCCCTTGTGGATCGGGCGACGGCAGCCAAGACAATTGCCGAGCTGGAGGATGAAATTGATACCCTGATTCGGCTGGAAAATCAGGCCCGCGAAGTTGTCGCGTCCGGTCAGGATCGCAAATGGGAAGAACTCTCCCGCATTCTCCAGCGCGACCCGCACATGCACGATGCTGGAGGCCGGCTCCGCAAAATCATCATTTTCAGCGAGCATCGCGACACGCTCAATTATCTCCATGAGAAAATTGCCGGCGTGCTGGGCAGTCACGACGCCATCGTAACCATTCACGGCGGCACGCATCGCGACAAACGCCTGGAAGCGCAGGCGCTTTTCCGTTCCGACCCCGAAATCCGCGTGCTGGTTGCCACCGACGCCGCCGGTGAAGGTGTCAATTTGCAATGCGCAAACCTGATGGTGAACTACGATTTGCCGTGGAATCCCAACCGCCTTGAACAGCGGTTCGGGCGCATTCACCGTATCGGCCAACAGGAGGTTTGCCACTTGTGGAATCTCGTCGCCAAAGAGACGCGCGAAGGCGACGTTTATTTTCGCCTGCTCGAAAAACTGCGCGTCGAAAGCGAAGCGTTAAAGGGCCGCGTGTTCGACATTCTTGGCGAAGTGTTCGAGGGCAAGAGCCTGAAAGAATTGCTGATTGAAGCCATTCGTTACGGCGACCGCGACGACGTGCGGGCCAAACTCCGCCAGAAGATTGACCACAATTTTGACCGCCAGAATTTGCTCGCGCTGCTGGATCGGAATGCGCTCGCCCAGGAAACGCTTGGCCCGGAACGGCTCTTTGCCGTGAAAGAGGAAATGGAAAAGGCCGAAGCCCGCCGGTTGCAGCCCTATTTCGTCCGCTCCTTTTTTATGAAAGGGTTTGAATCGCTGGGCGGCTCGATTTACCCGCGCGAACTCAATCGCTTTGAGATTGCCCACGTTCCCGCCGTGTTGCGCGAACGCGACCGCCTCATCACCGGGCGCAACCGCCGCGATCTCGCGCCGGTGTTGAAACGCTACGAGCGGGTTTGTTTCACCAAGGATGCCGTCCGTCCGTTAGAACGTGCCGGACTCGCTTTCGCCAGCATGATTCATCCCGGCCATCCGGTCATGCTCGCATTGAGTGACGTTTTGTTGGAACAGCACGCCAATTTGCTCCGGCAAGGCAGCATCCTCGTTGACCCGTCCGACGACGGCGAAACGCCGTCGCTCTTGTTCCTGCTCACGCATGAAGTGAAATCCGGCGATGGCCAGGTCATTTCCAAACGCCTGCAATTCGTCCGCGTGCTGCCGGACGGCAGCGCCACGTTTGCCGGCTGGGCACCGCACCTTGACCTTGAACCGCTCGCCGTGGCCGAGCGCCCGTTGCTCGCCGGCACGCTCGCCGCGCCGTGGTTGACGGCAGGCTTGGAACAGCGCGCTTTGGCGCTCGCCGCCGCCACGCTGGTGCCCGAACATTACAATGAAATCGCCGGACGGCGCATTGCCCATGTGGACAAAACGCTTGCAGCCGTCCACGACCGTTTGACGACGGAAATAAATTTCTGGTCCGACCGCTACATCAAACTTTCGGATGACAAAGCCGCCGGTAAAGAAATCGGCCCCAATCTGGACAATGTCCGCCGCACCATTGCCGACCTCGAATCCCGGCTGGAAAGCCGCAAGCGCGAACTCCAATCCATGCGGCACGTCACGTCAGCCACGCCGGTAGTGTTGAGCGGCGCGCTGGTGATTCCCGCCGGCTTGCTCCGCAAATTGCGGGGCGATACGCCGCCAGCCGACGCAACGGCAGCCATGTTTTCAATTGACCCTGCCGCCCGCGCCCGCATTGAAAAACTGGCGATGGACGCCGTTCGCCGAGTGGAAGAATCGCGCGGCTGCCGCGTCGTGGATGTTTCGGCGCAGAAATGCGGCTGGGATATAACGTCCTACCCGCAGGCCGTGGACGGCAAGCAGCCGGAAGCCCGGCACATTGAAGTCAAAGGCCGCGTCAAGGGCGCGGGCACGGTGACGATCACGCGGAACGAAATGCTCTACGCCTTGAACCAGTCCGATAAATTTCTCCTCGCCATCGTGCTTGTAGCCGAAGGTGACGCCGTGGAAGGCCCGTTCTATTTGCGCAACCCGTTCGACACCGAACCCGGCTGGGGCGTGTCATCGGTCAACTACGAACTCAATGCGTTGCTTGAACGCGCAGAAAAACTTTAACCGATGTCCCATCCCATCAAATCCCCGCGCAAGCTCATTGAAGTGGCGTTGCCGTTGGATGCAATCAATGAGGCGTGCGCTTACGAGAAGATGCCAGGCATCGGAGCGCACCCTCGCGGTATACACCTTTGGTGGGCGCGGCGTCCACTCGCGGCGGCGCGGGCTGTAATCTTCGCACAGTTGGTCAACGACCCCGGAACGAACATTGGCAGAGGTTTCAAATACGGTAAAAACAAAAAAGAGGCGGCGGCTGAAAGAAAACGCCTATTCACAATCATCGAAGACCTTGTGAAGTGGGAGAACAGCACGAATGAGGAAGTGCTATCGCGCGCCCGCGCCGAGATTCGCCGATCATGGCGGGAAGTGTGCGAACTCAACAAAGACCATCCACAGGCCAAGGAGTTATTTAATTCTGAAAAGCTCCCGGCTTTTCACGATCCCTTTGCCGGCGGAGGTGCAATTCCGCTTGAAGCGCAGCGCCTTGGATTGGAGTCCTATGCCTCTGATCTCAACCCCGTGGCCGTGCTCATCAACAAGGCCATGATCGAGATTCCACCCAAGTTTGCCGGACGTGCCCCGGTGGGACGAGATCCAGAATTGCGAAAAGGAAGCAAACTCGCACTCACGCGAACTTGGCCTTGCGCAACTGGTCTTGCGGAAGATGTGCGTCGCTACGGAGCGTGGATACGAGCAGAAGCCCAGAATCGCATTGGCACCCTCTACCCGCCAGTGGAAATCACGGCGGCGATGGCAAAGGATCGCCCCGACTTAAAGCCACTCGTCGGACATAAGGCCAACGTCATCGCATGGCTTTGGGCGCGCACGGTCAAGAGTCCAAACCCCGCCTTTTCTCATGTGGACGTGCCACTCGCTTCCAGTTTTATTCTCGCGAACAAAGAAGGCAAAGAAGTTTATTTGCAAGCCGTTGTAGAGGGCGATAAATACCGCTTCGTGGTGAAGCTTGGGACACCAACCTCCGAAGCAAAGAACGGGACTAAACTCGCACGCGGAGCCAACTTCCGTTGCATTCTTTCTGATATAGCCATCGAAGGTGACTATATTAAATCGGAAGGTTGCGCCGGACGCATGGGTGCGAAAATGATGGCTGTCGTCGTCGAAGGTTCGAGGGGGCGAGTATATCTGAACCCGACGGACGAACTCGAAACTATTGCCCATAGTGCAGCGCCACAGTGGAAACCAGAAACCCCACTGCCAGACGATCACCGGAACTTTTGGACTTTTAGTTACGGACTTACAACATTTGGCGACCTTTTTACGCCACGTCAGTTGGTAGCACTGACAACGTTTAGCGACCTCGCAATTGAGGTGCGTGAGCGGATTCGTCAGGACGCCATCAATGCGGGAATGGATGGTGACGGCAAAGGATTGGAATCTGGCGGGAATGGAGCGACGGCTTACGCGGACGCCGTTAGTGTTTATCTCGCCTTCACGGTCAATCGTTGCACGGATTTTGTTAATTCCTTATGCGGCTGGTCCTCGTCAAATCAGAAGGTGATGCACCTTTTCGGAAAACAATCGCTACCGATGGCTTGGGATTTTGCCGAAGCAAACATTCTGGCAGACACCGTGGGTGGCTTTGGCCCGGCATTTGAATATATTGCAGATTGTATCGAAAAACTTTCTCCCGACGCCGACGGTTTCGCAACTCAGGCAGACGCACAAACTCAAACCGTTTCGCGTTTTAAGGTCATCTCCACTGATCCGCCATATTATGACAATATTGGATACGCAGATTTATCTGATTTTTTCTATGTCTGGCTCAGACGAGCATTACGTCCCGTTTTCCCTAACTTACTCGCCACAATCAGCGTCCCGAAGTCGGAAGAACTTGTGGCACTACCTTACCGTCACGGCACAAAAGATAAAGCTGAGGCATTTTTCTTGGATGGAATGACCAAAGTCATCCACAATCTTGCAGAGCAGGCGCACCCCGAAAGTCCGGTCACAATTTACTACGCCTTCAAACAATCAGAGACAAAGGGCGGCGCAGGCACTGCTTCCACAGGCTGGATGACGTTCTTAACCGCCATTTTAAGGGCGGGCTTCTCCATAGTCGGCACATGGCCGCTTCGCAGCGAGCAGGAATTTCGGATGATTGGCATGGGCACAAACGCCCTTGCATCCAGCATTGTTCTCGTTTGTCGCAAACGGCCAACCGATGCGACCACCGTTTCCCGGCGCGAGTTTCTTCGAGAGTTGAACGGAGTTTTACCCGAAGCCCTCGACGAAATGACCAAAGGTTCCGGCGACGAGCGTTCGCCCGTGGCTCCGGTAGATTTGTCGCAGGCCATCATTGGGCCTGGCATGGCGGTATTTTCCAAATACGCCGCAGTCCTTGAAGCCGATGGCAAGCCGATGAGCGTCCGCACAGCGCTCCAACTCATTAACCGATTTCTTGCCGAAGATGATTTCGACGCCGACACGCAATTCTGCCTGCATTGGTTTGAGCAACACGGCTGGACTGAAGGTGTTTTTGGCGATGCAGACACGCTTTCACGCGGCAAAGGCACAAGTGTTGACGGCGTGAAGGAAGCCGGGGTCATCCAATCAGGCGGCGGCAAAGTCCGCCTACTCAAATGGTCAGATTATCCCACCGATTGGGACCCGCGCACCGACAAGCGCACGCCCATTTGGGAAGCGCTGCACCAACTCATCCGAGCTTTCCGGCAGGGCGGCGATTCCGCGTCAGGCGCTTTGCTTGCCGGGCTGGGTGGTAAGGCCGAGGCCGTGCGCCAGTTGGCCTATCGCCTCTACACCCTTTGCGAACGTCTCGGCCAGGCCGAGGACGCCCGCGCCTATAACGAACTCATCACCAGTTGGACGGGCATCGAATCCGCAGCAGCAGCAGCACCCAAACCCGCCGAACAAGACTTGCCGGGTGCGGATAATTGGCCCACGAACAAAAAATAATTTTTATGAGCCTGAAACCTTGGAGAGAAATCGCCGTCCCACACGCCGATGTCTTGGAAGGCACGTTCCAACAGTCTGAATTTGCCGCCGACATCACGGCGGTTCACACCGGCAAGGCCACGCGAGAGTATCAGGACGCGGCGGCGTTTTTTGAACGCACGTTCATCACGGAGGGAATGCGCCTGCTGCTTACGTCCGTTGCCCGCCGCTTAAACAGTCAGGGCGGCGATCCCGTCATCCAACTGCAAACCGCATTCGGCGGAGGCAAGACGCACACCATGCTGGCGGTCTATCACCTCGCCACGCGCAAATGCGCCTTGAAAGATTTGCCCGGCATTCCGGCGCTGCTGGATCAGGCCAAACTCATGGACATGCCCAAGGCGCGCGTCGCCGTGCTGGACGGCAACGCCCATTCCCCCGGCCAACCTTGGAAGCACGGCAAGCAGGCCATCCACACACTTTGGGGCGAACTTGCTTGGCAGCTTGGCGGCGAAGAAGCCTTCGCGATGCTAAAAGAGGCCGATGCCAACGGCACATCCCCCGGCAAAGATGTTTTGCGGACGCTTCTGGAAAATCATTCGCCTTGCGTCGTGCTAGTGGATGAATTGGTTGCCTACATCCGGCAATTCTCGAATGGCCAAGTCATAAGCGGCGGCACTTACGACAGCAATTTGTCTTTCGTGCAGGCACTCACGGAAGCGATGAAGCTGGTGCCGAACGCGGTCTTGCTGGGTTCATTGCCGGAATCCGATGTTGAGGCTGGCAGTCAGAAAGGTGTCGCCGCGTTGCGCGCCCTGGAAAAAACTTTTGGCCGCGTGCAGGCGCTTTGGAAACCCGTCGCCACCGAGGAGGCGTTTGAAATCGTGCGCCGCCGGTTGTTTGAACCCATCGTTGATTTGAAAAATCGCGACGCGGTTTGCCGCGCCTTTTCCGACGCCTACATTTCGGAAGGCTCCAAACTGCCGTCCGAAACGCAGGAGGCGCGTTATTTTGACCGGCTCATACAGGCGTATCCCATCCACCCGGAAATTTTTGACCGGCTCTACGAAGATTGGTCCACGCTCGACGGTTTCCAGCGCACTCGCGGCGTGCTGAAACTCATGGCGAAGGTCATCTATCGCCTGTGGAAAGACCAGAATCAGGATTTGATGATTTTGCCCGGCAGCCTGCCGCTTTACGACGGCGAGACGCGCAACGAACTCACCTACCATTTGCAAAACGGCTGGGATGCCGTCATTGAAGGCGACGTTGACGGCGAGCGCGCCGAGACGACCGAACTGGAATCCAAGGAACCGCGCTTCGGGGCCATCCAAGCCGCGCGACGTGTCGCCCGCACCATTTTTCTCGGCACCGCGCCGTCAGCCGTGGCAACCAAGTCCGCCGGCACACGCGGCCAGGAACGCGCCCGCGTCTTGCTGGGCTGTTTCCAGCCGGGGCAGGTTTCATCCACTTATTCCGACGCGCTTAACCGGCTCGCCGACCGGCTGCATTATTTGAACACCACCGGCGACAAGGCGCAGGAGACGACGCGCTTCTGGTTCGACACGCGGGCGAATCTCCGCCGTGAAATGGAAGACCGCAAGCGCCGGTTCAACGACGCGCACGATGTTCGCCCCAAACTCGCCGAGGCGTTGCGGAAACTCACCGCCGGTGCGTCATTTTTTGAAGGCGTCCACATTTTCACCCCGCACGCGGATGTTCCCGATGACACCGGCTTGCGGCTGGTATGTTTGCCGCCGGAGAATTTTTTCAGCCGGGCGGAAACGCGGCTGGCGTTCGATGAAGTGCTGACATTCACGCGGAGCAATGGCACCAAGCCGCGCTATCGCGGAAACCGGCTGATTTTTCTCGCGCCGGATCAGGCATCGTTGGCGCGAGTCACGGATTGCGTGCGGACGGCGCTGGCGTGGAAATCAATAGTGGATGATGTCGAGGCCAGCCGTTTGAACATTGACCTCGTTCAGAAAAAACAGGCGGAAAAGGAATTGAAAACCGCCGAAGATGTCGTGCCGAAAGCAGCGCGAGAATGTTATCGCTGGTTGCTCTGCCCGTCGCAGGCATCGTCCACGGCCACGCAAGCCACCGTCGAGTTTTTCCCGCTGAATACCAGCGGCGCGGCGCTCGGCGCGGAAATTGAGCGCGTCAGCCTGGATCAAGAATTGGTCATCGGCACCTGGTCGCCGATTCATCTTCGTGACCGGCTCAAGGAACTTTATTGGAAAGAAAACAAGCCCGCCGCGACCGCGATGGCATTTTGGGAAGACACGTTGCGCTATTTATATTTGCCGCGCCTGAAAAATCGCGGCGTGCTGGAGCAAGCCATCGTCAAGGGCGCAGGCACGCGCGACTTTTTCGGCACCGCCTACGGCGAACACGAAGGCAAGTTTGACGGATTCAAATTCGGCGACGCCAATGTGCAGCTCGACGACACGCTGTTGCTCATCGAGCCGCAGGCTGCCGCCAGCTATGCGGCCAGCCTTTTGCCGCCACCGGCCAAGCCAGCAGCCACCGGCGGCAGCACGCCAGAATTGCCGACAGCCACGCAGACAGGCAAAGGAAGCACCGGCACGCCCGGCCAGCCCCCCGGCATGGGAGGCACCGGCTCGCCCAAGCCGCAATCATTCCACGGCAACGTCACGGTCAATGCGGCCACCGCAAAAATGCGCCTCGTGCAAATCGCCGAGGAAATCATCGCCGTTCTCGTAGCCGACCCCAACGCCGAGGTAAAAGTCAGCGTCGAGATTCAAGCCACATTCCCGAACGGCGCAAAAGATCACACCAAACGCGCCGTGTCTGAAAACACCAAAGCGATCAAATTCAACAATGCAGAATGGGAATGAGTGTTACTAATCAAAGTGACCAAGATAGATATTAGTTGTAGCTTATTTAAACCGAGGGCAAAATGGGTTTGCCCATACGGCTTCCTTGAAAGCAAACACAACCCGTAACATTTTCTGCTATTAAGCTTCGCCGAAGCTACTGACGAAGATTCGATTCCGACGGTGAGGTATTTCTTCTATGATTTTGATGGAATGTGCTCAACCCAGATTATAAGAAAATCAAGCCCACGGAGGTTTGCAGTCATAATACAAGTCCTTCCGGCTTGCATCATCTAATTCTGAAATCTTGAACTGAAGCTGATGCATCACATCGCAATTAATTTTATTATCCGTTATGTAATAACAGGCTTCGATAATCAGGGTAATCGCCATTACCATCCGATTTAGACGAACAATATCTACTATGGGTTCCATCTCTTGAGGCGGATTTGTTGGGCCTAGTATAGGAAATTCAGTCCACCGCAAGAAGTTAAGAAAATCTAATTTATAATGCGCCGTTGGAATTTTCCACTGCTTTGTTAATTTTTCACCTGTAGAAGCCAACTTCAGTTGAGACAGAAAAAGCGGAAGTGCTCTAACAAGAAACCGAGTGGTCCATTCTCTCTTTTCAGCCCCTTCAATTTGCTTACCGTCCTCTTGAAGCGGATAGAAATTAAACTCGATAATCTGCATTCCCCCAACCAAGAAGGCTGCTGCAACTTTAAAGGGTCCAGGGTCCGAAACCAATGCGGGATTGTTTGTAAAGAGATCCTGAAGGAAGTTATGCGTTCGCGATATGCTTTTCCGGTTTACATCAATGGAAAAATTCCAATGCTGGCAGTGTTGTGTGTTCCAGTTTTCACATACACCCTGAATAGTTTTATAAAAAACCGGCAAAAGCTGTTGCATAAAATAAATGGGCACCTGAAATTAGGTAATAAAAAAACAAGACGAACTCGGAAGAGCCGTTTCCCGGAAGATACAGTCCGCAACCGCGATCAACTAAGTAATGTTCGCAAGCAATTGCTGCTGGTGATTACTTAGTTCCACTAAATCTTTGAGGAGCTTTTCAGCTGAAACATCCACTATTGCAATGCCACAATTAAAAACGCTTTTGAAGCTTTTAGCGTTCTGCTTGGGCAGAATATAGCCATGACCATTGCTGTCTCCATCATCTATGATGTGACTGTAGTCAGCCATCTTAATTTTTTGTTGATTTGCGTTCATGTCGTTCCTGTTTTTTTTTCTTACCTTTACTGAGCGCTAAACGCGCACAGTGTCAATATGCGCATTTAATTCGCACAAGAATGCAGCCTACACTTGCCTAAAACGAGCGCAAGTAAAAACGAGCGAAAAAATTATCAATGTTGAATAGGAGTGCAATATTTTTTTTTAATTATTTTTAATTTTCAAAACCTTTAGCAAAATCAAATCCATTTTCTCTGCTTTCTCTCTTGCACGACAGCATCGTATGGTTCCACTAAGGTAAACCTCTTCCCCTCAATTCTTCAGAAAGTAGAGAAAGTGGACATATGTAGTTCCAGGGGTCCCGTGCGCGTCCCCACCCCCACCGCCACCCTGTAGTGGATGGTCGCGCCCGCGACCAACTCCAATCGTCACCCTATTCCACAAGGGTGACGCCTTGCCCGTTACCTATTGCCAAACCAGGTGTTAGGCGGTGAGTGCCGCATCTGATCTGTGGAAAACATACTGTCCGGGGCAG
>Ga0007882_10001717_pt1 | contig 12518 bp, 14 predicted proteins | sample CryBogCBH12Aug01_FD_71195 | JGI IMG/M metagenome (GOLD analysis project Ga0007882, IMG submission 71195) | Freshwater microbial communities from Crystal Bog, Wisconsin, USA - CBH12Aug09.1 | ecosystem: Environmental > Aquatic > Freshwater > Lake | place: Crystal Bog, Wisconsin, USA | collected... | reverse complement strand
CTTCGGCGAAGGCACCGCCGCCCTGTCCTCGGCCGATGTCGCCTCGCTCAAGGAAATCGCCGCCCTGGCCCGTGAACGGAAGGGCTCGCTGAGATTGGTCGGCCATTCGGCCAGTTCGCGCCTTGATGTCGATCCCGCCGCCAATCGCGAGGCCAACCGCCTGCTGGCGGCGCGCCGGGCCGATGCGGTGGCCCAGCAGCTGGTCCGCCTGGGTGTGCCGGCGGGCCGCATCTATGCCGGCGCCGCCGCCGACACCGGCATGACCCTGGCCGGCGGGGCTTCCTCCGGCGGTGAGTCGACCGAGATCTATATCGACTATTGATTCGTGGCGGGCTAAATCTGGTTGCCGGCCGGCGCCCGGCGAATGAGGTTCTTGTTGGAGGACGGCGAAAAGCGCCGGGCGGTGGCATCATGAGCGAAGCGTTGAAGATTGCTGTGGCCGGGCTGGGCACGGTAGGCGGTGGTACGGTACGCCTGTTGGCCGAGCATGCCGGATTGCTGGCCGAACGGGCCGGCAGGCCCTTGCGCCTGGTGGCCACGGCGGCGCTGGAGCGACCGGCCGATCTGCCGCTGGATGGTATTCCCACCTTCACCGATGCCCGCCGCCTGATCGCCGAGACCGAGTTCGACGTGCTGGTCGAACTGATGGGCGGTTCCGGCGGGATTGCCCTCGAGGTGGCGACGGCAGCGCTGGCCAAGGGCCGCCATGTGGTTACCGCCAATAAGGCGATGATCGCCCATCACGGGGCGCGGTTGGCTGAACTGGCCGAGACCTCCGGCGGCGTGTTCGCCTTCGAGGCGGCGGTGGCCGGAGGCATCCCGGTGATCAAGGCGCTGCGCGAGGGGTTGGCGGCCAACCGTCTGCAACAGGTATACGGGATCCTCAACGGCACCTGCAATTACATCCTCACCACCATGCGCGAAAGCGGCCGCGACTTCGCCGAGGTGCTGGCCGAGGCGCAGGCCCTGGGCTATGCCGAGGCTGACCCGTCCTTCGACATCGACGGCGTCGACACCGCCCATAAGCTGGCCATCCTCACCAGCCTGGCCTTCGGCACGGTGATTGATCTCGACCGGGTGCATATCGAGGGGATCCGCCATGTCTCGGCGCTGGATATCCAGTATGCGGAGGAGCTCGGCTATCGCATCAAGCTGCTGGGGGTGGCGCGGCGCACCGCCGCCGGCGTCGAGCAGCGGGTGCATCCCTGCATGGTGCCGATCCGCTCTTCCATCGGCCGGGTCGACGGGGTTTTCAATGCCGTGGTGGCCGAGGGCGACTATGTCGGCCGCACGGTGTTCGAGGGCCGCGGCGCCGGTGCCAATCCCACCGCCTCGGCGGTGGTGGCCGATCTGCTGGACATCGCCACCGGGCGGCGCACGCCCACCTTCGGCATACCTTGGCATCGTCTGCAGGCCCTTGAACCGGCGCCCATGGAGGGGCATCGCGGCGCCTATTATATTCGCCTGATGGTGCTGGACGTGCCGGGCGTGTTCGCCGATATTGCCGCCGCCCTGCGCGATGAGGAGGTGTCGATGGAGGCGGTATTGCAACGTGGCCGCGCTCCCGGCGAAACTGTGCCGGTGGTGCTGACCGTGCACGACACCCTGGAGGCGGCGATGATGCGGGCCATCGGGCGTATCAGCCGGATCGACGCGGTGGTTGAGACGCCGCGGCTGATCCGCATCGAGGACTTTTAATAAAAATACCTCTACCGGAGGCTTGGGGAATGTCGGAACGGACCATGATGGGGCGCAACCTCGCTCTCGAGGCGGTCAGGGTGACCGAGGCGGCGGCGCTGGCGGCGGCGCGCCTGACCGGTCGCGGCGACGAGCGGGCGGCCGATACCGCCGCGGTGGAGGCCATGCACCGGGCTCTCAACGGCCTGCTGATCGACGGCACGGTGGTCATCGGCCAGGGTGAACGCGCCGAAGCGGATCTGCTCTATACCGGCGAGAAGGTGGGCGCCGGTGCCGGCAACGCCCTGGTGGACATCGCGCTCAATCCGCTGGAGGGCGCCACCATCTGCGCCACCGGCGGCTACAACGCGCTGTCGGTGGTGGCGCTGGCGGTGAAGGGCGGTTTTCTCAGGGTGCCGCCGATCTATATGGACAAGATCGCCGTCGGCCCCAATCTGCCGGCCGGGGTGGTCGATCTTGACGCCGGCGTGCCCGACAATCTCAAGAGCCTGGCCCAGGCCAAGGGCTGTCCGGTGTCCGATCTGCTGATCTGCATTCTCGACCGGCCCCGCCACGAGGATCTGATCGAGAAGGTGCGGGAAGCCGGGGCGAGGGTGATGCTGATCGCCGACGGTGACGTTTCCGGGGTGATCGCCGCCGGCCAGCCGCATACCGGGGTCGACATGTATCTCGGCACCGGCGGGGCTCCCGAGGGGGTGCTGGCGGCCGCCGCGCTGGGGGCGGTGGGCGGCCAGATGCAGGGCCGCCTGATCTTCCGCAGCGAGGACGAGCGGGCCATGGCGCATGAGCGCGGCATCACCGACCTCTCCCATAAATACGAGTTGTCCGAACTGGCCCGAGGCGATGTCATGTTCGCCGCCACCGGTGTCACCGACGGCGCCATCCTGCGCGGCGTGCGCCGCTATCAGGGTGGCGCGACGACCCATTCGATGGTGGTGCGGGCGAAATCCGGGACCGTGCGTTTCGTCTCGGCGCAGCACAATTCCCAGCGCAAGGCTGGACTGGATTGAGCCCGACCGCGACCGCCGGGGAGGCCTTCCTCGGGGTCGACCGCTCGCTGACCGGACGGCGCTGGCAGGAGATCGCCGCCGATCCCCGCCTGGCACTGTCCATCAGCCAGCGCCACGCCTTGCCGGAGATGGTGGGGCGGGTGCTGGCGGCGCGCCGCATCGGCCTTGACGAGGCGCTGGTGTTTCTCAACCCGACCCTGCGCGAGCAGCTTCCCGATCCGCTGGGCCTGAAGGACATGGAGAAGGCGGCGGCGCGTCTGGCCGACGCGGTGGAGGGCGGCCAGACCATCGGCGTTTTCGGCGACTACGACGTCGACGGCGCCACCTCCTCGGCTTTGCTGCTGCGCTATTTCTCCGCCCTCGGCGCCGAGGTGGCGGTGCATATCCCCGACCGCATGACCGAGGGCTACGGACCGAATGCGCCGGCCCTGCTGAGGATGCAGGACGCCGGGGCCAAGGTGGTGGTCACCGTCGATTGCGGCATCGCCGCCTTCGAGGCGCTGGCGGCAGCGGCCGAGGCCGGCCTCGATGTCATCGTCGTCGACCATCACGAGGCCGAGGCGGGATTGCCGCGGGCCTACGCCGTGGTCAATCCCAACCGCCTGGACGAGAGCCGCGAGCATGGGCATCTGGCGGCGGTGGGGGTGGCCTTTCTCCTGGCGGTGGCGGTGCAGGGCGCGCTGAGGACCCGCGGCTGGTTCGACCGCCGGCCGAAGCCGGATTTGCTGCAATGGCTGGACATCGTGGCACTGGGCACCGTCTGCGATGTGGTGCCGCTGATCGGCGTCAATCGGGCGCTGGTCACCCAGGGGCTGAAGGTGATGGCCAAGCGCGGCAATGCCGGCATCGCCGCGCTGGCCGACCTGGCCGGCCTGCGAGAACGGCCGGATGCCTATCACCTGGGCTATGTGCTGGGGCCCAGGGTCAATGCCGGCGGGCGGGTCGGCCAGGCCGATCTGGGGGTGCGGCTGCTGACCACCGACGATCCTGTCGAGGCGGCGTCGCTGGCCCAGGTTCTCGAGGGGCATAACCGGGTCCGCCAGGATCTCGAGGCGGCGGTGCTGCTGCAGGCCATCGAACAGGTGGAAAGCCGTCCCGACGATGGTCTGCCGTTGGCCCTGGCGGCGGGGCAGGGGTGGCATCCGGGGGTCATCGGCATCATTGCCGGGCGGCTGAAGGAACGCTATAACCGCCCGGCGGTGGTGATCGCCCTGGACGGCGCCGAGGGCAAGGGCTCCGGGCGGTCGGTGCCGGGGTTCGATCTCGGTTCGGCGATTATCGCGGCGCGGCAGGAGGGCCTGCTGCTGAAGGGCGGCGGCCATGCCATGGCGGCGGGGTTTTCCCTGACCGCCGATCGCCTCGACGACTTTCGAGCCTTCCTCGGGCAGAGGCTGGCCGAGCAGATGGCCGGGCCCCTGCGGCCGGTGCTGGAACTGGACGGGGCTCTGGATGCCGGCGGCGCCACCATCGAACTGGTGGAGACGCTGCGCTGTCTCGGGCCCTTCGGCTCGGGCAACGGCGAGCCGCGCTTCGCCATTACCGGGGCGCGGGTGATGCAGTCGAAGGTGGTGGGGGCGGGCCATGTGTCCTGCGCGCTGGCCGGCCGCGCCGGCGGGCGGCTGAAGGCCATCGCCTTCCGTGCCGCCGATTCCGAGCTTGGCCGTGCCCTGCTGGCCCGCGACGGCCTGCCGATGCATCTGGCCGGGACGTTGCGCATCGACAACTGGCAGGGCAAGACCAGCGTGCAGTTGTTCATCGAAGACGGCGCTCCGATGCGGCCGGACGGCGGCTGAGGGCAAGGCGCGGCGGGCTTTGGGCGATCCCGTGATGGCGGAACGCCGCAGGCGGTCGCCAACAGCCCAGAAAGACATTGATTTTGACCTTAGTCGAGGCTATCAAGGCGCTCCCTCCGCGATGTCCCCATCGTCTAGAGGCCTAGGACACCGCCCTTTCACGGCGGTAACAGGGGTTCGAATCCCCTTGGGGACGCCAATTAAATCAATGAGTTAGCAACCGCCGAAAGGCGGTTTTCTATTTTGTACGGAAATTATACGGAAATAGTGTCCCGTATCTTGGCGGATTTAGGCGGACGGAAAGCCGCCTTGAACAGATCGGCTTGGGGGCATAACCTGCCTATATGCCCGCCATCGCTTTAGGCGTTGGTCCCCAGGAAGGCGCGAGAGCGTCTTTATCACCGGTCGTGGCGGGACTCGCCCACACTGTTCGCGTCGCGCGACACGGTGATGCCGGTCGGGGTTCCTCCACGGGATAACCTCGACCGGTGGGATGAATCCAAGTTTTCTCACCTCTCGCCCAAAGGACTTTCAGCCTTCCCTGACCAGGCCACCTCGAATGTCTCGATCTCGCTGAGGTACATTGCCTATGCCTATATCAATTTTGTGGTGGTCGCCGACGACGAGCGCCTCGAGACTTCAATGGACGACATTGACGATTTGCCTTTCTTTCTCGTCCATTTCATCCAGCAGTTGATCGCAGGACGACACATTCGGGCTGCGCTGTCCGATGGTGGGGAAATGCTCTTCGCCGTCGAGCCTGGGCGGTTCGAGGGGGAGTGCCGGTTTCGCGTCAACTCGAACCGAGGAGGAAGGCCGCACAGCCTGGATGTCTTCACCGGCAGAGCGGACCTGATCGGGCAATTCGTTGCTTTGGCCGAGAGCATCGCCGCTCATCCCTGTCTTGGCCATGGGTATGTAGTCTTCGACGAAATTGGTGACGGAGAATTTGAGCGGATTTGCCAGGACGCCGAACGCGAATGGACAGCCGGCCTGTCACACCATGAACATTTGACCAGGGAAGAATCACAGGAAGCGTTCCTGTTTGAGAAGATTGCCGCCGAGTGTCCGCTCTCTTCTGAACAAGAGGCGGTGACGGACGTATACCGTCTGATGTTGCGGACGCTCGAAATCCCGCCCGAATGGCGGCGACATTGCCCTGCCGTCACCTAAATTACGCTGGCCTCATTCCTTCGCAGAGGGCTTGCTGAGATCCGCCCAGGCGCGATCCGTAGAGTTCTGCAACGCCTCCTCCGCCAATCGGAGCGTCTGCTTCAAGAGTGCCTTGAATTCTGCCGCCGGCATCTTTGACAGGTCGGTGATTGGCGGAGCGGCGTCAGGGGCAGGATCGGATTTATCGGCCATGCTTCGCTCCCACGGATAACCGGATCTGATCGCCAGAGTATAGCGCTGCAGTTGGGAACCACCACCCTCGCTCCCGCGGGTATTGCCAACCAAAGACCGTCACTCACACGAAGCGAGGCGGCGCTCGGCCTCATCCGCGATGATGTCATCGGCCTCGCAGTCAGCGGCCCAGGCGATGTCGCGGAGGCGCTCATAGGTTGCTTTGTGCATTCCCTTCGGCTTCGGCGGGAATCGGAACATGCCAGGCTCACCACCCAGCCTCACTTTGATGCGGTCGGCGCGGCGCTGCAGCTGGTCGATCCGCCGGTCTATCTGGCCACCGCTCACCCGCTGGGTCTCATAGACCAACCCGTGACATTCTCGGCATCGGGTCTGACCCATGACGTAAAGCTTCACCGCTGGCCGGCTGCATGTCGGGCAGACCAGATAGGGACGGGTGCCACCATACCGGCAGGCCGACCAGGTCACATCCAAATGTTCGGTGACGGTTGCCCAGTTGCCATACCCGGCCCTGGTCCGGTAGGTCAGTGTCAGGGTGTCGTTGCCGGTGGTGAAGCAGACGCTGCTGGTGACCTGGTCACCGCTCTTCCAGGTGATGTTGCCAGACCGCCCGCACTCCAAAGCGCCGGTCTTCCGCATGACGTTTGCATCGAGACACAAGGCCTCGGCTGTGGTGCCGACAGATCGCCGGTTATGTCCGCCCTTCATTCCCCAGGCTCCTCGCGCGGGCGCGGGTGCGCGAGGATGCCTAGATCCTTTGGCAAGTTGCCTAGATCCTCTGCCAATGCGCCATCCCGCCGATTAACTGCGCCAAACTGTTCTCGCCGGCACAGCAGGATGCCCAATGCGTCGGCTTCATCCTCGGTGCCGGGTGCGTAGCCCAGTGACTTCACCGCGGCGACCACATCGGCCTTGCAGGCATTGCCCTTGCCGGTCAGGGCCTTCTTCCATGTGCCGACAGGGACACCCTGGTACGGGATGCCGTGATGTTCGGCCCAGGCGGTCAGGGTGGCCAGCAGGCCGCCATAGACATGGGCCGCATCAACACCGGCATGACGGCGGACCTCCTCGAAGGCGATCTGCTCGAAGCCGCCGGCCAGGTGCAGGGTCTCGGTCAGCCAGTGCCGGAAGCGAAGGTATCGCATTCCACCACCCTCGAACCGGCCAGGCCGGAAACTGATGGTCCCGCTGCTCACGTTGCCGTCTGGTGAGCGGATCGCCCAGCCGGTCGCTGTGCCGAGGTCGAGCGCCAGGATGGCGGCTCTCATCGGCGACCTCCTACCTTCAGGCGACTGACGTGAGGCACTGGCTCTTCGGAGCCTATGCCCCAGGGAATTTCGTCAGGATCGTAGGTGCGGATCAACTGCGGATCACCAGCCAATTCCTCACCTATACCTTCCCTACTAACAGGGACAGTCACTTCCTGGCGAAGATCTTCCCTTTGGTGATGGTGATGGTGATGGGTTCGTTCAGCCGTTTGAACGGTCGTTTGAGCAGCCGTTTCTTTCTTGGCCCTCCGCACCCTGCCGGAAGCTTTACCAGCGATGGATTTCTGGGTGACGTTCTTCAGCGCCTTGGCGTATTCCTTGTCAAGGACAGGGTTCCGCCATACGCCATCGGCGACCACAAAGAGCCTTTCAATGGAAGGCCTCATAGCCTTCCAGTCTTTCCGGTCCATGCTGACAATACGACGGAGCGCCTCATCGTCATCTGGAAGCGGACCATCTTGCCAATAGGAGATCTGCAACTTGACGAAAACACCGGCAAACTCGTTGCTGTGCCTCTGAACGTCTTTGAGGAAGTCACCCCCATAAAGCGGCTGCCAAATCTTTGCATCACAAGCCATTGGAGCCTCGCTTCCCGAAAGACGCCTGCTTGACGTTCTCGGCCTGAAGTTGCCCATAAGCCGAGGTCAGGGCTTCGACGATTTGCGGTATTGACCGGACATCGATCAGGATGCCGCATCCCGTTGGCTTGCTGGTCTTGGTGTTCCAGATCCGAAAATCGATGGCCTCGACACCAGCGAAGGTCAGCGGTCTCGTCCGGATTTCCTCGCCAGCAAAGACGCCCAGACCGGTGAATGATTGGGTCATGACAGAAGCCCTCTCTTGCGGGCGGAGGTCTCGGCCTCGACCAGGGCGGAGATCAGCATGTTTTCCATCATGCCGCCTCCATTTTCCGGTGGACGCCGCGCTCAATAATCTGCACCTCGTCGCGCAGGATGTAGCGACCGTGCCAGCCAGAGTATGGGCCGTGATGTTCTTCGTGTCGGGTCTCGATGTTCAGACCGAAAACGGTCTTGAGCTTGTGGACATAGGCAGCCCAACGCGGGCCGGGATTGTCGATGCTGGTGCAACCCTTGGCACCGGCACGGATCAGGTTATCCAGCGCCCAGGCGTTCCGGCCCTCGGGAAAGATGTGGCGTTCCCCGTCGTCGGTCTTTACCGCGCAGTGAAGGAAGGTTCGTTCGCGTTCCATTATGCAGCCTCCCCGAAATGCAGCGAGGCGATTAGAGCGGCTCTGACGGCAGGAAGGCCGGGAAGGCGTCTTTGCACCCACCGGGCGGCGAACGGCAGCGTGTGAGTCTCCAGGCGACTCCGGGACGCGGCCCACTGGAACAATGGCAGTCGGCAGAGATTTTCGGCATAATCGGCACCGGCACGGTTACCGATTGAACCAACTGGCTGGCAAGGAGGGAAGACCCTCGCCAGCCCGTTGCGTTTCGGGGGCATGGTTCAGGCCGCCGACTTGTAGCCGTCGAGCCAAGCGGTCAAGTCTCCAGCGGCAATCAGCGTCCTCTTGCCAATCTTGAACGTCTTGAGTTTGCCGGCCTTGATTTCCTCGTAAAGAAGGCTTCGGCCTACGGGGACGACTTCCAAGGCGTCGTTGATGCCATAAGCAAGTCTCTGCCGGTATTGGTTAGGATGCATGTGACCTCCATCGATTGAGATGGAACATTCAACCATGCGATTCTGAAGGGATGCGTACCACTCCCTCCGAGTGCATGATTGTCCATCTGAAGGTCATTCTTCCACGCGGTTTCCGAGGGATGGGCAACGCCGCCGGATGGCGTCTTCATCTCAACGGGATTGGCCGGTCAGGGTCAGGGAGTCGCGGTGCCGAGTGCTAGCCTCTCCAGGGTGGGGGCATCAATCCCAGGGCCAGAGAACCTGATCCCATCAATCATCCTGGAGAAATTATCAGCAGCCTCGTCGCCGTAAACATGGCGACAGTCTTCGGCCAGCCGGGCCTTGAATTCTGCTTCCGTCATCGCCTGTCCTCCAATGCTATCAGCTTGACAGTTGTCCAGTGGCCATGCAGCCAGCCACTTAATCCGCCTTCTTCAGCGGAACGATGTTGGTCGTCTCGACGACGCCCATGCTGGTAAATGCCGCCCGAACGGTGTCGGCAACGTATGACGGCGCCATGTGCCCATAATGCTTCTCAACCATGCGGGTGTCGCTGTGACCCAGCTGGGCAGCAACCACCGCCAGCGGGGCGCCGGCCATGACCAGCCGGCTGGCATAGGTGTGGCGAAGCTCATGGAAAGTGAGGGGGGCCAGCTTTGCCTTCTCGACGGCGATCTTGAACGGACGTTGCTGATGGGATTTTCCCCAGCCTGTCCCATTGTCCTTGGCGAATACTGGCGTGTTGCTGGCCTTGCCCGCGGTCATCGTCTGGAAGAACTGGCGACCTTCGTCGGTCAGCACCACATGACGCGGCTTGCCGCTCTTGCTGATTCGGATGTGGAGGGTGCCGGCATCGGCGTTGTAGTCGGAGGCAACCAGGGCGGTGAGTTCGCCATACCGGCATCCCGTCAGCAGACCGGCCAGGACTAGCGGCTTGAACTCGGCGGGGCAGACATTCACCAGTCGCCGCGATTCTCCGTCGTCCAGGTAGCGAATGCGGGCGGCATCGACTTCGCGGAATGCCTTCACGCTGGCCCATGCGTCAGCACTGGCAACCTTGCGCTCATGGCGGGCATGGTTGAGTGCGGCCTTGAGGATGGTTAGGACGCGATTGGCGGACGAACGGCGCCGGCGGATCGCCTCGGGGGTGTCCTCCAATTTGCCGAACCTTTGAGCCTTCCCGGGCTTTGTGCGGAGACGGGGAGCGGCCTTCGCTAGCCCATCATGCCACTGCTCGATCCGGCGGCGGGTTAGCTTGGCCAGGGGGATACCGCCTAATGACGGCAGTAACAGGGCGTCGATGGCCCACTGTTGGCGCTTTGCCGCTTTACCGCCGTTCCGCTCATAGGCGGTCATGTAGTCGGTGAGGGCATCTTTGACGGTATAGGCGCCGGTCGATGGCGCTTCATCCTCGAACCCTCTGGCGGCCAGTTTGAACCAGTCATCGGCTTTGCGCTGTGCGTCGGCATAGGTCAGGCAAAGGCCACCCCCATCGGCATCCATCGCGTCGTCAGCGGCGCCAAGGGCGGTGTAATGCTGCTTGCCGGCGTCGTCTCGATACCGGGCAATCCAGGTTCCGCCCCCCGTTCCCTTGCGATATCCAACCGCGCATCCCTTGGAGACGACCACCCAATAAGGTTCACGGCGGGCTGGGAGCTTTGACCGTGCCGACCGGCTGTCGAGTTTGGCGTTGCGGACTGTGCGGGCCATGTTTGCGTCTCCAATCTTCTCGTACGGAAATTGTACGGAAATTATGTGGGCGGACGCAAGCGGATATTGGCGTATGGATAAACGGCAGAAACAAAGGATTTGTAAGGGGTGCGGTGGATTTAGGCGGACGCCTACGTACACGGTATGTTCATGGTAAGCCTCTCTTTCACGGCGGTAACAGGGGTTCGAATCCCCTTGGGGACGCCAATTTAAAAAATTGTGTAAAATCAATGTTTTAGCGATGGTCGGGGAGGCCATTTCTTCCTTGCCCACCACGACGCTGTTTAGCAGCAGCCGCATGTAAGCCCGCCGCAGGTTTGGCGGCCCCGACCGCAGCCGTTCACGCACCTGTTCGGAGTGCGCCTTGATGCCTTCCGGGGTGATGGTAGCCGTATTGGATTGCAGTTTCTCCTGCATGGACTTGATGTCCTAGTTGCACCTATTCCAAATGCGGATGAATTTCCTTTCGATCAACGCACCGCACCAACTGTGCGACCGGTTCGCCGAAACACGACAGGTTTGGAAATCACCGACCTATTTCGGGCGGCCGCCGACGATACGGGCGATGAAGCCTTCGACCTCGCGACTGAGTGTCTCGGACTGCTGGGACAGTTCGGTTGCCGCATTGGCGACCTGACCTGCGGATTGGGTCGCCTCGGTGGCGGTGGCCTGGACGGTGGCGATGGCTTCCGAAACCGAGGCGGCTCCCGATGCCGCCTCCGAGACGTTGCGAGCAATCTCCAGTGTTACCGCATTCTGTTCTTCCACCGCACCGGCGACTGCGGTGGAGGTTTGCCCGATTTCCGTTACGGTGCGCGAGATTTCTTCGATGGCCGTAATCGCCTCGGCCGCGACCCCCTGGATCTGCGCGACTTGTGAGCTGATATCTTCCGTGGCCCTGGCGGTCTGGTTGGCCAAATTCTTCACCTCGTTGGCCACAACAGCGAAGCCTTTTCCGGCTTCTCCAGCCCTGGCCGCCTCTATGGTGGCATTTAAGGCCAGCAGATTGGTCTGTGAGGCGACATCTTTGATCAAAGTGACGACGGTGCCGATGCGCTGGGCCGCCTCGTTCAGGCCCCGAACAGTGGCCTCGGTGCGCGTCGCGGCGGCGGCAGCGTCCGAGGCCACGGCAGCGGCACGATTGACCTGGGAACTGATCTCCTGAATAGAGGATGAAAACTCCTCCACTGCCGACGCAACAGCTTGAACGTTGACCGAAGCCTCCTCCGACGCGGCGGCGACCGTCATGGCCTGGTGGGTGGTGTCGACGGACTGAGCCGACATAGCCCTGGAGGAGGCTTCCAACTCGGTGGCGGCGGCGGCAACGGCGTTGACAACCGGCTTGACTTGATTGTTGGCAAAAGAAATGAACTCGGCGTCGCGTTGTTCCATCAGCTTCAAAGAACGATTGATACTCTTGGAGAACTGGACGAAATCGCCACGCATGCCGGTGGTGATGACGCGACGGAAATACTTGCGCTCATTGGCTGATTCCACCGCGGCGAACGCCTCCTTGCCGAATGCCTCGGCCAGATCCAGCAGGCGGTTGATATTGCGCAACAGGGCGCCGACCTCGTCGTTGCCGCGAATGCCCAGCATGCGGGCATTGAGATCGCCCGCCGAGGACAGGGCCAAAACCTTGTTGGCGGCGGCCAGATCGTCGGCAATGGCAGCGGCGGCAGCGCCGATCCTGACGGCGACAAAGACACCGGCTGATGACGCCGCCACCACCACCCACAGCAAGGCGTGCGAGTCGCCCAACGCCAGGGCGGCAATAGCGCAAATGAGGCTGATGGCGGCCGGGGCGAACCCGGCCAGCATTGCAATCGTCGCCTGCAAACGGAGGGTCTTGTTCATCGGTCCGCCTCCGTTCATCGGTCGGGAGTGATGGCAAAGATGTAGCGGTCGTAACCGTCGAACCCGGCATCCGCGACCGCCTTGTGCAGCATAGACCATGAGGCCGCCAACCCGGCCTTGCTATCCTGGTGGCGGCCCTCTTCCTCCAACAGCGAACGATAAAGCGGTTTGATCTT
>Ga0007882_10001713_pt1 | contig 12532 bp, 10 predicted proteins | sample CryBogCBH12Aug01_FD_71195 | JGI IMG/M metagenome (GOLD analysis project Ga0007882, IMG submission 71195) | Freshwater microbial communities from Crystal Bog, Wisconsin, USA - CBH12Aug09.1 | ecosystem: Environmental > Aquatic > Freshwater > Lake | place: Crystal Bog, Wisconsin, USA | collected... | reverse complement strand
TCAAGCCAGATGCGCTGCACCGGCACGGTTTCTTCGATCACGCGAAGCATGGACTTGACTAGCGGCCCCAGGGCTCCAGCGTTCGCCAGCACTGCGGCGACCGAGGGGTGGGTCTGTTCGATCCGATACCGAATGCCTGCCTTCACCCGTTCTGCCCGCCACGCTTGTTCGATCGGGATGTTGCCTTGTGCGGGCGCGGGAGTTCCGCGATAGGCAAACACGCGGCGGGCCTTTTCGCGGGTGTTTTCGGCCAGAGCCATAAGCCAAGGTCTAAGGGATACAGGCGGGCGAGCGGTTGATTTTCGGACGTCAATTTTCCAATCGGCATCAGCCGTGTTGGGGATGTCGATGCGGATGCGGGCTAGGCGATGTGCCTCTTCCCGATTCCATGCGCGGGCATTGCCGAGGCCAAGCCAGCCGCCAGCCACAAGGAGCCGCTCGTTGCGATAGACGTAGAAGCCTTGCTGCGCAGTCCAGCCAGCCGGGCCGCCGTTTTCTTCGAACTCGGCTGGAGTCAACTTGTCCCGGTGCGGCAGGACATGGCACTGCACGGCAACGGAGCCGTAGTCGGTGGCGTGATTAGTGGTTGGCGAAGTCCATGGCTTGGCGGGGTGCCCGGTCATGAACGGGTCCCATGGCGCGACGGCTTGGCCATTCAAAAGCAGTTTGAATTTGGCGCGCGCCCCTTGGATCAAGCGATGAAAGACCATGGCCAGATGGGATTCGACGTTGTCGACCAAGTCGTTGAAGTCATCGGCGGTATATCCGTTGGAGACGATGCGGTCCATCGACTCCCACAAAACCAGCGTGCCCGAGCGCTTGCCTTTCAATGGGGCCAAGTAGGGCTTGGAGCCTTTGGCAGGACCTTCGAAAAGGAGCCAGTCGCTGTCGGGTCGGGCGGCCAACTCTTCCAGGTCCCAACGCAGGCAGCTTTGCGTTCCGTCCTTTACGGAAGCGACGGTGAGCCTGCGGCACTGCGAAAAGGATGCGGTTTTAAGTCCCATGCCGAAGCGCCCAAGATCGCGGGCATCGCGAGCGTCGAGCGGATTTTTGTCGCCAAGACGCAGAGCGCTCTCAAGTTCGCCATCATCCATGCCGCGCCCATCGTCAAGGATGGAGATTCGGCTAAGTGAGCCATCCCAAACGAACTCGATGCGAGCTTCGGTCGCGCCCGCTGAAATGCTGTTGTCGACAATGTCAGCCAAAGCGGCGGCGGTAGAGTAGCCAAGCCCCCGGAGGGATTCGATCATGGCCGCGGCGCGCGGCGGAGCGTTGCGAGTTTTTTGTGTCATCGCCAGTATCCCTTGCCGGGCCAAAATTTGAATCCCGAGTCGACCAACTTGCGGATTAGCGGTCGCGGGGGAGTCGTGGCAGCTTTGCTGAAATCGATCCAAATGCTATTGTCAGCGCCCTTTTGGTCAACCTTGACCGAGGCGCCAAGTTCGGTGGCCGCGTCTAGAAGCTTCTGCACCGGGACCGATACCGAGTGGTTGCGCGCGGTGGGTTGTTCTGAGGCTGTGTCGAAGCTGGGGATTTCAACCGCAAGGCGGGTAGGTTTGGGCGTGCTTTTCCGAGGCGGCTTAGCAGCTCCAGCATTGACCAATTCTTGAACTCGCTCATCTTCGCCGAGACCTTCCCATTTGAAATTTTCGTTTTCATCTTTGGATGGTTCGGGAGAGTCGTCATCGTCTGATTCACGCTCCGAAAGGTCTAGCGCGTTCTTTTTGGGATCGGGCGGTTTGCTTCCATTGAGGGCGGCCAACAAGGCGTCAAGACGGCTTGGGTGTTTCAGCTTGCGTAGGGCTTTGGCTTCAATTTGCCTAATGCGCTCGCGCGTGACGCCAATTCGTGCGCCAATTTCATCTAAAGTCATAGCGTCGGACACGCCAATTCCGAATCGCATTCGGATGATGTTTTCGTCTTTGAGTTTGAGCGTGCCGAGAATTTTTTGGACTACCTTGGACGTATCCCGATCGGACGCGATCTCCATCGGGTCCGGCGAAATGTATTCATCGCGCGCGTCGGCGGCGATCATGTAGTCGATGTCGAGCTCGTGGATCGGCAACGGCTCGCCAGCAATTTGGAGGTAGGCCTCAACTTTTCGCAGCGGCAAATCGGCAAGCTTAGAAATTTCTGCTGCTGTGGGGGCTTTGTTGTTGTCGATTTCAAAAGCGCGAGAGACCTGCCCGATTCGTTGCACCTTTTCATAAACATGGACAGGCAAGCGAATAGTTTTTGCCTTGTCGGCGACGAATCGCGACACTTGTTGGCGAATCCACCAAGTTGCGTACGTTGAGAACTTGAACCCTCTGCGCCAGTTGAAGCGCTCGACGCCTTTCAAAAGGCCAATATTCCCCTCTTGAAGCAGGTCGTCCAATGGCATACCGCTATACAGGTATTTCTTGGCGATGGAGTAGACCAGTTTCAGGTTCGCGACAGCCATGCGATCACGAGCAGCCCGGTACGTCTGCATCGCGCCGTTGAACTCTCGCGCCGATTGTGGTTCGCCGATGCGGTCCGATTCTGCAAGGGCCAAAAGATAAGAGCGCGACAAGCCCAGCGAGCCAAGTGCCTCGCGAATGGCTTGCGGTGTGGGGGCTTTTTCTTTCGGCGAACAGGTGATAGCCAAAAGGCGTTCCGCATTGGCTATGAACTCGGCAAGCTCATTGTCCGGAGTGTCATCGTCAGAGTCGTCTTGCGGCTCAGATTCGCTTTCAGAATCGGCGGAGCCCTCGGCCTTGGATGGCCGGGACTCGCCTTGGTTGGCCTCCGGCTCGGAAACATCATCCCGCGTTCCTGACGACATCCAGCGAATTGGCTTCGTTCCAGCCTTAACCAACAGGGATGCGTCGAGGACGGCTTCGATGCCCGTGATGGAACCGGCCAGCGCGTCGAGTGCGGCCTCTATGCCTTGTTCCATCGCTTTTCCAAGGGCGACTTCTTCATCGGCGGTCAGAAGCGTATCGTATTGAAAAGCGCGAAGGTAGAGGCGTAGCGGGTCATTGCGGCGCGACTGCAATTCGTCAATATGGGCCAGCGCATCGTCGACAGTTTGCTCTTCGTCGGGAGTTTCCCGCGGCTCCACATGCACCGCGAAGTTTTCGTGATGGGTGGAATATTCATGGCGCTCGTCTGCTTCCGCTCCCAGATCGTTGACGACCATGCGAAGCATCGCTCCGGCTTCCTCATTCGGCGTTTGGTCGTCGTTCAGAGTAAGGTCTTCGATGGCTTGGTCTGGCACGCTGCCCTCGCGGGTGGCGCGAAGGAGCAGCGCCCGCAGGTGTTCACGGGCTTCCGCATCGTCCGCCTTGGGCAAAGGCGACGCGCGCTCAGGCAAATAGGCCTCGAAGTCGTCCCAGTCTGCGGAGAGGTCAATGGGTGCGTGCTCGGAAATCGCGTTTTGAACTTCCGAAGCGGTCGCCACCACAGCCGGGTCCCCGTCGGGTGTTGTGAGTTCTACCTCGGCTTCCCACCCTGAAAGGTCCAATGTCGCGCCTTCTTCGTCGAAGTCGATCAGGTCTACGGTGGCGGGAATCGGGGCTGTAGGCCACCTATTGTCTTCCTTGGGTTCCGTGTCGAGGGGCGCTGGCGTTGCGTCCGATTCGGCAATTACAGGCAGTGGCAACGTGAGATCGATAGGGTCTGGAATGGCTGCCGGAGAGGGAACTTCAACCTGATCGGATTCAGCTACGGAAATTGAGTCGTCATTTGCGGGGGCCTCGTCGGCTGGAAGCGGCGATGCGTGGTCAGCCAGTGCGGCTTCTAGCGAAGGGGCAAACGCAGGCTCCAACAGTGATGCGATTTCGTGGGCGCCAGCAGTTTGGGCGATAAGCAACGCGGTTTTCCCGTCGGCGTCGGTTAGAAGCGGGTCAGCGCCAGCGGCCAGAAGCAGTCTAAAAATATGGAGTTTATTCCGAGCAGCGGCCAGCATGAGAGGGGTCTGACCACCAGCATCTCGGGCATTGAGGTTGTCGCCTCGCTCAATATGGATGCGGACGGCGCTCTCGACCCCCGCAATAATTGCCATGCGGAAGAAGCTTCCAAGAGTCGGTTTAAGCTGGTTCGCGGAACCGTTCATGAGCGCGCCTGTTCCCGGACCGCCAATTTGGCGATTTTTTCAGTTTGCGGAGGGTTTCCTGCATCCTCCGAGTCAAGGCGCTGGCCGTGGCCAGACAGCATCATTGTCCCTGCGGCCATATTGGCTCTGTTGAGTTTTGTCCTTGCAAATTCTACAGGTGGCAGGAGGTCGTTTCTGAGTGTAGATACCCCTGGATTTGATAAAGAGGCTACTTGTTCTTGTTAGGCCTCAAATCCGGCGGCCACAATAGTCAGTGCCATTTTTCAGGAGAGCAAGATGGAGCCGCCAAAAATTGATCTCACAGACCAAGAATCTGTCATGAAAGAGCTTGCCGATGACGACCGTTGGGTCAAGGAGGAATTCTTTGCCCATCTGAGTCCAGACCTGGAAAATTTGGCAAATCAATTGGCCAAAGCATTCGTTTCACTCGCTGCATTGAACCAAAAGGCGAGTGATCTTGGTACGTTGCAGTCCGCGCTAGTCGCAGGGTTTGCATTTGGAGTCGTCGACGATGTTTTGACTTCCACAAAATTGCTGATATCTGGCAAGTTAATGGCCTCGGGCAATCTGATGCGGCAAGCCATAGAAGGTGTCGCAGTAGCGGTGCTTTGTTCAAGCCATCAAAAATTGGTTGCAGAGGTAAGAAAGAACAAAAGCACGACAGTTATTTACTGGCAGCGGATGCGCGACATGGACGACATCGTCGAAACGCATAAGGCCCTTGCGCAGCTGATGCTGAATCAGATCACGCTTGGAATTGATCCGGAGGCAGTTGCACAGCTAAAACGCGCAAGAAAACATTACCACCAGTTTAGCCATCCAGGTCTTGTTGGCATTGCATCGCGGGTTTCATTGGGGCAAGTAGGAGTCGTGTACGCCGGTGGGCATTTCGACATTGAAAAGCTTGATGGATATTTGGTTGAAATTCGAGAGCGGATCGGATTGTGCTCTATCTTGCCGCGATTAATTGATGCTCTTGCACTTCGCCTTGCGGTGAATTGAATTCCTCCCAATCACTGACTGCGACGTGTTCGCCCTAACAGGCGGCGTAGGGATTCAGTATTCCATCTCTCAGGCTTTTTGCGTGTGCTGATATGAATGGGGGCGGCAACGCGTTGCCTATCATCAATGCAATTGACGACTTGCCGTGAGCTACGTTGAACTTGTAATCCATGGGGAAACCCTGCAAGAGGGCAGCCTCGCGCAAAGTAATGGTGCGATTGAACGATGGGTGAAGGAACCGGCCTTTTGACGGGTTATGGCAACCACTCGTGATGGTGGGTGAAACGTCGTCCCAAGTCATGCGCCCGTACACATCATGAAAACCATCCATCCGTTTGTGGCAAGCGAGTTGTTGTTCGGTGCCCAAGTCCTTTCGACTTCCGCCATTCTTTGGAATGCGTGATATCAAGTCTCGAATTTCAGTTGATCTATTTTCGCCAAGTCCATGCAATTTGTCGCGCGTCGTTGACGGGGCGCCAACCCCTTTGAAGGCATCCCTTACCGTTAGCCGCCTTTTGGCCTTCGGAGCGATAGATGGCGAATGCACGTTGGACGCAAGAAGAATCAACCGCTTTCTTCTTTGCGGAACGCCGTAGTCTGCTGCATCAAGAACATGAACGACCGTGAGGTATCCGAGTGCACTCAATTGCCTGCTCAATTTTTCAAATCGCGCATCCTTGGCTAAGGCAGGAACATTCTCCAGCATGACAGTTTTCGGTTTCATGACTTCAACAAAGTCGAGAAAGTTCGAAACTAAGTCATTGCGCTCGTCAAAGATTGAAGTCGCCTGATTTTTTGTTCGTAGGCGTGAAAAACCCTGGCAAGGTGGGCATCCAGCCAGCAAATCTAGATCGCCGGCCGCAATTCCAAGTTCGGCAAGCATCGCAGCAGGCGACACCGTGCGGATGTCCTGTTCAATCAGCAGGACGTCAGGATGGTTCAGCTTGTACGTCTCTTGGGCTTTAGGGTCGATTTCAACCGCTGAAAGTACATGGAAGCCAGCGTCAACAAGGCCGCACGTCGTACCGCCACAGCCACTGAAGAGGTCAATTGCAGTGGGTTTATGGTGGCGTTTCATGTTTTTCGGTTGCGCATACCACACGATTTTATCGGGATATGGCTACTGTGAGTTCTAAAAATCACTGGCTTTGTCAGGCCTTGACGCAATCAAGAAAGCTTACCAAAGCCTTAGCGATTGCTTTCAATTCTGCGGACTCTTTCTTGTGGGCACCTAGAAAAAAAGTTCCGAAGCTGTCTGCTTCTTCACTTGTGGCAGTCCTGCCCAGATTTTCCGATGCGAGAGCGTGCAAGCAGTGCTTGCAGCGCTGCGAATCTCCCTTGTCGGCAGCAGTAATTGTTTTTGCTGCTGTAAGGACGATTTCCTCTGGTGAACTCAACGGCAAATATGTCAAATGCTTGCGAATCCAAGAGAGGTATTTTCGTTGTAGCTTGATTTTTTGTTCTGTGTTCCCGCCACCTATTCCGCCGTCAATCAGGAGCTGCGGGGCCACGCCAGTCCGCTCAATTATCTTGGATTCCAAATTTATGTTGTCAGCAGCAGGAATGAGATCAGGGTCTTCAAATGAATCGGTCTTCTTTTTGTCGCCGTCTAAGAGCACGATGATGCGATCCGTACCCTCCATGAAGATGGGGATGCGGGTTGCAAGAATGGAGTCAGCCCCGCCCGACACGTACTCGACACGGAAAATAGAGCTTATTGCGACATCGTCGATTGATGCCAGCGCGAGGTTGACAACGGATTGCGCTAGACGATCCTCGACGATCACCAAGATGTCTTGTCCATTAAGCATGCCCAGTCGTCGAAACGCCGCATATGGGTGCGTGGATGGGGTAATGGAAAATCCACCATCTAACGTTTGATAGAAGCTCTTGATTGCGTTGTCTGGCAAGGCTGCGATCAAGTGCGGTGAATGGGTGGAGAAAACAACTTGTATTTGTTTTTTACGAGCCATTTGTGCCAAAAAAGCCAGAAGTCTCTCTTGCGCTCCCGGGTGCAGAGAAACCTCGGGCTCATCAAGAAGGACAAGCGTTCCCTTGCCGACAGCGAGGATTTGAACAACACAGCTAGCGACGGCAACTTCACCGCTGCCAGCAAACGCCTCACTGTACCGACCGTGCTTGGTTTTGAACACTATGCTCAACCCACCATCACCCTTGAACAGGCGGTGGCGAATCCATCGAGCTTCCGAATAGTCGCGACCAAGCACGAAGCTAATGATCTGAAGTTCTTCTTGGTTCAACAACCTGTTTTCTGTTGCAATTTTTCTGCCCCGCAGAGTTTTTGAGGTGTCGCCTGTCGCAATCACTTGCGCCAAGAAATTCGCATCATGGCGAACCTGGTCCATCTTGTTCAAAATCCGGCGACTTGGAGCGGATTTCGATTGCTTCTCGACATTTGCGGGCTGTTTTTTTAGAGGCTGAACTATTGGATCTTTTCCAAAGTAGAAATACTTGTCGAAGGCGCTTAGTTCTTTTCTGAAATTTATGTACAGAACCTTCCGTGAAACCGGATTCCAGCGATCCAAGCTGCGCCCTACGATTTTTTTGCCGCTTGGAATTTTCGGCACAATCATGTTGTCGCCTGGTGCTTCCTTGGTTGGCTCCCAGTAGTTCGGGTCATAACGACCATCCCGAAATTTTCTGACTCGGGCTTTTCTGGTCTCGACGATATGTTTGTACCCATGGTTGAAATGACCATAGATGAACCTGTTGGGACTACCTTCACCTTCTTCAATGGGATCGACTTTCGTGCTGAACCAGTATTGACCAGTTGAATTCCGCATTGGTGCGCCATAAAGTGCATTCAATACGGAAGTCTTGCCGGACCCATTTGCTCCAACCAGAGCTGTTATCGGAAAATCAAAGTTGATTTGACTTCCCGCAGTCATGTTTTTGAACTGCGGGAAACGGATATGTGTGATGTATCCGGGGAATACAGTTTGGTACTTCCCGCTATTGGCCGACAGTAGGTCAATTTCGCTTTTTAGGTCAATCATTGTCTCTCCCGTTTTTTCTTTGCTGTCAGTGATTTTCGACCACGAATTTAAATCAATGCCTTGTGCCGGACATAGAAAATTAGATTGCGGCCCACTGGATGTCGCGCATGACTAGTCCAACTGCCTGCAAAGCCAAGTCTGCGTCTTCTTCGGCTGGTATCCGGAGGTTGCGGGCGTGTTGCTCGTTCCCTTTGCCCCGAACATGGAGGCGAGCGACGACCTGGCCGAGCCATGCGCAGCAGCTCAGGGAATAGGGGGCCTGGGCTGCCAATGCCGCGACCTTGGCAAGGTCGTCTCCGAGCACAGATCTATCGTGGCCTTGTTGAGCGAGCCACCGGGACATTAAAATGGTCAACGCATTGCGGCAATGGTCGATCACAGAAATGGGCGTCTCGCGATAGGCCGAGTCGATGACGCGGTTTACGGCCTGGGAGACGGCGGTGGCGAACTCCGGATCAATTTTCTTAATGTCGAGCTGGGGAACGATGCCGTATGCCGAGAGCGCTTTGAGCGTGATCAGAACGCAGCTATTGGCGAGCACTTCGACATGGATGACACGCCAAGCGGTTGAGCCTCGCGGAGAGCCAAGCGCGAGTGTGGCTCCTTGGCCTTGGTTGGGTAGGTCGAGAATCGGCGTGCAAGCCATGTAGGCGTAGAGGCTTTTGACGATGCGTCCGTCGCTGCCGACCGCTCGTCTCATGGGGTCGTCGTAAGGGTGGGGGCCAACGCGTTGTGCGCTCGGCTGGGCTTGTCCGTTTGAAAAGTACAAGCGGCCACGTCGAGTGCGTGTGGTGGCGTCGAAGGAGTCTTCCCTAAACACCCATGCTTCAGGCGACTGGAAAAAGCCGCTTGGCAGCGAACGCCAGTCGTCAACGTGCTTGATAAGTTTTGCTTGGCTAACGTTTGGGGTAGGGACGACCGGCAATTCAGGGTTGCCTAGGCCTTCATAGACGAGGCCGGACTGATTGTCTATTCCGATGTGCATGGTTGAGATTTGAAGCCAGGCTATAGGCTGGGTTCAATCCTGTTTGCGATGCCGCTTGGCGAAGCCACTGCCGGAGGCGGTGGAAAAAGAGCGGCTCGGATAGCCGGCGCGTCAGGCTTGGCTTTGGAGTTCCAGCGGATCGCGCGGTAGCCCGCGCTTGTGAGCATGGCATCTCGTTTTGCGTCTTTGGCATCGTTATGCGTGCGGTCGTCCAATTCAATGATCGCCACGATGTCGCCAGACTTTTTGTCCTGAGCGACGAAGTCGATGATCTTTTGAGCAAACATCCCGCGAATACTCATGTAGGCCCTGCCATCGCTTCGAGGGACAGCAGGATCAAGCACGGCACCCATAGACACCTGCGCATGGAAACGGAGTTCCGGCGCGGCGGATTCAAGGCGGCCAATAAATTCCAGCTCGTTGGCAGAAAGCAAGCGCTTGGCTTTGAATTTTCCGACTGTACCTCCCCCCATTCCGGCGAGCTTTGCTTTCAAAATCGCCAGCCCAACAGCACCGGCACCGATTACGGCAAAAAGAATACCAAGGTTCGAATTTGTGCTCACTTTTTTCCTGATTTTTCGTTCTCTGAAAACACTCCAATATAGCCTGCAACAGTCAACAAATTGAAGTGCCGCAGGTCTAATCAAGTGTCAAGTTGACACAGTTAGGTTTCGGCGAGGTAGAGCAGAAGGACTCCATGCTCTTCTAATCAGTAAGTTTTCGAAGTCCACTCGTGAAATCGCCGCGGGGTTGATAGGGCAGGAACGCTAATTTTTTGCGGTCGCTGGATACAATTTTGTGAAGGGAGAAGTTATGCCAAGTGCGAACGATGATCCGTCATTGCAGACGGAGTACGCCCCAGATGGCGTATGCAGGATATTGACGCTGGATGGAGGGGGAGCTAAAGGCTTTTACACGCTTGGAGTACTCAAAGAAATGGAGGCCAAGCTGGGGTGCCCCCTGCATAAGCGCTTCGATCTCATTTTTGGGACGAGCACCGGCGCCATCATCGCGTCGTTGCTATGCCTTGGCTACAAAGTCGACGACATACATGCGTTGTACCAGGAGCATGTTCCGACGGTTATGCGAAGAAGGAGCGCCAAGGACAAGAGCGCTGCTCTGGCGCATTTGGCGACGACAATTTTCGGCGAGAAAACGTTTGAAGATGTGTTGACTGGAATTGGCTTAGTGGCGACCCGGTGGGCGACGGAGCGGCCCATGATTTTTAAGGGCAGCGTCCATCAAGCCCATGGACGCAAGGCGACATTTAAAGCTGGCTTCGGGGTGTCTATCGCCGAAGCGGTGCAGGCATCGTGTTCGGCCTATCCATTTTTTGAGCGCAAGACGGTCAAGACGGCCAATGGCGATTTGGTGGAGCTCATTGACGGCGGGTATTGCGCGAACAACCCAACCCTTTACGCAATCGCGGATGCGATCGTTGCGTTAAAAAAAGAGCGCAAAGACATTCGCGTTGTGAGCGTAGGCGTTGGCGTATATCCAGAGCCCAAACCGAGCTTTTGGATGAGGCTTGCGAAGCGCTATCTGGTCAGCGTGCAGTTGCTTCAAAAGACATTGGAAATCAACACGCAAAGCATGGATCAGTTGCGCGACATCCTGTTCAAGGACGTGCCGACGATTCGTATCAGCGACACTTTTGAACGCCCTGAATTGGCGACCGATCTTATGGAGCACGACTTGGTAAAGCTTAACCAACTCAGGCAACGCGGCGTGGCTTCCTTTGCTTCGCGCGAGGATGCGCTGAAGAGTTTTTTGAACATCAAGGATGACCATGGCAATACCTGATTCTCAATTGGAAACTTGGTCCCATATCGGCGCGGCCAAGGGGTCGGCCTATACCTACAACCATATCAAGGATGTGCTTGAATCTCGCGCGTCGACGTATGCGGAAAAGGACTTTTCGGTGTTCTTGCAGGGGTCGTATGGAAATGACACGAACATTTACTCTGAAAGCGATGTCGATGTGGTCATTTGTTTGAATGATTGCTTCCAAAGCGACCGTTCAAGGTTGAGCCCGGCGGAGGAGGCCGCTTGGAAGCTAACGCATCATGACGCGAAATATACGCACGTCGACTTTAAGCGCGATGTCCTGAGTTTTTTGGAAGACAACTATGGGGACGATGTAAAGCCTGGAAAGAAGGCGATCATGATCGAGGCCACAAGCAATCGGCGAAAAGCGGATGTCATTACGGCTGTGAAATATCGCCGCTATTTCAAGTTCAACGGCATGAATGACCAGAGCTACGAAGAGGGCATATGGTTCCTGACGAGCGATGGAACGAAGATCGCCAACTTCCCCAAGCAGCACCGCGCGAACTTGACCGCGAAGCACCAGAGCACGAGCAGTTGGTTGAAACCCATGGTGCGGATCATGAAAAACATGCGCTCTCGCATGGTCGATGACGGATTGATCAAGGCGGGCGTCGCGCCGTCTTATTTCATCGAAGGGTTGCTCTATAACGTGCCGAGCGACAAATTTCACACTGACTATGAAACCTGCTTTGTGAACGCTTTCAATTGGATCAACAGCGAGGCGGATCAGGGGAAACTGGTCTGCGCGAACGAACAATACTATTTGCTCTATAACGACACGCCAACATGCTGGGCCAAGTCTGACTTTGAAGCGTACATGGGCGGGCTTCAAGAGTTGTGGACGCAGTGGTGAATGGCGTTGATGTGCGCTATGGTCCGATGACATGAAGGACCATTTGATTTGTTCAATAAGCTGATACCTCAAGGCGCCGATGTCGGTGTCGCGCCGATATTTGCCGCGCGCGCATTGCGAGGCTTTGCCGACGGCTTCGTGGCCGTGCTGTTGCCTGTTTACTTGCTGGCGATGGGATTTGGAGGGGTGGAGGTCGGTGCTATCGCCACGGCGACGCTCTTGGGGTCGGCATGCGCGACTCTTGCCGTCGGGGCGTGGGGCCATCGCTGGACTGGAAAGTCTCTGATGCTGGCCGCCGCGCTGCTGATGACTGCTACCGGGCTGGGCTTTGCTTCAATCCAGGCGTTTTGGCCACTATTGGTGGTGGCTTTCGTGGGCACCCTTAATCCAAGCTCTGGCGATGTGAGCGTCTTTTTGCCTTTGGAGCACGCAAAGCTTGCCGCTGCGTCTGATTCTGCATCGAGAACAGATATGTTCGCTAGGTACGCGCTCACCGGTGCGTTGTGCGCGGCGCTCGGGGCATTGGCATCCGGCATCCCAGATCGCGTGGTGGCGTTTGCTGGCGTGGATCGGCTTTCGGCCTTGCGCGGCATGTTTGTGCTTTACGGTCTCATTGGGCTTGCTGTTTGGTGGCTTTACGGAAGGTTGCCTAGCCCGCATATTTCACGCTTTTTGGTTTCCTGTCGAAATCTTGGTGATTGAGTGCGGTCAGGGCTGACGGCAAGTCCCGCACCGCTGTATTTCCAGCAGCAATGAGCAGACAAGGC
>Ga0007882_10001710_pt1 | contig 12555 bp, 12 predicted proteins | sample CryBogCBH12Aug01_FD_71195 | JGI IMG/M metagenome (GOLD analysis project Ga0007882, IMG submission 71195) | Freshwater microbial communities from Crystal Bog, Wisconsin, USA - CBH12Aug09.1 | ecosystem: Environmental > Aquatic > Freshwater > Lake | place: Crystal Bog, Wisconsin, USA | collected... | reverse complement strand
AGTTTGCTGCAACTGGACGGCGCGGCCGGTGAGCCGGTCCACGCGGATGACATTGAACATCGAGTTGGTGCTGTTGCCGGGCGGATTTTCAGTGAAATCTGCCGGCTGTGGCAGCAGATTTTTGTTCACATCCAAGGGATAAACCACAGTGCCCTGCGCCAACGGAATGTATTCATCGCGCGGCGCGAGGGTCAGTCCATCCACCGTGAGCTGGCCAAGATAATTGAAGGCAACATACGGGAAGGGAACGACCCTGCCGGGGCTATAGTAAATGTAATTAGTTTCCGTCGGAAACGGAAACAGGTTGGTGTAATTAAAGGAGTTGACTGGATAGGTCGCATTGATATTGAGATCCTTGATGGGGAAATATGCGTAGCCCGGATAATATGCCAAATTGAATTTGTTGGTGGCAATAAACGCGCCATCCGGCAGCGACTTCCACTCACCTAGATAATGCACATTCCATTGCCCCGGCTGGTCGCCCACAGAACGCAGCGTGACAAAATTATAGCCGGTGAGCTGCTTGTCGAGAAGGTTGGTGCCAACCGCCTGCACGGAAACCGGCAGATAACTCCACCAATTGACCTGCTCCGGCACGAAGACCATGTAAACCGTGGTGTGCTGGTTGACAGCCATGGCCCGCGCGTGGCCGAGGTCATCGAGCAACTGACGGGAGGCGCTGACCTGGACGTTGGACTTGCCGAGGTTCTTGAGCGCCGGCACGGACAGCGCGGCCATGATGCCAATGATGGTGATGACGACGAGCAGCTCCAGCAGGGTGAAGCCGGGGAAACGGCGAATCGCAAATGGCGAACCGCAAATTTTCCCGCCGCCCACCGGCGCGTGACTGGAACGAAAGACTCTCACAAAATTATTGCTGCCAGCTTAGGACGTTGTCCTTGTTGTGGCCTTGGTTGGCCGGCGCAGGGGACGTGGCGTCATCAATTAAACCATCCGGGCCAGCAGACCAGACCACGACTTTGCTGTGATTAAGGAAATGGTCGCCGTTGCCGCCGGCATCAGTGACGTTTACCAGCCCGTTGTAGCCCGTCTGCCCGCTGCTCTGCGAAACGTTTTTCTGGCAATAATACAAATCGCTGGTGCCTTGAGCTTGCGACGAACCGCCTTCCAAGCTGTAGCTGGTATTCATCGTGATGATGTAGGGATTGCCCCACGGGTCGCGATAGACGCCGGTGTTATCCACGCCGCCGGGCGGGTTCTGCACTTTGGTGGACGGATCATAGCCAGACAGCTTGGCGTTGAGATATTTCACCTGCTTGGGATTTTTGACATGGTTGGTGTTGCACGTCGGATTGCTATTGGGATATGCGGTCAAGTCCATCAGGATGGCGACCACGTTGCTGTTGCTGTCGAAGCTGAAATTGCTACTTGGGCCGCTGAACCATTTCAGGGCGTTATTCTGGGGATATTGAATCAGCCCACAGGTGAAATCATTTTTACCAGCCGCGGTCTGCTCATCCGGTGAAATGGGAAAGCGCCCGTAGTCGGTGTCGTAGGCATTGATGGCGTTGACGATGTCGGCCAGCTCGGTTTTGGCCTTGGCCTTTTGCGCGGCGATTTTGGCTTTTGAAAGCACCGGCAACAGCATCGCGGCGAGGATGCCGATGATGGCGATGACGGTGAGCAGTTCGACGAGCGTGAACGCGGCACGGTTGGTGCGCAGCGAGACGATTTTGCTTTTCATAGGTTTGAACAGATTTTTGCGGCGAATAGGATGCGGCAGAAGGGCCGGCGCGGGCAATGGTTTTGTGGCCGCGCCAAGGCGCATGGCGAGGCCCGACCGCAGGTTGATGGAAGGACACCACGAGCAATCATGCCACTCGACGCGGAGGGAACATTTCCAGCAGTCGGGGCCGTTGTTGGCGGGGTCCGCAAACATATCAGGGGAGCGGGGCGTTGATCTGCACCTGCCGGTTCCAGTTGCAGAGGAGGTTGGTCTTGCCCTTGATGACGAGCTGCACCCACAGGTCGTAGCCGTTGGGATTATTCACGCCGGGATAAACGTAGCGAATGGGGTTGAGGGCATAGCCATTCAGCGGCTCATAATTGTCGTCCGGCCCGCCGACGGAGGTAATGAGCATGGTAGTCTGCACGAGGTTGTTCGTGATATAGCGGCTGAGCTGGCTGCGTAGCGGATTCAGGTCGTTGTAATTCAACTTGGGCAGGAAATTTTTGGCCTTGCGGTCGTCCTCCCCGCCGCTCTTCTCGGAGGAATTGATAAAGCCGCCGACATGAAAGGCGGTAAAGCAACCGGCTTCGCTGATGGTGGAAACGCCATCCAAGGTAGTGAAGGTTTTGTTGACCGAATCGTGCGTGACGCCGGACAGCTCATAATAAAGCTGGCTGAAAAGGGCCGGATTGTAGGCGGGGCCGGCCGCGTTTTGGTTTCCCGGCGGATAGGCACCAAACTTGGCCTTGTAGTTTTCCAGCGCGGTCTGGATATTTTCCAGTTCGGCGCGCGCGGTCTTGAGATACTGCTGCTTCTTAATCATGCCCAGCGCAGGGATGGTGAAGCCCGCCAGCACGCCGATGATGGAGATGACTACGAGCAGTTCGATGAGGGTGAACGCCCGGACATTTCCGATTTTCGATGGCCAATTTCCAATTTTCATAATTTTATTTCAACTCCTGTTCCATTCGTTCGCTGAGCCATTGCTTGATCATGCTCTGGTAGTTCAGATACCGCGAGCGGGCCAGGCGCTTGATACGCGCGAGCATCCGCGGATCAATGCGGAGCGTGATGGTGACGGACTCCGAGCCTTCCGCGCCACCGGCGACGGCGGTCTCCATGAGCCGCAGGTCAGGCCGGTTCTCCTGCCAAAACGCCGCCTCGGCCGATTCGCTGTCGAAAATCGGCACTTCTTCCCAGTTGGCAAAAGTTTGCACGGCTAAAATATCAATTTCCGGCCAAATCAAGATTACCAAACGTTACCGGACGTTACCGGACGTTACCGGACGTTACCGGACGTTACCAAAAATGACCCAAAATGGAATTTTTCTGATTTTGAGCGGGCCGAAAAGACGGCGATTTCCGACGGGGAGACCGGTCTCCCAGCGCCAAAACGCTGACTGGTCACAGCACTCAAATCCGGAATCAAATCCGGACACAACTTCAAAATAATATTCATACGGTTCAGGACAAGGTCTGGTCCAATTTTCGCTGATAGAAGAAGCGTTCCTCGGGCTCGAACGGGCGGGCCAGGAGCACCCGCGCCTGCTTGCCGTTGGCGCGGTAAACACTATAGATCCCGATGCCACCGGCGGACATGCCCAGGTTAAAGAACCGGGCCTGCACGCCAAACCGGGGCGTGTCCGGCATCAGCCGCACGGCAAACGGATCCTCAAACGACTCTTCTATTTCCCGTTGGGTCAAAGAACCAAGCTCAAATGGCAGATTATTCCAATCGAACTCCATAAGGGGTCATTTGTAAATAATTCGGCCATGCAATGTGAATACAATGTATTTACTCATGGAGCCGGTTTTTGTCAAGTTTTGGCGTGGAAATTATTGGGATCGGCCGGATCAGTCTTTTTTGCCGCCACCTGCGTCGTCACCGCTCAAGTTGGTGATCATGGCGATCAGGGGCAAAAACATCGCGATCACGATGCTGCCGACGATGACAGCGAGGAACACGATCATGATGGGCTCGAGCAGCGAGGTCATGGCCGAGACGGCGTTATCCACTTCCTCGTCGTAGTTGTCCGCGATTTTCAGCAACATTTCCGGCAAGGCACCGGTCTGCTCGCCGACGTCCACCATGCTGATGACCATGGGGGGGAACACGCGGGAAGCTTCGAGCGGGGCGGTGATGGTTTCGCCCTCTTTGACGCTCTCGTGAACCATGGCGACGGCGTTGGCGATAATGACATTGCCGGCGGTTTCCTTGACGATGGTCAGGGCCTGCAAAATCGGCACACCGCTGGAGACGAGCGTGCCCAGGGTGCGGGTGAAGCGCGAGATGGAAACCTTGGTGACGACCTGACCGGTGGGCGGGAGCTTGAGCTTGACCTTATCCCAGACGTGCCGGCCGAATTTGGTCTTGGTGAAGAGCTTGAAAAACACAAACACCACCGCGAAGGCGCCGAGCGTGCCCAGAATGTTGTTTTTGACGAGATCGCTGACGTTCAAGACGAAGACGGTAAAACCGGGCAGCGTGATGCCCATGCCGCCGAACACATCCCGGAACTTGGGCACGACGAAGGTGAGGAGCAGCACCATGATACCGACGGCCACGATCAAAACCGCGATGGGATAAAACATGGCGGCCTTGACCTTGCCCTTGATCTTCTGCGCCTTTTCGGAAAATTCCGCGAGGCGCTTCAAGACGACTTCCAGCACACCGCCCAGTTCGCCGGCCTTGACCATGTTGACGAAAAGCTTGTTGAACACCTTGGGATGCTGCGCGAGGGCCTCGGAGAACGTGCTGCCGCCCTCGATGGAGGTGGCCAACTCCGCGAGAATACGCTTTAGAGACGCATTGCGCTCCTGCTTTTCCAGCACGCGCAACCCGCGCAACAGCGGCAGGCCGGCGTCCACCAGGGTGGCGAGCTGGCGGGTGAAGGTGGTGAGCACCTTGGGCTTGACCCCGCCGCCAAAGCCGGGAATCTTGAGATTGATATTGATGCCGCCCTTTTTGCCGCCGGCCTTGGGTTTGGCGGCGGACTTGGCCTTGGCCTTTTTTCCGCCTTTTTCCTCCTTGTCCGCCTCGGTGATCTTGGTCGGAAACAGTCCCATCTCCTTGACGCGCCCGATGGCCTCGTTCTGGCTGCCGACTTCGATGCTGCCCTTGGTCTCATTGCCACGGGCGTCGAGGGCGATGTAATTATATTTTGGCATGGCGGATCAGGTGTATTTGACGACTTCGTCAATGGTGGTATCCCCGTCGAAGATGCCGCGCAAACCGTCTTCGCGCAACGTGATCATGCCCAATTCCACCGCCTTCTGGCGCACGACCACGGTCGGGGCGCGCTCATTGACCAGATTGCGAATGGCGTCGGAGACGACCAGGAGCTCGTAAATGCCCTTGCGGCCCTTGTAGCCCGTGTCGTTGCAAGTCGAACAGCCGCGGCCGTAATGAAAAATCTTATCGCCCAAATCGTGCGGCGAGAGGCCGAGCAGCGACAACTGCTGCTCGGTGGGCTCGAACGGCGTGCGGCAGTTTTTGCAAATGGTACGGACGAGCCGCTGGCCCAGCACGGCCATGAGGGTGGAGGAAATCAGAAACGGTTCCACGCCCATGTCCACGAGCCGGGTGACCGCGCCGGGCGAGTCATTGGTGTGCAGCGAGCTTAACACCAAGTGACCGGTCAGGGACGCCTGAATGGAAATCTGCGCCGTCACGAGGTCGCGGATTTCGCCGACCATGATGATGTCCGGGTCCTGACGCAAAAATGATTTCAGCGCCTTGGCGAAGGTCATGCCCTGGGCCTCGTTCACGGCCACCTGCATGATGCCCTCGATATCGAATTCGACCGGGTCCTCCGCGGTGAGCAGCTTGGAATCGATGGTGTTCACCCGGCGGAGGCAGGAATACAGGGTGGTGGTCTTGCCGCAGCCGGTGGGGCCGGTGACGACAAAAATGCCATTCGGCCGCTGAATCACTTCGGTGACAAAGTCGTAAACGTATTTCGGGAAACCGAGCGACTCGACATCGAGGTTGACCGAGGAGCGATCGAGCACGCGCAGCACGATGGACTCGCCGAACGCGGTGGGCAGGGTGCTCACGCGCAAGTCCACCTGTTTGCCGGCGATGGACATGTTGATGCGACCGTCCTGCGGCAGGCGCATCTCGGAAATATTGAGATTCGCCATGATCTTGATACGCGAGGCGACCGGCAGCGCGAGGTGCTTGGGCGGCGGCGCCATTTCGTAGAGAGCGCCGTCCACGCGGTAGCGGATGCGGAACTCGGTCTCGAACGGCTCGAAATGGATGTCCGACGCGCGGTCCTGCACGGCCTGCTGCAAAACCAGGTTCACAAACTTGACGATGGGCACCTGGTTGGCCAGATCCTCGGCCACCTTGGCATCCGTGCCCGCGGCCGCGACTTCCAGGGCGAGCTTGTCATCGCCCAGCTCCTTGAGGATTTCGGAAAAACTTTCGTTCTCCTCCTGCCCGTAAAAACGCTCGACCGCCCGCTGAATATCGCCGGGGTCGGTCACGACAATCTGCACGTCGCGCTTGGCGATGAAGTTAATCTCGTCAGCGATCTGGGGGTTGAGCGGTTCGGCCACCGCCACCTGCAACGTGCCGTTTTGAAAGCCCACCGGCAGGCATTTATACATCTGCGCGACCTTGGCGGGGATCAGGCTCAACACGTCCTTGGGAATCTCGCGATCCTTCAGCGACACCACCTCCGTGCCCAGCGCCGTCGCCATGACGTGCAGGAGGTCGTCCAGCTTCATGATGCCGAAATCCTGCAGCACCTGGAGGGCCGGCGTGGCATTGCGTTTCAGCTCGCCGACGACCTCCTCGTATTGCAAGTCGTCCAGCATCCCCTGCCCGTGGAGCAGGGAGAGCAATGGGTCGTTGATTTCTTCAGCCATGGGACGAAATTAGTTCTTGCCGCCCTTATCCACGGCCTGCGCGAGGTCCAGTTCCTGCAGCTTGGCCATGATGGTGGTCGGGTCCTGCGACTTGTTGATGACTTCCTCGCGCGCGATCATGCCCTTCAGGTATTTATCAATCAGCCACGCGTCGAGCGTCACCATGCCGTATTTCGAGCCGGTCTGGATGTCCGACTGGATACGGAAAGTCTTGTTATCGCGAATGAGGGCGGCGATGGACGGCGTGTTGACCATGATCTCGAAGGCCGCGACGCGGCCCGGCTTGTCAATGCGCGGAATGAGCAACTGGGAAATCACCGCCTGCAACACCGTCGAAAGCTGGATGCGCACCATTTCCTGCTGGTTGGTGGGAAAGGCGTTGGTCAGACGGTCAATGGTCTTGGCCGCGCCGGTGGTGTGCAGGGTGCCGAAGACCAAGTGGCCCGTTTCCGCCGCCGTGATCGCGGCCTCAATAGTTTCCAAGTCGCGCATTTCGCCGACCAGAATCATGTCGGGGTCCTGGCGCAAGGCGCGGCGGATGGCCTCGGCGAAATTCGGCACGTCCACGTGGACTTCGCGCTGGGTGACCAGCGATTTCTTGTGCTTGTGGTAATATTCAATCGGATCCTCAATCGTGATGAGATGCACTTCCTCGCGCGTCTCGTTGACGATGTTGAGCATGGACGCCAGCGTGGTGGATTTGCCGGAGCCCGTGGGGCCGGTCACGAGAATCAAACCGCGCGGCTTGAACAAAAGCTCCTTCACGGATTCGGGCAGACCGATCTGCTCGTAGGTGAGCATCTTGCTGGGAATCTGGCGGAGCACCATGCCGAAGTTGCCCTTTTCCTTGAACACGCTGACGCGGAAGCGCGCCGCCTCGCCGAACGCGAACGCGAAGTCCGCACCGCCGCGCTCGCGCACCTGCTGGATGTGCTCCTCGGAGGTGATACTGCGCATCAGTTCCTCGGACGACTCCGGCGTCAGCGCCGGGCCTTCCACGCGATGCAGCGTGCCGTGCACGCGGATGGTGGGCGAGGTGCCGACCCGCGTGTGCAAATCGGACGCACCTTCCGACACCATCAACTGCAGCAAATCTGACATCGAATATGACATGAATAAATCTCGGGTTCGGGTTCGCTAAATATTTTGACAGGAGCGGGAGGGTTTCATCACGTCACCTCAGGTATCATCACCGACGGTGGCGCGGATGACCTCGTCGCACGTGGTCAGGCCGGCGAGCACCTTGCGGATGCCATCCTCGCGCAGCGTGCGCATGCCCATCTCGCGGGCGCGCTGGCGCAACACCGTCGTCGGCACCCGGTCGTAGATCAGTTTCCGCGCCTCGTCCTCCACGACAAAAATCTCAAAGATGCCGAAGCGCCCGCGGTTGCCGCTGTTGTTGCAGTTCGGGCAGCCGCGCCCCTTCTGGATGTTGGCGTTCTTGACGTCATCCATGGTCAAACCGAGCGAGCGCATCTCCTGTTCCGTGGGCTGGTACGGCGCCATGCACTTCTTGCAAATCTTGCGGACGAGGCGCTGGGCCATCAGGCAGCGCGTGGAGGAGGCCACCAAGAACGGCTTCACGCCGATGTCCACGAGACGGGTGACCGCGCCGGGGGCGTCGTTGGTGTGCAGGGTGGAGAACACCAGATGGCCGGTGAGCGACGCATTGATGGCGATGGAGCCGGTCTCGATATCGCGGATTTCCCCGATCATCACAATGTTCGGCGCCTGGCGGAGAATCGCGCGCAGCGCGGTGGCGAAAGAGAAGCCCACCGCATCATGCACCTGCACCTGGTTGATGCCGGACAACACATATTCCACCGGGTCCTCGACCGTGATGATCTTGCGGTCGGGCCGGTTGATGAAATTCAGGCAGGAATATAGCGTAGTCGTCTTGCCGGAACCGGTCGGGCCGGTGACGAGCAAAATACCGTCCGGCAAACCGATGATGCGCTCGAAGGTCGCCTGGTCGTCGCTCAAGAAGCCGAGCTCCGGCAGACCGAGGCGCAGGCCTTCCTTGTCCAAGATACGCATCACGATGCTTTCGCCGTGATTGGTGGGGAGACAGGAGACGCGCAAATCAATCAGCTTGTTGCCGATCTTGGTCTGGATGCGGCCGTCCTGCGGCACGCGATGCTCGGAGATCACCATGCCCGCCTGGATTTTCAGACGCGCGATGACCGGCGCCTGCAGGCGCTTCGGCGGCGATTTCACCTCCTGCATCATGCCGTCAATGCGGTAGCGCAGGCGAAAGCGTTTTTCCAGCGGTTCAAGATGGATGTCCGACGCGCGGAGCTTGAAGGCGTCCACGATGATCTGATTCACCAGCCGGATGAGCGGCGCGTCCGCCTCGACCTCCACGCCGTCGTCGGCCGCGATCTCGACGTTGCTTTCGGTGAGCTCCTGGATGACATCCTTGAAGATGCCGGCATCCATGGTCTTCTTTTCGCCGCCGTAATATTTAGTGAGCGCCGCCTCGATATCCGTCTCGGACGCGACGCGCAGCTCGATTTCCGCGCTGAGCAAATGCGTCAGCGAATCAATCGTATTGAGGTCGGACGGGTCGGCGATGGCCACCGCCACCTTGCCTTCGGATTTGTAAACGGGAATGACACGGTATTTCCTGGCGATGTCGCGGGGTACGATGGCGATGACGTCGTCCTCGACCTTGAGGCTGGCGAGGTTGACGACTTCGGCGCCGAATTGGGCGGCCTTGGCCTGCGTGACATCGCCGGGGCGGATGACTTTGTTGGCCACCAACAAATCCACCACGCCCACGCCGGCGGCGCTGGCCTCCTCGCGGGCCTTGGCAACAGTCCCGGCATCGGTGAAGCCGAGGTCAACCAGCAGGTCCAGCAAATAATCGTCTTTTTCTGCCACGAGATTTATTCCGCCGCCCTACTATTAGATTCGGGAACGCGGGAAGGGAATCTTTCATTAACCACCGCAAAAGTCAATGCGGAGTAACGACAACGGCAAAAAAATCCCCGCCGGCGGAACCGCTCACGCGGTCCAGGCCAGGACCATTTCCGTGACGGCAATACCCGCGAGCACCAGGGCGGCGAACCACAGCGGCTTCTTCTTGGTGACCAGACAGATGGAGGCAATGGCGACGGCCACGGAAAAGAACGAGATGGCCAGACCCATCTTGCCGCCCTTGCCGCTGGCGATGGTGGCAGCCTGGCGGGCGTCATCGCGTTTAACCTCCAAGGCGTGCGCCTTGGCTTCGATGTCCTTTTGTTCACTCTGATAGCGGGCAATCTGCGTTTCGTAGTTCTTGATGAGCGCGACCGTGCCGGCATCGGCAGCGGTGACGAAATGCGCCAGCTCATCGCGCGCAATCTCGTAGGACTTCAATTTGACGGATTTGGCCTCGTAATAAGCCCATTGGTCGGAAGCGAGCGTCTGGTTAAACGTGGCGTCGTTGAGCTGGGTGAGGACGCGGCTGCCGTACTTGCCGCCCCACTGGGCCGCAATGGCCGCGATGACAGCGATGATGACGACGGAGAGCGAAACATATTTGGTCCACGCCTCGCGCTTTTCCTTATCCTTGGTGGCGGCGCGGTCGGCCTTCAGTTCGGCGATGAATTCCTTCAGTTCGGCGATTTCTGTCTGCAATTCGTTCATGGTGACAATCGTTTTTGGTCAAAGCCCGAAAAATTCGGGGCGATGATTTTGCAAATCCAACAGAAAAAATCAACTGCGAGTTTGCAACCGGGCAGCAACCGGTGGAAAAATGTCGGGCGAAGGGGGCGAAGGGAGATTTTTCAATGCCTTCACGTCGAATGCTATGACCTCAGCTGGGGCGCGTTGGGGCGCACTTTGAAGTCTATGCAGGCACAATTCGCGGAGCTGGTTTTTTCATTTCCAGAGGAAAAGAGTGTCGCGCGATGGAGGCGAAGGGGGCGAAGGTGGGCAGATTTTCAATACCTTGGCGTCGAGTGATATGATCACGGGTGGGGCGCGTTGGGGTGTATCGAAGTCTATGCAGGCACAATTTGGCGAGCAGATTTTTCATTTCCAAAAATTAAGAGTGTCGCGCGATGGAGGCGAAGGGGGCGAAGGTGGGCGGATTTTCAATACCTTGGCGTCGAGTGCTATGACCTCGGGGGGGGCGCGTTGCGGTGTATCGAAGTCTATGCAAGCACAATTCGCGGAGCTGGTTTTTTCATTTCCAAAAATTAAGAGTGTCGCGCGATGGAGGCGAAGGGGGCGAAGGAGGACGGATTTTCAATACCTTGGCGTCGAGTGCTACGACCTCGGGGGGGCGCGTTGCGGTGTATCGAAGTCAATGCAAGCACAATTCGCGGAGCTGGTTTTCCATTTCCATAAGAAAAGAGTGTCGCGCGATGGAGGCGAAGGGGGCGAAGGAGGAAAAATTCATCACCGGCACATGATACTCGCCGAATCACGAAGCAAGCGAAACCAGTTCGCCGCGGAGGTGAACGCTAGAACCACTACCAAATCGCCTGGCATACGCATCCATGTCTATGCAAGTACAATTTGCGGAGCAGATTTTTTATTTCCAGAGGAAAAGAGTGTCGCGCGAAGGGGGAATTTACCGCTTTCGCGGCCTTATACGGTACCGGCCAGTCACCGACGCGAGCGGAACCACTTGGCGGCGGCGGCGTGCGCCATGACGACGTCCGGGTCGCGTTGCAGTGCATCGAAGTAATGGCGCGCAAAACCTTCACCGGTCTCGGAAGCGACCAGCAGGGCCGCCGTCCGCTGCACCAGCGCGGATGCCTGCTCGCTGGTCAGCGGGGTTTTGGCCCTGGCGTCGAGCGCCTCGTCCAGCGTCACGATGAGCTGCGAAAGCGGGTGGAGCCACGCGAACCAGGGATCATCGGTCAACAGTTTTAGAAAATGGTTCGCCGACGGGATGGTGCCGATGTTCTGCTCGTAGCTAACACGCTCGGAATCCACCAGCGCCTTGTGCAGGGGCAGCAAGGCCGCGCGCAGGTGCGTGAGACGTTCGCGAAAATTGTCCGGTGCTGAAATTAGTTCGCTCATTCAATCCTCGTTCTTCAACGCGCGTTCAATGCGGCGGTCCGGCACAAACCAGATCAGCGCCACCACCACGTAAAGCCCGTTCGCCAGCCAAATACTGACGAAGGCCAGCGGGATGGCGACGAGATAAATCGCGAGGGAAAGATACCCTTTCCAGTCCGTGCCGATGGCGCGGCCGAGCAACGAGTCGCGCCCGTGGCGGGCGATGATGGTCTGCTGCAGGATTTTGTAGGCGGTACCGGCCATCAACAGCACGACGCCGTAAACCGCCGTCGGCAGGGCGGCGAGATGATTTTGCCCCAGCCAGCCGGCGGTGAACGGGAACAGCGAGAGCCAGAACAACAGATACAAGTTCGCCCAGAGCACGCCGCCGCTGACGCGCTTCACCGTGTGCAGCAGGTGATGATGGTTGTTCCAATAGATGCCAACGTAGATGAAGCTCAACACGTAGCTCAGGAAAACCGGCAGCACCGGCAACAATGCCGCGCAATCCGTGCCGTGCGGGACCTTCATCTCCAGCACCATGATGGTGATGATGATAGCGATGACGCCGTCGCTGAACGCCTCGAGCCGGTTCTTTTCCATGCGCGGAAGATAGCGCAAAAGCCGCCGCGTGTCCGCCGCAATTCTTCCGGCACCAAACCAACCGCGCGCTCAACCAAGCTTGCTGTGGCTGCCGTCGCAGAAGGCGCCGGTTTTGGAATGCTTGCAGCCGCACCACGCGACTTTTTTAGCGGCGGCGAGATCCACCTTCACCGGCGCGAAGGCGGAGCCTTTGTGCGCGCCGTCGCAGAACGGCTGGCTTTTGGAATGGCCGCAGGTGCAGAAGTAGAAGCTGCCGGGATGCATGTCCCGGACGTAGGGGAATTTTTGGGGGATGACGGGTTCACTCATGCGCCGGTTGTAGCCGCTGGCCGGATTTTTGCAAACAAAATTCCGTCCGGCGCGAAAGCGGGGAGTGGCAAACCGGCCGGAGC
>Ga0007882_10001709_pt1 | contig 12556 bp, 8 predicted proteins | sample CryBogCBH12Aug01_FD_71195 | JGI IMG/M metagenome (GOLD analysis project Ga0007882, IMG submission 71195) | Freshwater microbial communities from Crystal Bog, Wisconsin, USA - CBH12Aug09.1 | ecosystem: Environmental > Aquatic > Freshwater > Lake | place: Crystal Bog, Wisconsin, USA | collected... | reverse complement strand
ATCCTGAATATCGAATAGATCTCTGCAGGGTGGTGAATAAGGGTCTCCCATCGGGCATACCACCCCCGTAATCGGAGGCTCAAAGCTCGACTGGCAACCGTAACAACCAATCTTAGGCGCAACAGGTAAGAACAGTGACCCTGGTCCTCTTTGTAGCGGCATTCGCAGGGTGTGGTGCGCACTGGTGAATAAACAGATAATTGGGGTGTTGGTGCTGCTAGCGACATGCAGTGTTCCAGAGTCTATTCCGAAAAAGAGTTTTGCTTGGGCAATTATTTCTTTGAGTTCGCCCAGACTTAGCTTACCCAGCATATTAATAAGCCTTGGATCGTGATCAAAGGCAATTTCGCTAGTGGAACCAATCTGAACAATCTTAAGATGGGTCTGGCGTAAAAGCGTGTCGATTATTCCTCTCCAGACCTCTGGCTTTAAATTGCGACTAGGCCAGGTATCTCTGCGCATATGAATCACCAAGTATTCACCTTGTATGTTTTCTTGGATAAGCTTTAAGGCCTGTTCTTTTTCCGCCTGAGATGAGTAAAGATCGATTTGCTTGTCTTTTATGTGATCAATGCTGCCGTGAGAGTAAAGCGCGTAGGCGTCCAAGATGTGTATCCTTGGATACTTCTCGTAGGCTAAGTCTAGGTTAATGATCTTGTCGTAGGTTCCTATAAAGTTCAAAGGCTCATTGGCCATTCGAGCCGCTGTAATCATGGGGTTGTTTTTGTAAACCTCGGGTTTGAGGGTAATTACGTCAATCTCACATTCACCTGAATAGTCATTGTAAATTTGCTTGACTATGGGTGTCGTAAGAATGACATCTCCAAGCGCTAATTGGCGGATAACGGCAATTTTGGGTTTGAAGCTCATTTTTTATTGGTCAACCCGTGAGGATTTGAATTTATAGTCAAGGTGCACGTTACATCTAATCGGGAGATTTAGATTTTTGTCTTCATTCTAAAACAAGGGGGCTTGGAGAATTTGACACCTATAATCATTTTGATCGAGTGAATTATTGAGAAATAATCCCTCACAACCAGACAATCAACTGTTAAGTATTGAATTGAAACTATAAATTAGGAAATAGGTTATTGGGATTAGGTTTTTGGGATTGAGCAAAGGAGATTGAGTAATGGTTAAGCTATCTGTAATAAGTCATTTTTACAATCACTTGGATAAAGTTTATGAGCAACTCGAGCGTTGGTCTAAGTTGCCCCCTGAATTCATCCCCCACGTCGAATTCATATTGGTTGACGATTTTTCAGATCAGGAATTTGTGCCGCCCAAGACTCCTCTCAATTTAAGATGCTTTAGGGTGGACTCGGACGTTGAGTGGAATATCTCGGGCTCCAGGAACTTGGGGATTTTTAACGCCTCGGGGGAATGGACTTTGGTATTTGATATTGACCAAAAATTGACAAATCAAGCCATTCCAGTCATTTTGGCCAATATTGAGAAATTGGATAAATCTGCTCTTCATTATCTGAGGGCTGAGGACTCCTGGGACGACATCAATAAGGTAAAGGCGGAGTTTCACACCAATTCCTTCTTATTTAACACTCAGAAATTTAAGAATATAGGCATGTACGATGAAGATTTCGCGGGCTATTATGGCTACGAAGACCTTTATGTCCCCGTCATGTGGGAGAAAAATGGTGGGACCAAGACGCTGTTGCGAGAGCCCTACTTTTTTGAGGGTAACTTGAATTTCAAAACCGAGAAGTTAAGTCGTGATCTGTCCCGCAATGACGCGATCGCTAAGCAAAAGCTTTTGATGCTCTCACAGCACCAAGGAAAGGGAGCTGTGCGGCCGACTCACTTTTTGAGATTTCAGTGGCATGAGATCACCTAAAGATTGGCAAAGTTATTCCGATTTAATCCAATTAAAACGGCAATTTAATAACCAACCTTACAAATATTGCCACTTCCTTATTTAATATTAAGGACTACTTAGATTTATTTATTAATAAAAAATAATTATTTATAGCGTAATTTACCTCTTCTAGTATTTGATATTTGATTGCCTGAATCAATTGGCATCCTAATTGCTTTGAATGACTACCTTAAACCAATTTTGGTGGAATTTGTTCAAACTAGGAGCAAGCAATGAGTTTAGTCAATCAATTAATATCCCACGCTAACCTGGGACGCATGCTCTCTGACGGTGAAGTGTCACAGTACTCACCCACAGAGATTCGTGAAGCCATTCAACAATTAGTGGCTAACGATAACAATGATTTGGCATACGCACTTGGCGATGCTGGTATCAGTTTGTATCCTAACAATGAAGACATGCTTGCTATCAATGGTCTTTTAGCCATCATGCGTCAAGACTGGCGCTTAGGTGTGGACTATTTAGAAGACCTCATGACGCTGCAAGGCGAGTTGACTCAGCCCTTCACATTTGTGATGCTGGTCAGAGCACTTAGATGTAACTTAGACCCAGCGCGTGCGCTTGAGGTCGTTCGTAAGGGTTTGAAAGCCTACCCACAACATACTGATCTGATGGCAGAGAGTTTGTCTTTGGAAGGTTTTTCCGACGCTATTCATTCAACCGAGGTGGCTCACTGAAGAAATTGCTTCAGCGGCAAATGGGTTGCCCATTGCCACTAAAGCGACACTTTTTTGCCACTACCAGAACTTTAGTATCTATTTAATTGAGTAATTTGATGTATTCGAGCTTTCAGAATCCAAAAATAAACTTGGCACATGAATTGCTTGGTATGTGGCAATATTTGAACGGCCATAAAGGCTAGGAGTTGAAAAAATGACAGCAATCAACACAAACGTAAATGCACTGTATTCGCAATTAGCTTTGCAAACTACAGCCAAATCGCAATCCAAATCGATGGAGCAGTTATCCACCGGCATGAAGATTAATTCTGCCGCAGATAACGCTGCCGGTATGGCCATTGTGAATAGGATGCATACCCAGATTAGCGGCATTTCACAATCTATACAAAATGCCGGTGATGCTGTCAATTTAATTCACACTGCTGAGGGCGCTGCCAATCAGATCACGACGATGCTGCAGCGTATGCAACAGCTCGCAACGGAATCTGCCAACGGTACCTACAACGATTCACAACGCCAAGACCTGGATTTAGAGTTCCAACAGTTAAAGCAGCAGATCGTTGCTATATCCAATCAAACACAGTGGAACGGTTTCCCTGTACTGAACGGAACTGCGGGTAAACAACTCAGTCCTTTCCCTGTTTATAAAGCAGTCTCTGCTCCTAAGCAGTCCAACATCTTTATTTCTCCAAGCCCATCTATAACTGTTTCACAACAGAATATTGCTCAACAAATTGGATTTGGCGCTGGTACCAATACTTTTTCTGGATTAGTCAACGCAGCCACGGATGTTGCAGCCGTAAAAAGTGTTGTGTTTACCGATGGAACAAATACGTATTCAGTGCCTTACGGAACCTCTGAGGCGACTACTTTAAGCTCATTGGTACAAAAGATTAATGCAGGTTCGAATCCATATACTGCATCTCTCGATTCGAATAGTAATTTAATTTTTACTTCCAACACACCTGGATCGCCTCTACCATCGACAATGAATTTGACAACTGGAGCAACATCTTCAGTGTCTGGTTATGTCGTGCCAGCTCCAAACACAATGAGCAATGGCGACTCTTTAAGTGTTACGTTTGGTAACACCACAGTGTCATCAACATTAAATGGTGTAAACACAACCCCTGCAGCAGTTGCAGCGGATTTGGTTAATCAGCTTAACTCCAACATAACTTTCAATCAAAGTTATAACGCAGAGATAAGTACCACTGCAGGTCCAACATTAGGGCAGTTACAAATTGTTCCTAAGGATGCAACCGTTTCCTTAGCGACAGTTCAAAGTACATTTAACGTTGATCAAGTTGTTGGAGGAACTCCAGCAGCATTGACATCTGGTACAAGCACGAATTCAACATATATTTCAGGTGTTGGAACACACCTTGAGACTGCAAATGCTGAAGCTTTGGTTGTTGCTGATCAATCACTCCAAAAGCCTACGAATTACAATTCATCTACACTCATGGGTCAGCAGTCTTTTGCGTCACCAGGTACTTGGTTGCAAAGCGGCGCTTTGAGCATGAGTCTTGACTCTCAAGCAAATACAGTAACTGCGAGCTTCTTGTCTGCTACAAACCAAACCATTAATATGGTTGGCACTTTGAATGCACAAACAGGAACTGTTAGCTTTGACTCTACAAACCCTGTAAATGCACAAGTCATCAGCGGTAACTTGACATTCAACATTCTGCAAAATGCAACTAATCCAACTCAAGTTGACTTGACGCAGTCTCCACCCACAAAGCTAAGCACTCCTAACTACATTACAACTGTAAACGTTGCGGTGCAGGGCAGTATCCCAACCCTGAACGCGGGCGACTTGACTATCAACAAAGTAGTTGTTCCGACATCCCTTGCAACGGACGATAAAGTCTCTCCAGCAAACAATGCAGCAGGTAGCGCAATCGCTAAAGCTGCTGCAATTAACAAAGTCACTGCTCAAACAGGTGTGACTGCAATTGTTAATCCGAACACAATGGAGGGCTCAGCAATGTCTGGCGCGACCGTCGTCAGCGGTAACGTTATGATCAACGGAATCATAAGCCCACAGATCACAACAGTTTTAAACAATCCACGTGAGTCACGTCTTGCAGTTATAACAGCGGTTAATTCAATATCCAATTTAACAGGTGTTACCGCGGTTGACTCCGGTAATAACAGTCAAGGCGTAAGCTTGGTTGCTGCTGACGGGCGAAACATCGAAGTCCAGTTTGAGAACACAGGTTCTGCGACGACTTCACTTTTCCAAGCCCGTACCGGTTTAACACAAGGCGTACAAGGAGGAACATTCTCCTTGGAGTCTAAGGTTGCTCAACCTATCGTAATTGGTACAACACCAAACGGAAACTTGAGTGATTCTGGACTCTCTCCCGGTAACTATACGCAAAACGTAACCACAGTTACTACGCAAAAGTACACAACACTGCAACCTGGTCAACAGCCTACTGTTCTCAACAGCGGTGAGTCCGTAATCAACCCTGGACAAAGTCCGGTTGTATTGAACCAAGGTGATTTGATGATCAACGGGGTAGCCATACCCGGTGCAACAACGAGTGGTGACATTCTTTCGCAAAACGCAAGCGTGTCTACAACCAGTTCTAAGATCGCTTCTGCTAACGCAACTGCAGCCGCAATCAATACACAAACTAGTTTGACAGGCGTCACAGCTATTGCCAATCCAGCTACGATTGCTGGTATGGTAACGGGAGTCAACCAAAGCATTCCTAACGGATTTGCGACACTCTACGTCAACGGCGTAGGTGTGAAGGTTGATTTAGAAACATCTCAAACACCAAGTCAACGTATTCAAGCAGTTGTCAGCGCTTTGAATCCTTTAGTTGGTGAGACAGGTGTAACGGCTTCTGTCAATCCGCAGAGCCAAGGCGTTCAACTCACAACGACAGACGGTAGAAATTTGTCTGTTTGGTTTGACAGCTCACTTTACACAGCTAAGGACTTTGGTTTGGGTGGAAATCCACAATCTAACGCTCCAGGCGTAACTGGTATTGCAGGAGCAACTGCAAGTTCAGGAAGCTACGCATCTACAGTGTACGGAACGGTGAGCCTGCAATCTGACAAGCCAATTGATGTACAACCCGGTATCAACGGTTACACATCTACATCAAATTTCACAGCTCTTGGCTTTACTGCCGGTGTTTCTGGTGGATTGGCTAAGGATGCTCAAACACTTTTAGCGCCTCCACTTGTTGGTCAACTTCAGTTCCAAATTGGACCTGATGCTAACCAAACAGTAAGTATTGATCTTCCTGATTTTGGCTCCAATGGATCAATTACCGGAGATATTACATGGGACGTTAACCAAACTGCTCCTGCAGCAGGAACGGTGATGCCAACAAGCACTACCGGCGTTCCCTCCGCACAGCCGCAACGTAGTTACATCAGTTCACAAAGTGCAGCTGAAGCGATGATTACAAGACTTGGTAAAGCGATTGATAACATCAGTGCAACAGTATCCGTAATGGGTGCTGTGATGAATAGACTGAGTTATGTGACCAATAACTTGCAAAGTATGTCTGTTAATTTGACCGCTTCTCAAAGCGCGATTCAAGATACAAACTATGCGCAGGCAAGTACGAACTTGTCTCGAACTCAGATCATGCAGCAAGCTGCAACTGCTGTGCTCGCACAGGCCAATACAAGTCAACAAACAGTTTTGAAACTTTTACAAGGTTAATTGAATAGCTAATTTAAGTAAGTGGCTTAGAGGCTATCCATATCCAGAAAACAGTAACAGAATCAAACTATGACTTCTATTATTAACCCACAGCCCAATGAAACGGCTGACTACAACAATTCTCCGAATTGTTGGCAGTGCAGGCATTTCGCGATAAGTTGGGAGCCAGCTACTCCATACATGTGTAGTTTGATGGGTTTCAAGAGCCGCCTAATGCCATCAATTGAGGTGTTGAGAGCGGACGGTAGGATATGTAGAGGTTTTATGGCTAAAGCGGTTCAGGGCTTACCAAATCAAACGCCTAGTTCAGCTCAAAAGGTAAGCGCTAATAAGACTCACAGTGCTTCTATGTCGCAGGGAGGCACTTTATCGGCATTATTAAATACCAGCCGTATAAATGGCGGACACGGCGTCACCAGTACGTCAAAGTCAGGTTGGAGCGCCTAAGAATTCGTGTCGATATTACGACTAGAATAGATTAATTTAATACTTTTAAATTATTTTTTACTAAATTAATTAGTAAATAAGAGTCAATATTTAACCTGGCATACGTATTGCTTTAAAGCTTTACCATTGTAACAGGCTGAATAAAAGTGATTCATTCGACAGAAAACTCAATTGATGCTGTATGGCTAGACCCTATTAGCCCCTTAAGTGACGCTGAGCGCGATCATTTGGGCCAAGTGGGCATTCAACTCAGAACGGTAAACACGCTTGATGAGCTTAATGTGGCTTTGAAAAAGACACATTTACTGATCATTCGCTTGAGCGATAACGTAGAGCTCCTAAAAGAGGTGCAAACCTTGATAGGTCTTTTAGGTCGCAAAGTGCCAGTGGTTTGCCGGGTTGAGCGCAGAAGAATAGAAGTTGCAGTAGACGCTATGCGTTTGGGTGCACTTCACGTTGTATCTGCCGATGAGATGGGACCTGTTGTATGGTCAGATGTTGTAGGTAGCATCACAACGGACAAGCCGCAAGAGACAACTCAGGCTAGTCCAAGCGTTAAACGTCCTGCAAGCTATGTATTTGTAGATCCAGTTAGCCAACACTTACTCGCTTTGGCGCAAAAAGTTGCTCAAACCGATGTAACTGTCCTTCTTGTCGGACCGACCGGTGCGGGTAAGGAAGTACTCGCTCGCGTGTTGCATGAGTCTTCACCTCGCGCTAAGGGCCCCTTCGTCGCAATGAATTGTGCAGCGCTGCCCGAAAATTTGATTGAAGATATGCTCTTTGGTCACGAAAAAGGTGCTTTTACTGGAGCACTTAAAGACCACAAAGGCCTCTTCGAGCAAGCTCACGGTGGAACCGTATTTTTAGATGAAATTGGTGAAATGCCAATTCACTTACAAGCTAAATTACTACGCGTACTCCAGGAAAGAAAGCTCAACCGCTTAGGGGGTGAGGCCGCAATTGACTTGAACGTACGAATCGTAGCAGCTACAAATAAAGATCTGCGCTTAGCGATCGAGCAGCGTGAGTTCAGAGAAGATCTTTATTTCCGTATCAGTACTTTTAGACTCTCTATCCAACCACTTCGTGAAAGAGTTGGGGACATCATGCCCTTAGTGATGCAGTCACTTGCCCGTCACGGCAACCCAGCATTGAACTACAGCGTCGAGTTAAACGCTCAGACATTACTGAATAACTATCCATGGCCCGGTAATGTCCGTGAACTAGAGAATGTGATTCAACGTGCAGTTGTGCTTTGCTCCGCTAACACCATCACGACAGATCACCTAATGTTTGATGAGGCAACGCCAAGTTTTGCCAACCAAGGCGGTATGGGCGGAGCAGGTAGTGGACATAGAAATGCTTACGGCTCGTTTGGACACAGTAACGCTGAGTCCTCCAACGCGCCCGTGACTATGAGCTCCTTTAATGCAGACTCCCTGCAATCCCCGGTTGCGGACATCACTTCAGCACTTGCCAAGAACGTTATTTCCAACGAGGGTAAGCAGTACTTGCCAATTCCCGCAGGAAGAGCCGGCGGCGCATCTTATCTACAAGGACCCAATAGCCTCAGTGATGATGCAGTGAATGGTCACTCCAATGTGGATCTAAGCTCTGCTGTAAAGGCAAGCGAGCATTTGGTCATCATGTCTGCGATTAAAACGAGTGAGAACAGAATTGAAGCTGCCAAGAAACTCGGTATTAGCCCCAGAACGCTTCGCTACAAACTAGCTCAGCTCAGGGACCGCGGAATGATGATGGTAGCTGCCGAGTAAATAGATCCTTTTTATTTGAACCATAACATCAAACAAAGAGCGGAGCACAGCACACCATGATTGATCCAACCTCAGCCAGCAGTATCCAGTCGATGATGGAGACTATTCGCTCGTATCAATCTCAGGCGGCGAGCTCCAGTAATCCGGCGGCCCAAGCTAGCTCCACCAGTTTTGCGCAGCACATGGGTGCAAACGGCGCATCACAAGGAGTTGGCGGTGCAGATGCATCAGTCGGCGCCTACCAAGCAAAGACCATCACAGCGCCAAGTACAGAGTTACCCAACTTTACCGACTCGGTTCGGAATTTGCTTAACAAAGTAAATGATGTCAATGTAAATTCAGAAAAAATGGCAGATGCGTACCAACGCGGCGAGGACATCCCACTCACCGACGTAGTACTAGGAATGCAAAAAGCGTCCTTGTCCTTTGAGGCGACACTCCAAGTGCGTAACAAAGTGCTCAAGGCTTATGAAGATATTATGAACATGCCGGTCTAAGGCTTAAGACTGAAAGAAAACTATGGCAACCGCAAGCGCAACCTTAAACAATTCTTTAAGCATTCCTGGGTCAACTGGAACAGATCTGACCGAGGGCGCCGACTCTCCTAAAGCACAGGGCGCGCTCGCGCGTCCCATGGCCTCTCAGGTGCTTGGTGATCCGATGGGAATGCTAAAGGAGATCATTCGCCAACCTAGTGTCAAAAAAATGCTACCCCTAGTGGTCATCATGCTTGTAGTTGCTGCGTTTGGTCTGGCTTCTATGTCCATGAAGTCCCCAAGCTACAAAGCGCTTAATCTAATGCTCCCAGAGGCAGATAAGCAAATTGCACTTGAGGCGTTAAAAGGTGCTGATTTCAAGCCTGAAATCGACGAAAACACGGGCCAAATTATGGTCCCCTCAACCCGTTACCAAGAAGCTAAGATGCTGATTGCGTCTAAAGGCCTGCCCCACTCTGATATGCAGGGCATGGAGGGTTTAAAAGATATGCCCGCCATGACTACTAGTCAGTTCATGGAGCAAGTGCGCTACAACAACGCTATGGAGCAGGAGCTGGCTAAAAGTATTGCTCAAATCGCTGGAATCAAAAGTGCACGTGTTCATTTGGCCGCGCCCAAACAAACTGTTTTTGTACGTGACCGGGTTCCCACTAAAGCATCCGTAGTCATCACGCGTGCGCCGGGCAAGATCGTATCTGCAGCAAACGTACAAGCCATCATTCAACTCGTTTCTGCGAGTGTGCCCTACCTTGCACCTGAGAACGTCTCAGTGGTTGACAACTACGGCTCACTCATGAACGATATGTTGCTTGAAGCTCCTCTTGGCCTTACTGCTGCGCAACTCCAGCAAAAGCAACAAATGGAAGATTTGTACCGTACCCGCTTGATCCAGCTCCTAGCGCCGATCGTGGGTGAAGCAAATGTAAGTGCTCAGGTGTCTATTAATTTAGACTTTACTCAGCAAGAGACCACGACAGAGGACTTTGACGAAAGAGACAAGGGACCCAAAACACGTTCTGAACTCTTTGTTGAAGATAGAAATACATTCAAAGATGCGATTGGTATCCCTGGTTCACTCAGCAATACCCCCCCTAATCCGCCTCAAAATCCTGCTGCAACGCCTAATACCAGCGCAGATATCAACAAAGGACTTAGTGAGAAGGGTGTTCAAGTTACAGCGCGGAGTACAAAGAACTACGAGCTTGACCGTGCAGTGCGTCACACGACCAACCAGATGGGTACCATTCAGCGTATGGGTGTGGGTGTTCTGATTAATGAGCGTCCAATTCCAGCTGGAATGAAGGTTGAAAAACCTGCTGACGGTATGCCCCCCCAAACAACGATTCCCTATACACAAGAAGAACTTGACCGTTTGAACCAATTGGTTAGAGGTGCCGTTGGATTTAACAACGACAGGGGTGATGTTGTAACGGTTGTTTCAACTCACTTTGAGCCACCCTTTGATCCTGATGCAGTGCCTTGGTACAAAGACGAAGGCGTAGCCTCTATTGCTAATAGCGCCGGTATCGCAGTATTATTCATACTCTTCTTATTGCTTGTCGTTCGCCCAGTTGTTAAGCGTATGACTAAACCTGAGGTTGATCCAGCCGAGCTTGCTAAGGCAGCACTTGCAGCTGCGACCGCTGAGGCTGCGGTAGCTGAGAAGATGAGAGCAGAGCGCATCGCACAAGCTGAAGCTGATGCATCTGCCAAAGCCATCGCCGAGCGCGCCGCTAGAGAGGCCGCAGCGGCTGAAGCGAAAGCAGCAGAGGAGGCTAGACGCGCCGCAGAAGAGCGCGCCAAAATCGAAGCTGAAATGTTCCTTGCCAAAGAAGCTCAAGAAGCAGCAGAGCTCCAAGCTGCAAAAGAAGCCGCTGGACTAGATCCAAACGCAGAGATCGAGATGGAAGAGGGCGAGACGATGGACGATTTGAAGGCTAAGATGGCACACATGAAGCCTAAGAAACAAGCGATACCAGCAGACCTGCTTGATACAGCGAACACCTATGATGATAAGGTTGCGCTGATCCGAATGATCGTCTCTGATAACTCGACTCGTGTGGCTGGTGTACTTAAAAATATGATTCAATAATAGTTATAACGGATCCGTTGAAACTATTTAAACAGGAAATTTAAAAATGGCTGATAACGACTCAATTGCATGGACGCCAGAGCTAAAAGCTGAGATGGCTGCGATGACTTCGACCCAAAGGGCGGCTGTGCTTATGCTGCTGTTGGGGGAGGAGCAGGCTGCAGAAATCGTTAAGTACTTGAGTCCCAAAGAGGTGCAGGCACTTGGTGGTGCGATGGTTCAGGCTGCTTCGCTGTCTCAAAACGCTGTGAACGTTGTGCTCGATGAGTTTGTGGACATGCTTAAAAAGCAAACTAGCTTGAGCCTTGGTAACAATGATTATGTTGAAAAAGTCATGCGCTTAGCGCTTGGTGATGATAAGGCTAACTCAGTGTTAAACCGAATCATGCCTGGACAAGGCACCAAAGGACTCGATATTCTCAGTTGGATGGATCCACGCTCTATTGCAGAGATGATCAAGGGCGAGCATCCACAAGTTATTGCCATTATTTTGTCTTTACTTGAGAACGCAACCGCAGCCGATGTAATGGTGTATTTACCGCCAGATGTTCGCCCTGAGGTGATTCAGCGTATTGCAAGCTTGGATACGGTTCAACCCGCTGCTATGCTTGAATTAGAGGCGATCATGAAGCAGCAATTCTCTAAGAGTGCCTCAAATGCATCATCAAGCTTTGGTGGTTTAGGCGCTGCTGCTGGCATTATGAATTTCACAAAGACAGAGATTGAGGCAACGATCATGAACGGTTTGGAAGCCTTGGATCCTGTGCTGATGCAAAAGATCCAAGATTTGATGTTCACATTCGAGAACTTGGTTACTGTGGACAACAAAGGTATTCAGGTTCTCATGCGTGCGGTTGAGCCTGATATGCTGATGATTGCGCTCAAAGGTGCGAGCGAAGCTGCAAAAGACAGATTCTTTGACAACATGTCAGAGCGTGCAAGAGGCATGTTCAAAGACGATATGGAGGCTAAAGGTCCCGTGCGTATGGCAGACGTTGAAGAGGCGCAGAAGAAAATTATGCGTATGGCCAGAAAACTCTCCGACTCCGGCGAGTTGATGTTAGGCGGAGCAGACTTTGTCTAATCTATCTGCTCACAGACCCGCTGACTATCGGCTTGAGTCTTTCTTGCCCAAAGATTTGGGCTGGGAGGAGGAGGCGCTCTTTAAGAGCGGGTTTAAAGGCCGCGAGTACGGTGAAACCGACTGGTCCGATGTGCCCAAAATTGATTACGCCAGTGGAGAGTTCAATCAACTATCCATCCCAGAGCCAGCAGAGGTTGTAGACGACGGGGACGCAGGTGACTTTGTCCTTGATGATCTTGACTCACTGAGGCAAATGGGTAAGCGCGGAGGCTCAGATTCAAATGAGGCTGACAAACAAGAGCAAGGTACGCCTGCAATAGGCAAGCAACCACGTCAAGCCAGAGCGTTGACGCTTGAACTGGTAAAAACAAAATACAAAATCCAAGA
>Ga0007882_10001707_pt1 | contig 12558 bp, 11 predicted proteins | sample CryBogCBH12Aug01_FD_71195 | JGI IMG/M metagenome (GOLD analysis project Ga0007882, IMG submission 71195) | Freshwater microbial communities from Crystal Bog, Wisconsin, USA - CBH12Aug09.1 | ecosystem: Environmental > Aquatic > Freshwater > Lake | place: Crystal Bog, Wisconsin, USA | collected... | reverse complement strand
GCCGACAAGTTGCACATCACTTACGGTGGTCATGCGCGGCAGCTGCCGAATATTGATCCGGTGACGCGCGCGATTCTCCTCGGCTTTCTCTCGACAAGCAATTTGAAGGATGTGAACAACGTCAACGTCCGTAGCGTGGCGCAGAGCATGGGCCTCACAGTTGAGGAAAAGAAATCGGACGAGCCGGTGACATTCAATGAATGGGTGCACGTCCAGGTTTTTGCCGCTGGTAAAAAATTAATTTCAGCGGGCGGCACCTTTTTCGGTTCGCCCAACAATCCGCGCATCGTCCGGCTGTTGAGTCAGTCGGTGGAGATTCCCGTCACCGGCACCTTGCTGCTGTTGAACAATGCGGACAAGCCGGGCATCGTTGGCCACCTCGGCACGTTGCTGGGCAAGCACAAGGTGAACATTGCCAGCATGAGCCTCGGTCGCGATCAAGCCGGCGGCAAGGCGCTGACCGTGTTGAGCCTCGACAGCGTGCCGCCGCCGGCGTTGCTGGAGGAACTGAAAAAAGACCATGACATCAGCAATGTTAAAGTGGTAAGCTTGTAATTCTGTTTTTGAACCAAAACGAAACTAGTCCGTCCCAATTGACCAAATGAAATTGACATTGTCCCTTTCCGCCGCGCTGCTGGCCGGTGTGATTTCCGCCTCGGCGGTCACTGAACCGGTTACGGCCGCCGCCCTGACCAACGCCAGTCCCGAAGCTGCGATGAAGGCGCTGTTCGGCGACCCCGTAATCGTGAAAGGCAAGGGTTTTGAAATCAAGCAGAGTGATTTGGATCAGGTTTTGAGCGGCGCGAAGGCCAACGCCGCCGCGCAGGGGCAGCAATTGCCGCGGGAATTTTCCATCGCCATTCTCAATCAGTTGATCACCATCCAGGCGTTGCTGCAAAAGGCGACACCCGCTGATCGTGTCATCGGCAACGCCGAAGCGGACCTGCAATACACCAATCTTGTGAAGCGTTTCGGCTCAAATGAGGCGTTTGAGCGCCAACTCAAGGTTGTGGGCATGACCGTGGGTGATTTGCGGACGAAGGCCGCGCAGGAAGCCATCGCCAAGGCGACGCTGAAGCGGGAATTGAACATCAATGTCACGGCGGACGCGGCGAAGGATTTTTACACCAAGCATGCGGCGGATTTTGAACAGCCGGAATCCGCACATGTCCGGCACATTTTGCTGATGACGGTGGATACAGAAACGCGCCAGCCGCTGCCGACCAATGCCATTGCCGCCAAGCGCAAGCAGGCGGACGATCTTCTCAAGCAGGTTCGTGGTGGTGCGGATTTTGCGGCGCTCGCCCAGCAGTATTCTGAGGATCCCGGATCTAAGGAGAAAGGCGGCGAATTGCCGGAATTTTCCCGCGGCCAGATGGTCCCGGAATTTGAAGCCACGGCGTTCTCGTTGACGAACAATCAGGTGAGCGATGTTATCACCACGCAGTTCGGTTACCACATCCTCAAGGGGATTAGCCACAACCTGGCGCGGAAATTTGCTTTCACCGACACCCTGCCGCAGATTGGCAAGACCGTAGCCGAGGTTTGTCAGTCCGAGGTGGAAACAGAAAAAATCAAGGACCTCGCGCCGGATTACGTCAAGAAGCTGCGCACGGATCTTCAGGTGGAAATCACCGACCCGGCGCTCAAGTCGCTGGATGAAAGCGTTCGCGCGCAGGCCGAAGCTGCCGGCACCAAGGCGGTGCCCGAGCTGACCAAGTAAGCGGCTTGACAATACGAAACTCAGGCGGAAAATCAGTCTATGAAGACTAAGATTCTAATCGTGATTTTGGCCGCCGCCTGTGTGGGGTTGCTCATCGGCTTGTTCGCCATAAAAAAACAGGGTGAGGAGCAGCGCGCCAGTGATTTGAGTTCCATCTCGGATTTTTCCAATCAGGTGGTGAACGCCAACCTGAAAATCAACGATCTCAATCAGGTCAACCTCACCTATTCCAACGACATGGTGTTGAGCCAGCAGCAGGCAGCGGAGCTTTCCAACAGCCTCGCCGCGGCCGCCACAACGATTGCCAACAGTCAGGCGGCTTTGGCTGGTGCGCAGTTGCAAATCACCAACCTTAATTCGCGCCTGGGTGATTTGGAGAATGAAAACAAGATTCTCGATGAGCGCGCCAATCAGCTCACCAACACCATCAGCCAGTTGAACGGCTTGATTGAGGACACGCGCAGTAAGCTGGCCACCTCGGAAAACAACAGCGTGTTTCTCCAGCAGGAATTGCAGAAGCAGATGGCGCAGAAGGCGGAGATTGAGCACAAGTTCAATGACATCGACGAACTCCGCCGGCAGGTCAAGAAGGTCAAGACAGATTTGTTCATCGCCCGGCGTCTGCAGTTGTCAAAAAATGATAACAGCCAGAAGAAGGGCGCGCAGTTGCTCATCGAGCGTTCGGCTTCCGCCGCGTCTTCCGCGCCCGCGAATAACGGCTTGAATGTGGAAGTCGGTTCCGACGGCTCGGTCAGGGTCATTCCTCCGCTGGGCGTGCCGACCAATGCGCCGGCGCGTTAAAGTGCCGTGACCGCACAGCTGAATCTTTCATGCCCACCTACGATTACGTCTGTCAGAAATGCGGCCTTGAGTTTGAGGCTCGCCAATCCATTTCCGCACCGGCCTTAAAAACCTGTCCGGAGGATGTATGCGCCCAAAAGAAATGGGGTCGCGGTAAAGTCACCAAAAAAATCGGAGCCGGAGCCGGGCTGCTGTTCAAGGGGGGTGGTTTTTACATCACCGATTATCGTAGTGAAGGCTACAAGCAGGCGGCGAAAAAAGATACCACACCCGCCAAATTGGAGGCGAAGTCGGAAGCCAAGCCCGCCGTCAAACCGAAGGAAAAATGAACCGCCCGCATCCGGTTTGTGCTCTGCTTGCCGGCTTGATGTTTTTCTCTGTCGTCGTCCGCGGCGAATCCTTTGCCCAGCCCGTCGCGACCGAGAGTGTTTCTGGCCAGTTCAGTATTTCGACGGAGCCGGACCACAACCCCTTTTTCCAACCGCAAAATCTTTCCGCCAATACTAACCTGCTCCGCCTTGAGCCGGCTTTGCTGGCGGTTTCGGCCGAGCGGTTCAAGGCCGAGCTGTGGCGAACTGTCGGCTTGGCCGCAGACACATCATGGCGCGGAAAAATATTTCTCGCGCTGCATCCGGCGCGTTCGCCCAACGAGGCTGCCAACCTTATCGTGCAGCCGTTTGTGGACCGTTGGAATTTCCGGCTGGAACTGCCGGATGTGATTACCGCCGACCGCTGCGCCCGCGCCTTGAACGCTGCGCTGCTGCTAGAGTTTGCCAACCGCCACGCGCCGCTCAGCGGGCATTCCGCCGTGGTGCCGGACTGGCTGGTCGCGGGTCTGGCTCGGCAGGTTTTGGCCGGTGAGGAGACGCCGGTCATCCTGTCCGCGCCCCGCAAGCTTATCAACGAACTGCCCCAAACGCGCGTCGTGGAAAAGCGGCGCGGGCTTGATCCGCTTGCTGAGGCGCGCCAAGTGCTGCGGAATTCTCCGGCACTGACGTTTGAACAATTAAGCTGGCCCAATGCCTGGCAAATGGCGGACGACGACGGTGGGGCGTATTCAGCCAGCGCACAGGTGTTTGTCGCCGAAATTTTGCAATTGAAGAACGGGCCGGAAAAAATCCGCGCTTTGCTGGCCGCGCTGCCGGCGCACGCCAACTGGCAGATGGCGTTCTTCGAGGCGTTTCGCGAAGATTTCCGGCGTTCGCTCGATGTGGAAAAATGGTGGGCGCTGCGCGTGATTGCCTTCACGGCACGCGACCCGGGGCCGCGCTGGACGGTGGCAGTCAGCCGGGCGCGGCTTGATGCCGTGCTGGCCGTGCCGGTCAACATCCGCTACGCGCCGGACACGCTGCCGACCTATTCTGAGATTTCCCTGCAAAGTGTCATCCGCAATTTTGAACCGGCCCGGCAGGTGGAAATTCTTCAGGCCCGGTTGCGCGATCTGGAACTGGCCGAGTTTCGGCTATCGCCGCCGTTGAACGGGCTGGCCGCCGGCTATGGCAAGGCGCTGTCGGATTATCTGCATGCGCGTAAAAAAATCTTTTTTCTCCGGCGCCCCGGCCCGGCCGCGACCATCCGGCAATTGGATGCGCTTGATGCCCGCCGGCGGGAGACCGAGTCGAAATTGCGGACAAGCCCCTTGCCGGAAGATTTGAACTTGAACGCACCCTGAGTGGGTCACTTGACAGAAAACGAATTGAAATTATAGTGCGCTACTGAAAATGCAGGCTGAAAAATCATCCCGGGATGGCGGGGAACCGCCTTCGGCGCGTTCTTTGAAAGTATTGAAAAAATTCTCGTCCGCCGGGCGTGGCTGCTGGGCCAGCGTGCCGGATGCGGACTGGAACGACTGGCGATGGCAACTCAAGCATCGCATCACCACGGTTGGGCAGCTTCAAAAATTACTCCCGACGCTCACGCCGGAAGAATTTGCTGGCGCTAAGCTGGCCAACCACAAACTCGCGCTGGGCATTACGCCGTATTTTTTCAACCTAATTGATTCCGCGGATGAAAATTGCCCCATCCGGCTGCAGGTTGTGCCCAAGCTCGCCGAGACGACCACCGCCGCGTGGGAAATGTCCGATCCTTGCGGCGAAGACTCCCATTCACCGGTGCCTGGCCTCGTCCACCGCTATCCCGATCGCGTGTTGTTTCTCGTGACCGATCGTTGCGCCAGTTACTGTCGTTATTGCACGCGTTCGCGACTGGTCAGCAACGCGAGCGGCTACGATTTTCATCCTGAATTCGACAAGCAGATTGAATACATTGCGCAGCATTCCGAAATCCGCGATGTGCTGTTGAGTGGCGGCGATCCGCTACTCTTGAGTGACGAGAAGCTGGAAAATTTATTGAGCCGCCTGCGCGCGATTCCGCACGTTGAGTTTCTCCGCATTGGTTCCCGGATCCCGACATTTTTGCCGCAGCGCATCACGACGGAACTCTGCGCGATGCTGAAACAATTTCATCCGCTGTTCTTGAGTATCCATTCAAATCATCCGCGCGAACTTACGACCGAAGTGCGCGACGCGCTCGGCCGGCTAGCCGACGCTGGCATTCCGCTCGGTAATCAGACCGTGCTGCTCAAGCACGTCAATGACGACGCAGAAGTGATGAAGGCGCATCTGCAAAAGCTGCTCATGTGCCGCGTGAAACCGTATTATATTTACCAGTGCGACCTCATCGCCGGCTCCGCGCACTTGCGCGCAAGCGTGCGTCAAGGCATTGAGATTATGGAAAAATTGCGCGGCCACACAACCGGTTACGCCTTGCCGACCTATGTGATTGACGCGCCTGGTGGCGGCGGCAAGGTGCCGGTCAGCCCGGAATATGTTCTGAGCCGCAACGCCAACCGGGTGATCATCCGCAATTTCGAGGGGAAAATTTTCGAATACCCCGAAGCCGCTGACGGTTCGCCGCTTTTTCAGGCGCCGAAGGAAATTCAAGAGCCGGAGCTGGTTTGATTCGAAGGAAAGAGTTTGCAAATAAATCAGAAAACCACCGCGCGAATATTTTTTGCCGCCATTTTCGTTTTTGGTTTGTTTGTATTCTTCGCCGGCAGCATTTTGGTCAGTTCAGCGAATTGTGGAATCGGTGCGCCACCGTCCGACTTGCCTGCCCAAATAGTATGTTTCCCCAGTGCCAGCGGCGCGATGTTGCACGGCTGGCTGGTTCCGGGACAAGCTGGTCAGGGCGCGATTGTGTTGCTGCACGGAATTCGGGGTAACCGATTGCAATTGCTGGATAACGTCCGGTTTCTTTTTCATGCCGGCTATTCTGTGCTCGTGTTTGATTTTCAAGCGCACGGGGAAAGTCCGGGAGAACATGTCACCGCCGGTTATTTGGAAAGCCGTGACGCGGTTGCCGCCGTAAATTTTGCGCGGCAGAGAATGTCTGGAGAAAAAATTGGCGTCATCGGTTTTTCGATGGGCGGTGCCGCCGCCCTTTTGGCCGAGCCGCCGTTGGCGGTTAATGCCCTGATTTTGGAATCCGTATATCCGACGATTGAGCAAGCCATCGCCAACCGCCTGGAAGCCAGATTTGGCTGGTTGGGCCGGCTGGGCACCCCGTTTTTGACTTGGCAGTTGAGGCCGCGATTGGGGTTTGGCGTGGATGATTTGCGCCCGATTTACCAGGTTGGAAAAATCAAGATACCTAAGTTTTTCATCGCCGGAACGGCTGACCACCTGACGACGTTGAAGGAATCCCAAAATTTATTTCAGGCTGCCGCCGAGCCAAAACAATATTGGTGGGTCAACGGTGCCGGTCACGTTGACATGGATGGATTTGCCAGGGCGGAATATGAAACCCGGGTTTTAGAGTTTCTGGCCAAGGCCATGAATTGATTGTGGCTGCGCGCTTGCAAACTCTTCTTGGTTTCCGCGCAGCTTCTTGGCTAAACTCTCACGCAATTTCGGAAATGACAAAGTAATATTATGCCTGCAACCTACCCATGGAAATTCTTCCGCGCCGGTGGCTTTAACCAAGTTGTTATCAGTTCGGGATCCGACCTCCTGAATCTGGACCAGCTCGACCAGAAACTCTGGGTCGCGCTTGCGTGTCCCACCACGGGCGTAGAATTTGACAAAGCTACGCTCGCGTTGATTGACTCGGACAAGGATGGCCGTGTTCGCGCCCCGGAGCTCATCGCCGCCGCCAAGTGGGCCGCCAGCTTGATCAAAGATCCTGACGATTTGCTTAAAGGTTATTCCAAGCTTAAACCGTCTGCTATCAATGATGCCACACCGGAAGGGAAATTGATTGCCAATTTTGCCCGGCAGGTTTTGAGCAAGGGCGACAACGACGAAGTGACGTTTGATGAAGCTGCCGCTGCCGCCGCAACTTTCGCCGCTAAGCCTTTCAATGGCGATGGCATCCTGCCCGCCGATTCCGCTGGCGACGTCATAACAAAAGCCGTCATTGCCGACATCATTACCTGCCTTGGCGCGGACAACGATGCCAGCGGCAAGCCCGGCATCAGCCAGGCCAAGGTGGATCAATTTTTCGCCGAAGCCGTAGCGTATTCCGACTGGTGGAAAAAAGCCGAGGCGGATGCGACAGTGTTGCCGCTTGGCGTGAACACCGAGGCTGCTGCCGGCGCGGTGAAAGCGGTCAAAGCTAAAGTGGAAGATTATTTTGCGCGCGGCCGGTTGGCCGCGTTTGATCCGCGTTCGGTCAACGCCTTGAATCGCGACGAAAAAGACTACGCCGCGCTGGGCTCCAAAGATTTGACGAACAATCACGCGGATATCGCCGGTCTGCCGCTCGCGCAAGTTGGCGCGACCACGCCGCTTCCGCTCACGCAAGGTATTAATCCCGCGTGGGCTGGTGCGATCGCCGCGTTGCAGGCGAATGCCATAGTGCCGTTACTCGGCGCAAAAACGGTTTTGACCGAGGCCGACTGGAACGCGCTAACCGGCAAACTCGCCGCCTTTGATGCATGGAACGCCAGCAAGACTGGCGGTTCGGTGGAAAAAATCGGCCTGGTGCGCGTGCGGGAAATTCTCGCGGGCCAAGCGAAGGCAACCTTGACCGCGCTCATTGCAAAAGATGCCGCCGAGGCCGGCAATTCCACTGCCGTCATCGGGTTGCACCGGCTGATTCATTATCATCGCGACATCGCGAAGCTCACCCGCAACTTCGTCAACTTCGCGGACTTCTACGGGCGCAAGGATAAGGCGATTTTTCAGGCCGGCACGTTGTTTCTTGACCAGCGTAGTTGTGATCTCTGTCTTTCTGTGGACGACGCGGGTCGGCACGCCGCCATGGCGGGCATGGCTGGAACCTATCTTGCCTACTGTGATTGTGCTCGCAAAGGCACCGGCGAAAAACTGTCCATCGTTGCCGCGTTCACCGGTGGCGATTCCGACAATCTTATCGTCGGTCGTAACGGTATCTTTTATGACCGTGCAGGACGTGATTGGGATGCCACCATCACAAAAATTGTGGAGAATCCCATCAGCATCCGGCAGGCGTTCTGGTCGCCGTATAAAAAACTGGTGCGCATGATTGAGGAACGCGCGGCCAAACAGGCGGCCGATGCCGATGCCAATGCCACGGCGCAATTGACCTCCGTGGCCAACGCGCCCGCGACTCCGGCGGCTCCAGCGAAACCGGCGTTTGATCCGAGCGTCATCGCCCTTTTAAGTTTGGCCTTGGGCACCCTGGCGGCTGCATTTGCGAGTATCTTGGCCTTTTTGAAAGGATTTGAAAATTGGCAGGTGCCGCTGGTCATCGCTGGCATCATGCTCGTGATTTCCGCACCGTCCATGGCGATTGCCTGGCTTAAGCTGCGCAAGCGTAACCTCGGCCCAATTCTAGACGCGAATGGCTGGGCTGTGAACGCCAAGGCCAAGATGAACGTCCCGTTCGGTGGTGCGCTCACGGGTGTGGCCGCGTTGCCGCCGGGTGCGACTTTCGGGGCAGTGGATGAATTCGCCGAGCGACGCTCTCCCTGGCCGAAGCTGCTGGCAGTCGCATTTGTTCTCTGGTTCATTTGGTCATTCCTGAATGACAGTCAGGGCCGGCTCTGGCGCTGGACCCAGGACAGCGATGCCCTCGCCCCGATTCATAAACTCGCTACCGTTCCGGTCGCTGTTCAAAAAGCCTTGGATGAAGCCGCCGCGACCAAAACGGGCAGCCCCGGTAAATCCGCCGGGAAAACGTCAGATGTCTCTACCGGTACCGTCGCTGGCATTTCGACCAATTCCTTGCCGACGAAATAAGCGTTCTTTTTCCAAAGCCCGGACTCCGGTCCGGGCTTTTTTATTTTTCTGAATGTGCGAAAATCGTTTTCATGCCGCGCGCGACGAATGCCGATAAATTGGCCCGCACCCAGAAAATTCTTTCTGTGCTCAAACGCGTTTACCCTGACGCGCATTGCGAACTTAATTTTTCCAATCCGCTGCAACTGCTCGTTGCCACGATTCTTTCCGCCCAATGCACTGACAAACGCGTGAACCTTGTCACGGCGGAACTTTTCAAGAAATATAAAACTGCAAACGATTTCGCCGCCGCACCGCTGGCGGATATTGAGGAAGCGGTGAGGACCACCGGCTTTTTCCGCAACAAGGCAAAAAATATCCAGTCGTGTTGCGCTGCGTTGGTGGAAAAATTCGGCGGCGAAGTGCCGCGCACGATGGACGAGTTGCACGCGCTCGCCGGCGTCGGCCGCAAGACGGCGAACGTCGTGCTGGGAAATGCGTTTAGTATCAACGTCGGCGTGGTCGTGGATACGCACGTCACGCGGTTGACGAACCGGCTCGGTCTGGCGAAAGGCACCGATGCCGTGAAGTTGGAACAGGATTTGGTGAAGCTAGTCCCCCAAGACGACTGGTGTCTGTTCAGCCATCTGCTTATCTGGCACGGCCGCCGCCGCTGCGCTGCGCGCAAGCCGGACTGCTTGAATTGTGAAATCCAAAATTTTTGCCCGCAAATTGGCGTCACGCAATGAACTGGCTTTTGCTCAACTCTGGCAAATGTGAGGCGGCGTTCAACATGGCGCTGGACGAGGCGCTGCTGGAAAGCGCCCCGCACCGCTGCGCGCCGGTATTGCGGTTTTACGGCTGGACGGAACCCGCGGCGACGTTTGGCTATTTTCAAAAACATGCCGAGGTGGCGACGCTGACGAAATTGCATCCACTCATCCGGCGGCCAACCGGCGGTGGCATCGTGCCGCATGATGCCGACTGGACTTACAGCTTTGTCGTGCCGCCGAATCTTGAGTGGTATTCCCTTTCGGCGGAAGCGAGTTACCGTCGCATCCACGACTGGCTACGGTTGGCATTTGTGGAATTGGGAGTTGAAACCAAACTGGCTCCGTGTTGCAAAAAATCTCTGCCCGGCCAATGTTTTATCGGCCATGAAAAATTTGATTTGCTCTGGCACGGAAAAAAAATCGCCGGTGCCGCGCAGCGGCGAAAGAAGCAGGGATTGTTAATCCAAGGTTCGGTGCAACCGCCACCCAAGCCACTCAAGCGGGAGTTGTTTGAAGCGGCTATGGCGGCTGTGGCCCAAAAAGCATTTGACGTGTCGTGGACAAAATTTGCGCCGGCGGCGTCCGTGCATGACCTGACAGAGATTTTGGTTCGCGAAAAATACTCACTGGCCGAGCACAATCAGCAACGGTAAACCGCATTGCCTTGGGGCACTCGAGCGACTAACTTGCGCGCCGCATGATTCGGCTCGTACTATTCGATATTGACGGCACGCTGGTCCACACTGGACACGCGGGCACAAAGGCCTTTGCGCAGACTTTCGCGCATATTCTTCGTCTCAAGCATGGCGCGGAAAAAATGAAGTTTGCCGGCCGTACGGACGTTAGCCTCGTGCGGGAATTTTTCAAAATTCATGGCGTGCCGGAATCGCGCGACAACTTTCAGCAGTTTTTTGAGAACTATGTTTTCTGGCTCGAACACATCCTTAACCACAGCGTCGGTCGGGAATGTGAAGGTGTGAGAATTTTCATTGAAGAACTGCTTGTGCTGCCGCAACCACCCATGCTGGGTCTGCTCACCGGTAACATTCAACTTGGCGCAGAGATTAAGCTGCGCCATTTCGGCCTGTGGGATATGTTTGTGATGGGTGGTTTTGCCGACGATCACGAGGAACGCAACCACATCGCTGCCGCGGCACTTGCGCGCGGTCGCCGTGTGCTTGATCCGCACTTGCAGCCGCAGGAAGTTCTGGTCATCGGTGACACGCCCTTTGATGTTCGTTGCGGTAAATTTATCGGGGCGAAAACGCTGGCCGTAGCCACCGGCGGTTCTACCTTTGAGGAATTGCAGCCGCACGCCGCCGACTGGACTGTCCGAGACCTGTCTCAGGTCAGCACCCGCGAAATCTTTCCGCGTTAAGTGCAATATTTGGCAAGTTTAAGCTAAAATCTGTCCATCGCTACTGGCGGTAATCCGCTAGATTGCTCTGGCGATGAAACCATACAATTTGATTTGTCTTGCCGGGTTGCTTTTGGCTGGCAATAACATTTTGGCGGATACTGACTATGCAAAACCGGCATGGCTGACGGACTGCTTGGTGGGCATCAAGGAAAGTTATGATGATAATGTTTTCCTTTCCGGCGTCAGCCCGCAGTTTTTGCCGGCGACCTACCCTGTGCCTGCCGGCAGCGTGGCGGCGTTGAAAGACCGTGGGTCGTGGATCACCGCCGTCTCGCCCAAAATCGGCGTGAACCTCGCGCCGCTCACCGGCGTCAGTAATCTGACGGTTTTGTCCCTTGCCTACGCGCCGGATTGGGTGGCGTATCACGAGCAACCCACGGAAAGCTACACCGCGCACCGCGTGCTCGCGGCGGCTAAAATTAAGACGGAGTCGGTGACGTTCGGCGCGGACAACAATTTTGTTTTCATTGACGGCAGCGGCCTGGGACCGGTTTATCCCGGCGCCTTGTATAGTGCCTTTGCCAGCACGGCGGATCGCGAACGCCGCCGGCAAATCCAAGACCGCGCGAATATGAGCCTGCAGTTCGACTGGGGGCACGGCTTTATTCGGCCGACGGCGTCGCTGTTATATTACGACCTGATGACGGCGGACCTTAACGTGCCGGGCTATCAAAACTACGCGGATCGCTCCGACGTGAACGGTGGCGCAGATTTCGGGTGGCGGCTTACGCCGCAGGTCGCGCTGACGCTGGGTTGGCGCTCTGGCCGCCAATACCAGCAGCAATATGCCTTTTCACCATATAGTTCATCCAGCGATTACCAGCGTGCGTTGGTGGGCCTCGAGGGCAGCCTGTGGCCCTGGTTGTCGGTGAAAATCCAGAGCGGACCGGACTTTCGGAATTACGCCGCCAACACCGCCACGCACCAGACGCCTGTGAATGACCGACATCCGGTGAAATATTACGGCGAAGCGCTGGTGGCTGTGACGTTCGCGCCGGCAAATACGCTGACCTTTCGCTACAAACTGTGGCAGTGGGTGGCTGGTACCGGCAAGGTGCCATATGCCGACGGGACTTACGAGTTGAACTACCACTGCCGGTTGACGAAAAAATTCGACTTCGACCTCGGCGGCAAATTGAGCGACTGGGATTATTCCAGCGGCAACCTGCCAACGTGCAAGCGCGACGATCTTTTTTTCGATCTTTCCACTGGTATCAGCTACGCCGTCAACGCCCATATCAGCATCACCCTGACTGGTTCGTACGATTGGGGACACAATGCCGCCGGCGGCGTGACCAACCCGCAGAACCGCGAATTCGCGCGGCGGCTGGTGGCGCTGGGCACGCAGTGGAAATTCTGACCGGCGGATGAATTTCGGCGCCTTGCTCCAAATCCGCTTGCCGCTTTTATGGAATCCCGCATAATCGGGGTTCGCTTCGGCGAAGGAAGGGTGGCTGAGTGGTTAAAGGCATCTGACTCGAAATCAGAAGTAGTCGCAAGGCTACCGTGGGTTCGAATCCCACCCCTTCCGCCAATTTTTACAAGGGTTTTATGAGTTTCCCCAAAATAGAAAAACTCGAAAAAAGGTGTTTTTTACCTGACAACTGCCTGACAGATTTTAACTTTCCTATCCTTATTCCC